>Ga0209479_1001982_pt1 | contig 16243 bp, 21 predicted proteins | sample DewCreD2012metaG_2_FD_184112 | JGI IMG/M metagenome (GOLD analysis project Ga0209479, IMG submission 184112) | Hot spring sediment bacterial and archeal communities from British Columbia, Canada, to study Microbial Dark Matter (Phase II) - Dewar... ...
GTCAATCGGGGTGAGAGGATTTGAACCTCCGACTCCCTGCGCCCAAGGCAGGTGCGCTACCAGGCTGCGCTACACCCCGTCCTGCGTGCTCTTCGCCGCCATCGCTGGGCCCGCTTGCGTAACAGAGCACAGGCAGCAAAGCAACGCGACCGCGGCACGATGGGTTCCAAGGGCACAAGATTTCAGTACCGACGGGATTGCGATCCCGCCAGGGTGCGAGAAATCCGAGTTCTGCCGTGCCCTACCTGCTCACCTCGTACTTGCTCGAGGGCAAGATTCGATTGCCATGAGGGAAATGCGTGGTCGTTTTTCGCAGGTTGTGGCTCTCCACAGTTCTATTTTTCACGGGTCTATCCGTCTCGAGGTCGGACCGGACCATGGGTGGAAGACCACCGTGTCTGGTGGCCACTGCTTCCATGCGGCCCATCGTGAACCGGCATCGCCTGGGCGATCTTTGCTCGGATGACTGCCACCTTGCAGCGACGAATCCCTGGCCCACTACTGGCCGCCGGCTCCGCAGTGGGCGCTTCACTCCGGCATCGAATCGGGTTTGTCGCCGCAAAGGAAGGCGCGGAGCTTTGGGCAAAGCTTTGCGGCTGCACGGGCGCGGTGCGAGTATTGGTTTTTCTCTTCGCGGCTTAACTGAGCAAACGTTTTCCCGGTGGGCGGGTGGAAAAACACAGGGTCGTAGCCAAATCCGTCCTCCCCCTTTGGCTCGTTGGTGATTCTGCCTTCGCAAACTCCTTCCTCTGCGAGCAGGGCCCCGTCCGGGCGAGCGACAACCAAAACACAGCGGAACCGTGCTGTTCGGCGCTCAGGCGGGATGCCTCGCAGTTCATCGAGAAGTTTCGCAACGTTGTCGTGGTCCGATGCTTTGGGTCCGGCAAAGTACGCCGAGTGAACCCCTGGCCTCCCGTCCAGCGCATCGACTTCGAGTCCCGAATCGTCCGCCAGTGCAGGCAGCCCCGACCATGTGGCAATCGCGCGAGCTTTCAGGGTCGCGTTTTCCAGGTACGTTTGGCCTGTTTCCTCGACGCGGGGAAAACCAGGCAAGTCGAGCAAAGACACGCACTCCACCCCGGCAGGGGCAAGCAGCTCCCGGAGTTCACGGACCTTGCCCGGGTTTGCCGTGGCCAACACCAGCCGCGGAGCCGCTCGCAAGCCACCTACCTCAAAGCCTGCTGCTGCACCGCAAGCAGTTGCTGAATACCAGACCAAGCAAGGTCGGCCAGTTGATCCAGGGTGCTTCGATCGAATGGGGCCGCCTCGGCCGTGCCTTGCACCTCCACAAAGCGCCCGGAGTCGGTCATCACGAAATTCATGTCTACCTCGGCACGCGAGTCTTCGGCGTAGCACAGGTCCAACACCGGCACCCCGTCGACGACGCCGGCGCTCACGGCTGCCACTGCACCGGTGAGCGGCGTGCGCTCCAGCAGGCCGTTTTCCACCATGCGTCGCAAGGCTAACGCCAGCGCCACGTAGGCACCCGTGATCGACAAAGTTCGCGTTCCACCGTCAGCCTCGATCACGTCGCAATCGACCCACACGGTGCGGGGGCCGATTTTCTCGAGATCGGTTACCGCACGCAAACTCCTGCCAATCAGCCGCTGGATCTCGTGGGTACGACCCCCTAAGCGCCCTCGCGACGCTTCGCGTTGGATCCGCTGGGGGCTCGACCCTGGCAGCATACTGTACTCCGCCGTGAGCCATCCCTTGCCCGTCCCTTCCAAAAACGGCGGAACACTTTCTTCCACGGAAGCCGTACAAATTACCCTCGTGTTGCCAGCCTCGATCAAGACCGAACCCAAGGCCTGACGGATGAACCCTGTCTGGATGGTCACCCGGCGCAGCTCGCCGGGTGCACGGCCGTCCACGCGCCTCATGAAATCACTCACCTCCTCGCACCGAGAACTCGACTCCTTTACCAACGGCTCTCCTGCCAGCGCAACCAGCCGACGAACTGCCGCGGGCACACGGAAAAATATTTTCCTCGCGCTGGTTGCCCGATAAACCGCGTGGCGCTATTTTTTTGACGCTTTTGAACGGGAGGACCATGGAGCCCTACATTGTAAAAGGCAATCACCCGGTCATGGAGAAGATCTTCCAGATTTGCGACCGGGTGGCCGGCACGGATTCAACGGTACTGATCCAAGGCGAAAGCGGAACCGGGAAGGAGTTGATCGCCCGGTACATCCATGCGCGCAGCCGAAGGGCGAACAACCCTTTTATTCCGGTGAACTGCGGCGCGATCCCCGCTGACCTGCTGGAGTCGGAGATGTTCGGCCACGAGCGGGGCGCGTTTACAGGTGCCGTAGCAGCACGCATGGGCCTGTTTCAGTACGCCAACGGCGGAACCATTTTTCTCGATGAGATTGGCGAAATGACGCCCGCGCTCCAAGTAAAGCTGCTCCGAGTTCTTCAAGAGCGAGAGATCCGCCCGGTCGGGTCCGACCGAACCGTGCGGGTCGACGTACGGGTGATTGCGGCAACGAACCGCGACCTCTCCGCCGACGTGAAAAGCGGGCGCTTCCGGGAAGATTTGTTTTACCGCCTGCAGGTCATTCCGATCACGGTGCCCCCGCTTCGCGAGCGCCGGTCTGACATTCCCGTGCTCGTGCAACACTTTTTGGACAAGCACAACAGTCAGCGTCCTGGGCAGCCGGTGCGGATTTCGGAGGAGGCGATGGTGCACCTGTGGGAGTACGACTGGCCCGGCAACGTGCGCGAACTGGAAAACTTGATCGAGCGCCTGGTCATTTTGAGCGAGGACGGGGTGATTCGGGTGGAAAACTTGCCACCCAACATTCGCACGTTCATTTCCGACAAAAAGATTCCGCGACCGACATTGACCGACGAGGGGATCGACCTCAATCGCGCTGTCGAGGAATTCGAGTACCGGCTCATCGACGAAGCGTTGCGACGCACGAAAGGGAACAAACAGGCGGCCGCCAAGCTCCTCGGCCTCAAGCGTACGACGCTGGTAGCGAAGTTGCGGCGCAAGGCTAATAGTTCGGATCAAGGTTGCGTACTGTGATCACGAGGGAAGGAATTGCAACATGACGCAAAACCCGAAGGGGCGCATTCTCGTCGTGGACGACGACGAAAACGCTGTCGAAATCCTTACCCGGATGTTGGCCCGCGAAGGGCACGAAAGTTTGGCTGCTTCCACCGGCGCGGAAGCACTGGCGACCTTGGCCAAGGAAAATGTCGACGTCATCCTCCTCGACGTCATGATGCCCGGGATGGATGGACTCGAGGTCTGCCGCCAACTTCGTGACGACGAACGGTTGCGCCAAATTCCAATCATCCTCTTGACTGCCAAGGACGACATGGAAACACGCACCCGGGCAATGGCCCTTGGCGTGAGCGAGTTCCTGACCAAGCCAGTCAATCGCCGCGAGCTGTTCATGCGGATCGATGCCCAATTGCATGCCCGAGACTTGTCGCGCCAACTTGCCGACACGGCCCGGAAAATGGGTAGCAGCGAGGGCGAGCCGCCCGCACACTAGTGGCTTCGCTCATGCATCATGCCCCCCGCCTTGCTCCGCTTAGGCCCGGTTTGCTCGGTACTCTTGCTCGCCCCCTTGGGGGCGCTGGCATTGTCCTCGTCTCCGCCGAGCCCGCGTGCAGGGAGCGCGGGTTTCTCGTGGCCGCTCCTCGTTCGCGAGCCCGCTCGCCAAGAGCACGCAGCGGATCGCGTGCGCACTCCATTGGACAACCCCGACGCTAATAAGCTCGTGATCCCCCAACATGCCAAGGCGTTGGTGATTGCTCCGCACCCCGATGATGAAACTTTGGCGGCTGCCGGTTTGATCGGACGGGTCCTTGAACAGCGCGGCAGTGTCCGCGTGGTGTTTGCCACCAATGGCGATGGCTACGCGGAAGCCGTGGCAGCGCAACGGAAGGGGCGCCGACTCACGCCCGAAGACTTTCGGCGGTACGGGCGACAGCGGCAGGCGGAAGCTCAAGAGGCACTGCTGAGTTTAGGCATTCCTGCTAGCTGGATCGTCTTCCTGGGATACCCTGACGGCGGCATCGATGACCTTTGGGCCACACATTGGGCTGAAGGGCAGCCGTTCGTATCGCCATTCACTCGGTTAAGCCAAGCCGTTGACGGCACAGAACAAGGGCCGAAACCTGCGTACGTGGGAAGCAATCTGGCGGAGAACCTGGCCGACCTTATCCGTGCTTGGCAGCCCACCATGGTTGTTTTCCCCGATCCCCGCGACCAACATCTCGACCACTGCACGTTAGGAGTGTTCGTGCTCGAAGCGGTGCGCGAGGTCGCAAAAGATCGATGCGCCCCCATGCCGCAGCTCCTGGGTTACCTCGTACACTTCCCGGAGTATCCTGGAACGCCGGTCTGGCCGGACCTGGCACGACGCAGTGGCGTGTGTGGCGCCAAGGACAACACCGGATGGGCGCACCGCGTGCCGTGGACCTACCTTGCCCTTGAAAGCGAGGAAGTGGCGGCCAAGGACGCCGCACTGTCCCGCTACGCTTCTCAGCTCCAGGTCATGCGGGCCTTCCTGCTTCAATTCGTTCGACCCATGGAGTGGTTCTCCATTTTGGGGAGAGAGGAAGTGGCCACCATCCCACTGCAGCATGCTGCTCGCTCCCATCGCGGCGCACGGTAGCGTTGTTCCTCCTCCTCGAGCATGATAGGCAAAAGAACCCCACCGACCATGGGCAAGCAAAGCGCATCGGACAGTGACCGCGCCGTTTCTGCGGCAACGGTCTACGGTCGAGCTCTCGCGAGCACACCCGGTGCCCGAGGTGCCGGCCCTTCCCCTGTTGGGGGTGTTTTATGCAACTCGTGAATCCAGCCACATACGAAGTCGACCTCGAAGCCAACCGCGCGCGGTTAGAGGAACTGCGCAAGGTCGTAGGCGACGCCGAACGCGTCGCCTTGCTGCTGCAGGACGACCCCGACCCGGACGGCATCGCTAGTGCAATTGCCCTGCGCACGGTCCTTGGGCGGAACCGTTCGACGACGCCCATCTTCACCTTTGGCCAAGTCACGCGGGCCGAAAATCTGGCGATGATCCGCCTCCTCGACGTGTCGGTGGAACCTGTGGACACCGAGACGCTGCGGGCGTTCCCCCGCGTTGCCTTGCTGGATGTACAACCGGCGTATTTCGGAGACCGGCTGCCGCACGTCCACATTGTCATCGACCACCATCCTCGCTGCGGCCCGCTCGATGCCGAGTTTTGCGATGTACGTACACATTACGGCGCTACCTCGACGATTTTGACGGAATACTTGGAGGCGGCCGGTGCGGACGTCAGCCAGAGGCTGGCCACCGCCCTCTTGTATGGCATCAAAAGCGATACCCTCATGTTGAATCGCGAGACGGGACCAGCGGACCTGCGGGCGTTCATGGCGCTGTACCCCCTGACGAACTACAACGTGCTGCGGCGCATCGAACGTCCGGAACTGCCACTGGCTTTTGCCACGTTCCTTGCCCGGGTTTTGCCGCGTATTCGGAAACGATCCGAACTCCTCACGCTGCATGTCGGACGCGTCGAGCGTGAAGACGTGATTCCGCAGTTGGCAGATTTCTGTATGCAGTTCGAAAACACCGAATGGGTGGTCGTGTCGGGAAAGACGCACGACGCCGTGATCATGTCCGTGCGCAACCCCGGTTACGTGCGCAGCGCAGGGGACGTCGTGCGCCGACTCTTTGCAGCCATTGGCCGCGCTGGTGGCCACCGTTCGATGGCCAAGGCGATCGTGCCTCTGCGCTTCTGGCGCCATGCATTCGGCTCGACACGCGATCGTGAGATTGCAGCCACCATCGAGTCCCTGTTCTGGCAGGAGCTGTACGGCGAGGGATCCGAGCCTGAACGTGCCACGGCTTAGGGGGCTTGCGCTGTGGCATGCCGCGCGTGGACCCCAGCACAACGCTTCGTTCTCCGATTCTTCGTCTTGCTTTGGTTCCTAAGCGTCGCCTTGTGGGTCACTGCGCTGCACCAGTCCCTAGGGCCGCTCCAGGCAACGATCGCGTCGGCTGCGGTACAGATCGCCAGAGTCGCGGGTAGTCAAGCGTCCGCATCGAACGACCTGATCCGCGCAGGAACTTTACTGATCGAAATCAACCACGAGTGCACCGGGGTGTTCGTGCTGTTCATCTTTGCTGCCTTCGTTCTCGCCTATCCAGCGCGGCCGCGTTGGCGCCTCGTGGGTCTGATCGCCGGAGTCGCACTGCTTTCGCTGGTGAACGTTGTACGGCTCGCCATGCTTGTGCGATTGGCTGAGCTTTGGCCCTCGAGCTTCGAGTACTTTCACGAATACGTTTGGCAAGGCATTTTTCTCGGCATGACCGTCTTTGCTGCCTTGTACTGGGCGCGCTCCAGTGACTGATCGACGCTTCAACCTGGGCTGGGTTCTGGTCCGCTTTTTCGCAGCCTTCGCCTTCACGATGGCGGTGTGGCATGCAACGCCGCTACCCGCTTGGTACGAGCAGGCAGAGCTGACCGTGGCCGGGATCGTGGGGCCCGCGATCCACGGCTGGATGTTGGAGCCACCCGCGGACGGCCGCCCTCGGTGGAGGTGGCACCGCGGCCCGTACAGCGTCGACCAAGTACTCGAACTGCAACAAGTGGCTAGCGGCCTCGTGCCCTTGGTTGCGCTCATTTGGGCGCTCCCCCAGGTGCCCTTCGCAAAAAGGCTAGGGAAAACCGGGGCCGCGGTGATCATCCACTTTCTGCTCCTTGCCGTTGTCGTGGCCGCCTTTCCGGTGTTGGTCTTCTACCAGAACCCCCTGACCGATATCGCGGGCACATGGCTCGGGTTCGTGACCTTCGTGGCTGCTCCGGCACTGATCTGGTGGGTGGTATGCTGGAACGAGCTTACCGTGCTGCTGCCCGCGTTCCGCCTCGAGCCACCCCAACAACCTTCGCGCAAAGTACAACGCTAGCCAATTGGAAAGCGCTGCCCGGAACAATTGTCATGTCCTGCGTGGGTCGACCAAACAAACTTGCCCTAGCCTTGTAACGGTGCGATAGAACAGCGTACGTTGCTCAGCTTTTACGAGCTCGCATGCATACAGGTTTGCTGAGACTAGGAGAACTGGAACAAGTCAGTGTCGACATCCTTGGGAGAGGGAGCTGAGATGCGAGACCCAGATTTGCGCCTCGATGAACTCCTGCAACGTGGCCGCCGCAAAACCGAGCCCATGAAGCTGTTGAACGTCAAGGTTCCGGCAAGCATGCTCGAGCGCATCGACCGGCTGACCACTTTGCTGCCTGCCACAAAAAGCGAGATTGTCGTTGCCCTATTGAACGAAGGGCTCCTGGCAGCGGAAAAAGAGCTGCAAGGTTGGCGACCGCCACCGAAACCGGCCATCCCTAAAGAGCGCCGATGCACGGTCAAGGGGTGCGATCGCGAGCGGGTCGCCAAGGGCCTATGTGCAACTCACTATCAGGCACAACGGCGAGCAGTCATGGCTGGAAAACCGTCGCCGCTGATCGAAACCGAAGCCTCGTGAGGCCGAAGTTCCCCGTGTGCTGGATCTTGCGATCCGCTGCCACCCGCGGGCCGCAAGGGACCTTGTGGCGCCGGGCATGGTGTCGCCGATTTTTGGCGGCACTCTTCACCTTGGTGCTCGCATCGGCATGGCTCGGTTCGACCGGTTGCGGTGGAGACGATATCGTGGTGGGCGGATTGATTCCGACGGCCCCACCGCGTCCAACCGCGACCGTCACGCCCACCTTAGGAGAGCCAGGCGACCCTTGCAGTCGGAGCAGCGACTGCCGCAGCGGAATCTGCAATCCGGCAAGCCTTACCTGCCAGTAGCCCGCTGATTGCTTGCCCGGACGTAGCCGCGGTCAACCAGTCAGGACCCAAAGGAACCACAGCACCCAAGCCAGCACTGCAGCTACGAGCAAGGCGCTGCCCACATAGGTCGAGCTTCTCCGCGAGCGCAGCGGAGGCACTGATCCTGTCGGGATCGGAGAGCGTGTGTGCGGCGCGATCGCAACGACCTGCCAGTGCTGAAAGCCAGCGGCACGCAGTTTCTCTTCCACGGACAATCGCGCTGACAACGCATCCGGTCCGCTGATGTCTGTGAACTTCACTTCTACATCGTACTGTGGCATGGCCACGTCCCCCCTGTGGAAATCACGGGTCGCGCTGGTCGTTACGGCACCCGGACAACCATCTGTGCTGGCGCACCGGCGTTCCCCCCGATGTCCCTCAGTCGTACGGTTACTATCGTGTCTCCTGGCGGGAAAGTCAACGCATCGTGAATCAAAGCGCAGAACTGCACGGTAGAACTCGGGTTCCGATAGGATAGGTTGGCGCCGCTGTCTTGGGTGCAAGCGAAATCGGGCTCCGTAAATGCGCGGAAGCGACAACCCAGATCGTTGAGCGCATCCGTTACCTGGGGCACAGGGTCGAAGACTCCGACCAACGTACCAGGCACTCCGCCGACGTTCGGATAGGTGGCATCGCACACCGCCTCGCTCCCGTCACCTAACGCGCGACTGACCTGCACCTGCAAGTCTGGCTGCGCTGCCGGGTCTCCTCGTTTCGGATTGAACACAACCGTAGAGACAGGAAGTTGACTGGCCCCCGGGCGACCTTCGACAAAAACAATGAATCCTGCCTCCCCCGTGCGGGCAAAAATCGGTCGGCCACTCGGGTCGGTACCCACAGGCTGATTGAACTGCCCTCCGAGGTCCGCCACACCCAACGCGGTAACAATTGGCCCGATCAACACCGTTGGCGTCGGTGACGGGCTTGGAACCACCGTCATGGTCGGAGTCCAACTTGGCGTGGTTGTCGGTGTGAGCGTAAAGGTGGCCGTGGGTGTGGGACTGAAGGTGGCCGTGGAACTCGGCGCTAAGGATGGACTGGTCGGCGTGAACGTGGGCGTGTCCAAGGGTGTTGTCGGCGGCCGCGTATTGGTTCCTGTCGGTGCGGGTGTAAGGGTAGCTGCAGAGGCACGGGTAGCGGTTACCGAAGCAGTCGGCAACGGAGCCGTTCCGCCACCACCACTGCTGCAAGCCTGGCAAGTCAGTACGAGGAGGACCAGGAAACCTCGCAAGGCTTGCCATTGTCCACTCCACCCCATGGCCATCACTTGATCGCCTATCGCCAGACACACCAGAGAAGTCAAGCTCGCCGCCACGCGCCGAGGCGAAAATGCTCGTCCACGGGCTTGCGTTTCGTTCTGCAACCCATCATGCGAGGGGACCGAAAAGGTTCTTCCATCGGGGCGCAACCATGGCCGCTCAGCAACCTACGTTCGATGTTTGGCAGCGTCGTTATCGACATAAACTTTGCACGCCCGAAGAGGCGGTCGCACGCATTCCGGACTTCAGCAGCGTTCGTCTACCGATGGGGCCGGTACCGGTCACGCTTGTTCGCGCCCTAGCCCAGCGCAAGCCGGCACCGCGTGGCTTGCGCGTGCTCCAAGGGGCCACACGCCAACGGCTACCCTTCACGGAAGCCCCCGAGGACTGGCAAGAAAAGGTCGACTTCGTAACCGATTTTGTCTCGCTGCTGATCCGGCCAGCGGTCGAGCAGCGCTGGGCGGACTTTCTGGTAACCGACTACAGCATCGGCTCGCGTACACAATTCTTTGACCGCGCAAACATCTTGCGGCCCGATGTATTTCTCGCAGCGGTTTCCGAACCCGATGAACAAGGGCTCGTGAGTTTCGGATACACCCTTTGGCACTCGCGCCAAATGTTGCAAAACGCGCGGCTCAAAATTGCTGAAGTCACTCCCGGGATGCTGCGCACCTATGGCGATAACGCCGTTCCTCTCGATGCGTTCGACCTGATCGTCGAAGCCCGCGAACAAGCTGCTCCGCCACCGCAACCCGAACTCAGCCCGGAACGGATCGAGGTCACAGAGGTCATTGGTGCCTACGTGTCCACCCTCGTGAACGACGGCGACACCATCCAAGTTGGCACAGGCACCCTCTCCTCCTGTATGGGGGCCTACTTGACGGGCAAGAACGATCTCGGCATCGACGCGGAAATCCTCGTGGCCTCAGTCGTCGAGCTGGTGAAACTCGGGGTCGCCACTGGGCGGTACAAAACATTTCACCCTGGGGTGGCGACGGCTTCCTTCATTGTTCCCGGAAGCGACTTTGCGTTTTGCCATCGGAATCCAGCGGTTGCCCTTTACGATATCGAGTGGTGCAATGCCCTGCCGCGCATTGCTCAAATCCAAAACTTGGTGGCGATCAACCAAGCATCGATGATCGACCTGACGGGGCAAGTGGCATCGGAATCCATTGGCGCGACGATGTACACGGGCCCGGGGGGCCAACTAGTCTGGACCATGGGAGCTCTTTATGCACCGGGCGGCCGATCGATCCTCGTGTTGCCGTCTACAGCACGAAACGGAACCATCTCGCGCGTCGTGCCGTCGCTCCCGCCGGGAACGATCGTAACCGTGCCGCGCACGTTCGTGGACTACGTGGTCACGGAACACGGGATCGCGAACCTACAGGGAAAGACCCAACGGGAACGCGCAAAATCTCTCATCGAGATTGCCGACCCTCGCTTCCGCGACGAGCTCGCGGACTACGCACGGCGCACCTTTTGGCCTCGACCGCAACTGTTCACTCGTTGAGGCTCCATTGACCCGTTACCCGCGTTCCCAGTAGCTCTCGTCAGGTCCGAGCCGACCTCGCGGCAGGTGTGTAGCGGATTCGGGACAAGTGTACCTTCTGTGTCACACGAGCAGAGCAAGCCCTGAACGCGTTTTCGTTCCCAGGAGTGGACGGTTTTGGCTGGCACGTCTGCTGCTCCTAAGGGGCATCATGAAGAAGCAGCAAAAAGCCGCGCCCCAGGTTCTCGGAAACGCCGCACGCATTCGCTTGCGTACGCTTGTGGGGAGCAAGCTAGCGTGGGACTGCCGTCGATACGGTCTCGGCATCGTGATCGCCCCACGACGGAACTTCGCGGTGGACTTGGCTCCAGGCGTCCAGCTCGAGTTGGATTCCGGGCGATTGATCGCCACGCAAGCCCCGCGCGGGTCACGCCCTCTGCGGAAGGCAGGCGCATGATCGCACCCCGATCCCCGCTGGATTCTCGCGTCTCTCGCGCCTTGCGGCGACGCCGCTTACGCAAGATGTGCCCCTGCTGCCGAGCTACGCTGTATCAGCGGTCTTTCGTTCGCCTGTGCCCGCTACGGAACTGGCAACCGTCTCGGTGGCAGGAAGACCACGGGTGGGACGAAGTGTAAGCCTCGCCGCAACTAGGGCCTGCCCCAAATGCAGCGTTCGACCTTGGAGACCGTCGCACCCACGAACGATCGAACCGAGGGAGTGCGTGTTATTCCTTGTCTCTGCGAGAATCCCATTTCATCTCAAACCCTGTCACCCACACTGCTGGGGCGGGACGATCTTTTCCGAATCGGTTGCGGCACAGGAGCTTGGTGCCTCACTGCTTGCAGCGAGCGGGGGGCTGGCTGCCAATCTGCGACCGGCCGCCGAACGAGGCGGAACGCACGCGCGCGGGGCGGTTGGAGACCCTGAACACGCCCGCCCGCAACAGTACAGACAGTGCAACTCGGAATTATTGGGAAGCCTTGGCGTTTGATACAGCACCTTGAATCGTGATAGATGAAGAAATCCTCAGTTCGGATAGGCGACAATGCCCCACCGCCCCGCAAAGGGCAGAAAGAGAGGAATCCCCTGTGTGCAGAACTCGAGGTGCGGCCGCGCTCAAGAGGTCAGGCCCGCGGGGGTGGTCGGATCGTTCCCGAGCCGGTCCCACGTTGACGCTGCCATTGGTGGCATGAATGGCCCCGATCACAGCAAGATCGCGGTCGCCCCCTGATGGCGCGGTGTTCTTCGGGAACGAGGGTCTCCTCATAGAAGCCAAGGTGGAATAGTCTCCGTCTTCTCGAGCGGTACCACCTGCGCGGTTGCGGAGCACGCGCACGCATCGTCAGTTGGATCACAGGATCCCGTTTTGGAGCGATGTGCGGTGCCGGATGCGCGCACACACCGTGGATACGGCGACCAAGTCCGCCAGCGCTGTCGGACGTTTGGCCAGTGGCCATTTGGCAGCCGTTGAAAGGGACGTTCGCGGCTCCCTGTGCTCGTCATGCAGACCGGTGGCGTTCATGCGCGTGTGGCGCGTTGTGCCCAGCGCGATTTTGGAACCAGAAAAGGAATAGACGATGCAAAAACTCCACTTGCAATTGCTCGCCGCGTTTACTCTGATCGCGGCACTCACGCCCGCCTACGCGGTGCCCGTGGCCAGGATGACCTGGCAGGCGGAGGCGACGGCCGACGCGAACTTCTGCGTGTCCGCTACCTACGACAATGCGCCTTACGACGTATTTGGCACGCCGGTGAATTTCGGTACGGATGTCGGGGGGTTCACTTGCACTGGCAGCTATAATGGCTCCGCCTTTGTAGCTAACTGCACCTCGGCGCCAGACAACAGCAAGTTCAACTTTACACTCAACGTTCCCGCTGTGCTGGCGCCGCCGGCCCAAAACGACGCCGTGCCATTTGTCGGGAACGTTACCTCGTCCTCGGGTACCGTTGCGGACGCTATTGGTCCGGTGACGTACACGTTCGACGGCACGCAGATATGGCCCGGCACCACGGCCCCTTCCGCGACGCTCCCTGGGTGCACCGGTCTCTCTGGTTTGGTGTACCAGTTCGTTGGGCAGGGCGGCTTCAACGCGTTTCAAACCCAGGCGGTGAACACGGGCACCAACGTTGCCGTGAGCAGCGTTGCCACATTCACTGATCCGGACACGGGTACCCAGCGCACGGCAAATATTGGGGTGCGCTTCGCCGACGTTGCTAGCGGCGGCGAGGTAGTGGTGACCGCGACCTCGAGCGTGGCCGGTAGCCTCAACTCGAACTTTTCGGTCAACATCGGCGGTCTCGTTCCGGTCTACTTCGATGTCAGTACCACCGCCACGATCACCGGGCCGATCACGGTATGTCAGCATTACGACGATGCCGACAACGACGGCCTCGTAGATGGGACCGGTGTAGTTGAGACGGACCTGCGCATCCTGCACGGCGAAGGCAGCCCGTATGTCTTTGTCGATCGCACCGTGCTGCCGGTCGATACCGCCAACAACACGGTGTGCGCGGAAGTCAGCAACCTCTCACCCTTCGTGATGGCTGTGAATGTGACTACGACGTCAACGCATGATTCAGTCGTGCTACCTGTCGGCCCCGTGAAGGTCACGATCGGCAGTGGCAAAACGGCGATGGCGAAACCGTTGAAAGTGAAGGTGCAAAACGCCGATCTGACGGAAACAGCAGGGCACGAAATCAAGCTCGCCATCATTGGCAACACTTGTCCAACCAGCTTGCTGCGCGATTCGTTGAATCAGCCGGTGGACTTTGATTTCGATCCGAAGGCTTTTGGGGCACAAAACTCGATCGTTGTCGGGGGCGGCAAAGTGAAGGTTGCTACCCTACCCCTCAACGTCGTAGCCGCTGATTTTACAACGCCCAACATGAAATCCCCATCACGGTGCACGCTGACGCTGTCGGCAAGCGCGGTCGCGACAGACACAGTGATTGAGCCCAATCCTACGAACAACAAGATCACGGTCGAAATCGACGTTGTCGACAAAAACGACTTTTAAGGTGCGGCGCAAACAAACGCGTGGGCGGTCAGGATGATTCGAAGGTACCGCGAGGCGCGACAATGCGGAGGCCGGCTTCAATTGGGGCCTGGCCGACGTGTCTGCCGGAGGCTCGCCGGGCGTGATCGTTTCGCCGTTCACGGTTGGTCCGGCGTGGGTTTGCTCGTGCTGTGATTGGGAGGCATGCCTGTACCGGAAGGGGCGAGACGATGCGGACGCAAACCACGAGCAGCCGATGACATCGGCGCGAACATCGACCAGAGCCCCACCTTTGTCTTTGGCGGTATGGTAGAAGGCCCCCCGGACCGTCCCCTCGCCACGGTCCATATCTCGGCGCTCTGGACACTGGCACGCGGAGGTGGCCCTTCGGAGGAGCTGCACCTCAGCGGGAAACGGTGGCGAAATGGCCTGGGAGCGAGGGAGTGTCGCCCGCGACACTGCTGCCCCCCACGCGTGGGGGTATGATGTGCTGCGGTGCCGGCTCCGCTTCGGTCTCCACTCGCCGCCGCGGCGGGACAAGTTTCTGGTGTCCAGAAACCCGAGAGATGGGCGAAGATGAGGGCCCTGTGTGTGAGAGTGAACCCGGCTCGAGTTCGTCGCCCCGCTGTTTCTTGAGCCCTTCGTTGGCCTTGGCCGTCTGTGGAAGACCGGCCCGGAGAGGCGAGGGAAGCAAGAAGGACGCATCTCGTGGGCCTGTGGACTTCGCCGTTTCCTTTGGGCGTTCGTCACGGCCGCACACGCGCGGTGACCGCTACCTTTGCAGGGCCCACGGCGAACCCTGATGTGCTCGTTTGGGAAAGGGGAGCCCGAGATGGGCGCGCTCGTATGGGCGCTCGCGTTGTCCTGAGTCTGTCTAGGAGGGTTGCCCGAGCGATGTCCCCGGACTGCGTCTTTCGATGATCCACAAGTGCGGGCTACCCGTAGCGATAGCGAGTGGAGCGACGGCGCTTGACTGCAGGTCCCAAGGCCCGACGAGCACGGGCACATCTCGTGGAACCACGACCGAACTGTCACGAGGGCAACCACAAGGGTTGCCCCTACAATCAATTGGGAACACCGTCGGTGCACAGACATCCGCCACAACCGTTGTGCATCCACGCAGGGGCCATGCATGGTGCGATCGTGCGAATCCCAGGGCACGGCGCCGCCGTGGCCGCAAAACGTCATCGGGACACACGGTGCCCGGGATGGGCACGGGACCCGCGTGTTTCCTGCATGACCCTGGGCAGGACCGAGGGCGGTCGCGACAGAGCACGCCTCTGGCTTTCTACTTGCCGATGCAAAAGCGGCTGAAGATCTGGTCGAGAATGTCCTCGGCACCAACCTCGCCGGTCACCGCACGCAAGGCGTCGGCTGCGGTATGCAGCTCCACGCTGACGATGTCCAGCGGCATGCCTTGCTGCAGTGCGGCAAGAGACTGGTCGACCGCGTCGATCGCTCGGCGCAACGCCGCAGCGTGCCGGGGATGCGTGAGAATTGCCGTTCGGGATTCAGAAGTCGGGGCACCGCCCAACGCTTCTGCAATCTTTTTCCGCAACTCGAGAAGGCCCAAGCCTTCACGAGCCGACACCGCAAGCACGCCGCGGGTCCATTCCGACCTGGGCAAAGCACACTCGTCCAGGGCCGGCACGAGGTCGCTTTTGTTGGCGACAATCAAGTGCGAGCGCGCGGACACCTGTTGCCAAGCGAGAAAATCCTCCTCCGCCAAGGGAACGCTGCGGTCGACCACGAGCAAACAAAGGTCGGCACACTCCACCGCATCCTTGGTCCGCTGCATGCCGATCCGTTCCACGGCATCCGTGCCTATTTCCGGCCGTAGCCCTGCAGTGTCCACGAGGACGACAGGAATCCCCTCGCAGTCACAAATTTCTTCCAGCGTATCTCGTGTCGTACCCGGAATTTCGGTGACGATTGCTCGCTCGGAACCGAGCAGCGCATTGAGCAAGCTCGACTTGCCTACGTTCGGCCGGCCAACCAAGGCGACCCGAGCGCCTTGACGAAGCAATGCTCCACCGCTGTACGTGGCGTGCAAACGAACCAGGTCGTTCCGAACTCGATCTAACGCGTCTAGCGTTTCCGCCACCGGCAGTTCGATCTCGTCGCCAAAATCGAGTTGGGCCTCTACCATGGCCAGCGCCTGCACTACTTCCTCGCGTAGGCGCTGCAGGGTGCGTGACAGTTCGCCCCCGAGTTGACGAGCCGCCGCCAAAGCACTCCCCAACGTCCGCGCTTCGATCAGGTCGGCCAAGGCTTCCGCCTGCGCCAAGTCAAGTTTGCCATTGAGGAACGCTCGCCGCGTAAATTCCCCTGGCTCAGCGTGTCGGGCCCCGGCCTGCAAAACGTGGGCGAGCAAGTGTTGCAACACCACAGGGCTTCCATGCGCATGCAGTTCCAGAACGTCCTCGCCGGTAAAGCTGTTCGGGCCGCGCATGAGCACTGCGAGCCCGCGATCGAGCACCCGCCCGCTTGGCTCCAAAAACTCCCCTCGGTAGAGCCGGTGCGACTGCCAGTGCTCCGGTTCCTGCCGTGAACGCACGACCCGTCGTGCAATGGCAATCGCACCGGGACCGCTCACCCGCACGATGCCGATCGCACCACGGCCCGCCGGAGTGGCAACTGCTGCAATCGTATCGCCTTCGTACATCGAGGCGACAA
>Ga0209479_1001998_pt1 | contig 16059 bp, 11 predicted proteins | sample DewCreD2012metaG_2_FD_184112 | JGI IMG/M metagenome (GOLD analysis project Ga0209479, IMG submission 184112) | Hot spring sediment bacterial and archeal communities from British Columbia, Canada, to study Microbial Dark Matter (Phase II) - Dewar... ...
TCGGCATCATTATCGGTGACGTGAGCGGGAAGTCGTTACCGGCGGCAATGCTGATGGCGGTTGCCCGTTCTACGGCCCGATCTGAAGCGCGCAATCATGAATTTCCGCGTCTGGTGCTGGCCGAGACGAACCGCTGGCTGGTCGATGATGTACCACGTCATACCTTCGTCGCCCTGGGATATGCGTTGATCGATCCAATCGCGCAACGCTTGATCCTGGCAAATGCCGGTCAGTTGTCACCGTTGCTCCGTCACGCCGATGGACGCACGACCTTCCTGGAAACGGCCGGCGCGTTGCCACTCGGCATGCAACGCGATGCCCGCTACAATCAGCTCGAACTCGATCTGGCTCCTGGTGATACGCTGGTGTTCTATACTGATGGTGTGGTTGAAGCCCAAAATCGTAAGCGTGAGATGTTTGGCTTTGACCGCCTTGAGCGGTTGGTGCGTCATTTGGGGCACCTGGAACCGGCTGATCTGCTAGAGCGGCTGTTATCAGCAATCCATGGATTTACTGAAGGACGAGTCGCTCACGATGATATGACGCTGGTCGTTGTGCGGGTAAACCCGTAGGGTGTATTGACGCTATCTACGTCTCCCCGAGCGGGGGTTCTGCTTACGCAGCGTCATTTCCTCTCAATACGATGGTACGGCATACTGCACTACTATCCTGGAACGGAGTTGAATGGTGCTGAGCGTTGTTGAGCCGGCAGCATTGTGGCTATTCGTGCTCGCCATTCCTCTGTTTGGTGTGATCTGGCTGGGTCGTGCCGATCTGCGCCGCCGCCTTGGGCGTCTGCGAATATGGTTACTGGTGGCGGTACGCTTTCTGATCCTGGCAGCACTCGTGTTGGCCGTGGCCGGCCTTCAGATCGGTCGACCGGTGAATACTACCGCCACGGTTTTTCTGCTCGATGTCAGCGACTCAGTCTCACCTGCCCAACGGATAGCAGCATTCGATTTTATTGAACAGGCGGTGGCTACCGCCGATCCCGACGACCGTATGGCCGTGATCGTGTTTGGCGCACGAGCAATGGTCGAGCGCGTGGCCGAACCGCCCCGTCCACTGAACCGGATCGACGCGCTGGTAACCGGTTCACGCACCAATATTGAAGACGCCATCCAATTGGGGCTGGCGATCTTGCCCGATGCAATGCATCGACGACTGGTGTTGATCTCGGATGGCGGCGAAAATGCAGGTCAGGCATTGACAGCCGCTCGCCTGGCGGCTGCCCGTGGCGTTCCGATTGAGGTCGTCATCTTGTCGGCGGAGCGCGGCCCTGATGCGCTGATCACGTCCTTACAGGCACCGACGACGGCTGACATCAATCAGAATATTCCACTGACCGTTCAGATCGAAAGTGAAGTCGAGGGCGCGGCAACGGTGCAGTTGATAGCTGATGGTCAGTTGCTGGCCGAACAGTCCGTAACGGTGATGCCCGGTCGCAGTCAGGTTGCATTTTCTGTACCGGCTCGCGAGAGTGGGTTTCGCCGCTTTGAAGCGCGTCTGATTGCTCCCTTCGACACTCAGCCGGCCAACAATCGGGCGGTGGCGTTTACATTTGTCAGTGGCCCGCCGCGCGTGTTATTGTTAACGGTGGCACCGGAACAGGTACTTGCGCTGGCCGAAGCATGGCGCGCCGGTGGGATTGAGGTAACGGTACAGGCACCGATGCAGGCTCCGGCCAATCCTCTCGATCTGCGTGGCTTCGATGCAATTGCCCTGGTTGATACACCGGCGAATGCCGTTTCGCTGACGCTCCAACGTGCTCTGATGACCTACGTGCGCGATCTGGGTGGCGGACTGCTGGTCATTGGCGGACCCCAATCGTTTGGCGCCGGTGGCTGGCGCCGTTCTCTGATGGAGCCAATATTCCCGGTTTCGCTTGATCCACCGCTGCGCGAAGAACGCTTTGATCTGGCGTTGACGCTGGTCATTGACCGCAGTGGGAGTATGAGCGAAATCGTGGATGGTTTGCGCACTCAACTCGATCTGGCCCGTGAAGCGGCATTTCAGGCGAGTCTTGGGTTATCGCGTCAGGATCAGCTCTCAATTATCGCCTTCGATAGCGTTGCCGATGTGATTTTACCGTTGCAACCACTCCCCGATCTGGCGACAATTGAGGACGCGCTGAGTCGATTGTCTGCCGGTGGCGGCACGAATATTCGTAGCGGAATGGCACTGGCAGCCGAGACCATCGTCACGGCTGATGCCCGGATTCGGCATGTAATCCTTTTGACCGATGGTGTCTCTGAGACTGAATATGCCGATCTGGTTGCCAACCTGCGCACACAAGGGGTTACGGTCAGCACGGTGGCGATTGGTCTGAACACTGACCGTGCGCTTGAACGGGTTGCGCAGATCGGGGGTGGTAAATACTACGCTGTTCGTCAGGCCGAAGCCCTGCCACAGATTCTGTTGGAAGAGACTGTTCGGGTGGCGAATCGCGATCTGATAGAAGAGCCTTTCACACCTGCCCTTGCATTACCGACACCCTGGCTGCGCAATTTCAGCGCTTTACCACCACTGCAAGGACGGAATGTCGTTGCCGAACGGTCAATCAGTCGGGTGCTCCTGGTCGCCGATGATGGATCGCCGCTCCTGGCGACAGCCCAGATCGGTGTCGGACGGGTGCTGGCCTGGGCAAGCGATATGACTGGACGTTGGGCAACTGCGTGGTTATCCTGGTCAGAGTTTCCGGGTTTTGCCGCCGGATTGGTGTCTGAAGTACTTCCACTCACTAGTGATGAGTATCTATCGCTCAGCGCAACGGTAACCGCTGATCGAGTTGAAATTGATCTTCAGACCCGTGATCGCAATGGATTGCCCATTGAATTGGGCGAGATTCGCAGTCGTATCAGTGGCCTGGTCGATGAAGTCGTACTGGATTTTGTGCAGATCGCGCCTGGACGGTATCGTGCAATCACCACCATCGATCAGATGGGAGCGTATCTGGTGCAGGTGAGTGCAACTGACCGCAGCGGGATGCCGCTCGGTACGGTTGCCACCGGCCTGACAGTAAACTATTCACCGGAGTATGGGCAGTTTGCAGCGAATCCTGGCCTCATGGCCGAACTTGCAGCATTGACCGGTGGTCAGGTGAATCCGCCGCCAGACCTGCTCTTTACACCGACAGAGCGGTCAGTGTATGAGGTCTGGCCGATGACAATGCCTCTGCTCTGGCTGGCACTGGCATTATTGCCAGTAGACGTTGCGCTACGCCGGCTCTTTGTCGCAGTACCCGATTGGCGTCCTGTTGTCATTCGCCGACCGCAGCGCAAACCACCGGAGCTGAAACAGTCTTCATCAGCGCCAGCCCCAACCTCTACCTTACCGCAAAGCGATGAAGAGCGGATTGCCGCACTATTGGCAGCGAAACGACGCCGTCGCCGGGATGAGTGATGCTTTATGCTATACTGCCAGAAGGGATAGATGGTACAGTGACTGACGGAGGAGCCCATGTCAACTGAACAACCAGCAGTCACCGTGCGGCCTGCCGTCTCATTTGCGGTTGCCAGCGATGAGGAACTTGAACGGCCGTACCGGGTTATTGTTCAGAACGACGACGTGACTCCCATGGATTTTGTCGTCATCGTGTTGCGTGTCTTTTTCGGGCTTGATCTGGCCCGTGCCGAACAGGTGATGCTTACTGCCCATTATGAAGGGCGTGCGCTGGTAACGGTACTGCCGTTGCAAGAAGCGCAAGAGCGTGTCTATCAGGCTCATCATGCAGCCCGCGAGGCCGGCTATCCGTTAACCTTTTATCTTGAGCCTGATGAACAGTAACGTTTCCGACCTGGTACATGCGTCCCGCATTTTGAAAGATGGAGTTTTGCCCAACTATGAATCTCCGGCCCCGTTTGTTTGCCATCGCCCTGATTTGCATGGCTTTCATTGCCGGGTGTACATCAACACCTCGTGCTACGATACCGTCTGAACCGGTCATCGCGGCTGAACCGACCCGGTCGGTGGTTCCTACCCCTCTTCCCACACCCCTGCCGATCTACGCCGACGGCACTGAAGTTGCCGGTGTGCCGATTGGTGGCTTGACGGTTGCAGAGGCAGAAGCAGCACTGAGCAGTGCGCTGTCGGCGAGGGTCACGCCGCTGCGACTGGTTGCCGGTGCATATACACAGACGATTGAGCCGACGGCAATTAATCTGCACGCCGACCCGGCTGCTTTGCTGGCTGCGGCAGCGCCGGCGTTGGGGAGTAGTACACCGGTACGTGTACCACTCCAGCTCACCTTCGATGAAACTGCCCTGCGTGAGCGGATGGCAACCTTTGCTGCCGAGTCGGCTCTGCCACCCCAGGTTACCGTTATCACGTCAACCGACGTGCTGTCACGGAGCTTTGCCTACATTCCCGGTCGGGCGATTGATCTCGACCGCTCGTTGGAGATTGTAAGCGGCTTGCTACGCCGTGGACGGGCAACCGAACCGATTGCACTGACCCTTTGGCCGACTACTGAACAGCCGCGTGCTTCGCTTGAACAACTTACCACCCAGCTCGAAGAGATGGCTGAGGCGTGGGATGGCGTGGCGGGGGTTTATCTGTATGATCTCGCCACCGGTGCTGAAGTCGCGGTGAATGCGCGCAGTGTCTTTCCCGGTGCCAGCACGATCAAGACGGCTATCATGCTCTATGCCTACACGAAACTTGAAACCTTTACCGAACGCCAGTGGCGGCGTATGCGCCTCATGATCATCGAGAGTGACAACCTGGCAGCAAATGACATCCTGGCTGCCGGCGCCGGTGGCACCGGTACCGATCTGGCATTTCGCGGCGCCGAAGAGATGAGTGATATGCTGGCCGATCTCGGGCTGGAATATCTCTATCTCTACGTACCTTACGAGTCGACCGACTACATCCGGCTGTACAAGGTTAAGTATCGCTGTGGGCCGAAAGACCCGGTCGGCGAACCGCCGTACACCGAGACCGGTTGCGCACTGCGGGCAACTCCTTACGCTATCGGGCAGATCTACCGCATGATTGACGAGTGTGCGCGCGGTGAAGGTGTGCTGCTGGAGAAATTTGAACTGCTCAATCCAGATCGATGCCAGGAAATGCTCGACTTGCTGGCCGAAAACGGCGACAATAGCCGGATGGTTGCCGGTCTGCCAGAGGGAGTACGGGTCGAGCACAAATCGGGATGGATTGACAACACCCAGGCCGATGCCGGAATTGTACGCTCACCCGGTGGTGATTATGTGTTGGCCGTATATGTCTACAAGCCACTGGGAGATCGGGCAGCCTGGCCCGACTCGCTGCTCGGCGGAGCAATTGCCGATTTCAGCCGTCTTGTGTACACTGCCTACAATCCAATTCAGATTGATCCGGCTTCGCAGGGAGATACTCCATGACCGGTCTACCCATCAAGCGCATAGTGCTCTACAAGCACGGTGTTGGCTATTTTGAGCGTCAGGGTGTCTTTAGCGGTGATGCCTTAACACTCACCTTTCCCCTGACGGCAATGGACGACGTATTGAAGAGTCTGGTCGTCATCGACCGCAGCGGTCAGGTGCGCAACATCGATTTTGCTACCCCTGAAGACCGTGCCGCTCTATTGGCTCGTGGGAGTATTCAGCTCTCAAATGAGCGGAGCCTGCTCGATTTGCTGCGTGATCTGCGAGGACGCACCGTGCGCTTGACCTTGACCGGCAAACAGGGCGAGACGATCACCGGGCAGGTGATCGGGATAGATGTCGAAGATGAAAAGCCGCTGCGTCGAGCTATTGTGAGTCTCTACCTCGCGGAAGAGCGGGTAGTGCGTCCATTTGCGCTCGATGATCTGTTACGAGTTGAACTTGTCGACGAGAAGGCACAGCACGATCTGACCTTCTTTTTACGCGCTGCCCAAAACGACGAGCGCAACCGCACGGCGACCGTACACCTGACACCGGGTGAACACGATCTCTTGATCGGCTACGTGGCGCCGGCACCGGCCTGGCGGGTCAGCTATCGTCTGATCTTCGAGGATGGTACTGATGGTGTATCACGCTGTTTTCTCCAGGGTTGGGGACTGTTCGACAATCAGCTTGAGGAAGATTTGGTTGATGTTGCAGTAACCCTGGTTGCCGGCCAGCCGGTTTCGTTCCGGTATCGTCTATACGAACCGCAGACGCCGGAACGCCCCTTACTGGATGACACGCCGCGCCCACAGCCGAAACCAATGGCCCGTATGCGAACGATGCCGGCACAGACACGCGATATGGCGCTGGAAGCAGTGGAAACCATGGCACTGGCAGCACCTGCCCCCGCTCCCGCCCTTACCATTGAGACAGTAACTGACAGTGTACGTGCGGTCGCGGTAGGTGAAGATCAGGGCGCGCTCTTCGCGTATCGGGTCACGCAGCCGGTCAGTGTCGGGCGAGGTCAATCGGCGATGGCGCCTATCGTTGGATCACAGATCAGTGGGGCACGGGAGCTGGTGTACAATCAGCGTCGGCTAGAAAAGCACCCCCTGGCCGCCATTCGGCTCAAGAACGAGACCGGCCTCACCCTGGAGCAAGGGCCAGTCACCGTGCTGATCAATGGCGAATACGCCGGTGAAGCGGTACTACCATTCACCCGTGCCGGTGCCGGATTCACCGTCTTCCACGCTGTTGAATTGGGAGTGACGGTACTGGAAACGACACACGAGACCCGCCATCTACACGGGATTCGGCTTCACGATAGTGATCTATTGATCGATGAATATTTGCTCTTGTTCCGGCAATATACGATCATCAGCACTCTGCATACAACGTGTACCGTGATCATCGAGCATCATCGTACTGCTCACACCGAACTGGTAGACACACCACCGCCTCTCAGCGAAGAGGGCTTCATTGCACGTTGGGCAGTGAGTGTACCGGCTGCCGAGCAAACTATGTTCACGGTATGCGAGCGACGGCTACTCTCACGCAGTCAGTCGATCAGCAGTCTTTCCGGCGACCAGTTACAACACTTTCTCCGCGACAAGCTGCTCGATGAAGCGACATTCCAGCAGCTTAGCGGTATTCTCAACCTTTACCGCCAGATTGATAAGGCGCGCAGGATGATCGCCGAACACGAAGCCGAACAGCGACGTATCCTGGAGCGACAGCAACACCTGCGCCAGACTATTGAACCACTGCGTAGCACCGGTGAAGAGGGGGCATTGCGTCAGCGTTACGTCGCAACACTCGCACAGCTCGAAGATCAGTTTGAGCAGATCGCCCGATCAATAACCGAACAACAGACCTCTATCGAAAAACTTACAGCGCAGATCGAACGTCGGTTACGGCGCCTCTCCGCACCAAAACGTACAGCGTAAACCCATGATGCGCGACTACCGGACATTCTTTGCTATCGTACTTGCCAGCCTGGCCGGGTGGATTATTGCGGTCGCGGTCTACATCCAGATCGGAGACAATCGCAACCCGGAACTCTTGCGCTGGCTGGCCCTGGTCATACTCATCACACCACTCAGCGGCTTTCTCGGATGGGTTGCTATCCGGCGCCACGAGTGGCGTCTGGCCGCTGCGTGCTGTGGTGCGCTCTACTTCTTCACACCCTTTGTGGCAGCACGGATCGAAACCATTGTTTCCCCCGATGCCGCACGCCAGACGGTAGGGCCGCACACAGTCTACTTTGTTAGTGTGCTGGCATTACACCTGCTCGGCGGGCTGGTGCTGGCCTGGTGGCGGGGACGGCGAGGAGTGTCATAGACGTTTGCGAAATGACAACAGCCCGGCGCCACTGGTATCAAATCTGGTTTAATAGCAGTCATAGCTCGCTATCTCACATCAACTTAACGCTGTGGGGTGAGTACTACACCACTGTGCGCACGCTGGTATCCCCCTTGGGATCGCGAACCTCCGGCTCGCTCGCCACATGGAACCACACACTCTGCTATCTCCCGTTGCCCCGTTCACTTCCTCTTCCAGCGGGGTAGCGCACGCCGTCATCAGTGCACAACAGCAGAGATATACCCTGCACTGGTGACCTATGCATTACCCACATGTCGCGCTGCGTTAGGCTGGGCTGCAAGCACTCCCCGTGGCGCAGGCTTCCAGCCTGCGTGGAGGCATTCCCCTCTACCGCCGGCAGGTGCTGGCGGTGGCCGCTGTTGTGCAGGCACGGATCTCTTACAACATAACCGTCTACACGCAGGGATCGCAGGCATGCCTGACCAACTCGATGATCGGCACGAGCACATTCAGCACCGCCGTGACCAGGATGGGTAACGGTATGCCACGCGCCGGATCGTGAGCGCGGCTGGCGCGGCAGCATGGCTGCCGCACTCCAAACTGCGCGACACGCGCATGACGAGCGGCTACGGCAATCCATCCAGCACATGATAGCACGGCTGGAGCTGCGCACTGTCACCGGCCCAGTCGCCCACAACAGCACCTATGGCGATCATACCGGCTGATGCGCACGTGGTTGACACCAGTTGTGGGTAATGCATAGCACTGGTGACGGCGGGTTGGGGTAGGAGCGCGTCGCAGATCACCGCTGGACGCAGCGCACATACGACACGCTCGCTACTTATCACCTGGTGCTACACCTGAGCATGACTGCACCAAACCTGTCAGTGCGTTTGCAACAACCCATCAGCGAGTCGCTGGTGACACGCCTGGCAGCGCTTCAACACTGGTCTGACAACCTGAATAATGCACAGGGTCAGTCAAGATTTGATACAGTGTTTACTTACGAATTCTGAATGATTGGCATAAAGATTCGCCAGCTTGCCTCGTATATGCTGACCGTCCCGGTGATTTCATTGGACACGACAATCAACGCCCGTCCGGTTGGACTCTGGTTGGCTGGCACGAAGAGAACGATTTCCGGTCCGCTATCTGGCCCGACCGTTGTACCGCCGAATGTGCGATTATTGAGATACTGGACGAAGGTCGGACTGGCAGGAGTGCTCACGTCGAAAATCATCACGCCGCCTTGTCGTTCCAGTCCCACAAATGCATAGGTACGACCACCGAGAACTCCGAGCGTTAAACCTTCTGGTTCTGGGCCTTTGTTATCGCTCCGGCTATCGGAGGTATCCGCATCGTTGTCACTATTGAAAAATTCAGGATATGTTACTGCTACGATCTGCTCAATCTGGTCGCCGCTATCGAAGACTAATCCGCCTTCTCCATCCCAGATTGAGAAGGAACGAGTGCCAAAGACATGAATCTGGTCAAACTTGCCATCATTATCGAGATCACCGCTCGCATTACTTACGGTCAGACGCCCTAGCGCAGTATTCGCCTTCAGCGCGGTTGCATTTGGGAAATCGGCAGGGTCGAGTTGATACGCATTACTCCCTACTCGCACCTCTTCGCTGAAAGCATCGTAATCGCGTGCATCACCCTCATTGGCGGTAACCAGATACACCTGACTACCCACTGTGTAGGTGGAAATTGCGTCGGGTTGGTACATACCGTAGATCGGCCAGTTAGCGATGTTGATGCCACTATCCCTATCACTGGCATCCAATCCATTGCCTGCCAGATTATGATCCTTTAGACCGAGGGAACGAACCCACTCAACACTTAAGGTTTGGAGATTAATCTTTGCAATCGCGTTATTCTCCTGAAGTGTAACATAGGCCACCTGGCTGTCAGCAGTTACCGTGATATACTCCGGCTCCAGATTCTTTTGCACAGCATCCGGATCGCCTGCGGTTGGACCAAAGATGCGCGTATTGGGATCAAACTGACTACGCCTTGAACCACCGATCTCGAAATCGGCGAAGCCAATACTAATAACATTCGTATTGGTTAGCGTTGCAATATTGCCACTAACCGGAATAACACTGATCGTTCCATACGGATCAATTGTGTAGTCGTTACTTGGTTCACCTTCGTTCGCAACCAGCAGGCGTGAACCGTCAGGAGTGAACGTCAGCATATCGGGCAAAGCACCTACCTGAAGCTGATTAATAAATTGACCCTGGTCATCGAAAAAGACGACCGATCCAGGGTTGGTTTTGGGATTAGCTTCAACTGCTACAGCAACCAGATTGCCCCGTACTGCAACACTATTTGGACCTGCACCGTAGGTTGAGAGATCAATGCGATTTGTACGAGTCAGATTGTTGGTATCACTGAGATCGACAATATCGAGAGAGTTATTAGCACTATTGGTTACATACATTCGATTACCACTGATAGCAACGGTTTCAGCAGAGGATGCACCAAGGCCGGTTGAATATGTGGCAATCAGGGTAAAGGTTGGATGAAGCGGTGCTGGCAGGCTTGATAGTGGTAGCGATGTCGCCAGGCTTAATAGTGGTAGCGGCACACAGAAACACAGCATCACAATGACGAACACGGTCAACTTACGCAGATACATGGCTATCGTCCCCGATACTCATGAAAGGCTGATACATGCATCTGCTAATATAAAAATTTTTCATTAAGTCAAGATAATGTTGGAATTAAGGATTGATGATGTGTATGTTTTACACGGTGTTCAAATCAAAGCGAGGTTTTTCCGATGTCAGTACATACTGAAACGATGCAACCATCATTGACAATATGGCAAGCAAGATACTCACCGCTGCATCAACGGCACAAAGACCTGATGCCACAGGGGGACAACCATCGGCTCACTAACCAGTCCTGTTGCATCGCGCACACGGACGAAGAGCTGGCGCGTTTCGCCAGCATCCCATCGCCAGCGAATTTCCGGTACCAGCGGTAGCCAGGCTGCCGTGGTGAAGTCGGGGGTGGTACTCAGTTGTACCTCCAGGGGCGTATCTTGATCGTGGGAATCGAAGCGCAATCGTACTGTGTCCGTTTCGAGCCACTCAGTCTGTATGCCGACGCGTGGTGGCAGATTGAGCGTTACTGTCTGTGATACAACAGTCGTATTTCCAGCTCGATCAACGTAGGAAACCTCTACCACATGATCGCCTTCAATTGACGGTAAGCTCCAGCGGTAGCTATCGTAATACGGTAACGGATTGCTCTGCTCGCCATTGATGCTTAGCGCGACCGCAACAATGCCGCCGTTGTCGTCCATAGCATTGGTGTCAATGCGGATGGTGGGTTCATTGACAACGACCGGATCGGGGGACAGGGCTGGTGCAGTGGCAAGAGCAGCAATTTCGGCTGGGGATAAGGGATTGGCAAAGATCGCCAGGTCGTCAATTGCTACGCCGGCAGCGGGACTACCAGCGCTAAAGCGTCCAATATACAGCAGCGCACCGGGCAGGTACGGTAAGACAGTGTTGTTTCGCTCGGCAACCAAAACACCATCGATGTAGAGGGCTTTGTATCCATTCGCAGCATCCCAGATCACTGCGAAGTGGTGCCAGCCGGCACTCAACGTATCCGGTACGCTCAGCAGGTCTTCGCCGCTGGTGGCGTCCCCCACCGTCCAGAACGTCCACTGCGCACGACCATCGGCCCCAAGCCGATCCCGGCGCAGGGCCAGGGTTCCGGTATAGACAGGCGCCCCTTCCGGTTCGGCACTCGTCGCAAACAGATAGTGGCGGTTGAGGCTATTGCCGGGGAACGTGGCCGGTATCTCGACCCATAAACTAATCGTCCCCTGGTCGAGATTGAGATTGCCGGTTGTCGGAAATGCGATTGCGACATCGTTAACGCTCACTGACTGCCCAAAGCGACCATTGGCAAATCGCGGTGTGCCTTTGATGTGTGGCAACCCTTGCCCAACACTCTGGAGTGAATGACCGTCAAACGTGACTGCGAAAAGCAGATGGTCGGGCGGTGCGACACGCATAGTGCCAATCGGTGGCGTGGTGTCAGACACCGGTGGTGTGTAATCAGGTGGTGTGAAGTCGTAGGTACCGATCAGATCAGGATGCCAGAGCCAGGTACTGGCTGCACAACCGGCGTAGGTCGGACAGGGATCGGGGCCGGGGCCGAACCAGCCATACGGATCAACCTGTTTGCGAATACCCCCTTCCCAACGTCGGACTTCAAAGTGAAGATGCGGGGTACCGCTCACTCCACTGGCACCGCTCACACCAATCTGCTGACCGGTTACAACGCGCACCCCATTGCCCTCGTTGAAGATAGGCGCAAAGGCACTCAAATGCCAGTAGACAGTCTCGTAGCCGTTGGGGTGAACAATAACAACTCCCAGACCCCGTGACTCACGAAACGCATACGCCGTGCCGCTTGCAGCAGCAAGGATCGGAGTGGAGAACGGTGCATCCGGGAAAACGTAATCATGACCATCGTGGCTATTGTATTGCACGTTTCGCCGGCCAAGATAGTCAACCATTTCATTGTTGCCATCGCCCCCGGTATCGACCATTGGGTAAAGATGATCGAAGTAGGCAAGATGGTTGACCCGCGTCCCCATCGGCCATGGTGCCCGTAACCAACCGGTAACATCGGTTGTCACCACAGCCGGTGGCGCGAGCTGACCGTCGAAATAGGTGCGAAGTGCCGCTGCGGTTGCTTTCACTGCTGCCAGCCACGACACCGAATCACGGCCCTGAGCCAGAAACCGCTTCATGGCAATCCACTCAGCCGGCTCATCAAGTGAAATGGTGAGTGTCAAGCCATCTTGTAATCGAATGGTTGGCGGTTGCTGATACGGCCCCAATCCGGCCCGTAATTCCCGGTTAGCCCACGTGATCTGTTCGGCGAAACCGGTGGGGCCATGCAGGCCAAAGGGGTGGCTCAAAGCTGTTGGTGGAGGAGCAGGATCACTGAGCAGACCCGCTGTTGCTTCGAGCAGGGCCAGGGTGAGGAATGGACTGACGCCGAAGTAGATGCTCTGCTCTTCGATAATCTGTGCCGCAGGTTTCCCATCAATTTCAAGTTCTTTCAAAGGGCCAGGCTGCCGGGCGAGAAACGCAGCCACGCTCCATCCACCGGTCGGCTGGGCGTGTACCGGATGGGCGATAACGACGAAACTCAAGATAAGCAGCCAGGGCGCAAAACGATGCATGATTGACCGTATGCACAATAGTTCGATGTTGTATCTATACTACCATAACGTCATTGTGGGGCAAAAGTTTCCTGGATGACAAAGTAATAAGGTTGGAGCAATAGGATAATCCGCCTGCTCACTTTACTCCTTTAAGGGAGAATAGAGCATATGGAACAGTGTAACTTCTGCCATATCGGGACACCCTGACCCAGACTTCTGGTTTCCCCTCTACCGTACACGTTCAGAGGCAGGCTGCATACGTGCGCTAACACAACTTCTACCGCATCAGGACAACCCAATGAGGTTGCTAGTCGCCCCTTTCCTGCACAGCTATGCATTACCTACATGTCACCCAGGAGCCGGTATGACACCGCATAGCACATCGTGCTGGACACGGTGGTGCATCGTTCGTCACGCACACCAGGCGGTCATGCGCTCCGCAGCGTCCTGCTCCCCGCCGGCAAGCCAGCCCTGCCCTGCGGTCGTGTGGGCTGACACCCTCTCTCACGACGTGGCAGCCCCACTGGGGCTAGCCATACGTGTGCCTGGCACCTGCTCCCCGCCGGCAGGCCAGCCCCGGAGGGGCTTCCACGAATTGGTTTTAACCCGCTGGCTCTGCACCCGCCGACTCGCCAGCGCTCTCCCACACGCGGGCGATGCAGTATCCGAGTTATGGGTAATGCAAAGTGATAGGGGTGGTGGTGAGGATATTTAGAGCGTCCTCAACCCCCCACGCCCTCACCTCACCCTCCACCCTTGCTCTTCTCCCACCAGGAGCAAGGAGCGGGGAAGTAGCAACGGACGTGCTCTGCATCACGTCCGCCTGCTTTTCTCGCAGATCAATCGATGTCAGGAGCGGACAGAAAATTTGAGTCAACACAACGTCTATCGCATCAGGAAGTCCACACACTCTTATCTACTCTGTCCACCCCTGAAACCACAGCAGGAGGGGCGCACGGCCGTGCGCCCTACCGACCATCATCGGCATAAACACACCCGATAAAGGGCGAAGCTGATGCTCTACACCCTGATACCACGCGACATTGTGGGAAATGCAGAGGGGGAATGGCTAAAGGCGTTATATCACATCTTGCACAGTCAGGTACATCACTACCCGGCACCGGATATGTGGAGAACCATGATGATACATCCCATCCGCGCCGATCCGTGGAGATTACCGGCAGACCCGGATAGACACAAGGTGAGTGGATGCACGCGGCGATACCGTCAACAATGGTGCCATCCGCACCTGGTGATAGTCATCTCGCAGGATGCGGCAAACGAGGGGTGGTGAAAGGATACATCCTGGATCACGGTTCACCTTTTGTTATATCAGATTTGATATTACGCCTATCACCTCACCTTTCCTCGTTATCTGGTTATTATGTCTTGTTGGCACGCCACTGCTCTTCGGACCGACGCACTGCCCGCATGAGTAGCGACAGCAAGACTAAAATGCCCAGCACTCCATATTCAAGAATCGGTATGCGCAGAATATCAGGTAAGCGATGCCACTCGCGACGCACACCGTAATAGGTCAATGCAGTTGTTGCATACGCTGCACCGATTGTCCAGCGCGCCCGTTGCGAGAGTCCCAGACCATGCATCTGATTGATGACGAACATCGCGAGCAGGCTAAAGGTAAACATTGCGCCCAGCCCGCTTCGCTTGTAGAGTGTTGAAACCACCGCATGCGGCAACACCATCAACTCCAGCGCCAGTGTCCAACGCGGGTCGCGATGCGCTTTTGTGTAGATCAGTGCCGATTGCACAAAGAGCAGGAGGGTATGAAAAAGACCGGTGTAATGCAGCGGCTTGGGATCGATGGGATGATACCAGAAATTGTACGTCGATGCCCACGAGAAGATATAACCGTGAAAGCGCCGGGCAAAGCGGACTAACTCAGGTGGTGGCAAGACCCGCCGACTGCCAAAAAAGAGACCGCGCCGGGGCGACTCAAGCGCCAGGGTTAACATCAAGATGAACGCAACAGAGCCAAGCGCACTCCCTTCAGGCACGTCACGCGCCAGTCCATCGTAGGTGTAATGCGACTGAAGATAGTGTAGTGCCACGCCACCAGCATTGACGGCCAGCGCAATCCAGTTGAGCCGCTTCATGGCAGCGGTGTAGGGTAAGCGTCGGTGTTGAGCAGCGTAGATACACCCCCAGATCGCAAACTGATGCAGCAAATACCCACTCCAGGCCAGCCAGCGCTGTGCCGGATGGGGGATGGCTGAAATCCAGCGGTAATCACCATGTTTACCGCTGTATTCAATATAACGTCCAGGCTCGCGTCCAACCAGGGCAGAGAGACCAACCGTGCCGGCACACACTGCCGCTGCCGGTAAGAGCAGATCGTGGGCATTCGGCGCAGACGCATCAACCTCCGCTGCTTCAGAAACCCAATCCACGTAGCGCCGCAGCACCCAACCGGCCAACGCTGCGCCGGCTGCGGCTGCCAGACCACTCGCGAGCGCCCGCCATGGATTCCGACGTGGTTCAGCCGCCAATCCCGCACATACAGCACCTGTTGTGCTGACCAGCAGGAGTCCCACTCCAGGACGTTGACCGCGCATCACATCAAGCCAGTACATCGCTGCCATCGGGTTGAAGAGCGCTGCTCCTGCCAGAGCATAATTCGTGCGCGGATTAGTCACGGCTGGCCTCCTCTCCGAACACAGCCTGTTAACGATATTTGCAAAATACTGACATATCATACCACGATTGCAGTGTGCGAGTTAGTTGAAGGTTCAGAAGTTAAGGATCTTTTAGACTGTGTAAATATTTGACTACTCAGATTTGACAGAACAGGGAGAGGTGCGTAGGATACGACGCAACACCCTCAGTGCAGGAGGCTTGCAATGAAGACGATCATGATCTACAACGGTCCCATTTACACCCTCGATCCGAAACAACCGGTGGTGCGGGCACTGGCCATTCGTGGCGAGCGCATTATCGCCGTGGGTAACGAAGGTCCGGTACGTGCGGCAGCCGGCAGCCAGGCCGAGTTGATTGATCTGCAAGGGAGGGCGGTTGTTCCAGGACTAACCGACGCTCACGTACACATTGTGCTCCACGGACTGGCCCGTCAACAGGTACGCTTGACCGGATGTGCCGATTATGCAGCCGCCCTTGATCACATTGCAACTGCTGCGCAGCGCCTTCCTGCCGGAGCCTGGT
>Ga0209479_1002008_pt1 | contig 15975 bp, 10 predicted proteins | sample DewCreD2012metaG_2_FD_184112 | JGI IMG/M metagenome (GOLD analysis project Ga0209479, IMG submission 184112) | Hot spring sediment bacterial and archeal communities from British Columbia, Canada, to study Microbial Dark Matter (Phase II) - Dewar... ...
CGCGCGTCGCTCGTCGGGGGGCGCGTCGGCGAGGCTCGCACTCAGCGCACGGTACGCCCGCGCAGGCTCCCCAAAGCCCAGCGACTGCAGTACGCTCTCCCAGACCACTGCGCCTTCGTCGGTGCCGAGGAGGGGCAAGGCGGGTGTTAATTCTTCCCCCCTCCTTAAGGTTCCCCCCGCTTCGCGAGGGGAACCGAGAGGTGGGGCAGGCTCGGCTGCTTCGCGAGGGGAACCAAGCCCCTGTTCGGTTCCCCCTGCTTGCAGGGGGAACCTTAAGGAGGGGGTCGTAAACCCACCTGTCATCTCCACGCCTTGCGCGGAACTCCCCGCGCTCGATGGGGATGTCCCTGGCGTCGACAGGGATGTCCCTGGCGTCGATTGGGATGTCCCTGGCGTCGATTGGGATATCCCCGCGCTCGATGTTGGCATGCGCAGCACCCGTTCTCGAAAGGCACGGGCGACGGCGCGATGGTGCGCCAGTGTCTGCTCGAAGGCGTTGGGGTCAGTGAGGAACATCAGTTTGGCAAGGCGGGCGCGCGCTTTAGGGTCGGTCGGCAGCAGGTGCGTCTGGTGTCCGAACTGCAGTTGCAGGCGGTGTTCGACGGTACGCAGGAAGATGTAGGCGTCTTGCAGGGCGCTGGCTTCGTCGGGAGCGAGGATGCGGGCGTGCTTGAGGCGTTGCAGGGCGTCCAGCGTCGCGGGCGTGCGCAGGCGCGGCAGCCGCCCCCCAAGCATCAACTGCAACGCCTGCACCGAGAACTCGATATCGCGGATGCCGCCCCAGCCGTTTTTGAGGTCGGTCTCGTAGGCGTTGCGGGCGCGTGCTTGCGCTTCGGCGCGCTCGCGCAGGCGCACGATTTCGGCGAAGTCGGTCTCGCTCAGCGATGGGCGATACAGCCACGGCTGCAGCCGTTCCAGAAACTGCTCGCCGACCTGCAGGTCGCCTGCGCACGGGCGCGCTTTGAGCGTCGCCTGACGCTCCCACGGCTCCGCCCAAGTTTCGTAGTAGTGCAAGGCAGACGACACGCCCCGCGCCAGCGCGCCCACGCGCCCTTCGGGACGCAAGCGCATATCCACGCGGAACACAATCCCGCGGCGCATCGGCTCGGACAGCGCCTTGACCACCATCTCGGCGAGTCTCAGCAGGTACTGCGTCGGGTCTTTCGCGCCCACGAGGCGCGGCGGGTCGCGATACAGGAAGATGGGGTCAATATCGGAACTGTAGTTGAGTTCGCGCCCGCCCCACTTGCCCATCGCGAGGATGCAAAAGCCGTGTTCGCCTGTGACGCCCTGCTGCGCGGCGAGTTCGCGGTGGGACGCCTCCAGCGCGGCGTCGGCGCACACATCGGCGAGGTCGGACAGCGCGCGCATTGTCTCGGTCAGCGTCGCCTTGCCCAGCAGGTCGAGCGCGGTGATGCGCAGGTACTCCTGCTGCTTGAAGGCGCGCAGGCGGTCAAGTTGCATCCAATACGAGGTGCAGGCGCGCAGCAGGCGGCTGAGGTCGCGGCGCATATCGGCGCGGGTGCGCGGGCGCGTCAGCAGGCGCACATCGAGCAGAATCTCGCTGAGTTCGGGGTTTTGCAGCAGCGTGTCCGCCATGTAGTCCGACGCGCCCAGCACGGCAAGCACGGGCTTGAGCGCGTGGGGCGCGTCGGCGAACAGGCGGTAGTAGGTCAGCGTCGCGCCCAGCGATTCGAGCCAGCGGTCGCAGTTGACCAGCAGGCGGTCGGGGTCGGGCGCGCGCTGCAGCGCGTCGGCAAGCGTCGGCGCAAAGCGGTCGAACAGTTCCGCCTGCAGTCCATCTCCGCGCCAGCGCGCCCACAGCCGTGCGGCGCGTTCGGGCTGCTCGAAGGCGACGGCGTCGATCATATCTGCAGCGTGTTGCGCGCCCAGCGTCCGACAATCGGCAGTTCGTACCAGACGCCGTTATTGGCTTGGATGGCGGCAATAATCGTGTAGACCAGCACGGCAATCGCCAGCGCAATCGCCAGCGGTACGGCAAGCAGCATGCCCAGCCCCAGCGTGATGATGGAGAACAGCACCAGCGCAATCGCAACAGCCAGCGCCAGCAGTTGGAAAAAGAGCGCCTGCAGCGCATGGAACGCTACGAATTGCGAGCGGTCTTTGTAGACGAGGTAAATCACCAGCGGCGCGATGTATTGCCCCAGCGTCACGATGTAGCCGAGCAGCGTCAGCAGGTGCGCCAGCATCCCCCAGAGTTTCTCGTCCGCACTTAGCGAACCGTCTTGTGGATAGGTCATCGTCTGTACCCCTTGCAATTGTATACCCCACACGCGCTTTGAGACGCTTCAGGTATACTCTCCTGCAGTCGGACAAGAGGAGGCAATTAGATGCTGCAACCGTTCACTTCGGAGAGCGTGACCGAGGGTCACCCAGACAAGTTGGCAGATCAGATTAGCGACGCGATTTTGGACGAGTGCTTGCGACAGGACGCGCAGTCGCGTGTGGCGGTGGAGACGCTGCTGACGCGCGGGCTGGCGGTCGTTGCGGGCGAGATTACGACGCACGCCTATGTGGAGATTCCCGATGTGGTGCGGCGCACCATCAACGAGGTGGGGTACACGCGCACGGAGTACGGCTTCGAGGGCGACACCTGTGGCGTGATGGTCGCGATACAGGAGCAGTCGCCGAACATCGGGCAGGGCGTGGACACGGGCGGCGCGGGCGATCAGGGTATGATGTTCGGCTTCGCGTGCAACGAGACGCCCGAATTGATGCCGTTGCCCATCACGATTGCGCACGCCTTGACGCGCCAACTCAGCGAGGTGCGCCGCGCGAACCCCGACTTGGGCTTCCGCCCCGACGGCAAGTCGCAGGTCACCGTGCTGTACGAGAACGGCGCGCCGAAAGCCATCGACACGGTGGTCATCTCCGCGCAGCACGACCCCGAACTCACGCAGGCGCAGGTGCGCGAGCGGGTGCTGGAGCATGTGGTGCAGCCCGTGTTGGCGCGGTTCGCCGACCGCGTGGACATCAACGCGAAGCACTACTATGTGAACCCGACGGGCGTGTTCGTGATTGGCGGTCCGCAGGCGGACACAGGCGTCACGGGGCGCAAAATCATCGTGGACACCTACGGGGGCTTCTGTCGGCACGGCGGCGGCGCGTTCTCAGGCAAAGACCCGACCAAAGTTGACCGTTCGGCGACCTACATGGCGCGCTACTTGGCGAAGAACATCGTCGCGGCAGGGCTTGCCGAGCGCGTGGAGATACAGGTCTCGTATGCCATCGGCGTGGCGCAGCCCGTGTCGTTGCTGCTGGAGACCTTCGGCACGCACAAGGTAGACCCCGCCAAGATTGTCAAGCGCATCCAAGAGGCGTTTGACCTCAGCCCGCGCGGGATAATTCAATTCTTAGACCTGCAAAAGCCGCAGTACCTGCCGACCGCGAAGAACGGGCACTTTGGCAACCCCAGTTTCCGCTGGGAGCATCGCGACTCGGTGTCGGTGTTTGCGGATTTGGCGTAGGGGTTATTCTATCGGAGGCTATCGATGAAGATCCTCGTCGCCGATAAGTTCGAGCAGAGCGGGCTGGAAGGGTTGAGGTCGCTGGGCTGCAGCGTGGTGTACGACCCCAGCCTCAAAGACGACGCGCTGGTAGACGCCCTCCGCACGCACAACCCCGATGTGCTGGTCGTGCGTTCCACTAAGGTCACCGCGCCGATGCTGGAGGCGGGCGACTTGAGCCTGGTGATACGCGCGGGCGCGGGCGTGAACACCATCGATGTAGACACCGCCTCGCGACGCGGGATCTATGTCGCGAACTGTCCGGGTAAAAACGCCATCGCCGTCGCTGAGTTGGCGTTCGGGCTAATCCTGTCGCTTGATCGGCGCATTCCCGACAATGTGGCGCAACTGCGCGCGGGTCAGTGGAACAAAAAAGCGTTCAGCGAGGCGCGTGGGGTGTACGGCAACACGCTGGGGCTGATCGGCGTGGGCAACATCGGGCGCGAGATGATCACCCGCGCGCGGGCGTTCGGGCTGCGCACAATCGCGTGGAGCCGTTCGCTGACCCCCGAACGCGCGGAGCAACTCGGCGTCGGCTACCGCGCGACCCCGCTCGATGTCGCCAGCGAAGCGGACATCGTAAGCGTGCATGTCGCGCTGACGCCCGAAACGAAACACCTGTGCAACCGCGCGTTTTTCGAGGCGATGCGCCGCGGGGCGTACTTCATCAACACCTCGCGTGCGGAGGTGGTCGACGAGGACGCGCTGGCGTGGGCAGTGCGCGAAAAGGAGATCCGCGCGGGGCTGGATGTGTTCGAGGGCGAGCCGAGCGCTGGCGAGGGCGCGTTCCAGCACCCGCTGGCGAGCCTGCCGCTGGTGTACGGCACGCACCATATCGGCGCGTCCACCCAGCAGGCGCAGGAAGCCATCGCCGCCGAGGTGGTGCATATCGTGCAGACCTATATGCAGACGGGGCGCGTGCCGAATGTGGTCAACCTCGCCGACCGCACCCCCGCGAAGTACCTGCTGGTGGTGCGCCACTTAGACCGCGTGGGCGTGCTGGCGCATGTGTTCAACTGCCTGCGCGAGGCGAGCATCAATGTGCAGGAGACCGAGAACATCATCTTCGCGGGCGCTGAGTCGGCAGTGGCGCGTATCCAGTTGGACAGCGCGCCGCCCGAAGCGACCCTGCACGCGATACGCCAGCACGAGTGCATCTTCTCGGCGACGCTGGTGCCGCTGGGGGATTAGCACCCCGCGCCGAAGTTGAACAGCACCAGCAGCAGGTCGGCGTCGTCGACGATGCCGTCCATGTTCAGGTCGGCGCTGGGATTGTTGCCGCCGAAGTTGAACAGCACTGCCAGCAGGTCAGCGTCGTCGATGCAGTCGTCGCCGTCCACATCGCCCAGCACGAGTTGCGAGCGCAGGTAGGGATCCAGCGTGTCGCCGCCAGGCAGCAGCGTTTCTGGGAACTGCTGCGAGAGCGCGCCCTGCGCCTTTACATGCACCAGCCAGACGGGGGTGTAAAACCCGTCGTCGTCCAGAATCGCCTCGTCGCCCGCCTGCAGCGAAACGCGCCAGACGCCGTTCGCATCGGCGGTGGTTGTCTTTGTGATGCCTGTCCCTGTATTCAGGTTCGTGATTTGCACCGTCACGGGTCGGTTCGCGCCGTGCGGGGCGAGGTTGCCAATCAGGATCGGGCTGTTGATTTCTTGTTGTGTCCAAGCGAGCCGATTCGTGCTGCTGACGAACTCAGCGTAGAAGTAGCGCGTGAGCGGCGCGTCCGCAGGCACAAAAAAGGTAATCACCGCAGACTGGCGCGGCGGGAGCGTGAGGCGCTGTTGGATGTCGGGCTGGAATCGAGTGCGCCAGTCGGCGAGTTGACGCCCCGTGAGCCGTCGCGCGCCCTGCGTATACAGGTACAGGTCGCCGATGAGTTCCTGATTGCCGCGATTCTCTACGGTGAGTTGCACGCGCCGCGAGCCGTCGTCCTGATACACCGACGGCGCGAACCGCCACGACAGGGGCAGCAGCGGCACGATATTCCCGTTTCTGAGCCAGTGGAGCGTTTGGAACCCGCTACTGCCGCTGCACCAGTGCGTATGTTCCGCCTCGAACGCCCACAGGTCGCCCCTCGTCCCGCCCGACGCCTCGATGTCGCGCACGACACTCCCCGTGAAGTAGTGTTCCAAGTGGGGCGGGTCGGGAATCTCTGGGTAGAACACGCGGTCGCGTTCTGTCGATTGCCCGTCGGACACTCTGAGTAAGTATTGTGTCGTCGGGGTCGCATACTCGTACTCATAGTGGAGGCTGACTGGGCTGTTGCCTGGATGGGCGAAACGCCCTGCGACTGCCCCCAGCGCGTCTTTGGGCGTCGGGAGCGTCTGCACAACCTTGACGCGAAAGGCGTACTCTTTGGTCGTGTTCGCCGCGTTCACCACACGGAACTGGATGTACCAATCCTCGACGGGCGTCGGCGTGTTCATCTTGTAGCCGAAGGTTTTCGACGCGCCGGGCGCAATCCGCGCCGCGGGCGTGTTCGCCTGAAAGCGCAGGTTGTGCGGAATCGCGTCCCACGGCACATCGGGCAGGTGCGCCCAGTTCGGCGGCGTGCTGGTCGCCTGCAGCACCCCCGCCGTCGTATAAAGCACATGCAACTGGTCTACCCACCACCCGCTGTTGTTGTTCTGCACGGTCATCTGGTACTCGTTGGTGAGCGGGTTGACCAGACTAATCGTGATTTGCACATTATTTTGCGCCATCAGAGATGACGCAAAAGCCATCGCGATTGCTATTCCAAACGCCCTCTTTCGGAGCATAATTCACCTCACCCGCTATTATAGCACAAATGCCCTGCCGAAGCGTTATAGCCCCCCGCCCGTGCCGAGCGGGGAGCGTTGAGCGAGAGGGGGGTAAAGTTAGCAGCCCGTACCGAAGTTGAACAGCACGATGAGCAGGTCGGCGTCGTCGACGATGCCGTCGCCGTTCACATCCGCCGCGCCGCCCTGTCCGCCGAACGCGAACAGCACCTGCAGCAGGTCGGCGTCATCGACGCAGCCGTTGCCGTCCACATCGCCCGGCGTGCGCGGAATGTCCTGACCCGACACGCCGCCACCGCCCATCTCGATACCCGTTACCACCCAGCCACTGGGAGCCACGAAGGGCAGTTCGAAAACGCCCGGCAAGCGAATCCCGCCATCGTCGTACAGCGGCATTTCTTCGCCGACATCCGGCAAGTCCCAATCCGCGAACTCGCCCGTGGCTTCCGACCCCACGACTTGCATGTTGGAATCCCAGCGGATGTGGATGCGGGATGCCTCGCCGCCTTGTCCTGCCGTTCGCCCCTTGAGCAAAGTGACATGCCCTGTCTTCCTGTCCTTTGGTCCAGTGCGCGCGGTCGCGCCGTCGTCATTAGGTTGCCACCAGAAGTTCGACGCGCTGAGTTCGAACAGCACTTCCTCGCGCGTGTCTCCCGTGCGAATGTTTCGGTAGCGGACAATCACAGGGTCGTACATCTGCACGCCGCATTCCCCGCCAATAGAGTCTTGGAACTGGGGCGTCCAGCCGACCGTGCCCTGCGTGATGTTCGGGCAGGAGATGACGATGTGCGAGTTCGCAGCGGCGTGTGCGCCGTGCATGCGGCATACCGCGCAGGCGCGTCCAGAAGCCGTGTGCGTGCCCTGTAGGCAGTTGGTTCCTGCGATCCAGTTCACATTGAAGCTGGCGCACGCTGTCGCAACCGCGCAGTTCTGACCACCTTGCGTGATTTGCGCTTGAGCGCACTGGCTATCGCTGCTGGGCACGCTGTAGGTTTGAGAGCCACTGTTTGTGTTGATAGTCGGGGGAAGGTTGTTCAGATCCCAAACGGCGGCTCGGGTGTTCCAGTTCCAAGTCACCTGCGGCTGCTGACAGCCTTGCGGCAGGCACAGCGTGAAGTTATGAATCACGCGGAAGCTACAGCATCGTCCCTGGTTCTGCGCCGTTGCGGGCGTCAGCCCGACGGCGGCAACAGTCATCGCCAAAGTCGCTAATATCCCATAGTGTCGTCGCATGGTTAGGTCCTCCGTTTCGTTAATGCAGCCGCAGAGCCAAATGTACCCACCTTGACGCTTGGATTCGGGCGAATTCGGGGAAAGTTCCTGCAATCCGCCGAATCTGGCAGTTGTATGGGGGCGTTATCCGCCCGCGCCGAAGTTGAACAGCACCAGCAGCAGGTCGGCGTCGTCCACTGTGCCGTCGCCGTTCAGGTCGGCTTGCGGGTCGCCCCCGCCGAAGGCGAACAGCACCTGCAGCAGGTCGGCGTCGTCGATCACATCGTCGCCGTTCACATCGCCCAGCGTCTGGAAGCGCAGGTCAAGGTAAGCGAAGCCGCCGCTCGCGATGGAGACGCTTGGCAGGCTCACGGACAGGTAGCCCGCCGCCTTCGCGCGGATGGTGTAGGCGCCTGCGCTCGCGACGCGCTCCGAGAATCGCCCGTAGGCGTCCAGCGTTGTGGCGATGGTCTGCACGGTGTTGCCGCCCTGACGCAGTTCGAGCGTGAGCGGCGCGCCCAGCGGCAGCCCCTGCTTGCCCTCCAGCCGCGCCTGACCCGACACAATCGCAGGCGGGTTCACAGGGCGGATGCGGTACACCCGATTCGCGTACAGGCTCACCACATACAGATAGCCGTCGGGACCGACCCGCAAGTCGGTCACCACGCCCCAGTTCGCGCCGAAACTGGACAGGTTGCGCTCAGTGGATGAGTCCGCCACGCGGTCGGCGAGCGCGCCCGTCAGCACGAAGTCGTCGCGCGCGGCGTTCATCGTGAAGCGATACAGCCTGCCGTTGTTGCTCTCGCCGACGATGACCTCGTCGCGCACGCCTGCGTCGAACCGCGCCGAGCGCACAAAGACGATGCTCGTCGCCCCAATCGGCTGCAGCCACGAGAAAACGGGGTCGGCGTAGTAGGCGTTCGGCAGGTAGATGAGGTCATTCGCGTCGTAGGCTTGGTTGCCGTTCTCCGAGTAGGTCGCGTTGCGCGAGTCGGGTCCCATAATCTTGAGCCAGCCGCTGTTGAAGCCGCGCCCAACGAGGTTGATTTCGTCGTACACATTCGGTCCGTTTTCGGTGAGCCACAGGCGCGCCGTGAGGCTGTCGAAGACCATGCCGAAGCTGTTGCGAATGCCATACGCCCACAGTCGCCGAATGCGCGGGTCGGCATGGCTGACGAACGGGTTGTCGGGCGGTGTGGAGCCGTCGGGGTTGAGCCGAAAGACGCCGCCGACGCCCGCGACCGCCGTCGCGCTGGTGTTCTGCTCGATGCGCGGGTTGCTCAAAAAGCCGCGATTCAGGTCGCCCGTGACGCCATAGAGCTTGCCGTCGGGACCGAACAGAATCACGCCTCCGTCGTGGTTGGGACCGTTGTTTTGCGTCGTGTCGCGTGGGAACGCCACGATTAGCGTCGGCTCCACCAGCGCGGAGCCGTTCCAGCGATACCGCTCTACGCGGTTGTCCAGCCACGCCGACTGGGTGGAGGTGTCCGCGCCTGTGCTGGAGCGGGTGTAGTAGAGGTACACATGCCCATTCGTGGCGAAGTCGGGGTGGAGCGCGATGCCGAGCAGCCCGCGCTCGCTGGCGTAGTTCACGGGCAAATCCAGCACGGTGCTGACCACCGCGCCGTTCTGCACCAGTTTGACGCGCCCGCTGTTTTTCTCGATCACGAAAAAGCGCGTCGGGTCAGACGGGTCTAAAAACGCCATCGCAATCGGGAACGATAGCCCGCTGCTGACAACGGTGTCGTAAGTAAGGTCTGAATCGACCAGTGTCTGGGCGTGTAAACTGCCTGCCAAAACAAGCCCTGCTATCCAAAAGCCTGAGCGCATGCGCATAGCCTATTATAGCCTATTATGCACATCTGCGCGCGGCTTAACACTTGCTTTACACGCATCAGAGGTATAATAACGCGCGTATGGATACGGCGCAACGACGGCTGCCCGAGTTTGTGCGCGCTGCCGTCGAGCAACGGATGGGCACGGCGGATATCGAGTTCGCGTTAGCGTCCGATTTGTCGCCAGACGGGCGGTTCGGCGAAAGCTGGCTCGTGCTGGCGAATGAGACCCTGCTGACCCTGCGCGTCGATCACACCCCTGTTGAGACCAGCACCAGCGCGCGCTTGCCCTGGCTGCGCAAAAACAACAGCCAGAACGGCGTCGCGCACAGCAACGGCGCGCCGTACCTCAGTGGCAGCGCGCCGCGCGTATCGATACAGATGGTCGTCCCGCTGACGGACATCGTCCAAGTGCGCACGACGCAGCTGGTCGGCGCGTCCGCGCTCGAGGCGGTGCTGCACGATGGGCGCGTGTTGGAGCTGATTCGCTACAGCAGCGCACTGGCGCATCTGTTCGGGCAGGCGCGCCTGCGCATCGAGGCGATGCTCAAAGACGAGGAGCCGCCCCCCTTCGAACACAAGCAGCTGGCGTGCGAAAAGTGCGGGCGTCCTATCCCCGAAGACAGCATCTCGTGCCCCGCGTGCCGCTCCCAAAAGCAGGTGCTGCTGCGCCTGATGGGGCTGGTGCGCCCCTACTGGAAGTATATGTGGCTCTCCACCTTTCTGGCGATTCTGACCGCCGCAGTGGAGCTCACCCCGCCGTACCTGACCAAGATTCTCATCGACGAGGTGCTGGTGCCCCGCTCGAACGCGCACCTGTTTGGCTGGCTGCTCGGCGCGCTGATTGGCATCCGTTTGTTTGGCACGGGCGTCAACATCATTCGCGGGCGACTGAACGCTTGGCTGGGCAGCGAAATCTCGTTCAATCTGCGCTCGCAACTCTATCAGCACCTGCAGTGGCTCTCGCTCAGCTACTTCGACAAGCGGCAGACAGGCTCGATTATGAGCCGCGTGACGCGCGACACGGACGCCTTGTACGACTTTGTGGTCAACAGCGCGCCGACGATTGCGCTCAACCTGTTGATGATTATCGGCATCGCGACCGTGATGGTGCTGATGGACTGGAAGCTGAGCCTGCTGGTGCTCATCCCCGCGCCGTTTATCGTGTGGCTCTCGCGCTATGCGTGGCGGCGCGTGATTCGCGTCTGGCGGCGGCACTGGCATCGCTGGTCGCGCCTGACCGCGCACTTGGGCGGCACGCTGTCGGGCATCCGCGAGGTGAAAGCCTTCACGCAAGAGCAGCGCGAAATCCAGACCTTCGACAAGCGCAACTTCGAAATCGCCGAGACGGGCATGGTCGCAGGCAAAATCAACGCGAGCGTGTTCCCCCTCATCTCGTTTCTGGTGATGTCCAGCTCGTTCGTGATTTGGTATGTGGGCGGGCGCGGCGTGCTGGAGGGCAACTTCGAACTCGGCAAGCTGGTGGCGTTCCTGTCGTATATCGGGATGCTGTTCGGACCGCTGAGCATCATCACCAACATTATGGACTGGGCGTCACGCACGGTGACCGCCGCCGAGCGCGTGTTCGAGGTGCTGGACACCGAACCCGAAGTGCGCGACGCGCCGAACGCGCAGCCCCTGACCGAAGTCAAGGGCGAAATCATCCTGGAGAATGTCTCCTTCGGCTACGAGAAGCATCATCTGGTGCTGCACGAGGTGAGCCTGCACATTCGCCCTGGCGAGATGATTGGGCTGGTCGGTCCGTCGGGGTCGGGCAAGACGACGCTGATTAACCTGATTTGCCGTTTTTATGACCCGACGCGCGGGCGTATCCTGCTGGACGGCAAAGACCTGCGCGAGGTGCGCATGCAAGACCTCCGTCGGCACATCGGCGTCGTGCTGCAGGACAACTTCCTGTTTCCGGGCACCATTCGCGAGAACATCGCCTACGCGCGCCCCGACGCGACGCTGGAGGAGATTATCGAGGCGGCGAAGGCGGCGAACGCGCACGATTTTATTATGCGCTTCCCCGACGGCTATGACTCGTGGGTCGGCGAGCGTGGGCATCGGCTTTCGGGCGGCGAGCGACAGCGCATCGCGATTGCCCGCGCGATTCTGCGCAACCCGCAGATTCTGATTCTGGACGAGGCGACCGCGTCGGTGGACACCGAGACCGAGCGGCTGATTCAAGAGGCGCTGGAACGGCTGGTGCAGAACCGCACGACAATTGCGATTGCGCACCGCCTGTCGACGCTGCGCAACGCCGACAGGATCATCGTGCTGGAGCGCGGGCGCGTGGTGGAGGTCGGCACGCACGACGAGCTAATGGCACGCGAGGGCGTCTATCACCGCCTCGTCACGATGCAGATGGAACTCAGCAAGTCGCGGCTGTTCGTGGGGTAGGGCGGTCGGCGAACTCACCGCCTGCCCTCCAGTTTAGCGAGGGCGGCTTGGAGGGAGTCGGGGTGGTCGGCAATCAGGCGTTGCAGGATGGCGTTCGCCGCGTCGGGCTGCCCCTGTTGGTGCAGCAGGCGGGCGTGCAGCAGCAGCCATTCGGGGCGGTCGGGCAGGTCGGGATGGCGGGTCAGCGTCTCCAGCCAGCGCAGGGCGCGCGCCCGCTCCTGACGGTGTTCGGCAGTGCGCAGCAGCGTCTGCAGAGTTGGCGCGTCCAGCGTGTGGTCGGCGCGTCCAGCGTGTGCAGGCGGTCTAACTCGCTGAGCAGGTCGGCGGCGTCGGCGGCGTGCGCGTCGTCGCCCCGCGCCAGCGCGCGTTGCACCGCCTCGCGCAGCAGGGGGCTTGCTTCGTCGGGGTCGCCCAGCATCGCCCACGCCGCGCCCTGCAGGTAGCGCACGCGCGGCGCGTCGGTTGTCGGCAGTTGCTGCAGGTAGCGCAGCGCGTCGCCCGCCGCGCCCTGCTGCAGCGCACGCTCTGCACACTCCAGCAGGTACTCCTGCTCGCCCTGCGCGCCCGCGCCCCACAGCAGCGCCAGCGTCAGCCCCGTCGCGAAGCCGCCCAAGTGCGCCCAGTAGCCAATCGCGGACGGCGTCGGCTGACCCGCCTCCAGAATCGCGCCCGCGCCCTGCAACAGCACCCACGCCAGCACGCCCACCCACATCGGCACGGACAGCCCCCACCGATTCGGCGACGCCCACACCAGGCGCACCCGCCGCCGATAGAACCGCAACGCGAAGTAGCCCACCAGCCCCGAAATCGCGCCCGACGCGCCCACCAGCCCCTCGCGATACAGCGACGGCTGAATCGTCAGGCTCATCGCCCAGTGGACGCCGATTGCGCCCAGCCCGCTCGCCAAGTAGAGCGCAAGCCACCGCCACGCCCCCAGCGCACGCTCCACATAGACCCCGAACAGCCCCAGAAACAGCGCGTTTTTCAGCCAGTGCAGCCAGCCCGCATGTACAAACAGGCTTGTCAGCGCACTGAGCAGCGACGGGTGCGCAGGGGTGAACCCCCACGCCTCCACCGACTCGGCGCGGGCGGTCAGCCACAAGGTAAGGACAGTGTTCACCCCCAGCATGCTGAGGGTCGCGAGGGGCAACGGGACGCGCATGCGCGCCTCACCAACGGCTACGAGACGCTCGCGAACGCCTCGTCGGGGATGTCGAAGTTCGCGTAGGTGTTCTGCACATCGTCGTGGTCTTCGAGGGCTTCCAGCAGGCGCATCAGTTTCTGCGCGGTCTCGCCCTCCACGCGGACGGTAGTGGTCGGCGTCAGCTCCAGTTGCGCTTCGGCGATGGGCAGCCCGCGCGCCTGCAACGCCTCGCGCACGCGGTGGAACTCATCGACGCTCGTCAGCACGCGGTAGAACTCCTCCTCTTGAGACACATCCTCCGCGCCCGCCTCCAGCGCAAGCTCCAGCAGTTGCTCTTCGGCGATGGCTTCGACGGGGATGGTGATGACGCCCTGCCGCTTGAACTGCCATGCGACGCTGCCCGTCTCGCCCAAGTTGCCCCCGTGCTTGGAGAACAGGTGGCGCACTTCAGCGACGGTGCGGTTGCGGTTGTCGGTCATGCACTCCACCATAATGGCGACGCCGCCAGGACCGTAGCCCTCGTAGGTGATTTCCTCGTAGCTTGCGCCCTCCAGCTCGCCTGTGCCTTTCTGGATGGCGCGCTTGATGTTGTCGGCGGGCATGTGGTTCTCGCGTGCCTTTTCAATCGCCAGTCGCAGGCGCGGGTTCGCGTCGGGGTTGCCGCCGCCTTGTTTCGCAGCGACCGTGATCTCCCGCGCCAGCTTCGTGAACAGCTTGCTGCGCAGCGCGTCCTGCTTGCCCTTGCGAATGCGAATGTTATGCCACTTGGAATGTCCAGCCATCGCTCTGCCTCCTACGATAGGATACCCGAAACGCGCCGAAACACGGAGATGGCATGCTCAAGCGCAGCGTCGTCGATGTCCTTGTGCGTCACGAGGCGCAGACGGTGCGGGTCTAACGCGATGCACAGCACGCCCTCGGCAGCCAGCGCGCGTTCCACTGCCTGCGCGGGGTGGGCGGTCTGCACATAGACCATGTTCGTCTGCACGGTGCGCAGGTTCACCGAGAAGCCTGGCAGTTCGGCGATGGCTTCGGCGAGGCGTTTGGCGCGGGCGTGGTCGTCGGCGAGTCGGTCAATCATCGTGTCCAGCGCGACCAAGCACGCCGCCGCCAGCACGCCCGCCTGACGCATCCCGCCACCCAGCATCTTGCGCACGCGATGCGCCTCGCGAATGAACGCTGCCGACCCCACCAACACCGATCCCACAGGGCAACACAACCCCTTCGAGAAGGCGACCATCACCGAGTCGGCGTAGCGCGTCCACGCCTGCGCCGAGACGCCCAGCGCTACACTCGCGTTGAACAGCCGTGCGCCGTCCAAGTGCAGGCGCAGCCCGCGCCTGTCCGCCAGCGCGCGCAAGTCGGGCATCAATTCAGGCGGCAGGATTGTGCCCCCGCAGCGGTTGTGCGTGTTCTCGATACACAGCAGGCGCGTGCCGGGCGTATGGTCGTCGGCGACACGGATGCGCGACTCGATGTCGGCAAGGTGAAACACGCCGTCGGCAATCGGATAGGTCTCCACCTGCACGCCCGCAATCACGGCGGGAGCTGCCAGTTCGTAGTGCAGGATATGGCTTTCGGCGTCCACCAAGATCGCTTCGCCCGGCTGTGTCCACACCTTGACGGCGATTTCGTTCGCCATCGTGCCCGACGGGGTGAACAGCGCGGCTTCGTGCCCCAGCAGTGCCGCCACGCGCGCCTGTAGGCGGTTCACGGTCGGGTCTTCGCCGTACACATCGTCGCCGAGCTCGGCGTCTGCCATCGCGCGGCGCATTTCGGGCGTCGGCAGGGTCACGGTATCGGAACGCAGGTCTACACGCATACGCCAAGTATATCCGTATCGATTAGTCGCGTCGGCTCGCTCGTCTGTGCCACGGCTCACGCTCCTTGCGTACCCACGCATCGCTATCCTGCAAGGCTTCGTGGTCTGCCCACATGCCGAAGCACGGCAGTTTGGCAAACTCACTCACCGACGCTTCAGACTCGGCGCTTTGATTGGGCACGCTACCCAACAGTTGCATCACCCTACGCTTTGCATCAGGCGATAACTGGCGCACCAACTCAACGACTTGCTCTTCCGATAGTTCCAGCTTCGGCAACGCTCTCACCCGCCTGAAGTGTACCCGACATTAATTTTCCGCTACACAGGGTGATGCCGTGTGCGCGAAGTTCCCTCGCCGAAGCGGGTACAATACCCTGCGCATGCGCTTTCTGGAGCCGAGTTATCTGCTGCTGCTGCCGATGGCGCTGCTGGGGGTCTGGTGGAGCGGTCGGCGGCTACTGGGGCTAAGTCGCGGGCGCAAGCGACTGGCGCTGGCGTTGCGAATGCTGGTGTTCGCCCTGCTGATTCTCGCGCTGGCTGCCCCGCAAGCCGTGCGCCCCAATCGCGGCACATGCACCATCTTCGTGCTGGACGCCTCCGACAGCATTTCCGACGCAGGCAGGCAAGCCGCCAAACGCTACCTGCAGGAAGTCATCAAAACCCGCGGCGAGGACGACCTGGTGGGGCTGGTGGTGTTCGGGCGCGACGCGGTGGTGGACTTTCTGCCCGCCGAACTGCGCGAGTTGCCGACCATCTACTCAAAGCCTGCCGCCGACGGCACGAATATCACCGCTGCCATCCGCCTTGCCAGCGCGATGTTCCCCGACGGCAAGAATCGGCGCATCGTGCTGCTGTCCGACGGCAACGAGACGGAAGGCAACGCGCAAGACGCCGCGCTGGTCGCCGCGACCGAGAACATCGAAATCGATGTCGTGCCGTTGGAGACCGCGCGCCATGAGGCGGAAGTGTTGGTGCTGGAGACGCACGCGCCCAGCGAGGTCAAAATCGGCGAGCCGTTCAACCTGCGCGTAGTGATCGAGTCGCGCAAGGCAGCCGAGGGCGTGCTGGTGATCGACCGCGACGGCGAGCCTGTCAAGCGCGTGCCTGTGCAACTGACGCCGGGCAAAAACGCCGTCGTTGTGCCTGTCCGCACCGACCGCGAAGGGTTCCATCGCTACCGCGTGTCGCTGGAGGCGCGTCCTGACGGCGACCCGCGCAACAACTTGGGACGCTTTTTCGTGCGGGTGCGGGGCAAGCCGCGCGTGCTGCTGGC
>Ga0209479_1002034_pt1 | contig 15734 bp, 8 predicted proteins | sample DewCreD2012metaG_2_FD_184112 | JGI IMG/M metagenome (GOLD analysis project Ga0209479, IMG submission 184112) | Hot spring sediment bacterial and archeal communities from British Columbia, Canada, to study Microbial Dark Matter (Phase II) - Dewar... ...
GGGCGTAGACATGGTGACAGACCTCCTGTATGCAAGATAGGGACTCCCTATCTACATACAAACCATCTGTCACCCTTTCCGTCAAGCTCGCCAGGGCATCAGGCCCCTAATTTGGGCGAAAATTGGGTAGTTACCCCTAAACAGAGAATGTGCCAGGCACTGAAAGAGAAGGGCCTGGCACATCCAGGATGAGCAAGTTGGGGTTGCCTATTTGCGCCGCCGTCGCCGGACCAGCCAGCGCACCAGCAGGAACATCGCAACGACGGGGAGCGCCAGCAGGATGAGCGCGGGCAGGACGACGATGACGATGTAGATGAGCGCCTTGACGAAGAACTCCAGGACGTTCAGCAACGCCTCCACCGCGCTGCGGACCGTGGCGGGCAGGTTCCAGCCGCCCGTCTCCAGCGGCTGGGCCATCACGTCCGGCGTCAGGCTGACGGTGACCGTCGCCAGGGCAGCCTGGTTCTCCAGGTACTGCATCCGCCCCTTCACCTGCTCTATCTCCGCCTGCGTCGCGCTGAGTTGCTCGTAGACGGCCAGCACGGCCTCGGTGTCCTCTGCCCGGTCCAGGAACTCCAGCAGTTGCTTCTCCTTCGCCTCCAGGTGGCGCAGGCGAGATTGCAGGTCCACATACTGGTCCGTCACGTCCTGCCCGGAGACCGATTCCCGGCGGACGGTTGTCGCCATCGCGCGCAGGCGGTCCAGCGCCGTGTCCAGTGTTTCAGCCGGAATCCGGAATGTCACCGTGGCCTGCCGGCCTTCCTGGTACTGGTAGGCCTCCACAGAGACCACGTAGCCGCCCAGTTCGCGGACCATAGCCTGGATGTCGGCCAGTGCCTTCTCCGTATCCGGGACGATGAGGTCCAGGCTGGCAGTCCGGACGACCATCCGCTCGGTGGTGGCGACGTTGGCAGCAGCGGCCGCATCCACACCCACGTATACCGCTTTCTCCTCGGCGGGGAGAGGGACAACACCGGCTCGCGGCTGGGCAGGGACTGGCGTTGCGGCCGGTCGGACCGCGCATCCCCCGGCCGCGTGAGCCAAGACAGCGAACAATATCACAAACCCCAGATGCCTCTTCATGGTCTCCTCCTTATGTGTGCGATCATTCAACATCCGCTTTTCAGACGCCGCAGTACGTCTGCCCGTTCCCTGCCTGAGACCATCCGGGAAAATTTTTCGTGCCCCTTCGTGTCCTTCGTGGTTTTTGCTGTCAACGCCCCACTTCCAGGCGGACGATCAGGCGGCGGGGGAGACCCCGGGCCCGCATGCGCTCCTGGGTAATCTCTATGGGATAGGAGACGCGGCGCAGTTCCCAGGTCATCGCCTCGGTGTCCAGGATGGCATAACTGGCGCGAGGGTCGCCGTCCCGGGGCTGCCCGACGCTGCCGGGGTTGAGGATCATCCGATGTCCTCGCAGGGGGATGGGCGTTCCGACTTCCGGCACCATAGCATGGGGACGGCCCGTATTCGGGTCCAGCACAAACATCAACGGGAGATGGGTGTGACCCACCAGGCAGAATGGGGTGGAAAAGTGGGAGAAACTAATCGTCGCCCCTCCCAGGTCCAGCACGTACTCCCAGAGGGGCTCCCGGGGGCTGCCATGGACCAGCGTGAAGTCCCCCTGTTCCAGGCGGACCGGAAGTTGTTGAAGGTACTCCTGGCTGACCGGGGTCAGTTCATCCCGGGTCCAGAGATGGGCGATGCGGGCGTCAGTGTTGAAGTCGTCCAGGTTCAGTTGGCCTATCACGGCCCAGTCGTGGTTGCCGGCCACGCAGATGTGTTCAAAATCCTGGATGCGGTCCACACACTCGTTGGGGTCTGGACCGTACCCGATCAGATCTCCCAGGCACCAGACCATATCAAATGGAGCGGCGTCTCTCAGCACCGCTTCCATAGCGGCACGATTGGCATGGATGTCAGAGATAACCAGATAGCGCACGGGTTTCACTCCGGTTACGAATTTTTACAACTTTTTACAACGAGATTTTTTCTGGTCAGGAGTTACGCAGTTGTGCCACTTCTGAACGTGCCAGGCACTTCCAAAAGTGCCTGGCACGTTAATAGCGCTCCCAACTGCGTAAGTCCTGCTGGTATTATACTCCAAATTCTCCCCTTGCCAATTTTGACAGGATGTGGTATAATCAACACCGGAAAGCGGGCGTGGTTCAGTTGGTAGAACGTCTCCTTGCCAAGGAGAAGGCCACGGGTTCGAGTCCCGTCGCCCGCTCAGCGAACATGTCGCGGCGGCGTAGCCAAGTGGTAAGGCAAGGGTCTGCAAAACCCTCATACGTCGGTTCAAATCCGACCGCCGCCTCCTGGTTGAACCTTGAAAAAGACGGGCAGTCCTCAGGACTGCCCGTTTCTGTCTGGGGCGGTGGCGAAACGGCAGCCGCGGGGGACTTAAAATCCTCTGTCCGTTGAGGACGTGTGGGTTCAAATCCCACCCGCCCCACTGCCGGGAGGGGCTATGAAAACCCAGAGCGAATCTCGCATCCACGAACGGTATCTCCGCCACACCAAAAAATTCCCCAATGTCTGGTGTGCCGGATGTGGCATCGGCATCGTCCTGGGGGCCATCATCCGCGCGGTGGATGCCCTGGGGCTGGATAAAAACGACATCGCGATGGTCTCCGGCATCGGGTGCACGGGCCGCATGCCCGTCTATGTGGACTTCAACACCCTTCACACTACCCATGGGCGGGCGCTGGCCTTCGCCACCGGCCTCAAACTGGCGCGTCCGGAAATGAAGGTCATTGTGGTAATGGGGGACGGGGACGCGCTGGCGATTGGGGGCAACCATTTCATCCACGCCGCCCGGCGCAATATCGGCCTGACGACCATCGTGGTCAACAACGCCACCTACGGGATGACCGGCGGGCAGTACTCGCCGACGACCCCTCCGGGGGCCCTCAGTACCACGGCGCCCTACGGCCATATTGAGCCCCCCTTTCAGATTGCCGAACTGGCCCAGTGCGCGGGGGCGGCGTTCGTTGCCCGCAGCACCGTCTACCACGTGGACGAGTTGCAGGAATATATCGCCCGCGCGTTGCAGAAAGAGGGCTTTTCGCTGGTGGAAGCGATCAGTTATTGTCATACGACCATCGGGCGGCTCAACCGGTGGGGGACCGCGCCGGAGATGATGCGCCGTCTGAAGGAGGATAGCGTCACCCTGAAACAGGCGGAGCGGATGGGGCCGGAGGAACGGGCCGGAAAAATCATCCGGGGGGTTCTGGCCGACCGGGACGACCTGACGGAATATACCCGACGGTATCACGAGGAAGTCGTCCTTCGCGCCCAGGAGGGAATCAGATGGAGCGGACCGAAATCCGAATTGCCGGTACGGGCGGTCAGGGAGTGATCCTGGCGGGCATCCTGCTGGCCGATGCGGCCGTGCGGGATGGCAAAAAGGTCGTTCAGACCCAGTCCTACGGCCCGGAGGCCCGGGGTGGGGCCAGCCGGTCGGAGGTCATCATCTCCGACCAGGAGATTGATTACCCCAAGGTCCTGGACGCGGACATCCTGCTCTGTATGAGCCAGGAGGCGTGCGACCGGTATGCCGGGAAACTGAAGAAGGGCGGTGTGCTGATTCTGGATACGGTTTATGTCCATAGGGCTCCGCTGATTCGGGCAGTACGGGTGCCCATTACCGAACTGGCCCGTCAGGCCACCGGGCGGGAGATCACGGCCAACATCGTTGCCCTGGGGCTGCTGGTGGGGTTGACGGGTGTGGTCTCGCGGGAATCGCTGGAAGCAGCGGTTCGTGCCCGGGCACCGCGCGGGACGGCAGAGATGAATTTGCGGGCGCTGGCTGTGGGTCTGGAACAGGCGACTCAGTTGGGCCAGGAGTGAGGGGGGTGTCCCAATTTCTTTGAGCCCAGACGTGAACGTCCGGGCTCATAATGCGAAGCCCTTCGGGCTTTCAGAACGTTTTCTTTGCAGCGGCGCCGCCGCTGCAAAGAAAATGAGCCTACTTTTTGAAGTTCTCTGAGCCTCCGGGGGGACAGAACAAGTCGTCCGATGGGGCATTTTCAGCCCCCGAAGGGGGCTTTGCAAACCCGTGCTGTGAATTCCGGCCCGGGCCGCCATCTTGCCGGGTCGTAAACGACCCGGCTCAGATGAGAAGGGGCGCTGAAGCGCCCCCTGGCAGAGAGCGGCGCTTTCCCCCCGCCCAACGGGGCGCTTGAGCGCCCCTGGTTCTGTGAGCCAGGCCGTTTACGGCCTGGCGACGGGAAGAATTCGCAGCAGGCGTTTGCAACTGAGCCCGGCGGTTTACCGCCGGGCTTTCTGTCTGGGACGCTCCCGCGACCTGCCGGATGTGTCCCAGACCTGCCCGGACGCTTGCGTTCCCGTGCCTCTGGGGGTATACTACATGTGCAACTTCAACTGATGAATTGGTAACAAGCCACTTCCGACCCCTCCTCATCCCCCCAGCCCCCTTCTCCTCCCCGTTTCGGGGAGGAGAGGGGGGAGAAAAGGAGGGGGTTTGAGGCGGGCGGCTTCGCCGCCCGCCTCAGACCCCTCTCAATTCCCCCCTCTCCGCGCCGCGAAGCGGCAGCGGGGAGAAGGGCAGGGGGGAAGGGCAATCCGATCGCAAGCCCCAAAGGGCTCCAAATGGCTCGGGAAAATCAAGTTGCACACGGCGTATACTGTATGCGTGGGGGAGCCGTAAAGACTCCTTGGGGGCAGGAGGAGCGCCAGTGACAGGTTACACCGACGAGTTACTGGAGCATCTGCAAAACCCCGAGGCCCTGGAGAGAATTTACCGCCAGGCGCTCCAAAGGGGCGAAGAGAAACTCTTCCAGGAAACCATAGAAAGTCTCTTTGCCCGGTACCCCCAGAACCTGCTTCTGGCAGCATGGCACTACCGGCTGACGGAAGAAGTGGCAGTCCCCCGTCCGAAGGCCGGTCGTCTCCCCAGGCACTGGCCCTGGGCCGTGGTCTTCGCCCTGCTCAACGGCCTGGCTTTCTGGTGGCTATCCAATCTGTCTGAACCTGCCTGGCTGGCCCGGCAATACATTCCCTTCCTGCTCCTCTACTGGGCCCCGATTGCGGCCACCTGTATCCTGCTCTTCCTCTTTCTGACCGGCAACCGGTTTCCCCGGCGGCTGCCGGTCCTGCTGGGGGCCCTGGCCCTGATCAGTTCCTATGCCTATTTTGCCGATTTCCTCATCCAGCAGGAGATTTTCTGGAAGCAGTATCTCGTTCTGGGGGCCATCCACCTGATTCCGCTGGCCTGGGCTTCGGTCGCCCTCTACGTGCTGAAAGGGCAGGCCGATGAGAAAAGCCGCGTTGCCTTTCTGGCCAAATCCCTGGAAACTGTGGTGCTGGGCAGCCTCTCTGGAGCCGTCCTGGGCGTCTTTACGGGGGTAACCCTTGCCCTGTTCTCCACGTTGAACCTGCACTACACGTTCACCGAACAACTCCTCCGGGTGCTGATGTTTGGTGGGGCTGGCTGCATCCCTGTGCTCGCGGTCGCTGCAGTGTACGAGCCCCTTCGCCGCCTGCGGGAGCAGACCTTCGCCGCTCTCTTCCGGATCACCACCCTGCTCCTGCGCATCTTCCTGCTGCCGTCTATCCTGATTCTTCTGACCTACGTTGTCCTCATCCCCTTCCACTTCATGGAGCCCTTCTACAACCGGGGGGCGCTGATTGCCTACAACGTGATGCTCTTCGCGGTGGTCGCACTCCTGCTCTGGACAACCCCTGTGGAGAACGGGCAACTCTCTCCCTGGATGGGGCGATGGCTGCGGCGGGGTCGGCTGGTCCTGGTGGCTCTTGCCGAAATCATCAGCCTTTATGCCCTGGCGGCCATCCTCTTCCGCACCTGGTGGGACGGCTTCACCCCCAACCGCATCACCGTTATCGGCTGGAACCTCATCAACATCGCGCTTCTGGGCATTTTGCTGGTCCGGGAGTGGCGGGGTGGGAATGAAGGATGGGTCGCTGCTGCCCACCGGACCTTTGCCCAGGCGATACCGGTCTACGCGGCCTGGAGCCTCTTGCTGCTGGTAGCCCTGCCGCTGTTGTTCTAATTGAACTGAAAATAGGACACGGATTAACACGGGTTTCACGGATCGGCACGGATAAAAATGATAAAAATCCGCGAAAGTCCGTACCATCCGTGCCCATCCGTGTCCCATTTAACGGAAATCAAGGGCGAGACGGATATTCAGGATTGGGAATCCGTGTCCTGCCTGATCAAAAGTGTCAGGCCGCTTGTTCACGTTTCACTCTTCACGTTTCACTTTTCACGTTTCAGGAGGCCCTATGCCTACCGACTTTCTCTTCCGCGCTGACCTTGAAGAACTGGACCCCTTTATGGCCGACCTGATCCGCTGGGAACAGGAACGTCAGGCCCGAAAACTCATCCTCATCCCCTCCGAGTCCTACGCCCCCAAGGCCGTCCGGCAGGCCCTGGGCTCCGTCTTCCAGAACGTCTACGCCGAAGGCTACCCGCCCCTGCGCATGACCCGTGACCCGGAGGAGCGGCTGCAGGACGTGGCCTGGCAACTGGCCTTCTACCGCCGCTACGCCGACCGCCGCTTCTACAAGGGCGTGGACTACGTCCACCTGGTGGAGTGTCTGGCCCAGCGCCGCTGCGCCGAACTCTTCGCCCACGACTCCGTCCGCCCCGAGCATATCTTCGTCAACGTCCAGCCCCTCTCCGGCGCCGCCGCCAACCTGGCCATCTACCAGGCCTTGATGAAACCCGGCGATGTCCTCATGGGAATGGACCTCTTCCAGGGCGGCCACCTGACCCACGGCTCCGAGTTCAACGTCTCCGGAAAGTGGTACCGGCGGGTCTCCTATGGCGTGGACCCGAAGACGGAGCGGCTGGACTACGACGCGATCCGGGAACTGGCCCGGCAGCACCGGCCGCGCGTCATCGTTGCCGGGTACACCTCCTACCCCTGGGCGCCCGACTGGCACGCCTTCCGCTCCATCGCCGACGAGGTCGGGGCCTATCTGGTGGCCGACATCGCCCACACCGCCGGCATGGCCGCAGCGGGGGCCTACCCCAACCCCGTCGGCATCGCCCACGTCACCGTCTTCACCACCCACAAGACCATCTGCGGGCCGCGCGGCGCCTGCATCCTGACCACCGACGAGGCCCTGGCCCAGGCCATAGACTTAGCGGTCTTCCCCGGCGAGCAGGGCGGCCCGCATGTCAACAAGTGGGCGGCAATGGCCGTCGCCTTCAAACTGGCCCAGACGGAACAGTTCCGCCGCCTGCAGCACCAGATCGTCGCCAACGCCCGCGCCCTGGCGGATGCGCTGCAGAAACGGGGGCTCCGCCTGGCCTACGGCGGCACGAACACCCACCTGCTCCTGGTGGACCTGAAGTCCATCCCCACCCGCACCGGCTACCCCGTCTGGGGCGAACCGGCGGCCCGTATCCTGGACCTGGCCGGCGTCGTCGTCAACAAAAACACCATCCCCGGCGACACGCTGACCGCCCTGGCGACGGGCATCCGCATGGGCACCCCGTGGGTCACCCAGCGGGGGCTCACTGAAGAAGATATGGACACCCTGGCCGACCTCATCGCCCGTCTCCTCTTCGCCATCCACCCCTTCGCCTACAACGGCCTGGTCGGCACCCTGCCGCGCGGGAAAGTGGACCTGGACGTCCTGGAGGAGGTCCGGGCGGGGGTGGCCGGGCTGGCCCAAAAGGCCGGCATTGACCTGGAGTACACCCCCACCGGCTACCCCCACTTCTACTCCTTCGGGCCAGAGAAGACCCCCACCACCTACCAATCTACCATTTCCCAATCTACCATTTCCCAATCTACCATCCCCCAACCTACCACCCTCCGGGTCACCGGCTGGCGGGCCCGGCCGTTCATCCAGCAGGTGGTCACCGCCAACATCGCCGACCTGGAGCCGGGCCAATCCAGGGGAGCCCGTATGCTGGATCGCCACGGCGGCCTCATCGCCAACGTCGTCGTCCAGCGGGAGGAGCCCGACGAGGGGGGCCGGGACCGCTACCTCATCATCCCGACGGCCAACGGGCACCGGGTCGCCGCCTGGCTGCGCGCCCTCTCCGACGGCTACGTCCTCTTTGACGAGACCGACCTCTACCGGAAGGTGGAAGGGCCAGTCGTGGTAGAGGAAGTCTCCGGCGTCCCCGCTCCCTCTGTCGGCGGAGATGCGGATGTAGACCTCACCAAGCCCTACTTTATTGGTCAATCTTCCCTCACGGAGCACGTAACACACAATACGCCATATGCCGAATGGCACTGGGAAGAGCGGGAATCCCCTCTCAAGCGCACCCCCCTCTACGAGACTCACAGGCGCATGGGCGCCAAAATGGTCCCCTTCGCCGGGTGGGAGATGCCCGTCTGGTACACCTCTGTGGGCGAGGAGCACCGCGCCGTGCGGGAGACCGCCGGCCTCTTTGACGTGGGCCATATGGGCGTCTTTGAGGTTGCTGGCCCCCACGCCACCGCCTTCCTGGACACCGTCTGCTCCAACTACATCGCCTGGCTGGAGGACGGCCAGTCCCTCTACGGCTACCTCCTGGACCCCGACGGCAACGTCATAGACGACATTATGGTCTACCGCCGCCGGGCCGACCTCTACCTGGTGGTGGTCAACGCGGCCAACGAGGAGAAGGACTGGGACTGGCTGAACGCGGTGAACGGGCGCCGGGTGGTCATTGACCGGGCCCGTCCCTGGGTGCAGGTGGAGGCCCCGGCCATCCTGCGCAACCTGAAGGACCCGGCGTCCGGCGAGCGGCAGAAGCGGGACCTGGCCCTGCAGGGGCCGGCGTCGCTGCCGACCCTGCTGGCCCTGGCGGACGGGGAGGCGTTCCGCACCGAACTCTCCCGTCTGCGCCGCACCGACCTCCTGGAGGGCTCGCTGGCGGGCATCCCCGTCGTCATCGCCCGCACCGGCTACACCGGCGAGGAGTGGGGCTACGAGATTTTCGTCCACCCCGACCAGGCCCCCGCGCTGTGGGACCGCATTCTGGAGGCCGGAGAGCGCTTCGGCGTGAAACCCGCCGGCCTGGGCGCGCGGGACTCCACCCGCACCGAGGCGGGGCTCCCTCTCTACGGCCACGAACTGGCCGGGCCCTTCCACATCTCGCCCATAGAGGCGGGCTTTGCCGGATACGTCAAGTACCACAAGCCCTTCTTTGTGGGCCGGGACGCACTGCTGGCGCGGGAGAAGGGCCGGGAGCGGGAAGTGGTCCGCTTCCGCGTCGCCGAGAAGGGGGTGCGCCGCCCGCAGACCGGCGACCCCGTCGTCAACCGCCGGGGGCAACTCATCGGCCACGTCACCAGTTGCTCCATTGACGGGGAGGGCTATCTGGTGGGAATGGCCATTGTGAAGAAGCAGTACAACGTCCCCGGCACGCCCATCGCCATCTTCCCCCTGGGCGGCAAATCCCTGGAGGAGGCGACGGCCGCCGACCGGGCCGTCCTGCCGGTGGAGGCGACGGTGCTCACCCGCTTCCGCGGGCGCGCGATGGAGGCCCAGGTCTGGCGGACGGTGGAGGACTGACGCGAAAGGCGCGAAAGACGCGAAAGGCGTGAAAGACGCGAAAGGCGCGAAAGGCACGAAACCTGTGCCTTTCACGCCTTTCTTTCAGCAAGACTCTTTGCCTCTTTGGAGAAGTGTGGTATAACTATTACAGTAATCATTGCTCGCTGCGGATGAGACACGGGGTGATCTATGCCGAGAGTGGTTCAGTTACAGGTGAAAGACGGCGAACTTTCTCTGAGTCGGGATATGCTGCGCGAAGCCTCTCTGGAGGATTCGGTTACAGCGGTGGTGAGGGAACATCTTATCCTTCTAAAGCCCTCTTCTTTATCAGCAAAAGCAAGAGGGGTTGTCAGAAAACGACTCTCCTATCGTGAACTGCAAGAGTTGTATGTGCAGAGGACAAACTAATGCCTCGCCTTTACGATTTTGATCTAAATGAGCCCATCTTCATTGATGCCAATATTTTCCTCTTCCATGCCTTTGACGATCCCGACTACGGAGAGGCAGCCACAAACTTTTTGACCGCTATTGAGGAAGGTCATATTCGGGGAGTGACCTCTCCGCTGGTTCTGGACGAGGTATTCTTCAAAATTCTGGTTCAGGAGGCCGCTGCAGAACTGGCAAAGCCAACAATCTGGAACATTCGCAAGGCGCTGAAAGACCCGGCCTTTACTCGTAGAGTTAATGCGCCAGTCAGGAAATACAAATCCTACATAGAAGACCTGATCCTGCTCGGTTTGGATGTGCCGGAGGTGACAGCCAACATAATGTTCGCTGCAGCGGATATAAGCGCCGATACCGGATTGTTTATCACCGATGCGTCTCATGTGGCACTGATGCGTGAAAGAGGGATCACTCATATAGCCAGTGACGATGATGACTTTGCCTTAATCCCCGATTTAACCCTCTGGAAGCCTTGACCTCAGCATACATATCAGGCCCCCGCGCTGCGGGACCGTATTCTGGAGGCGGGGGAGCGCTTCGGCGTCAAACCGGCGGGCCTGGGCGTGCGGGACTCCACCCGCACCGAGGCGGGGCTCCCCCTCTACGGCCACGAACTGGCCGGGCCCTTCCACATCTCGCCCATAGAGGCGAGGTACCTTGCGTCCTTTGCATTGGAGGGACCTGTGAAGTCTGCAGTTCCACGCTACCTCTTCGCCCTGACCCTGGCCACCGGCGCCCTGGCCCTGATCCTGCTGCTCTTCTCCGCCCCCATCCCCGCCCAGGGCGCAACGGTCACCCTGGACGGCCTGCCCGACCCGGCCTACGGACCGGCCCTGGCCGCCGACCCGCCCGGCGACCTGGCCTCGTCGGGGCCACGGGACTGGTCCGGCACCCACTGGACCGACGTCATCAGCCTCTACGTCACCAACGACGGCCAGAACCTCTACGTCTTCGTTCCCCTGCCGGGGTACACCCGCACCCAGTCCTCCGGCTCCTTCGGCCTGGCCATCGCCACGGGCCGCTACACTGCCACCGCAGACTCCTCAACCCGCGACCCCTGGAACAACGACGTCTACTTCGCCTACACCGCCACCCACGCCAACGTCGGTGGGACGCCCGTCCTGCTCCCCTACCGCCTCATCCCCGACGTCGTCATCCGGGGCAACATCATCGGCTCTGGCGCGGGCGGGGATGATAACGGCTGGACGGAACTCCGCCGCTGGAACGGCGCCGACTACAGCACCGGCGCGGGGACCAACTGGGGCGGCATCTCCGGCGGGATGATCGGCACCCATGTCGCCTTCGCCGACGGCGTGGGGGTGGAGTTCGCCATCCCCTTCGCCGACCTGGGCATCTCCCTCACCCCCGGCACCCCCATCCACCTCCAGTTTTACGCCACCCAGACCGGGGGCGCGAAGGGCGCCTTTGACACCGTCCCCTCCGACGACCAGTCCACCGGCTGGGACGACTCCACCATCCAGCAGTTCCTGGCGACCTACACCCTGGCCCCGGCGCTGACGCTGAACGTGACCCACCCGCCCGACGGCGCGTTCTTCGTCCATCCGGACATCACCGTCACCGGCGCCGTCTCCCCCGCCGTCGGCGTCACCCTCACGGTGGACCTGAACGGCACGGCCCTCTACACCCCCGCGCTGGACGCCGACGGCCGCTTCACCCAGCCGGTCACCCTGGCCCGCGGGGCCAACACCCTCACCGTCACCGCGCGGAGCGACACCGAAACCGCCACCGTCGTCCGTCGCGTCACCTTCGGCGCCCGGCACGACAACGACGTCTTCTGGGACGGCCTGCTCCACGACTCCCGCGACCCGACCTGCCGCACCCCCGTCGGCCCCGTCCCCGCCGGGACGCCGGTCACCCTCCGGCTGCGGGCCTTCGCGGACGACCTGACCGGAGTCTCCCTGCGCCTCTACGATGACCGGACCGACACCGCGACCGTCCTCCCGATGCGCGTCGTCGCCTCCGACCCCGCCTACGACTACTGGGCCGTCACTATCACCCCTACCCGGCCCACCGTCCTCTGGTACCGCTTCATCGTCCAGGACGGCACCGATACCGACTACTATGAGGACGACCACGTTGTGGACGGCGTCTACCGGGGCTACAACGAGGGCGGCCCCGGCCGGGCCTACGACGAGTCCCCCGACCTCTCCTTCCAACTCACCGTCTACGACCCCACCTTCCAGACGCCCGACTGGCTGAAGGGGGCCATCGTCTATCAGATTTTCCCGGACCGCTTCCGCAACGGCGCCCCCACCAACGACGTCGTCTCCGGCACCCACTTCTACTACGGCAACCCCACCGGCGGCATCACCTACACGACGTGGAACGCCGAGGTCATAGACCCCCGCGACCCCAACAGCCCGTACCGCAACCGCTGGAGCGAGGACTTCTACGGCGGCGACCTCCAGGGGGTGACGGAGAAACTGGACTACCTGCAGTCCCTGGGGGTGACGGCCATCTACCTGAACCCGGTCTTCCGCTCCCCCTCCAACCACAAGTACGACACGACGACCTACGAGGAAGTGGACCCGCACCTGGGCGGGAACGAGGCGCTGGCGGACCTGCTGGCTGCGGCCACAGCGCGCGGCATCCGGGTCATCCTGGACGGCGTCTTCAACCACACATCGTCGGATAGCGTCTATTTTGACAGGTACTCCCGCTACCCGACCCTCGGCGCGTACGAGTCCCGGTCCAGCCCCTACTACGACTGGTACACCTTCCCCAACTGGCCCGACGACTACCTCTCCTGGTGGGGATACGACACCCTCCCCGTCCTGCGCTCGTCCAACCCGGCGGTCCGGACGTACTTCTACAGCGGGACGGGGGCCATTGCCACCCGCTGGGTTCTCTCCGGGACCGCGGGCTGGCGGCTGGACGTGGGCGGGGACGTGGACCCCGGCCTCACCCGCGACCCCGGCAACGACTACTGGGAGGGGTTCCGCCAGGCCGTGAAGGGGGCCAACCCCGACGCCGTCATCCTGGGCGAGGAGTGGGGCGACGCCACCCCCTGGCTCCTGGGCCGGGAGTGGGACGCGGTGATGAACTACCGCTTCCGCAGCGCCGTCCTCTCCTTCCTGCGGGAGACCCGTTACGAGGACAACGATAACAACCCCTCCTCCTCGGGCGGCGTCCTGGACCCCATCACCGTCTCCCAACTGGATGCCTGGCTCCACTCCCTGGCGGAGGACTACCCGCCGGAAGCGCTGGCGGTGATGATGAACCTGGCGGGCTCCCACGACACCAACCGGGTCCGCTTCGTCCTCTCCCACGGCCAGAAGTCGGGCGGCGACCTCTCCCCGAACGAGACCGACCCCTACCAGAAGTTGCTGGCGCTCCTGCAGTTCACCCTCCCCGGCGCGCCCACCGTCTACTACGGCGACGAGGTGGGGGTGGAGTCGCCGGGCCGGTTCTACGGCGGCAAGTACGAGGACGACCCCTACAACCGGGTGCCCTTCCCGTGGGACGACACCTCCGGCTACTACTCCGCCCGCTCCGACATCGCGGCGTTCTACGCCCTGCTGGGCCAGACCCGTGCTGCGCGCCCGGCCCTGCGCGCCGGCTCCTTTGACACCCTCCTGGTGGACGACGCGGCCCGCGTCTACGTCTACGGGCGCAAGTTGCCAGCGCCGACGAAAGTCGGCCTTTCTGGGCCCTTAGCCTATCGTCGGCCGGCGCCGCCAGGAGAGGAGCGGGCGTCAACGCAGGTTGACGCCTGGCGCGGGAGCGCCCAGAGAGGCCGATTCCAATCAGCGTCCGGGCCCGACGCGGCCCTCATCCTCCTGAACCGGGACGCCACCACCCACACTGTCGTCGTGGACATGCGCGGCTACCTGGGCGTGGGGACCGTCCTCACCGACGTCCTCTCCGGCGGGACCCCGTACACCGTCTCCGCCGACGGCCGGATCACCGTCCCGAACCTGGCCCCGATGAGCGGCGCCCTCCTGGTCTATGCTGACGGCGACATCACCCCGCCCGCGCCGCCCCCGGCCCTCACGGCCGCCGAAGGGGCCGGGCAGGTGGTCCTGGCGTGGTCCCCCGTGACGGACGCCGTCGCCTACAACCTGTACCGCTCCCTCCTCCCCGGCGGCGGGTACGCCCTCCTGGCCACCGTCCCCGACACCGTCTACACCGACACCGCCGTGGTCAACGGGACGACCTACTACTACGTGGTGACGGCCGTGGACGGGGCGGGCAACGAGAGCGGGCCCTCGGACGAGGCGGCGGCGATGCCCCACCACGTCATCGGCTGGGCCAACCTCCAGTGGCCGCCGGAACTCACCCACACTATCGGCCTCACCCCCACCGACCCCATCTACGGCCAAGTCTGGATAGACGGGGTGACCGGCCAGACCGGCGCAACTCCCGGCCTCATCGCCCAGGTGGGCTTCGGCCCCACGGACACCCCGCCCATCTCCTGGACGGGGTGGACGGAAGCCGTCTACAACACCGACGTGGGCAACAACGACGAGTTTATGGCGCGCCTGGTGCCGGAGTACACGGGCACCTTCCATGTCGTCTACCGGTACTCCACCACCGGCGGGCGGGACTGGGTCTACGCGGACCGGAGCGGGCTCATCTCTCCCACGGGCGTCGTCTCCCCCGGTGTCCTGTACGTCCTGCCGTCGGCGGACACCGACCCGCCGCTCCCGCCCGGGAACCTGCGGGTGACCCGCTGGGGGGCCGACCACATCGCTCTGGCCTGGGACCCCGTCGTCGCGGCCGACCTCTACGCCTACGACCTGCACCGGGCCGGCCCGTGCCAGGGGGTGGAACCCCCCGGCGCTGTCCTGGCCCGCGTCCTCTCCCCCACGACCCGCTACACCGACACCGCCGTCCAGACGGGCTGTCTCTATACTTACACCGTTCGCGCGCTGGACACGTCCTTCAACCGCTCCGGATTTTCCAACCAGGCCGCCGCGCGGGCCGAGACCCGCTGGGTGACGGTGACCTTCGTGGTGACCGTCCCGGCCTTCACGCCGCCGGGGGACACCGTCTACATCGCCGGAGACCGGGCGGACGTCTTCGGCGCGTCGTGGAATCCGTCCGCGCAGGCGCTGACGCGGGCCGGGGCGAACCGCTGGACGGTCACCCTGCGGATGCCGGAGGGCGAGCGGCGGGAGTACAAGTACACCCGCGGGAGTTGGGACCGGGTGGAGAAGTGGGGGGCCCTCGTGGGCTTTGCCAACCGCGTCGTCACCCCCGCCTGGGGGACGGACGGGACGATAACGGTGACGGACGTCGTCTACGACTGGCGGGACCCGCTGGTGGTGACGGTCTCCCCGGCCCCTGGTGCGACGTCCTTTAACCCCGGCGGCTCCATCACGGCGACCTTCAACCGGGCCCTGAACCCGGCGACGGTGACGACGCAGACCGTCCAGGTGAACGGCGGCGCGGTGACGGGGACCGTGGGCTACATCAGCCCGACGGCGAGCGTCAGCGCGACGGTCCTCTTCACCCCGGCGGTCCCGCTGGACCCGCGCGGCTTCTACCGGGTGCAGTTGACGACGGGCCTGGGGGACGCCGAGGACGGCGTGCCGCTGCAGCGGGAGTTCGTCTGGGAGTTTGGCTGGCGCTGGCGGGTCTACCTGCCGCTGGTGATGCGACCTCACCCCTCCCCCTGACCCCCTCCCCTCTCCCGCCCGGCGGGAGAGGGGAGGGGAGCAACCGTATTGTCTGTCAAACTGGTGTAACCGGCGGGCCGAGTGCCCCACAGTTAACCAGCAAGTTCAAGGCACCATTTCCGGCGATCCCGGACCATCGCATTGAGGATGGTTAACAAC
>Ga0209479_1002047_pt1 | contig 15638 bp, 8 predicted proteins | sample DewCreD2012metaG_2_FD_184112 | JGI IMG/M metagenome (GOLD analysis project Ga0209479, IMG submission 184112) | Hot spring sediment bacterial and archeal communities from British Columbia, Canada, to study Microbial Dark Matter (Phase II) - Dewar... ...
TTATATAAAGATGAAAATTTAAGACAGGTGATACTTAACACATCACCTTACACATATCACAAGAAGGATAAACCTAACATTGGAATGTTTCAACTTGAGGGTTCAAGGCCTGGGGCATCCGCTGGAGCTGTATGGCTTACGCATAAAGTTATCCCACTTAATAAGAATGGGTTTGGTAAAATTTTAACGCAAACTTTGAAATCGGCAAATTACCTTTATGAGAAAATAAATAATCTCCAAGGATTTTCGCCGTTAACTCAACCCGACCTTGACATATTTTGTTTTTATAAGCATAACGGAAGTTTCAAATTGAGCGAGATAAACGAAAATACGCTTAAAATTTACAACCGGCTTTCGATTGAAAATCCAGCTCCAAAATTTATACTTTCAAAATTTGTCGTTGATAGCTCAACCGCTAAAAGAATCAACCCGAAGTTTGAAATTGACGATGAATCGCTTGTGTCGCTTCGCTCTGTTTTCATAAAGCATTGGAATGCTATAAGTGAAAGGGTGAACTATATTGATTTGTTGGTAAATGAACTATTTCAGGATTGATGTCATTTTTTAGCTAAGTTCTTTTTGAAAAATTTATCGATCAAATCCCACGCGTTTTTAGTTGATATCTCATCGTAGTTGTTTTTATTGTTTGGATTCATGAAGGCGTGGTTAACATCTGAATAGATTTTAATCTCTATCTTTTTTCCTAACTTTTTCATTTTTTCTTCAAATTTTTTCACTGTTTCCGGTGGGATCCCTCTGTCTTTTTCAGCAAATATCCCAAGGATTGGCGCGTTAATTTTCTCAAGTTGTTTCTCATCTTCAACGAGGCGACCATAACAGATGACCCCAGCTGAAAAGTCGGGAATTTCGATCAAACTTCTCAAAGCAAATCCACCACCCATGCACCAACCAATTATTCCAATTTTATCAGGGAGTACATCATCTCTTGATTTCAGGTATTCAACAGCTGATTTTATATCTCTTATGACAACATCCGCAGATAGCGATTGCATATATGTTCGCGCTTCCTCTGGAGTTTTGGCAAGTTTTCCGCGGTAAAGATCAACAGCTATGGCTACATATCCATTGCCTGCAAACCTTACTGCGTTTTCCTTCTCCCAGTCCGTTAAACCCCACCATTCATGAATTAACACTATTGCGGGAAACTTACCTTCAATTTTTGGAACAGCCAAAAATGCAGAGATATCCTCATCACCGCTCTTTAATTTTATCGTTTGTATTCCAACGCTTAGTTTCTTCTCCTGAGTGAATGCGAGAATTGTAAAGATAATTGATAAAATCATCGCTATGATCAACAGGAAAAAAATTTTATCCAACATTGTTTTCCCATTGTTTTATTTTTGTTGAACTATTGGGAGTTGAAGAGTTATAGTTGTTCCTTTGCCGAGTTCACTTTCAACAAAGATTTCTCCTTTATGTTCAGTCACAATTTTTTTAACTATTGCCATTCCAAGTCCTGTGCCATGTTTTTTGCCATATGTGACGAATGGTTCAAATAGTTTCTTCTTCACTTCTTCAGGCATCCCTTTCCCTGTGTCTGTAAATTGCATAAAAAATGAATCGTTTTCTCGCCATGTTTTTATAATAAATTTTCCGCCTTCTGGCATAGCATCTCTTGAATTGTGAGCAATGTTAAAGACAACCCGTGTCATTTTATCAACATCGATTTCAACCTCGCCGTCAAATTCAATTTGTTTTTCAATTTCAATTTTATTTTTCTTGAAGTCCTCATTGAGGAAAGCAATTACTCCATCAATGAAATCCCCAAGATTTATCTTCGAAAACTCTATACTTGTCACTCCGCGTGAAAAGTCAAGAATTTCTTGGGTCATGTTAACGAGTCGGTCGATTTGCTTTATAACCTCATCGACAAGTTTTATAGCTTCGCTCTCTCCAATTTTTTTCCTTAAAACTTGAGCGTATGCTTTTATCGTCGTCATCGGATTTTTTATATCGTGGATGATTGAGCTTGCCATTTTTCCAACTATGGCAAGTCGTTCGTTATTTACAAGCTCTTGTGCCATCTTTGCGTTTTGAATTGCAATTGATGCATGAATGGAAAGGGCATTCAGCATTTCTTCATCTTTCTTCGTGAAGAAACTATCTTTTTTATTTATCAATTGAAAAACACCAACTATTTTATCGCTTTTATCCTTTATGGGCATACACAATATCGTTCTAGTCTTATACCCAGTTTTCAGGTCAATCTCTGGATTAAATCTTGGATCTTGGTAAGCGTCTTTAATATTCACTGTTTCCCCAGTTTGGGCTACATACCCAGCGATACCTTTTCCTATAGGTAATCGAATCTCGGTGAGTTCATTCCCTTCGAGAACTTTTGACCAAATTTCACCTTTTAGTTCATCGACGAGATAAACTGTTCCTCTATCGGCATTTGTAATTTCAAGGGCGATTTCAAGTATGATTTTTAGAAGTTCATCAAGGTTTATTGTTGAGTTAACACGCTTTGTTATTTCAATTAGATAATTTAACCTGTTTATTTGCTCAGTGACCTCCTTTTCATATTCGATGAAATCCCTCAAAATCTTTTCGTTTGATAACCTTAATCTCTCGCTTAATATCTTTGCAATGTTGATCAAAATTTGTGGATGGGCGTGGATAAGTTTTTCGAAGTAATCCCCGGGGATTGATAAAATTTCGCAATCTGTTAAAGCCACAACACTTGCCGAGCGAGGGTGTAAGTCTATCAAAGCCATTTCACCGAAGAAATCAGAATCTGTTAGCTCCATTAAAACTTTTCCCGATGAATCAGCGAGCTTTACAACTTTTACTCTCCCCTTTGCGATCAAATAAACTTTATCCCCCGGCTCGCCTTCATGAATGATTATATCCCCTGGTTTGAAAGTTTCAATAAATAAATTTTGGGCGATTTCGTTAATTAAATCTTCGCTGACACCAGCTAATAATTTGTTTTGCTGTAAAAATTTAATGGTTTCTTTCGTCATAAAGCTCCCTGATAAATTGGTAAATAAATTGAAGCGTTAGTTAACACGGCTATTGAGCCGACTAAGTTTTTTAACATATCAAAATTGTCAAGTGTTCTTAATCCCATCATTTCGAGCAAATCATTCTTTAGTTCACACCTCACGATTATATTACAGATTTTTAATTTATTTTGCAACGATAAAGCGGTATGCCCATTCATTGAGTAATTTTCAAGTAAATGTTTTTTCATCTCGCCAGGGTTTTTAAACTTGAACCAATCGAGGAAAGTTTTTGAGCCGATCCCATCTCTGCATTCAATGAACGAAAATAAGTAGCCACCTTCTTTTAAAATGTAATGGGAATGATGGATAGATTTATGCGCTTGAATGAAGTTGACATCCTTTGGGAATCCACCAGCGCTTGAAATCACGACATCAAATTTTTTGTTCACAGGTATTGTGAAAAATTTATTTACAAAGTCTGCACCCGCTTTGTGCGATTGAATTACATCGCCGAAAAATGCACCAACGATTTTGTCAGTCTCATCTAGGACGACACCAAGGTGAACCACTTTAAGCCTACAAAGTTTAAATGCTTCAATTATATCTTCATAAACTGGGTTGCCTTCAAGTTTCAAGTTTGTAGCGTTTGGATTTATATCTCCGTCTTGAGTTAATGTGAGTTTGTGATTTTGAATTGCTGTTTTATATGACGCTACACCCGGGACCAACAGTTTTGCCCCACCGCCAAATCCAGCGAAGTAATGGTGAGTTATGGAACCGATGAGCAAAATTTTATCGGCTTCGGAGACAAGTTTATTTAAAAAAACTTCCGTGCCAAATTTTGTTTTCCCAAAGTAGATGAAGTCATCGCTCCAAGCGTCATTTTCAAAAACTTCAAATTTATCGTAGATTTCGTCGCTTAAAATTTCTCTTTTTTCGTTTTCTGTTTGTTTAGCATGCGTTCCGTTCGCGAATAAAAATTTTATATTGTCGTTTTTGATTCGGGTTAAAATTGATTTCAAAATGAAGTCAACTCGTGATTTCCTGGTTTTATCAGGGACGATTATCAAAACTTTGTCATCTTTTTGTAAAAAATTCTCAAGCTTTTGTGAGTCAATGGGGTTATCTAATGCGGTGTTTAGAATTTCGAGCTCGTCTTGGTCTGGTGGTTTTAGCTTTGGTGTTAAAATTTCAGCGTGTTCGGGGAGTTCAATTTCTAATTCAGTTTTTCCATACTTTAATTTAACTTTTTTCATCACGGTTTTCATTTTCTATTCATAAGTGTTGCTGCAAAGGCTGCACCGAAACCATTGTCGATGTTTACCACAACGACCCCTGGGGCGCAGGTGTTAAGCATCGTGAGGAGCGGAGCTAAACCGTTGAAGTTCGCGCCGTATCCGACTGAGGTTGGAACTGCGATGACCGGAACCCCAACAAGTCCGCCTACGACGCTTGGCAAAGCCCCCTCCATTCCAGCAACTACAATTATCACGCTTGCACTTTTTAATTTATCAAGATTTGAAAGCAAACGATGTATCCCCGCAACCCCAACATCATATAGAAGTTCAACTTCATTTCCGAGGAGTTCAGCTGTAACTTTTGCTTCTTCAGCGACGGGCAAATCCGCAGTCCCAGCGGTTATGATCAAGATTTTTCCTTTTTTATCGTCTTTTTTTATTTCACCTCGGGCGACGGTTATAGTTCTTGCAAGTTCATTATACTTTGCGTCTTTTGCAATTTTTTTTACTGCGTTGAAATGTTCTGGATTTGCCCTTGTCGCAAGGAGAAAATTTGATTTTTCAAGGATTCGCTTTGCAATTTCCTTAACTTGTTCCGGTGTCTTCCATTGGCAAAGTATGACCTCAGGGAAATTGTGTTTTAACGTTCTATGATGGTCGACATGTGCAAATTCAATATTCTCAAAGGGGAACCATCGAAGTTCATTTATAAATTCATCGACATCGATTTTTCCAGTTTTGTAATCGTTTAAAAGTTTTTCTATCTTTTCGCGCATAAGTTTTAAAAGTTAAGTTTTACCGTAAGCATAATTTCTTTGTTTCCGCTTTTAATTTCAAACAATGATTTGTTGTATCCGAATATATCTCCGGCGCCTTTGTCGGATGTAAAGAATAAAACATCAATTATATTTGCAACCCATATCCCAGCAGTTATGCCGAGAAACAAATTCCTTCGTTTATAATCTTTATCAATGTCGGATTTGACGCGAACCATTTCTTGCCAAATTTGTTCTGCTCTTTCCCAATTCATTGTGCTTACATATTGCATCTCAAGGTTTTCAAGTCGTTCATTTCCCCCGACGAGATTATTTTGTGAGACAATTGTTACGACGAGTGAACCAAAGGCTGTCAAAGTGAAGAAAACTCCCTTTATTTTATGTCCAAGGTAAAATTGTCCCGCGCCCGGGATAAAAGTTGAGTAGGTTAAAGCGGTAAGTTTTCTTTTTGAGATAAATTCATCATTTTTCGAAGTTTCGTTGCTTTGGGATTTGAGTTGGGCAAGTAAGAGTGCTGGGATAAGCACGATTAAAGTTAAAGCTCGTTTTATCATAGCGTTTTTTAATTGATTTTATTTTAAGGCTAAGTAAATTTAAAAATTTAAGGGAAGAATTAAAACGAATTGGGGTGTAATGGAGTGGATGTTGAGAAGTTTGGGTGGTGTTAGGGAGGGTTAAGAGGTAGTTTGGGCAAGTTTTAAGGAGCTGTGTCGTGACTTTTGGGGAGGACCCTCTTGACTTTTATTTTTGAGTTTTTTATATTCTTCGTGTAGAGCTAAACATAGAGGGAGGCAATAAAATGAGGCGCGTTATTTTAGTTTTATCGGTCTTATTTTCATTTTTCATTCCACTACTCTCTCAGCAAAGGGACACAACAGAATCTTTGAGGGGAATAGGTTTGAGAACAAAAACTGGCGGGGGTAGTTCATTTTTTAAGAGAAGTTGGGCTTTGATAATAGGTATTAATGAGTATGTTAAAGCAAATAAGTTGAGGTATGCGGTAAATGATGCTGAGGCTATTGCAAATCTTTTGATTAAAAAGTATGGTTTTGGCTCGAAGTATGTTATAAAGCTTTATGATTCCGAGGCTACAAAGGATAACATACTTAAGGCGTTTGAAAGATTGATAAAAGAAACCTTTGAGGATGATAGGGTTTTTGTTTTCTTCGCTGGTCATGGTATAACGATGCCTTTGCCTGAAGGGAAAGAGAGAGGTTATATTCTTCCTGTCGATGCAGACCCGTCCCAGCCTGTTCTAACTGCTATATCAACTGACCAACTAAACGAAATCTCGGAGGCAATTCCTGCGAAGCATTTATATTTTGTTATGGATGCTTGCTACGGTGGTTTGATATTTGCTCGTTCACAGCCTACCGTCTCTGCTGATGCGGTTAGCTTTGTTGAGATCGTTTCAAAAAGAAGAACAAGGCAGGCATTGACGGCGGGTGGCAGAGATCAACCTGTTTTTGACACTGGTCCAGGTGGACATAGTGTTTTCACATTTCATTTTATTAAAGGGCTTGATGAGGGATTTGCTGACCTCGACAAAAATGGTATAATTACAGCGAGTGAGATCGCAAGCTACATACTTCCAAGGGTTACATCTGAATCAAAGGGTCAGCAAACACCGCAATATGGAATACTTGTTGGAGATAGGGGTGGTGAATTTGTTTTCATACCGAGAATGAGGGTATCGATGCTTGAAGTTAAATCGGAGCCAGAGGGAGCGGATATTTATATCAATGGGGAGAAACTTGGTAAGACGCCTTTGGAAGTGGATGTATATGAATTTGGAAAATATAAAGTTGAACTTAAACTTGATGGTTATTTTGATTATATGGGTGAAGTTGAGATTAGTGAAGATTATCACGATTTAAATGTGAAACTTGAAAAGGCTGGTTTTCTTGAAGTTGTAAGCACTCCAACCGGAGCAGATGTTATTTTGAAGGATAAACTCGTAGGGAAAACTCCTCTCTACATTCCAAAGATTAAAAAGGATAAATATGTTATCAAACTTGCTCTTGCGGATTATCAGGATTATTCTCAAGAGGTTGATTTAATTTCGGTTGACAGGGCTAAGGTCGAAGTGAAACTTGAAAAGATGCGTTCGAAGGTAAACTTAGTTGGACTTAGAGGTGATGTTAATGTCTTGATAAAGGGAGAGGGAATTGAGAAAAATATTTCCAGGTTGCCTGCCAAGGAAATCGAACTTGTTTATGGTGAGTATGAAATCAAGTTGAATAAACTTGGTTATCATTCCACAACTCGAAAAATAAAAGTTGATAAGCCTGAAATGGATGTCCCCTTGATAATTGAGCCAAAGTCAAAGTTTACATCTATCCTTCTTTCTGCTTTTCTCCCAGGGGCTGGGCAGATTTATATGGGAAGGGAAGATATTGGGTTGCCTTTAACTGTATCTGAGATATTGGCTGGAGCATTGACTGTTAACTATTTTTCGAAATATTTGGGCTATAAAAAGGAGTATGAAAGATATAGAAATCTTTATCTCTCAGCTGATGATATTAATGAGATGGAGAATTATTATTCGCTTATGACGAAAAATTACGATTCAATGAGGAAATTTAAGAATTACTTTTTCATAGGTTCAGGCGTTGCATCTGCAATATGGTTATTTAATCTCGTTGACGCGATTATTTTCTCGCCAGATAAGGTGTATAGCGAGAGGGCATTTAAATTAGGGATAAGGGGTAATTCGGTAAATGTAAGCATTAATTTTTAAAGATTTTTTACATATAGAGTTGAAGTTGATTTATAAAAAACGATAGAAGTTTTTATGAGGTATCTTTACATTTTCTTGATTGCTCTGGTTTTTATCAGTTGTAATATCGTAACTGAACCACCCCCACCTGAGAGGGAAAATCCAATTGATCCAAAAAGTCCAGTGTTTCAACCGCCGAAAGCTGAAATCATAGATGGACCAAGCAATAATAGCATTGTTACCGAGCATACAGTTACATTCAAGTGGCGTGGGAATCAAGCGGATAGTTTGATGCTTTTTAGTTATAAACTTGACAATCAAAATTGGTCTAATTGGAGCAATGTTAAGGAAGCGACATTTACTTATCTTGATGAAGGAAAACATACATTTATGGTAAAGGCGAAATATATAAATAACATTGAACAGGAAGAGCCTGCGAAAGTTGATTTCACAGTTGATGCTGTTAAGGGACCTGCGCTTATGTTCCGCCCAAGGAAAGTTGAAATCACGGCGGGGCAATATTTTGATGTTGAAATTTTAGTTGAAGAGGCGACAAACTTTGCGGGGCTTAAAACGGTAATTACCTATGATAATCTATTTGATGTTGAATATGTGCAGATTTATAAAGATTCAGTATCTCTTCTTCTTAAAAATGGAGGTAATATCATCGATTTTGTGGCTATAGATAAAACTAATAGAAAAATTGAAATAAATGTTGCTGTTGCTGGGGGAAATCCTGCAGATGTAAATGGAACTGGTCGAATTGGTAGGATAAGGTTTAAAGTTTTATCTGGATCAGGGGAAACAAAGACAATTTCTTTTGATAGTGCAAATTCAATTATGAGAGATAGCGAGAATCGGACAGTTGAGATAAAAGAGCTTGTTCAAGGGATAGTGGTGGTGAGGTAACTCACCCCTTGCCCCTCTCTATAAATAGAGAGGGGAAAAAGGAGAAAAGTGAGTAAAAATGAAAATCAAAAGTTGATGCAAAACTATGAGAAAGTTTTTAATACTTTTTCTTTTGGTTTTCATTAGCTCGTCATTTGCTCAGTTAAATATAGTAACAACAGTTCCATCTCGGAATGCGTTAAATGTAAATAGGGATGTAGTTATTTCTGTGGTGTTTACACAGGATATCGATCCTGCGACGCTTACGAGTTCAAATATACGAGTTTATGGTTCACAGACTGGGCTTTACAGTGCGACGATTTCTTATGATTCCTCTACAAGGACAGTGATGATAGATCCTGTTAAGGATTTTAAGCCTGGGGAGGTAGTAAGTGTAATTTTAACGAGGGGAATAAGGAGCGTGAGTGGTGATTCGATGTTGAGTTCCTATGTTTGGAGTTTTACTGTTAAAGTAGATGATGGAAGTGGGACTTATGCTGCAAAAGTTGATTATGGAGTTGGAAGTCAGCCTTATGGTATATCATTGGGAGATATAGATAGTGATGGGGATCTGGATATTGCTGTGGCAAATCAGGTTTCACATACAGTTTCAGTATTAAGGAACAATGGGGATGGGACTTATGCTGCAAAAGTTGATTATGGAGTTGGAGATAGCCCTCGTGGTATATCATTGGGAGACATAGATAATGATGGAGATTTGGATATTGCTGTGACAAATTATTATTCAAGTACAGTTTCAGTATTAAGGAACAATGGGGATGGGACTTATGCTGCAAAAGTTGATTATGGAGTTGGAATTAATCCTGTAGATGTATCATTAGGAGACATAGATAATGATGGAGATTTGGATATTGCTGTGACAAATGAGAGTTCAAGTACAGTTTCAGTATTAAGGAACAATGGGGATGGGACTTATGCTGCAAAAGTTGATTATGGAGTTGGAAGTCAGCCTTATGGTATATCATTGGGAGATATAGATGGAGATGGAGATTTGGATATTACTGTGGCAAATAATGGTTCAAATACAGTTTCAGTATTAAGGAACAATGGGGATGGAACTTATGCTGCAAAAGTTGATTATGGAGTTGGAATTAATCCTCATGATATATCATTAGGAGACATAGATAATGATGGAGATTTGGATATCGCTGTGATAAATTGGAGTTCAATTACAGTTTCAGTATTAAGGAACAATGGGGATGGAACTTACGCTGCAAAAGTTGATTATGGAGTTGGAAGTGAGCCTAATGATATATCATTAGGGGACATTGATAGTGATGGAGATTTAGATATTGCTGTAACAAATTATTATTCAAATACAGTTTCAGTATTAAGGAACAATGGAGATGGGACTTATGCTGCAAAAGTTGATTATGGAGTTGGAAGTATTCCTCGGGGTATATCATTAGGAGACATAGATAATGATGGGGATTTGGATATTGCCGTGGCAAATTATAATTCAAATACAGTTTCAGTATTAAAGAATCGCAATCGTAGTGCGGATATAGTTTTATCATCAATTCTTTTTTCTTTGGAGATGTTAAAGTTGATTCAAGTAAGACACTGTATTTAAAAATAAATAATGATGGGATTGATAGCACATTGACAGGTAATTTAAGTTTAGGTTTAGGTTCAGTATTTTCACTTTCAAAGACAAGTTTTTCAATACCAGGATTAGGGGTTGATAGTGTCGGTGTAACATTTAAGCCAACAAGTAAAAGTAGATTTGAAGATTCAGTTATTGTTACAAGTAATGATCTAAATAAACCGAAGTTATATGTAAAGTTAGTTGGTAATGGTGTTGTTGATACACTAAAACCTATAAGTTTCCTTCCGGGTAAAAATGCGTTGAATGTAGATAAGGCAACAAATATTGAAGTTACATTTAGCAAAGATGTTGACCCAACAACTTTGACAAGTTCAACGGTAAAAATCCAGGGTTCGCAGAGTGGTTTGCATCAGACAAATATAAGCTATACTTCGGCTACGAAGACAGCAACGATTGATCCCCTCAAAGATTTTATACAAGGCGAAGTTGTAAGTGTGACTCTTACAAGAGGCATAAGAAGCACAACCGGTGATTCAATGTCGAGTTCTTATACTTGGAGTTTTACTGTGAAGGTGGATGATGGGAGTGGTTCATTTGTTAGGGTAAGAGATATTGGGGTTGGGGATGCTCCACATTCGGTTCACACATCGGATTTGGATGGCGATGGAGATATTGATATTGTGGTTGCAAATCGCGATTTATACACAGTATCAATCCTTCGCAATGATGGTGGTTTAAGTTTTGTTAGGGTAAGCGATATTAGTGTTGGAAGTTGGCCTGTCTCAGTTCACACATCAGATTTAGATGGTGATGGAGATATTGATATTGTGGTTGCAAATTTGTATTCGTACACAGTATCAATCCTTCGTAATGATGGTGGTTTAAGTTTTGTTAGGGTAGGTGATATTGGGGTTGGGAATTTGCCTTCTTCAGTATACACATCAGATTTGGATGGAGATGGCGATGTTGATATTATAGTTGCAAATGCCTCTTCAAACGCAGTATCAATCCTTCGTAATGATGGTGGTTTAAGTTTTGTTAGGATAGGTGATATTGGGGTTGGGAGCGGTTCTTCTTCAGTCCACACATCAGATTTAGATGGCGATGGAGATATTGATATAGTTGCAAATTGGGGTTCAAATACAGTATCAATCCTTCGCAATGATGGTGGTTTAAATTTTGTTAAGGTGAGTGATATTAGTGTTGGAACTAGGCCTTGGTCTGTTCACACATCGGATTTAGATGGTGATAGAGATATTGATATTGTGGTTGCTGGTTCATACACAGCATTAGTACTTCGCAATGATGGTGGTTTAAATTTTATTAGGGTAAGTGATATTAGTGTTGGAGCTAGACCTCGTTCAGTTCACGCATCAGATTTAGATGGCGATGGAGATATTGATATTGTAGTTGCAAATGAGGATTTAAACACGGTGTCAATATTTCGCAATGATGGTAGTTTAAGTTTTGTTAAGGTAAGCGATATTAATGTTGGGAGCGAGCCTTATTCAGTCTACACCTCAGATTTAGATGGTGACGGTGATGTTGATATTGTAGTTGCAAATTGGGGTTCAGACACTATTTCAATCCTTCGCAATAGTAATCGGGGTGCAGATATAAGTTTAGATAAGAAAATTTTATCATTTGGAGATGTTTCAGTTGGTGGGAGGAAAAGTTTGTATTTAAAGATATATAATGATGGTGTGGATAGTGTATTATCAATTTCTTTGCCAAGTGTTAATTTGCCATTTTCTGTTTCAAGGGCGAGTTTAAGTATACCACCGTTAGGTTTGGATAGTGTTGAGGTTGTTTTTTCACCTTCGGTTTCTGGTGAGTTTATAGATTCACTTATGATATTAAGCAATGATCCGAGGGAGCCGAGGTTGGTTGTTAGGTTAGTTGGGTATAGTGGTAATTATGTAAGTGGGGTTATAACTGAGAACACAGTTTGGACGAGGTCTAATTCACCATACATAGTTTCAGGTCATATTGGTGTAGATGCGGGAGTTAAGTTGAGGATAGAGTCTGGAGTTAGGGTAGTGTTCAAGGGCAGATATAATTTCAATGTTGATGGTATACTTGAGGTAGAGGGTGCGGAAGGAGATAGTGTGGTGTTTACGAGTTTATATCCTGACACGATGAGATATCCTGGGATAAGGTTCAGGAGTGGTAGCAGTGGTAGTTTCAGGTATGCGAGGGTGGAGTATTCAGATAATGGTATTTGGGCAAATGGTTCAGCGGGGATAGAGGTTTACAATAGCATATTTGAGAGCAATGGATATGGTATAAGCGATACGAGTAGTAATTTGATAGTTCGGGGGAGTAAGTTTTTAAGGAATAGCGTTGGTGTAAGGGTTTCATCGGTTTCAAATGTATCAATTGATAGTTGTATTTTTGATGGGAATACATCGGATGGGGTTAACTTTTACTCAAGCAATGGGTATGTGAGATATAGTAATTTTGTTGGCAATAGTGTAGGGGTAAGGGCAAATGGTGGGAGTGTTGAGGTTAGTGGGAATAAGTTTGAGAGGAATTCGAATGGTGTTTATGTTGATGGTTGGACATATGGGACACTTAAAGTTATAGGTAATGAGATTAAGTCAGGTGTTAATGGGATAAATTACAATTACGGGGTTGGATATCTTGAGGTGGTTAATAATGTTATAAGAGACAATAGTGGTTGGGGTATGTATTTGTATGGTGTTAGTGGTGGTGTTGCAAGGGGCAATTTAGTAAGTGGTAATGGTTCGGGTGTATACATATGGGATAATGGTGGTGTTAATTTTGAGAGGAATAGGGTTGTAAATAACGGGGGAGTTGGACTTCAGACTAATTTGAGTATATCCATAAGGGAGAATGTGATAAGTGGGAATTTAGGAGATGGGATAAATACGAGGGGGAATAATCAGATTTTGTATAATGACATTTTCGATAATTTTGGAGATGGTATAGAGACATTGGGTAAGCCGGTTGTTAATTACAACAACATATATGGTAATGTTGAGTATGATTTCAGGGCAACGCTTCAGGCGAGTGATTCAATAGATGCAAAATATAATTGGTGGGGGACAGCTGATAGGAATGAGATCATTTCGAAGATATATGATTTTTATGATGATGGAGTGACAGTTAGGGTTAGGTTTGAGCCTTATTATAGTGAGAAGGTGGGTATGCTTGCGGTTACAGGGTTTAGGGCAGAGAGTAGGCCTGGTGGGGAGGTAAGGTTTAGTTGGGATAGGCATCCATTTGCATCAAGATATGCGTTGTATAGCGATAATCAGACAGGGGTTTTGGATACGAATTTTGCAATAATTGAGGTTGATTCAAGTGTTTTAAGTTACAGTGGTATTTTTGCTGATGGGTATTATAAGTTTGGTATAAGGGCTATATCGTATGATGGGAGGAAGTCACCGGTGGTTGTTTTAGATTCTGTTGTTTCAGATTCGAGGGCACCTGTGTTGGTGTATGCATTTGGGGTTCAAAGGGATAGTGTGATAACTGTTAAGTTTAATGAGGCGGTTGATGTTTCAAGTGTGATTGATACATCAAATTGGAGATTGAATCTAGGGTTAAAGGTTGGTTCAGTAAAACCAAATATGAGGTATATTGTTGAGTATTACAGTGGCACAAACTTTGAAACATTTGTTTCTAAGGATACGGTTAGGGATTTATCTGTAATTAATTTTAATTGGGGGTATAGTGCGCCTAAAAGTGGGATAAATATTGATTATTTTTCAGTTAGATTCAAAGGATATATTTATATACCGTTACCGGGTGATTATACATTTTCACTTAATGCTTCACAGTATGATGGTGTTAGGTTAATTGTTGGTTCAGATACATTAATAAATCAGTGGAATGATTGGTGGAAATCTTATCCTCTAAGTGTAACTAGAAATTATGGGGCTGGCATTTATCCAATAATATTAGAATTTAGTGAATATTATGGCGATGCTTTTGTTGGTTTATCTTGGAGAAGGCTGGATGGAGTGACGGAGTTAGTTCCGATATATCTGAAAACTAATATTTATTATCTTCACCTTTCATCTGGTCAAGTTTTGCCATCTGCAGATAGTTTAATATCGTTGAGTTGTAGGAACATAAAAGATTTAGTAGGTAATGTATCTGGTGAGCAAATTTATGACTTTTATCCTGATGATGGGAATAGTAATCCGAGTATAGTTTTAAGCGATATATTGGGAGAGGTAAGCGGGGATGTGAGGGTAGATTATGTTGTGAGTGATGTTGAGGGGGATAGTGTGAGGTTGAGGGTTGAGTATTCAGTTAATGGTGTTGATTGGAATAGGGCTAGTATAGTTGGTGATACATTGGTTGGCAGGGGTGGGTATAGTGGATATTTGGTGTGGAGGAGTGGTGCGGATTTGCCGGGTTATTATGGTGATGTTATTTTCAGGATTACACCAAGGGATAATGACCCGCACAATTGGGGTGAAAGTGGTAGGATAGTTTTAAGAGTTGATAATTATCATGGGCATAGGGTTAGTTTTGTTTTGGTTGATACATTGGTTGAGTATTCAGATTCAGTTAGGATAAGTTATAGTTTGATTGACACGAGCAGGGATGTTTTAAGATTTAGGGGGTATTATAGAAGGGAAACAGACAGTCTTTGGAGAGTTGCAACGATTTATGGGGATACAATAAATCTTGACACGACAAAATATGCAGGTGAGATAATTTGGTCAAGTAGAGAGGATTTGGCGGGATATGATGGGGATGTTTTATTTAGGCTTGAAGTAAGTGATGGTTGGGTTAGTAATTTTAGTGATTCATTGAGGTTTAAGGTTGATAACAATAATCCGCCATCAGTTTCAATTGTTGAGATAACAACTGAGCAAAGTGATAGTGTTAGGATTAATTATGTTTTGAGGGATGATGAGGGAGATACATTGAGGATAAGACTTGAGTATTCGGAGGATGGTGAGGTTTGGAAGGTTTGTAGTGTGTTTGGTGATACGGTTATTGGTAGTTCAAGGTACAGTGGTTCTATCACATGGTTGTCAAGGGTTGATTTGCCTGGGGTTGATAGGGATGTTTATGTTAGGATAACTCCTTTTGATAATGACACTGGGGTTAGTGATACGATAGTTTTCAGACTTGATAATAATTATCCGCCTGTAGTTAAGATTGATTCAGTTTTTGGAATTAAGAGGGTGACGGGTTCGTATAAGGATACACTAAGGTTTTTCTTTACGGTTACAGATGTTGAGGGTGATACAGTTTTTGTTAGTTTTTACTATAGGTCAGCTGATACCTTAGGTTCAGAGTGGCGTCAAGTTGTGACATTTTCAGGGGATAGTGGTTTATTGGTTCCTGGATCTGGGTATGAGGTATTATGGGCGACAGGTGTTGATTTGGCTGGTTTAGTTGGGAATTATTACTTTAAGGTAGAGTGTTCTGATGTTGACATTGGGGTGAGTGATTCGGTTTTGATACAGATAGATAATCTTGGAGTTCCGA
>Ga0209479_1002060_pt1 | contig 15552 bp, 4 predicted proteins | sample DewCreD2012metaG_2_FD_184112 | JGI IMG/M metagenome (GOLD analysis project Ga0209479, IMG submission 184112) | Hot spring sediment bacterial and archeal communities from British Columbia, Canada, to study Microbial Dark Matter (Phase II) - Dewar... ...
GGAAATAGGGAGTAGGGAATAATAGCGGTTTCAGGGTTTTACGGAAGCCGATATTGTTGAAAACCTATTCCCCACTCCCCTTCTACGTTTCAGTGCTCTACCGTGAGCCGAAATTGTTGAAAGACGTGAAGTGTTACATACCCATCCGCGAGCAAGCGGTTTCAGTGCTCTACCGTGAGCCGAAATTGTTGAAAGTTTACCCGCGCCCAGCGCCGCAACTTCGACGGTGACGTTTCAGTGCTCTACCGTGAGCCGAAATTGTTGAAAGACCGTCTTGATCTCGCTTGAGAGCGCGAGATGACGGAGTTTCAGTGCTCTACCGTGAGCCGAAATTGTTGAAAGTCACTGTCACAACACTGTGTATATAATAAAGAGAATGGTTTCAGTGCTCTACCGTGAGCCGAAATTGTTGAAAGACAACTCGCGGAAGTTGTGGTATACTGCAAGTGCAGTGAGTTTCAGTGCTCTACCGTGAGCCGAAATTGTTGAAAGAGTTAACAAACGCTACGATTGTTGTAAAGCAGCTCGGTTTCAGTGCTCTACCGTGAGCCGAAATTGTTGAAAGGTACCTTGTACAAGTTTGTTACCTTACCGCTTTTGCCGTTTCAGTGCTCTACCGTGAGCCGAAATTGTTGAAAGCCGGCATCAACCCGTTGCCGGTATGAACGATCAAGGTGTTTCAGTGCTCTACCGTGAGCCGAAATTGTTGAAAGGCCGTATCTGACGCAACTTGTGACCGCAGCCGCGAGGTTTCAGTGCTCTACCGTGAGCCGAAATTGTTGAAAGATCTAAGCTAAGCGCTTTGATGTCGTAGCGCTCGGTGTTTCAGTGCTCTACCGTGAGCCGAAATTGTTGAAAGAACAATCGTTATCCACCGCGTAGACTGGTCGCGGTGTTTCAGTGCTCTACCGTGAGCCGAAATTGTTGAAAGCTGTCGCGCAAGATGTGCTCGCGTCCGGCGCGGAAGTTTCAGTGCTCTACCGTGAGCCGAAATTGTTGAAAGCTTGATAAGCTCGCGCGAAATAACTGGTGTCGGCGACGTTTCAGTGCTCTACCGTGAGCCGAAATTGTTGAAAGCTCCGAATTCAGGAATCGCCTTCCTGACCGCTGCAGTTTCAGTGCTCTACCGTGAGCCGAAATTGTTGAAAGCTCGTCGAGCGTCATCCACTCGCGCACGACGCCAACGTTTCAGTGCTCTACCGTGAGCCGAAATTGTTGAAAGCTCCGTATGGTAGATATATTGTACCTTTTGCACAAAGTTTCAGTGCTCTACCGTGAGCCGAAATTGTTGAAAGACATCATCGCGATGCCACTGTAACCCTGTCGTCTCTGTTTCAGTGCTCTACCGTGAGCCGAAATTGTTGAAAGTGTGGCCAATCATAACCATCATTCATTCCACATCTGTTGTTTCAGTGCTCTACCGTGAGCCGAAATTGTTGAAAGCCGCTCGAAGACCAGGCCGATGAGATCAACCGCATGCGTTTCAGTGCTCTACCGTGAGCCGAAATTGTTGAAAGGCGCACTTCTTTTTTTTCCCTATAGGGGTTTTTCTTGGTTTCAGTGCTCTACCGTGAGCCGAAATTGTTGAAAGCCGCAGCCAGCGCGCCTTCTGGCGCGCGCTGGAACACCTGTTTCAGTGCTCTACCGTGAGCCGAAATTGTTGAAAGCCAGCACCGCCGAACAAAAATTCGTGTTTTGCATGTTTCAGTGCTCTACCGTGAGCCGAAATTGTTGAAAGCCGCAGCGCGGCATGCCGGGCCGTTGATGCTGTTCGGTTTCAGTGCTCTACCGTGAGCCGAAATTGTTGAAAGGTAGTCGTTTCATACACCCTCCAAAAAACAAAGCACGGTTTCAGTGCTCTACCGTGAGCCGAAATTGTTGAAAGGCACGCACTCCGCCTCAGTGATAACCGTACTGCCAGGTTTCAGTGCTCTACCGTGAGCCGAAATTGTTGAAAGTTATAACTGGTACCCGTTCGGACAAAAGCCGGTTTTAAAGTTTCAGTGCTCTACCGTGAGCCGAAATTGTTGAAAGGTCCAGAAAGAACACTTCTACCCCGTGCGTGTTGTGTGTTTCAGTGCTCTACCGTGAGCCGAAATTGTTGAAAGCAACCCCGTAACCGCTAACGACCACTACGCAAAAACGTTTCAGTGCTCTACCGTGAGCCGAAATTGTTGAAAGCTTTTTCTCTCATGTCGCATCTTGTCACTTCATCGTTTCAGTGCTCTACCGTGAGCCGAAATTGTTGAAAGCCTGTCGCAAGCGCGATAATCGCGCCTGCGACGCGCGGTTTCAGTGCTCTACCGTGAGCCGAAATTGTTGAAAGATTTTCATAGTTCGTATATAAAAAATGTGGTTTCGTCGTTTCAGTGCTCTACCGTGAGCCGAAATTGTTGAAAGGGGTACAGTATAGCATATCTTTTGCGATGTGTCAAGGTTTCAGTGCTCTACCGTGAGCCGAAATTGTTGAAAGCAAAAGAACCGCCTTTACCCAACAACCCGCATGATCCGGTTTCAGTGCTCTACCGTGAGCCGAAATTGTTGAAAGGGAATGGTTTACACCGCCGTGGGTCATCGAGCACGCGGTTTCAGTGCTCTACCGTGAGCCGAAATTGTTGAAAGGCGCTTTTTATCGCGCCCATATCAAACAAACATCAACGGTTTCAGTGCTCTACCGTGAGCCGAAATTGTTGAAAGACGTACAGCGTGCAAGTAGAGGTCGAAGAGGTCTAGTTTCAGTGCTCTACCGTGAGCCGAAATTGTTGAAAGCCATCGAACGTACAAAACTTATCCGCGCATTCGATGGTTTCAGTGCTCTACCGTGAGCCGAAATTGTTGAAAGCGCAGCGGACGAATTACCGGGCAGGGCTACAAAATTGGTTTCAGTGCTCTACCGTGAGCCGAAATTGTTGAAAGCGCGAATACCGAGCGAGCGGGCTTTGCTGATCAACGGTTTCAGTGCTCTACCGTGAGCCGAAATTGTTGAAAGCTCGTCGCCTCGACCCAGAACCAAGCGCCGCAGCCGTTTCAGTGCTCTACCGTGAGCCGAAATTGTTGAAAGCGGAATCATCGTGGTGGCTGGTGCAGTGATCAGCGGGGGTTTCAGTGCTCTACCGTGAGCCGAAATTGTTGAAAGGCCGCCCCGAGACATGGCCGGGTACGTAATCGTAGAGTTTCAGTGCTCTACCGTGAGCCGAAATTGTTGAAAGGCAGTTCGCGCAGCGCGTGCTCACTCATCGTGACCGTTTCAGTGCTCTACCGTGAGCCGAAATTGTTGAAAGGCGCGGTGTACACCGCCGTACCGTACATCGCGATGTCGTGTTTCAGTGCTCTACCGTGAGCCGAAATTGTTGAAAGGGTCAAGATGGCGGCGATCCCCCGCCCGCTGGCTGCGGTTTCAGTGCTCTACCGTGAGCCGAAATTGTTGAAAGAGACTACGACACCGGCAAGGGGAACAGTACGATAAAAGCGTTTCAGTGCTCTACCGTGAGCCGAAATTGTTGAAAGGTACGTCGCCAATTGGTGTTTCAGTCAACCGTGCAAGTTTCAGTGCTCTACCGTGAGCCGAAATTGTTGAAAGCCGACGTATCACCCGCCGCGCTCTGCACCATTTGTGGTTTCAGTGCTCTACCGTGAGCCGAAATTGTTGAAAGATGCGCGAGCGTTCGGCTTCACCCCAGTCGGCGACCAGGTTTCAGTGCTCTACCGTGAGCCGAAATTGTTGAAAGGTTGTCGGTGTTGAAGATCCTCGCCCTTCGCCGAAAACGTTTCAGTGCTCTACCGTGAGCCGAAATTGTTGAAAGCGAATTTCCGGCAACGCCTATATCGAACTTACGACGTTTCAGTGCTCTACCGTGAGCCGAAATTGTTGAAAGTTGTTGTACCGTTGGTCGCCGCTGACCATCCTCATGTTTCAGTGCTCTACCGTGAGCCGAAATTGTTGAAAGCGTTTCAAGTCCCGATGTCGCTTGTGTTCAGCAGCGCGTTTCAGTGCTCTACCGTGAGCCGAAATTGTTGAAAGAACGTAGTTCAACCCGACGTTTCCACTGTTCAGACTGAGTTTCAGTGCTCTACCGTGAGCCGAAATTGTTGAAAGGTCGCGATAAAGGAATACAACGAACGTATTGTTTTGGGTTTCAGTGCTCTACCGTGAGCCGAAATTGTTGAAAGTATTGTGAGCCGGCACTTTGTACTGTGAATAGCCTGCGTGTTTCAGTGCTCTACCGTGAGCCGAAATTGTTGAAAGCACGCAGCGATGCGGCAACGGATGCGCAGATTATCGTTTCAGTGCTCTACCGTGAGCCGAAATTGTTGAAAGGCTCGTTTGGTGCGGCATTGCGCGAGAGCGTTGGCGGTTTCAGTGCTCTACCGTGAGCCGAAATTGTTGAAAGCTAGCGACGCCGGCGGCGCAGCCACCAGCGCAGGAACGTTTCAGTGCTCTACCGTGAGCCGAAATTGTTGAAAGACGATGATTATGTGGACGCGGCGGCGCTGGCCTACGGTTTCAGTGCTCTACCGTGAGCCGAAATTGTTGAAAGGCGTCTCTAGGAACGCCCTGATGTACCCAAACAGAAGGTTTCAGTGCTCTACCGTGAGCCGAAATTGTTGAAAGTTGACCTGCTCGCGGCTGCGTTGACCGGCCAGTCGCGTTTCAGTGCTCTACCGTGAGCCGAAATTGTTGAAAGGTCGCCGGCTGGCGGCGCACAGCGAGATGTGGCGCAACAGGTTTCAGTGCTCTACCGTGAGCCGAAATTGTTGAAAGAGCGCCGCGTTGACGCTCTCGACGATGCCGCGAACGAGTTTCAGTGCTCTACCGTGAGCCGAAATTGTTGAAAGACGCGCTGCCGCGATGATCGCTGAGGCGGGGGCGAGGTTTCAGTGCTCTACCGTGAGCCGAAATTGTTGAAAGCCGGAACTCACATTGAACGGCCGTACATACGATGTTTCAGTGCTCTACCGTGAGCCGAAATTGTTGAAAGGGAAATACATATAGCAGCGGTGATACGAAATTGATGTTTCAGTGCTCTACCGTGAGCCGAAATTGTTGAAAGTATGGCAATCAAACAGTACGTGCAGCTTGCGGAATATGTTTCAGTGCTCTACCGTGAGCCGAAATTGTTGAAAGACGGCGTTGCAGCGCACACAAGACGCCATGTTGCGTAGTTTCAGTGCTCTACCGTGAGCCGAAATTGTTGAAAGTTGAACGACGGCGGAGCCGTCCACTACCAGGTTATTGCGTTTCAGTGCTCTACCGTGAGCCGAAATTGTTGAAAGTCGCCGTCATCGCATACCGGGGGCGGATGTTTGGGGTTTCAGTGCTCTACCGTGAGCCGAAATTGTTGAAAGGCCGGGGCTGACCACGTGCCCAAATCCGCCAACAAGTTTCAGTGCTCTACCGTGAGCCGAAATTGTTGAAAGTGTAGACACCACGGACTAACCTACTCAAGTCCTGCAGTTTCAGTGCTCTACCGTGAGCCGAAATTGTTGAAAGCCAGACGATCTTACGTACTTCTCGATGAAGAACGTCGTTTCAGTGCTCTACCGTGAGCCGAAATTGTTGAAAGGCGCAACCCGCACGCGACCGAGAACCGACACACCGGTTTCAGTGCTCTACCGTGAGCCGAAATTGTTGAAAGACGTCGTCTGCGGTGGTCCACACAGACCACCGAACTGTTTCAGTGCTCTACCGTGAGCCGAAATTGTTGAAAGGACGCCAAGCGAACCGTTCCCGTGCTGAATTGAGTAAAAGTTTCAGTGCTCTACCGTGAGCCGAAATTGTTGAAAGGCGACAGGATTGCGCTGCTCACGCGCTACATCGAGCGGTTTCAGTGCTCTACCGTGAGCCGAAATTGTTGAAAGGAAACAATGTTGGTGCGCCAACAGCAGCAACTTGTGTTTCAGTGCTCTACCGTGAGCCGAAATTGTTGAAACAAAATCAAGAAGATGCCGTCGTGTTCTTTACCGTGTTTCAGTGCTCTACCGTGAGCCGAAATTGTTGAAAGTCTTGCCAGTTGTTTTCCAATGTTATAGTCGTCCAGTGTTTCAGTGCTCTACCGTGAGCCGAAATTGTTGAAAGCCAAGATGCCCGTTTAGACGATGAATAAACAAAACAGTTTCAGTGCTCTACCGTGAGCCGAAATTGTTGAAAGTTTGTCAGAAGAGCGGCCAGAACAACGGGAGGTGCAGTTTCAGTGCTCTACCGTGAGCCGAAATTGTTGAAAGCGGTATACCAACGATCACGTGCGAGATGGTCTCGTGTGTTTCAGTGCTCTACCGTGAGCCGAAATTGTTGAAAGGCTCGGCGACCAGATCGTCGCCGTCGGGAATGTTAGTTTCAGTGCTCTACCGTGAGCCGAAATTGTTGAAAGCTAGCGACATGCAGCCAGACATCCGTTACATCGTTCGTTTCAGTGCTCTACCGTGAGCCGAAATTGTTGAAAGGCATCGGCAACGCGATACTGCCAAGCACAATCTGCAGTTTCAGTGCTCTACCGTGAGCCGAAATTGTTGAAAGTCTTAGCTTCTTGCACAATCTGTGTACCGACCCGTTGTTTCAGTGCTCTACCGTGAGCCGAAATTGTTGAAAGATTAACCGAAATTGATCAATCGTCTTATCATCACGTAGTTTCAGTGCTCTACCGTGAGCCGAAATTGTTGAAAGTTATATATTGAACGCTCCTGTGACGGTAGCAAGAGGTTTCAGTGCTCTACCGTGAGCCGAAATTGTTGAAAGCGTGAAGGTTATGGTCTTGTTGCTTATATGTAACGGGTTTCAGTGCTCTACCGTGAGCCGAAATTGTTGAAAGGCGCGTGAATGTCAGCAATAACGAGCGTCCGGCGCATGTTTCAGTGCTCTACCGTGAGCCGAAATTGTTGAAAGTTATCCTTGCACAGCAAAACGTCAATGCCGCACTGAGTTTCAGTGCTCTACCGTGAGCCGAAATTGTTGAAAGTCGTTGTTTACCGGATCATCGCCGATAACCAACACCGGGTTTCAGTGCTCTACCGTGAGCCGAAATTGTTGAAAGTGCGCATCCGCTCAGTGATCGGATTGTATTTATTCGCAAGTTTCAGTGCTCTACCGTGAGCCGAAATTGTTGAAAGACCCAGCCCCGTACTCCATCTTTACCCCTGCTTACTAGTTTCAGTGCTCTACCGTGAGCCGAAATTGTTGAAAGCCAGACTCGCGCGCTGGGTTGATCACAGCGGGCGCTGCGTTTCAGTGCTCTACCGTGAGCCGAAATTGTTGAAAGCAGTAGACGTAATGCAGACTAGTATTTGTCCACGCTATGTTTCAGTGCTCTACCGTGAGCCGAAATTGTTGAAAGGCGGGCCGCTTCTCCAGTTATTAACATGTTAATGAGTTTCAGTGCTCTACCGTGAGCCGAAATTGTTGAAAGATCAACGTATCACTCACGAGTACTATCTCGTGGTGATGTTTCAGTGCTCTACCGTGAGCCGAAATTGTTGAAAGTTTTCGCTGACGACCTGCGTGTCCTGCGTCGTCGTGAGTTTCAGTGCTCTACCGTGAGCCGAAATTGTTGAAAGGCACGCACTCCGCCTCAGTGATAACCGTACTGCCAGGTTTCAGTGCTCTACCGTGAGCCGAAATTGTTGAAAGGCATCCGTCTTCCGGCAACGTATGCGCCAGCCGCCGAGGTTTCAGTGCTCTACCGTGAGCCGAAATTGTTGAAAGCGCAACGTGCGCACAACGACACTGATCGCGCAGCGCGATGTTTCAGTGCTCTACCGTGAGCCGAAATTGTTGAAAGAACAGCAGTCGTTTATAGACGAAACAAACACGCACGCGTTTCAGTGCTCTACCGTGAGCCGAAATTGTTGAAAGCCTGTGGTACCGTGACCGAGAAAAGCCGCCGCTCCAGTTTCAGTGCTCTACCGTGAGCCGAAATTGTTGAAAGGAGGAATAACGGTAAGTAAGCATGTACTAACAGTCGGGTTTCAGTGCTCTACCGTGAGCCGAAATTGTTGAAAGACGCGACCTGATCGGGCGACGTTACAAACGTCCGTGGTTTCAGTGCTCTACCGTGAGCCGAAATTGTTGAAAGGCGTGACGGTGCTTGACCTGCTCGCTGCCGCGCTGACGTTTCAGTGCTCTACCGTGAGCCGAAATTGTTGAAAGCAGTTCGTATAGCGCGGGGATGATTAATGAAGTATTGGTTTCAGTGCTCTACCGTGAGCCGAAATTGTTGAAAGTGCAACAACCGTTCTAATTCTGCTTCGACTAACGCAGTTTCAGTGCTCTACCGTGAGCCGAAATTGTTGAAAGTGCGCCTGCCCGTCATTGTTCCCGTGGTCTACCGCCGTTTCAGTGCTCTACCGTGAGCCGAAATTGTTGAAAGGAGAATGAGTAAGCCCGAAGGCAGCGTATATCATTCGTTTCAGTGCTCTACCGTGAGCCGAAATTGTTGAAAGGCCGCAGCGTCCAACGCATCGTCGTTGCGTACTGCTGTTTCAGTGCTCTACCGTGAGCCGAAATTGTTGAAAGATGACAAGACGTTGCGGAAACGAGCAGGCACATCATCCAAGGTTTCAGTGCTCTACCGTGAGCCGAAATTGTTGAAAGTATTATATTCGTAAAAATCAGCGAATGTGTTAATTACGTTTCAGTGCTCTACCGTGAGCCGAAATTGTTGAAAGATGCGACGGGGGTGCGGCGATGAGTTACGCGACCGGTTTCAGTGCTCTACCGTGAGCCGAAATTGTTGAAAGTTGAATTACCGCGCTATCGCGACGGTCAGATTACCCTGTTTCAGTGCTCTACCGTGAGCCGAAATTGTTGAAAGGCATATCGAGGGTGACCTGGGTTCCGAGATAGTTCGTTTCAGTGCTCTACCGTGAGCCGAAATTGTTGAAAGGGCGAACGAACTGGCACAAACTGCGCTTCGGCAGATGTTTCAGTGCTCTACCGTGAGCCGAAATTGTTGAAAGCAAAACCCTCCAACCGACCGACGGAACCTTCCGCAAGTTTCAGTGCTCTACCGTGAGCCGAAATTGTTGAAAGAATTTTATTACTGGCTTACCAACCCGTCACAGTATTTGTTTCAGTGCTCTACCGTGAGCCGAAATTGTTGAAAGCCCCACTGCCTAGTCCTACCCCACTGCCTACCGTACGTTTCAGTGCTCTACCGTGAGCCGAAATTGTTGAAAGCTCAGTGACATCATTGAGCCGGCGTTGCTCGATCAAGGTTTCAGTGCTCTACCGTGAGCCGAAATTGTTGAAAGCGACCATGCGCTACTCCTCATCGCCGTCCAACGCCAGGTTTCAGTGCTCTACCGTGAGCCGAAATTGTTGAAAGCGCACTGTGGTGATTGACGTTGATACGACCAGCGAGAGTTTCAGTGCTCTACCGTGAGCCGAAATTGTTGAAAGATTGCTGTTGTGGTATACTATGAACGCAACGGTAATGTTTCAGTGCTCTACCGTGAGCCGAAATTGTTGAAAGGCAACGGGCCCAGCGGTTGCGTATCGTCAGAATAAGTTTCAGTGCTCTACCGTGAGCCGAAATTGTTGAAAGTCCTCAACGCCGGCCAGGCGCGGACGGTTGTGATAATGTTTCAGTGCTCTACCGTGAGCCGAAATTGTTGAAAGATCGAACGTCACCGCCCTGGCGGAACACAAACAACCGTTTCAGTGCTCTACCGTGAGCCGAAATTGTTGAAAGGCGGTTACTGGAAACACGTTCGCGCCGGCAACGACGTTTCAGTGCTCTACCGTGAGCCGAAATTGTTGAAAGGTATCAGACTACTCAACCCGTCAACCGGTGCCGAGATGTTTCAGTGCTCTACCGTGAGCCGAAATTGTTGAAAGAATACAATAATGAATTGCGCATTCCGTTTGGCACGCGTTTCAGTGCTCTACCGTGAGCCGAAATTGTTGAAAGTATGTACTATCGTCGCTTCTCCCCGCCGGTATTGTTGTTTCAGTGCTCTACCGTGAGCCGAAATTGTTGAAAGGTAATTCGCCAGCATCGTCGTATTCGATCAGCATATGGTTTCAGTGCTCTACCGTGAGCCGAAATTGTTGAAAGAGAGGGAATATGATCGATAGTCACGTTTGGCTTGACGTTTCAGTGCTCTACCGTGAGCCGAAATTGTTGAAAGCAATTGCAACAGGGCTACAACTACGCGTTGCAGGAGCGTTTCAGTGCTCTACCGTGAGCCGAAATTGTTGAAAGTATTGAGCGGTGCTGTGACACTCCTGTGACACTGGAGTTTCAGTGCTCTACCGTGAGCCGAAATTGTTGAAAGCCGTTCGGACAACACCGAGGGGCTTTCCTTCTACGGTTTCAGTGCTCTACCGTGAGCCGAAATTGTTGAAAGTGCGCAATTCGCCCTCGCCGATGGGTTCATCAATCGTTTCAGTGCTCTACCGTGAGCCGAAATTGTTGAAAGAAGTTATTAGGAAGGAAGGTGATACTAAGAATATCGTGTTTCAGTGCTCTACCGTGAGCCGAAATTGTTGAAAGCCTTCGCCGTTGACGCAAACGGTCCGAGTGGGCTAAAGGTTTCAGTGCTCTACCGTGAGCCGAAATTGTTGAAAGTGGTTGCAGTGACGCCGAACTGCTACGTTGACAGCGCGTTTCAGTGCTCTACCGTGAGCCGAAATTGTTGAAAGGAGATCGTGCAGGTACCGCCATTCCACGATGCGGAAGTTTCAGTGCTCTACCGTGAGCCGAAATTGTTGAAAGGTCGATGACGACGCGAGCGTAGCGTCGCGACCGGCGTTTCAGTGCTCTACCGTGAGCCGAAATTGTTGAAAGCGGACTGTCGCTGCCAAGGATGTGCAGCGCATAGCGTTTCAGTGCTCTACCGTGAGCCGAAATTGTTGAAAGCTGCGCCGCAGCGCGCGCATGGCACCACGGCCTGCATGTTTCAGTGCTCTACCGTGAGCCGAAATTGTTGAAAGCGAGCGTTTCAACCCGAACAAGCGTGCTAACGTAATAGTTTCAGTGCTCTACCGTGAGCCGAAATTGTTGAAAGAGATAACGATTTGGGAGGGACGGAGAGGGGGACGGAGGTTTCAGTGCTCTACCGTGAGCCGAAATTGTTGAAAGACCCTCCCGGATACCACATCCATTTACGGCCTTCAGTTTCAGTGCTCTACCGTGAGCCGAAATTGTTGAAAGGTGTGATGTCCTTCGCGTCATCGTCAGCGACATCCACGAGTTTCAGTGCTCTACCGTGAGCCGAAATTGTTGAAAGCGTCCAGATGTACTCGCCGACCTCATCGATCAATCGGTTTCAGTGCTCTACCGTGAGCCGAAATTGTTGAAAGATAATATCCGCATCGGTGAACTCGGCCAGCTCTTCAAGTTTCAGTGCTCTACCGTGAGCCGAAATTGTTGAAAGCTTCAAGAGACCTTCACCCGCACCGGATCGTTTCGCGTTTCAGTGCTCTACCGTGAGCCGAAATTGTTGAAAGATATTCCGCCAACGCCCACTTCAGCAGCTCTACCATCGGTTTCAGTGCTCTACCGTGAGCCGAAATTGTTGAAAGACTTGTGCAAATCGTACAAATCGTAGACCTTGAACTTGTTTCAGTGCTCTACCGTGAGCCGAAATTGTTGAAAGTGCGTACCACAAAGCCGCCCGCTGACCGACTTTCTTTGTTTCAGTGCTCTACCGTGAGCCGAAATTGTTGAAAGGCGCACAGCGCCAAACGATCAGACGTTTTATCTTTCGGTTTCAGTGCTCTACCGTGAGCCGAAATTGTTGAAAGGTCGAAACCGCCGAGCCTCAGCGCGCATCCACGCCTGTTTCAGTGCTCTACCGTGAGCCGAAATTGTTGAAAGTTTTGAATGTAAAGATGAACATCTGCCCCCCAGCCGTGTTTCAGTGCTCTACCGTGAGCCGAAATTGTTGAAAGGTCGACTATGAACAACGCCGTCGACACTGGCAGTTATGTTTCAGTGCTCTACCGTGAGCCGAAATTGTTGAAAGAAGTCACCGTTTCCGACTATTCCGTCTACCCCTAAGTGTTTCAGTGCTCTACCGTGAGCCGAAATTGTTGAAAGAAATATCCCAACCGACGGTGAAGAGCTGGACATTCGCTGTTTCAGTGCTCTACCGTGAGCCGAAATTGTTGAAAGAGAGAGGGTTTGCCAGTTTGCGTTGACGTAGTACCGCCGTTTCAGTGCTCTACCGTGAGCCGAAATTGTTGAAAGACAACCCGGTAACAATTGTTCCCAGCGACGTACCACGTTTCAGTGCTCTACCGTGAGCCGAAATTGTTGAAAGCCAACAGAATACACCCGACCTCGGCGCCGGTTAGAGTTTCAGTGCTCTACCGTGAGCCGAAATTGTTGAAAGGAAGTATTCCCTTGCGAAATACTCCAAATCATCCGGTTTCAGTGCTCTACCGTGAGCCGAAATTGTTGAAAGCCCGTACCGAACACTCTGTTACGATCTTGACAACGAGTTTCAGTGCTCTACCGTGAGCCGAAATTGTTGAAAGAGTAGTTTATCCCAGACAATCCACTGAAACAGCGGGAAGTTTCAGTGCTCTACCGTGAGCCGAAATTGTTGAAAGGCTTTTTGTATGTCTTTCCTTTGATGTATCAACAATTTGTTTCAGTGCTCTACCGTGAGCCGAAATTGTTGAAAGTCGATTTAAGCGACAACCTCACTAAAGCCGTTCAGTGTTTCAGTGCTCTACCGTGAGCCGAAATTGTTGAAAGCATGCCTGTAATGCCGTATGCGATCCCGTAGCTCGTGTTTCAGTGCTCTACCGTGAGCCGAAATTGTTGAAAGCTGTCTATATGATTGCAACAATGCTTCAGCTTCCGGCGAGGTTTCAGTGCTCTACCGTGAGCCGAAATTGTTGAAAGATTGCCGCGCTGGTCAACTCGGTAAACGAATTGGTCAGATGTTTCAGTGCTCTACCGTGAGCCGAAATTGTTGAAAGTGTACACGGTGTGAGTATTTCATCCACCGATCCGACAAGTTTCAGTGCTCTACCGTGAGCCGAAATTGTTGAAAGCTCACCAACCTTATCAAAACCCGACCGACGCGACCGCAAGTTTCAGTGCTCTACCGTGAGCCGAAATTGTTGAAAGCATCTGGATCGGTCGGGCGCTGCTCTGCTTGCTTGAGTTTCAGTGCTCTACCGTGAGCCGAAATTGTTGAAAGCGGCCAGCGCTGGACAGACGCGCATAAAATCATTCGGTTTCAGTGCTCTACCGTGAGCCGAAATTGTTGAAAGGCGGCAAACGTTCGTACCGCGTCTTCGTTATCTAGCTTTTGTTTCAGTGCTCTACCGTGAGCCGAAATTGTTGAAAGCTACCCACTCAACACCCGCCGGAGCCTCTTCACAGGTTTCAGTGCTCTACCGTGAGCCGAAATTGTTGAAAGACGCGCCTGGTTGAGTACTTCTTCCGGTGTCGGTGCCGTTTCAGTGCTCTACCGTGAGCCGAAATTGTTGAAAGCAAACGTTCGTACCGCGTCTTCGTTATCTAGCGTTTGTTTCAGTGCTCTACCGTGAGCCGAAATTGTTGAAAGCTTCGGTAAGTCGCTGGCGTACCTGACGGATTTCTGATGTTTCAGTGCTCTACCGTGAGCCGAAATTGTTGAAAGGCTGAAGTCGCGCAAGCGGGTTGAAGAGCGAGTAGTAGGTTTCAGTGCTCTACCGTGAGCCGAAATTGTTGAAAGAACGTCGCGGATAAGGTCCCTCTCTAGCACTATCGTCGGTTTCAGTGCTCTACCGTGAGCCGAAATTGTTGAAAGTGTTCTACCGGCTGTTCTACCGGCTGTTCCCGATCAAGTTTCAGTGCTCTACCGTGAGCCGAAATTGTTGAAAGATGATGCTCTAAAAGAATTCGTTCTGTTCGATTTATGTTTCAGTGCTCTACCGTGAGCCGAAATTGTTGAAAGATCACCGGCTACACCGTTGCCGTTCGGAGCGAATTCGTTTCAGTGCTCTACCGTGAGCCGAAATTGTTGAAAGCGTTGTGTTGTCTGTCTGGAACGAAGGTCCGTTTCTAAGTTTCAGTGCTCTACCGTGAGCCGAAATTGTTGAAAGAACAAACAAATCCATCAGCGACTGGTTGGCGAGCAGTGGTTTCAGTGCTCTACCGTGAGCCGAAATTGTTGAAAGGCCGTACCGATCTCTGCCGACCATAGCCAGCTATCGGTTTCAGTGCTCTACCGTGAGCCGAAATTGTTGAAAGCTGGCCAGCACCGGAACGCCGCCAGTACCAGCCGGTGTTTCAGTGCTCTACCGTGAGCCGAAATTGTTGAAAGTTGTCTTTGTCTGCTGGCGAGCCGCGTTGATCGAACGTTTCAGTGCTCTACCGTGAGCCGAAATTGTTGAAAGCCGCCTGGTGGCCAGCAACACAACTTCATCATAGATGTTTCAGTGCTCTACCGTGAGCCGAAATTGTTGAAAGTCTGCTTCGCGTTTGTGATACAGATCAACGTCCGGTATGTTTCAGTGCTCTACCGTGAGCCGAAATTGTTGAAAGGGCGGATATTATGGGGGTTTACCAGCAAACCCCCAGGTTTCAGTGCTCTACCGTGAGCCGAAATTGTTGAAAGACAGAGCGGTCTATCTGAAGGTGGAACATCAATGCGGGTTTCAGTGCTCTACCGTGAGCCGAAATTGTTGAAAGAAATTCTCGCCGCCGCAAATCCGGCACAAGGCCTAGAGTTTCAGTGCTCTACCGTGAGCCGAAATTGTTGAAAGACCAGAGTAATGGTGTTGTCGCCATCGAAGACAACTTCAAGTTTCAGTGCTCTACCGTGAGCCGAAATTGTTGAAAGTGAACTGTTGGCGGTTAGCTTAGGAGATATTCGTAGTGTTTCAGTGCTCTACCGTGAGCCGAAATTGTTGAAAGACCGTTGTTGTCCGTTTCCCATACGAACCCAGTGGGTGGTTTCAGTGCTCTACCGTGAGCCGAAATTGTTGAAAGAAGATTTGGCCGAGTTGCTAATTGAACTCGGCATAGCAGTTTCAGTGCTCTACCGTGAGCCGAAATTGTTGAAAGAAGTAATTCGCGCTGCCAACGGCGGATAAGAACTTGATGTTTCAGTGCTCTACCGTGAGCCGAAATTGTTGAAAGGCTTACTTACTGTGTCTCTACTATACCACACCAGTCGCGTTTCAGTGCTCTACCGTGAGCCGAAATTGTTGAAAGGCAACTGCTCATACATCGCTTCATTAATCTCTTCATAGTTTCAGTGCTCTACCGTGAGCCGAAATTGTTGAAAGACAAGCGCCTTGTCTTCTCTGATATTGACTTTGAGGGTTTCAGTGCTCTACCGTGAGCCGAAATTGTTGAAAGCATTAACCGAAATTGATCAATCGTCTTATCATCACGTAGTTTCAGTGCTCTACCGTGAGCCGAAATTGTTGAAAGCGGCGGGTGTAGCGTACCGTGATTTCCGACGGTACGTGTTTCAGTGCTCTACCGTGAGCCGAAATTGTTGAAAGACGAAAACAAGATGAAGAGAGCGGGGGTGAAAAAAAGCGTTTCAGTGCTCTACCGTGAGCCGAAATTGTTGAAAGAACACTTCTCGCTCGACCAGCTCCCCGTC
>Ga0209479_1002066_pt1 | contig 15466 bp, 15 predicted proteins | sample DewCreD2012metaG_2_FD_184112 | JGI IMG/M metagenome (GOLD analysis project Ga0209479, IMG submission 184112) | Hot spring sediment bacterial and archeal communities from British Columbia, Canada, to study Microbial Dark Matter (Phase II) - Dewar... ...
CATGCCTTGATATTCTATATTAATGGCAGTAGCTACAGGGTAAAGGATAAGCTAAAGAGGGTTAATTAGAGGGGTCAATTTTATTTGCACATAAGGGGTCAAATCTCTTGACTATCAACAATTGAAATTCTTAGGCTTAACCAGGGCAAGGGCAATCTCAATCTCTTCTTCTTTTATAGAATAGTTCCTGACTTTTTCTTCAATCTGTTTTCTGATTTCATAGGCGTGGCTTTGTAGTATCTCTCCATCAGGGTATAGGCTTTTTATTTTCTCATAAATTTGAAAGAGGGGCAATCTGTATAAAGCTGATAGCTCAACAGCGAATGAATAAGTATCAATAAAATCTTCTTCTATTGTTAGAGCTTCTTCTTTTTGTGTTATTAATACACCCTTTCTGTCAGGAATATCTTTTAAATCATAGATTATCTTTTTAGTCTCTTTTACCTGCGTATCAGGTTTTTGAATTACTAATTGAGCAAGGTCAATTCCTTTATCAAGAGGGATAACCTTCTTAATTTTCTTTTTTAAGAGTATAGGAGGGATCTCTGTCTTTCTTAAGACTAACCTGTCTTTCCTTATATTTTGTGAGGATGTATTTAATTCTTGAAGTGTTTCGCCATAGGTTTCTTTTAACTGTGAATCTAAAATTCGGACATTCTGCTGGGATAAGTATATTTTGGCTTTATGAATATTTCCGGGTGTTTGTCTTAAGCATCTTGACGCCGCCTGAAGGCAAAAATTATTGCTTGCTTTAAGTTCCCTCGCTAAAGCGGTTGCAAATAAGGATAGGCAGTTCCAGCCCTCTGTCCCCTTATTGACAAGAAGAAAAACCCTATAGGGCAAATATCGGTCATTTATTCTATTATCAAATAGGTCTTTTATCTCATCTTTTGATTCATTGTGTACTTCTAAAACAATGGATGGGTCTTCTCCAATTTCTATTAATGTTGTCTCTACGGTCGGTTTAGCATTTTGTAAGTCGTCTATCTTAGGAAAATAAAGGGCAAGTTTTGCAGGACTACCATCATAAATCTTTACATCTTTATAGTTCTTGAAAAAATCAGTAATAACATCCCTTATAAAATGTTCATCTGCCACTTCTGGGTAAGCTACAATATTGCCTCTCACTTCTTTTAATATTCCATCTTTGATGCCCTGTGATAAGCCATACCAGTAAACTACATCTTTCAGGATTTGTTTTTTATAGTAAGGAGTCCCTGTTGTATTGACTACAATCAGGACATTTGTGTTTTCTGCAAGATAATCAACTGTCTTTCTTACTTTTTTCAATTCTTCACCAAGTGCCTGTCCATAAGTATGGTGTGCCTCATCAGAAAATATGGCAAGATTAGGAAGCGATGCGATTGTTTGAAGTCTTCTCTTTGCTATCTCCTGCTTTACCTCATCTTCTTTGGATGAGTTGGTAAATAAATCTTTAATCAGAGATTTAGCGATTGATTGTTTTTGTATTCTTATCTTTTCTGTATTTGTAACCACTACATTAAAACTACTTCCACTGATTATTGGAATATCCTTTTCTCCATCCCGTGTATAGGTAAATTTTACTGAAGTGATGAATTCTTTATATAAGCGGGGAGGGAGAACCTTCTCATAAGGAATATCTGCAATCTCCTTTAATGCTCCTAATATAGTCTTCCCAGGTGCAAAAATTAGGGCATTTTTAACAAAGTTAGCGACATCAGGATATTCAAGCGCCATTGCAAATTCAGTGGCAATAATTGTCCCGATTAAGATGGTCTTACCTGCTCCCATTGCTAAGGCCAATATATAGCTTGGATAACTAAGCATAAGAGTTTCTCTAAGGGCTTCTAAATGGTATTTCTTTACAAACGCATCATCATTTTTAATCTGTTCAAATACGGAATCTACCCCTCCGCCAGAAATAGCGATTTTCTTCCAATCCTCATCAGTCAATCTAATACCAAGTGCATCTAAAAGAGCCTCCGTGGAGAATACCCTCTTATACAAATCAAAAATATGGGGTGTCTTTTCAATTAGCCTTAAATACCAGTATGTTTCAAGGGCTTCAAATTGTGCTTTTCTCAAAAAACGCAGATCGTCTGTCTCGGGGTTAAAATTAAAATCAAGGATTTCAGAAATAGTGGGGAAATCGCTTTGATATTGAGACTTCCTCCATGCAACTGCTTTTGATTTTAATTTGTCATGAAGGCTCATAGCAATTCCTCTTTAAACTTCATCTGTACTTCTTTATCCTTTTTCCAATTATTAAATTTTTTACAAATATCCTTTTCATTTGCAAAACCGCCCTTTGCAGTCAGTGAACCAAGTTCAAATGTTGACATTACTTATGTAGAGAGTTTTCTTTTTTAAAATTCATACCCTGCCCTCTCCCACAAGGGGAGAGGGTTGTAAATAAGTCCCTCACAATCTCAAAAACTCTATTGGACTTACTATTTTTATACCTTTGTATTCCTTAATGGGTAAAAGATGCCTTTTATCTCCTGTAACAATATAAGTAGCATTTGAGAAAACAGCGCATTCAATGATTATGTGGGTAGGTATTGCAGAGATATATACATTCGTATCGAGAACGACTTTCAATTCATTTCCTGCGGTGTCTGTAGATTAACTCATCAACTTCTTCTTCCGTAGAGATGCCAGGGTCTTGGACTGTTTTCATACCCCACCTGCGTATCTGCTGCCAACGTTTGTCATTTATATATTTACGAAGAGCCTCCCTGAAAAGCTCACTTTTTGTGCGTTTTTCTTCCCTGGTAAGTTTGTCTACTTCCTTTACCATTTCAGGCGGCAGGGACAAGGTCATTACTTTTGTAGTTCTCATGAGATATCACCTCATGTATTTCTTAAAACACAAGCCTTGCCTCCTGCAACAATTATTTCCAGTTCTCTAATCTCAACCCTCTGATTCTTTTAAAATGCTCCGTATTATTTGTTACAAGGGTGGCATTGTTTGATAAAGTTATGCTTGCTATCAATAAGTCAGCGTCATCAAGTATCTGTCCCTTAGCCTCCAAATCAGACTTTATCTTTCCATAAGTGTAAGGGATACCTTCTTTGATATGAAGTATTCGTATCTTTTTCCTTAATTCTTCAATTATTGTTAAATTTTTATCTTTCTTTGTGGACTTGAATGCCCCATAAAAAAGCTCGCATTCTGTTATAACAGTGATAAAGACGTTTTCAAATCCATTCTTAATTATATTTCGTTCAATATTTTCGTTGCCTTTCAACCAGTAAATGCAGATGTCAGTATCAATTATAAATTTATCCATCTTAGTTCCTTATTCTTCTAATCCATCTTCTATGGATTTTAATATCTCTTATAATCTCATCCGCTGTTCTATCATCATCCCAGCTGCCACAAAGCCCTGTTTTTTTAACTGTTGTCCGTCTTGCTGTTTCATATAAGTATTCATCAATAAGCTTAGAAATAATATCCTTTATAGTTCTGTGGTCAGTAGCAGATCTCTTTTTAAGTTCCCTGTGGACATCATCTGGAAGTTCTACAATTAATTTTCCCATACCTTACCTCCCGAACATAGAATATAGCAATATTTAAATATTTGTCAACATTTTCTTTTAACCAAAATCTTGATTTAGAAATTTCATAAAATGCATCAGCTTTAATATCAAAAATGGGGCTTCACTCATTCGGAGAGCTTTTTCCTCAACAATTCATTCACAATTTTGGGATTTGCCTTGCCTTTGGTCGCCTTCATTACCTGCCCGACAAAAAAGCCCATCAGTTTATCCTCGCCTGCCCTGAATCGTTCAACCTCCTCAGGATTTTTCTTTAACACCTCCTCTATTGCCGCCTCAATCTCTGCCTCATCACTTATCTGGACAAGACCCCTTTCTCTCACAATGCCCTCTGGCTCCTTACCGCTACGATACATCTCCTCAAAAACAGTCTTTGCAATCTTACCACTTATTATGCCTTTATTTATCAGCTCTAAGAGATCAACAAGTTGCTGGGGTTTCAGAGGGCATTCCTCAATTGATTTATTCTCTTCATTGAGGAGTCTCATAAGCTCTCCCATTATCCAGTTGCTCAGGGCTTTTGGCTCACCACCGAGCCTGACCCCTTCTTCAAACCACTCTGCAAGCGGTTTTTCAGATGTAAGCAAATCCGCATCATATTCAGGAAGATGATACTCCCTCACAAATCTTTCTCTTTTTACCTCAGGCAGCTCCGGAATCTGAGCCTTTATACCCTCCAGCCATACATTGTCAACCTCTATTGGAAGGAGGTCAGGGTCGGGAAAGTATCTATAGTCATGTGCCTCTTCTTTTGAGCGCATGGATTCTGTAATTCCCCTTACTGAATCCCATAGCCTTGTCTCCTGAATAATCTCCCCACCACCATCCAGCACCTTTATCTGGCGTTTAATCTCATATTCAAGTGCCTTCTCAAGGAATTTAAAGGAGTTAGCATTTTTAATTTCTGTCTTTACACCAAACTCCCTCTGTCCATGGGGTCTCACAGATACATTCGCATCACATCTGAGAGAGCCCTCTTCCATGTTTCCATCACAGACATCAAGGTAGCGAAGTATAGTCCTCAGTTTTTTTATAAATTTTATAGCCTCCTGAGGACTGCGGATGTCAGGCTCGGTAACAATCTCCATAAGTGGGACACCTGCCCTGTTTAAATCAACAAGGCTATAATTTTCCTCTTCGGCATGTATGTTTTTCCCTGCGTCTTCTTCCAGGTGAATCCTTGTTATTCCGACCCTCTTAGAGATGCCATCAACGATGATCTCCGCATAACCATCCTTACACAGAGGCAACTCATACTGGCTTATCTGATAACCCTTGGGGAGGTCAGGATAAAAATAATTCTTTCTTGCAAACCTGCTGTATGGAGAAATCTTGCATTTTGTTGCCAGCCCTGTCTTTATCACATACTCAACCGCCTTTTTATTTATCACAGGTAAAACCCCAGGCATCCCAATACACACAGGGCATGTCTGTGTGTTTGGTTCTGCACCGAACTTTGTAGAACACCCACAGAACATCTTTGTCTCTGTCAGAAGCTGTGCATGTATCTCAAGACCGATAACTATTTCATATTGCATTAAAACTCCTTTCTACTTTCTACTCTTTCCTTCTTTTAAAGAAGGCCTTCTTTTATGCCACTTCGTAGATTGCTCGTATGCATATGCAACCTTTAATATTGTCTCTTCATCAAAGCGTTTTCCTATTATTTGTAGTCCAATCGGCAGGTTTTTGGATGTAAACCCACAGGGTATAGATATCCCTGGCACGCCTGCAAGGTTTACAGAAATGGTGAAGATATCACTGAGATACATCTGCAGAGGGTCTTCTGTCTTCTCTCCAAGCTTAAACGCAGCAGTTGGAGATGTTGGTGTAACTATGACATCAACTGTCTTGAATGCCTTTTCAAAATCCTGCTTTATCAGTGTCCTCACCTGCTGTGCCTTTCTGTAATAAGCCTCATAATATCCTGATGACAGGGCATAAGTCCCTAAAATTATCCTTCTCTTTACCTCTGCACCGAATCCGCCTGCCCTTGTCTTCATATACATGTCCATTAAATCCTTTCCATCTATCCTGAAACCATATTTCACACCATCATAGCGTGCAAGGTTGGATGATGCCTCTGAGGTTGCAAGGATATAATAAGTTGCAACTGCAAAGCCTGTATGTGGAAGTGAGACCTCAATGGGTATGGCTCCCAGAGACTCAAGCCCTTTTATTGCATTCCTTATAGCCTGCTCCACCTCTTTATCCATTCCCTCAATAAAGTATTCCTTTGGAACACCGAGCCTTATCCCTTTTATATCCTGTCCGAGCACAGATGTAAAATCAGGCACAGGAATCTGCACAGATGTTGAATCATACGGGTCATAACCGCATATAATGTTTAAAAGGATTGCTGAATCCCTCACATCCTTTGTTATCGGACCTATCTGGTCAAGGGATGATGCAAATGCCACAAGACCATAGCGTGAGATGCGTCCATAGGTTGGCTTCAATCCTACAACCCCGCAGAGTGCTGCTGGCTGTCTTATTGAACCTCCTGTGTCTGAGCCCAATGCTGCGATGCATTCACCTGCTGCTACCGCTGCGGCAGAGCCTCCACTTGAGCCACCCGGAATTCTCTCAAGGTTCCATGGATTTTTGGTCGGAAAGAATGCCGAGTTCTCCGTTGATGAGCCCATTGCAAATTCATCCATATTGGTCTTGCCGATAAGGATATAACCTTCTGTTTTGAGTCTTTTTGTTGCTGTGCTTTCATAAGGCGGGATAAAATTCTCCAGGATTTTTGAAGAACAGGTGGTCCTTATCCCCTCTGTGCAGATATTGTCTTTTATTGCTATGGGAATACCCTGAAGCCTTCCTTTAATGCCCTTTTTTATATTAACCTCTGTTAGATGGGCCTGAGTGGTTGCACTGTCTTTCGTAAGGGTCACATAAGCCTTTATCTTTTCTTCCACAGCCTCAATCCTCTTAAATATAGCGTCAGTCAGTTCCACAGGGCTTATCTCACCTTTAGTAATGGACAGTTGTGCCTTGCTCAGGGTTAAATCATAAAGTTCCAAATTAATCCCTCCACAAGAAAAGTTATTAGTTAAAAGTTTAAAGGTTTAAAGACATTTTACAATCTTAGCCCTCTTATCCACAACCATTGATTGACCGATGTGATTTATATCTGTTATTTTAATTTATTAAGCGAGGGTGGCGGAACTGGCAGACGCGCTGGACTTAGAATCCAGTGGGCAACCGTGGGGGTTCAACTCCCCCCTCTCGCACCATAGTTGACTTTCAATAGAAGTTTTATGTAAATTTTAAGAAGAGATGATTCCAAAGATAGGACAATTACTTCTTGCTAACAACCTGATCACAGAAGAGCAACTTCAGAAAGCCATTGAACTGCAGGGTAAAGGAGATGGCCGTATAGGGTCAATCCTGGTTAAACTTGGTTTTCTGACAGAGGAAAAATTAGTATCATTCCTGAGTAAGCACTTCGGTGTCCCTGCCATAGTTCTCTCCGAGAATAAGGTTGACCCATCTATTTTAAAACTCATACCCCGTGATACTGCACAGAAGTATGAGATACTTCCAGTTAGAAGAGATGGTGCCACACTTACCATTGCAATGGTTGACCCCTCCAATATCCATGCAATAGATGATGTGAAATTTATAACAGGCTATAATGTAAAGCCTGTTGTTGCTGCTGAATCTGCTATAAGAAAATACATAGCAGAATATTATGGGAAATCAGATACCCCTAAGACTACGATGGAGGGAATAAAAAAGACGGAAGAGGATTTTGTGGGCCTCCTGGAGAAAGAAGAAGAGACCGAGGTAAGAGAACTGAGAGCGGTTGTAGAGGAAGCCCCAATAGTAAGGCTTGTGAATCAGGTACTCAGTGAAGCCATAGCAAAAGGGGCAAGTGATATCCATATTGAACCTTATGAAAAGACCCTAAGGATTCGTTATAGGATTGATGGTATGCTTTATGATGTTATGCAGCAGCCACTGCATTTAACGGCACCGATTTCCTCCAGGATAAAGATTCTGGCGAACCTTGATATTGCAGAAAGACGACTTCCGCAGGACGGCAGGATTGAGTTAAAGATGAAAGACATGGAGTTTGACCTTCGCGTCTCAACCCTGCCTACAATCTTCGGTGAGAAGGTTGTCATGAGAATCCTTGACAGGAGCGGGCTGGTCCTTGACCTCACAAAATTGGGCTTTGAAGAGAAGGCCTTGAGGGACTTTAATGAGGCAATACATGCACCATACGGTATGCTTTTAGTGACAGGTCCTACCGGAAGCGGCAAGACCACAACACTCTATTCAGCATTGAGCACCATCAATGAAGTCGGTGTAAATATCATGACTGCTGAGGACCCTGTTGAATATCACTTAGCGGGCATAAATCAGCTACAGGTTAAAGAGGAAATAGGACTCACCTTTGCCACCGCACTCAGGTCATTCCTAAGGCAGGACCCTGACATAATATTGGTTGGTGAGATCAGGGATTTTGAGACTGCTGAGATTGCCATCAAGGCGGTTTTCACAGGTCACCTCGTCCTAAGCACCCTTCATACAAACGATGCCCCAAGCTCAATATTAAGGCTTCTGAACATGGGTATTGAGCCATTCCTGGTGGCTGAATCAATCCGCCTGATAGTTGCCCAGAGGCTTGTCAGAAAAATCTGCCAGAAGTGTAAGGAAGAGGAGAGGGTTCCTTTACGTGCACTTGTGGATGTTGGCTTTCCAATAGAGGAGGCAAAGACTGTTAAATGTTTTAGAGGTAAGGGATGTCCTGCATGCAATGGCATAGGCTACCGTGGAAGGATTGCCATTTTTGAAGTAATGACAGTTACCAATGAGTTGAGGGAGCTCATCCTTCAAGGAGCACCTGCATCCGAAATAAAAAAGGCTGCTATAAGGTCAGGGATGAAGACACTGCGTATGGCCGGTCTTACAAAGGTCAAAGAAGGAATAACCTCAATAGAGGAGGTTTTGAGGGTAACGGTTAAGGATTGAAAGAGGGATTGTGGCAACATTATACGAGCTATTAAAGATCATGATTGAAAGAAATGCCTCTGACCTCCACATCACTGTGGGAACACCTCCACGCTTGCGTATTGATGGGAAATTGACACCTCTCGATGGACCTCCACTTACACCTCCTGATACAAAGGCACTCTGTTATAGCATTCTTACCGATTCCCAGAAACATAGATTTGAGGAACAAAATGAACTTGACCTCTCCTTTGGCATAAAAGGCTTAAGCAGGTTCAGGGCAAATATATTTATCCAGAGAGGTGCAGTTGCAGGTGCCTTCAGGGCTATACCGTTTAATATAAGAACATTTAAGGAGCTGGGGCTACCTGATATACTCAATGAAGTCGTCAAAAAACCGAGGGGGCTTATATTGGTGACAGGTCCTACAGGCTGCGGCAAATCTACAACCCTTGCAGCCATGATTGATAAGATTAACAATGAACGCTATGAGCATATCGTAACGATAGAAGACCCCATTGAATATCTCCACTCCCATAAAAAATGTCTCATAAATCAGAGGGAGGTTACTTCTGATACCAGCTCTTTTAAAACTGCACTACGGTATATTTTAAGGCAGGACCCGGATGTTGTCCTTATTGGTGAGATGAGGGACCTGGAGACCATAGAGGCAGCACTTATTGTTTCAGAGACCGGCCACCTTACCCTCGCAACACTTCATACAAACACCGCTGTCCAGACAATAAATCGTATTATAGATGTCTTTCCACCGTATCAGCAGGAACAGATAAGGGTTCAGCTCTCCTTTGTTTTAGAAGGCATCATAACCCAGCATCTCATACCCAAGAAATCAGGTGAGGGCAGGGTGTTAGCGGTAGAACTGCTCATTCCTACACCTGCGATAAGAAACCTTATAAGAGAGGATAAGATACACCAGATATATGCCATGATGCAGACAGGTCAGGCAAAATTCGGGATGCAGACCATGAACCAATCCCTCCTTGACTTATACATGAGGGGACTTATTTCTTATGAGGATGCATTAAGCAAATCTCCCATCCCTGATGAACTTCTTAATATGATGGGGTGGGTCTCTACCACGGTAAGAAGGTAAGAAATGGCTATAGTATTTGAGTGGGAAGGAAGAACCCCAAAGGGCACCATCCAGAAAGGCGAGTTAACAGCAGTTTCTAAGGAAGAGGTCATTGCTCAGTTAAGAAGGCAGCATATAATACCAACAGTCATTGCCCCAAAACCAAAGGCAGTATTTAAATTTAGACTCCCTTTCAGGGGTAAGGTAAAGGACAAAGACATCATTGTCTTCACAAGACAGTTCGCAACCATGATTAATGCAGGATTGCCGCTTGTGCAGGCACTGGATATCCTTTCAAAGCAGACCGTAAATAAGACGCTTGCAAAGGCTATAGTTGATATAAAGGCTGATGTAGAAGGCGGCTCCACATACGCAAATGCCTTGAGAAGGCATCCAAGGGTATTCAGTGAACTTTATGCAAATATGGTGGCAGCCGGTGAGGCAGGTGGTATCCTTGATACCATTCTTAACAGACTCACACAGTATATTGAGAAGGCAATGAAGCTTAAAAAGAAGGTCAAAGGTGCCATGGTATATCCTTCCTTTATCATCGGAGCAGCCGTGATAGTTATTGCAATTATTATGGTCCTTGTCATTCCTACCTTTGCAAAGATGTTTGCCCAGTTTGGCGGTGCATTACCTCTGCCTACAAGGATGGTAATTGCCGTGAGTGAATTCCTCGGTGGTCTGGGAGGGCTACTGATACTGGGAGGTATTATAGGTGTTGTAGTCTTTATAGCACAATTCCGGAGGACAGAGACGGGCAAAAAGACCATAGATGCACTACTCCTTAATCTTCCTGTCTTCGGAGAGCTTATAAGAAAGGTTGCAATTGCAAAATTCACAAGGACCCTTGGAACCCTTGTTGGAAGCGGCATCCCTATACTTGATGGTCTTGAGATAACAGCTAAGACAGCCGGTAATAAGGTCATTGAGAAGGCAGTCCTTCAGACGAGGGATGCTGTTACAGTAGGTAAGACAATTGCCGAGCCTCTATCTCAGTCAGGGATGTTTCCACCTATGGTTACCGAGATGATCTCAGTTGGTGAGTCAGTTGGTGCCCTTGAGGGCATGCTTACAAAGATCGGAGATTTTTATGAAGAGGAGGTGGATGCGGCTGTTGCCACTCTGACCTCAATGATAGAGCCAGTTCTCATAGTCTTCCTAGGCATTACCATTGGATTTATAGTGATCTCCATGTATCTGCCAATATTTAGCCTTATTCAGCTTGTTAGGTGATTTAATTAATTATCCTTCCTGCCTGACTATAAATATTAAACCTCTGCCCCCTTAGGAAGCCAATCATCGTGATATTGGATTTCCTTGCAATCTCCACTGCCATGTCAGTTGGTGCTGCGCGGCTGACAATTATTGGTATGCCTGCCTTTATAGCCTTAGAGGCTATCTCTGATGAAAGCCTTCCACTCAGAAGCAGGAGCTTATCGCTCATCTCTATATTCTCAAGGAAGGCATAGCCAATTATCTTATCAACAGCATTATGCCTTCCGATGTCTTCTGCAAAGACGATTATCTCCTTTTCATCGCAGAGGGCTACGTTGTGGACTCCGCCGGTTGACATAAAGAGCTCTGATTTTTTGTGAAACTCCCTGAATAGCTCAAGGATTGTATGGACGCTGACCTTTAAATTACTATGAATCTCAGGTAGTTCCTCGCCAGATATAAATGTCACTCCCTTGGCACAGCCTGATGTAAGTGTTGCCATAGCCTGAGGGGCATCTACAGGGAGGTGGGCTTCTATTTCTTCGTCTTTCCAGAAAATCTCTATCCTTTCTGAACACCAGCTTAACGATGAGGCAGCACTGTCTCGGAAGGAGTCGCCTCCGACTTTGAGAAGTCCCTCTGAAAGAGCAAAACCAACAACTAACTCCTTGACCATTGTAGGTGTGCAAAGGAGACTTATGATTTCCTTATCGGCTGAAAAGACCCTGAGTCTTCTTTCAGAGGCAACACTATCTTCTGTCTCAGAAAATGACCAATTGCGGTATTCAACGATGTTAATCCTTGCAGAAGAATCCATCCTACACCTTTACCCCCATTTTAATCTGTTTATTTTTAATAGCCTTGATTCTATCCCTTATCTCTGCTGCCCTTTCAAATTCTAAATTCTTTGCCGCCTTCCTCATCTCCTCTTCAAGTCTCTTTATTACTGATTCATTACCGTATTCAGCCTCTTCCTCAGCTACCACAGGCACTGTCCAGTAGTCAGCCTCATATATTGAGCCAAGGATATCTGTTATATCCTTTTTTATTGACTGAGGTGTTATGTTGTTTTTAATATTATACTCTTTTTGAAGTCTGCGCCTCCTCTCTGTCTCATCCATAGCTATCCTCATTGAGCCTGTTATCCTGTCTGCATAGAATATGACCCTTCCATTTACATTCCTTGATGCCCTGCCTATGGTTTGAATAAGTGAACGGCTTGAGCGGAGGAAGCCCTCCTTATCTGCATCAATTATTGCAACAAGGGAGACCTCTGGAAGGTCAAGCCCTTCCCTTAAGAGATTTACCCCAATAAGGACATCAAATTTCCCAAGCCTGAGGTCCCTCAGAATCTCAACCCTGTCAAGTGTATCAATATCTGAATGGAGATACCTTGCCCTTATTCCCAATTCCTGATAGTGTTCTGTGAGGTCTTCTGCCATTCTCTTTGTGAGTGTCGTCACCAGGACCCTCTCTCCCATCTTTACCCTTTTGCGGATCTCATCAAGGAGGTCATCAACCTGTCCCCTGACTGGTTTTAGCTCTATCCGGGGGTCTATCAAGCCAGTGGGTCTGACTATCTGCTCAATAACTCTTCCATTTGATTTTTCAATCTCATATTCTGCTGGTGTTGCAGATACATATATTGCCTGATTTACCCTGTGCTCAAATTCATTAAATTTCAAGGGACGGTTATCAAGTGCAGAAGGAAGCCTGAAGCCATAATCAACAAGTGTCTGTTTCCTTGAACGGTCACCTTCATACATTCCACCAATCTGTGGAATTGTCACATGGGATTCATCTATTATCAATAAGAAATCCTGAGGGAAATAATCAACAAGACAAAACGGCGGCTCACCAGGCAGCCTTCCGCTCAGATGCCTTGAGTAATTTTCTATACCATGGCAGTACCCAAACTCCTTAAGCATCTCCATGTCAAACCTTGTCCTCTGCTCAATCCTTTGTGCCTCAAGCCCTTTACCATGTTTGAGGAAAAACTCTATTCTTTCCTCAAGTTCCTCATTTATTGTGATGAGTGCCCTTTCAAGTCTTGGTCTTGGTGTAATCCAGTGGCTGTTAGGATAAAGTGCAACCTTTGTAAGTCGCTTGAGGGTCTTACCTGTTAATGAGTCAAACTCATAAATAACATCAATATCATCCCCGAAGAATTCAACCCTTATTGCATTCTCACCTGAGAAAGATGGAAATATCTCAATGATGTCACCCCTTACCCTGAATGTCCCTCTGCGGAGCTCTTCACTTCGTTCATAGAGCATGTCAACAAGCCTCTTTAAGAGGGCATCCCTTTTTGTGCGCATCCCTTCTTCTATAAAAAGGTGCATTTCAAGATAATCCTCAGGTGAGCCAATGCCATAGATACATGAGACAGAGGCGACAACAATTGTGTCCCTTCTCTCAAGCACAGCCCTTGTAGCTGAATGCCTCATCCTGTCAATGTCATCATTTATCAGTGCATCTTTTTCTATGTATGTGTTTGTTGAGGGTATGTATGCCTCGGGCTGGTAATAGTCATAGTAACTTACAAAATATTCCACTGCGTTGTCAGGGAAGAATCTCCTGAATTCTCCATAAAGCTGGGCAGCAAGTGTCTTATTGTGTGCAATGACAAGTGTTGGTTTTTCTACATTTGCAATGACATTGGCAATTGTAAATGTCTTTCCCGAGCCTGTAACACCAAGGAGAACCTGATGCTTAAGCCCATTTAATACTCCTTCTGTAAGCTTCTCTATAGCCTTTGGCTGGTCACCTTTGGGCTTAAAGTCCGAGATTAATTTAAACCTGTTTGAGTTTTTTCTGTGGGAGATTGACATGTTATTGCCTCTCATATGCTACAGGGAATTTACAATGTTTTTCTTAAAAATCCTGTGGACTCTTCATCTCTTTGAGGGTCCTGCTCGGCACACAGTGGGTGTAAATCATAGTAGTTCTGACATCACTATGACCGAGCAATGTCTGAATTATCCGTATATCATAATCGGCTTGCAATAAATGTGTTGCAAAGGTGTGGGGTGAGACGCGCTTGGAGAGCTTTGCCCTTCCGACAGCCTCCTTTTTGGAATCCAGCGCCAAGTATTTATTGCAAAAATCCAGGAAGTAAGAAGCCATTTTTTAAAGTCCGCATGATAGGAAACACCCATTATCTTTTTTTGAGAATGGCTTCATAATGCGGCAAAATATAGTTCGGTATATTGAGCATAGTATGTTAACCAGGAAGCTGGATAACATGTCAAACGGAATGTTATCTAACCTAATAAGTATAATGAACTTAGGAGGTTACGTCAAGTTTAAAATTTAAACTTTATTGACATGGCTGAAAATTTCTGATATTATCCAGAAAACTGGTTAATAACTCGTTATACTACTGGATAAGATACGAACATAAATTTAAGGATTGGGAAAATGAAAGGACGTATCCAATATTTTGGACAAGATGAATATGCTCGAATTCTCGATCAAAATAATGCTCGTGCAAAAGGACTATCACAAACTGAATGTGAGAAAATCCTTATTGATGCTAGTGCATCCTACGGACAGGCTAAAAACGGAGCATACGTTTATCTTCACCACGGCAAACATCTAAAAGCAACGCATCGGACAACACAAGATGAGTATGATCGAATATTAGATGATTTCAACGCACGAAACACACCCCCGAAAGAATGCATAAGGCATTTGGAGGGGATGGGTTTTAGTTATGGCCAGGCAAAAACGGCTGTCTACAAGTATCGTGTAAGCAGAAATCTTATTGGGGAAAGGTATTAATAAAAGTATAACAACGGCATTGAGGGCGACGGCAAAAAGCCGCCGCGCCTCATGCCGGGCGTTAGGCCTATGAATAAAATGTCACTTGATAACTATAAAATACCCAACAGATGGGTAGATGATTTTTGCAATATTGCGAAATCAAAGGGACTGGAATGTGTAATTATTAATCGTGTTCGCGGATGGACAGAAACAATTTTGATAAAAGGATACAAATGCTATACAAAGTCAGTTAGCTACTATTCTAATCGACGTCTATACTTTCAAGGTGTCGATACAAAAAAATTAGAAGATAAAGGAGATAAAGTCCTTATTTGTGGTGGAATGAATAAGCAACTTAAAGACATTTTTATTATTCCTTGGAATGCATTTTTTTTAACTCTGAAAGCAGGTGAACCAATCAATACTTATAAGCCACCAAAAGAATATTATCAATACAAGTTTTATATTCGTGATAGAGATAGTCGCTGGATTATGACTGTGCAAGGAGGTCAATCGCCGACTCTCGATATCACAAAATGGCGTTTTGATGTAAACAAAGCAATAAACATAATTAATAAAAACTTTAAGTAGAGGTTACAACATTACCATTGCGGGTAAGAAGAATGGAGTAAGATGAAAAAGGTCATTATAGCTCTTTTAATATTCTTAACAGGATGTGCAACTTATCGTTGGGTGTTGATAGTCAAGAGATTTGACCCCTTATGTGCAAATAAAATTGACCCCTCTAATTAACCTTCTTTAGCTTATCCTTTACCCTGTAGCTACTGCCATTAATATAGAATATCAAGGCATGATGCACAAGCCTATCTATTATGGCAGAAGCGGAAACATTATCCTCAAATACCCTGCCCCATTCATCAA
>Ga0209479_1002072_pt1 | contig 15362 bp, 21 predicted proteins | sample DewCreD2012metaG_2_FD_184112 | JGI IMG/M metagenome (GOLD analysis project Ga0209479, IMG submission 184112) | Hot spring sediment bacterial and archeal communities from British Columbia, Canada, to study Microbial Dark Matter (Phase II) - Dewar... ...
GCCCGTGAACTCCTGGAGCCTGGCCTCGGCCACCTTGAGCATGTCCATGGATCACCCCCGGTACCAGATACGGGCTGCGCCCGCAAGGGGAGATTTACCACGAAACGGAGATGTGGGTAAAGTCCTGCTCGAGGGGGCCCTCCACTTCCTCGTGGGGCTCCACCATCCTTCCACCCACCGCCAGAAGCCAGGCCTCCTCCAGGGGAATGCCCAGCTTCTCCAGAGCTTCCTTGGGCGTCTTGGCCTCCACCTCGAGGACCTCCCCAAACCGCCTAAGGTCGCCGTGAAGAACCACCTTCATCGCATCCTCTCCAAAAACTCACGGACCCCAATGACCCTTACCCCAGGAACCTTAATCCCTAGGGTCAGGAGGCCCGCCACAAACACGTTGGTATCCAGCACCCCCCTCACGAGCGCAGCCGCCGGTAAACCTCCTCCTCCGTAAGGCCCAAGGACCGGACTTCCCGCAAAAGAAGCCGGACCTCCTCACGGGGATCTTCGGCTCCGGCCAAGAGCTCTATGAGGTCCCTCCGCCAACGCCGCCCCCGGGCCTTGCGGAACTTCTCCAAGGCCTGGGCCACATCCTCGGGAAGGGCGACCGTCTTCATGTTCTTCAGGGTAGCATGACCCCTCCCGACAAAGGAGCGATGGCCTTAATATCCCTCCAAAACCACGTTCCTAAGGGGCTCACCCCGGAGGTACCGCCCCACCTGATCCGCCAAAAACCGGGCCACCCGACGGTGGAAACCCTGGGAAAGCCCAGCCACATGTGGGGTAATGAGGACTCCAGGAGCCCGCCAAAGAGGATGGTCGGAAGGCAGAGGCTCAGGGTCGGTGACATCCAAGGCCGCCCGAACCTTCCCCTCCCGTAGCGCCTCGAGAAGGGCTTCCGTGTCCACCACTGGCCCCCGGCCAGCATTCACCAAAAGAGCTCCCGGCTTCATCCAGGAAAGAAAATCCCGGTCCACCAGCCCCCGGGTTTCGGGGGTAAGGGGGAGGAGGATCACCACGGCATCCGCCTGGGGCAGAAGATGCGGGAGGTCCTGGGGAGTATAGACCCCAGGGCGGGCGTGCTTGGCCACGGGAAGTACCTCCACCCCAAAGGCCCTAAGCCTCTCCTCCACGGCTTTTCCGATGGAACCGTAGCCCAATAGAAGCACCCTCTTGCCCTCGAGATCGGCCAGCACCCTGGGAGCCCAGCGCCCTTCCCCCTGGGCCTGCAAAAAAGCCGGCAGATCCTTAAGGAGGGCCAAAAGGGTCATCACCACCCACTCCGCCACGGGCACGTCGTGGATGCCCGAGCCATCGCAAAGCACCACCCCCTCGGGCAAAAGGGGAAGGATCCAGTCCACCCCGGCGGAAAGGGTCTGGACCACCTTGACCTCTACTTGTTCCAGTACCCGCCGCACCACTTCCTCCTGGCCAAAAGGAGGCAGGAAGAAGTCCACCGCCCTGGGCCAAGGCGCGTCCAGGTAATGCACCTCCACCCCCTCGGGCAAGAGGGCGAAGACCTCCTCCCTAAGCCTCGGACTCAAGATCTTCACGGCTCACCTCCATGTACACATCCTCCCCCCCCTTAGGCCCCGGTCCCAGGCCTACCTGGCGGAAACCCGCTTTCTCAAAAGCCCGCCTGGCCCTAAGGTTATGGGAAAAGGTGCGGAGCTTTACCCGTTTAAGCCCCAAGGAACCGAAGGCATAGGCCAAGGCCGCCCGCACCGCTTCCGTGCCGTAACCCTGGCCCCAGCGGTCCTTCCGCCCGATGAGGATGCCCAAGGTAGCCTCCTCCGGGGTGAGATCGTAAAGCTCCAGGGTGCCCAGATACTCTCCCCTCTCGTCCAGGATGGCAAAGGCCAGGCGGTCCTTGCGGCGCATCTCCGCCAGGACGAAGCGCTTGAAAAGCCAGAAGGGAGAGCGTAAGGGGCTCGAGCCATTCCACTCCGCCACCTCAGGATCGCGGAAGGTCTCGTAAAGCCCCTTCCACTCCTCCTCGGTGAGCCCCGCGCTAAAGGGCTTCAGGGTAACGCGGCCATAGCGGGGCCAGTCCACACGAATAGCCTAATGGAGGCTAGGGGTAAAGCCCCCTGAGGGCCCTAGCCTCGAGGATCCGGGTGGCGGCCACCACATAGGCCGCCGTGCGCAAGGGAATTTTCTTCTCCTGGCTCACCTGCCACACCGCTTCAAAGGCATTCCTAAGGACCCGCTCCAAACGAGCGTTGATCTCCTCCTCCGTCCAGAAGTAGGAGTTGAAGTCCTGCACCCACTCAAAGTAGCTCACCGTAACGCCCCCGGCGTTGGCGATGACATCAGGCACCACCAGGACCCCCTTCTCCAAGAGGATATCGTCGGCGGCCGGCGTGGTGGGGCCATTGGCTCCCTCGGCGATGATCTTGGCCTGGATCCGCCAGGCGTTCTGCTCGGTGATCTGCTTCTCCAAAGCCGCAGGGATGAGAAACTCTGTGGGTATGGCCCAGAACTCCGGGTTGGGCAGGGGCTCGGCTTTAGGGTAACCCCGCACCCCCCCGAACTCCGCCACGTGCTTGAGGAGGTCGTAAGGATCTATCCCCGCCTCGTTGTAGATGGTGCCCGTGTGGTCCTGAACAGCGATGATGCGGGCTCCATGATCGTGGAAGATGCGGGCGGCAGCGTTCCCCACGTTGCCGAAGCCCTGGAGAATGACCCGGCTCCCCTCTATGGGAAGGCCTATCTTCTCCGCCGCCGCCCTCGCGGTGACGAAGACCCCGCGGCCCGTGGCGTCCCGCCTTCCCAAGGAACCCCCTAGGGCAATGGGCTTCCCCGTCACCACCCCGGGCACCGTGCGGCCCACGTTCATGGAAAAGGTGTCCATCATCCAAGCCATCTCCCGTTCCCCGGTGTTCACATCGGGAGCAGGGATGTCCCGATCCGGGCCCAAAAGGATCCCGATCTCCGAGGTGTAGCGGCGGGTTAGGCGCTCCAGCTCCCCGGGGGAAAGCTTCTTGGGGTCCACCCGGATGCCCCCCTTGCCGCCCCCATAGGGCAGGCCTACGGCGGCATTCTTAATGGTCATCCACGCAGCCAAGGCCATCACCTCGGAAAGGGTCACCTCGGGGTGGTAGCGCACTCCCCCCTTGGCCGGCCCCCGGGCGGTGTTGTGGTGGACCCGGTAACCTTCAAAATGGGCCACGGTACCGTCGTCCAGGTGGATAGGCACATCCACGATCAGGACCCGCTTGGGCCTCTTAAGGCTCTCCGCCAAAGGGGCATACCGTCCCAGGTAGGGGATTACCCGGTCCACCTGCTCCACGAAGATCTCCCAAGGACCGCCGTCCTTGCCCAGGTAGGAAAGGGGTTCGCTCTTCATAGACACTCCTCTTAGGGGTAGACGCCTCTTAACCGCGTGGCCTCGTTCACCCGCTCCAAAGCCAGGGCCATGGCCCCAGTGCGCAAATCGGTGGAAAGAGCCTCAGCCCTATCGCACACCTCAGCCACCGCCTTGGCCACGCTCTTAGCAAAACTTTGCCGCACTTCCTCCTCGCTCCAGAAGAACATGTTAAGATCTTGGACCCATTCCAGATAACCCGCCAGAAGTCCCCCACCCCCCGTGAGGAGGTCCGGCACCACCAGGACTCCCTTGCCCAGGAGATAGGCCTCCCCCTCAGGGGTCAGGCCGAAGTTGGCGGCCTCCAGCACCGCCTTGGCCCGGACCGCCTTGGCCATCTCCCCGTTCAAGGCCCCCTCGAGGGCGGCCAGGACGAGGTAGTCCACATCCAAAGCGAAAAGCTCCTCCGGGGCGAGGTCGTAGCGGGGAAGCTCTCCCGTGGCCTCATAGTGGCGCAGGACCTCGGCCACCTCGAGGCCCTCTTCCTGGTACATGGCCCCCCGGGCCGTGGATACCGCCACCACCTTCAAGCCCATCCCTTCGGCATGCAAGGCGAAACTGCCCCCCACCTGGCCGAAGCCCTGCACCGCCACCCTGGCCCCTTCCAGGGGAAGCCCCCGGCGCCGGGCGAGCTCCTTGAGCACCAGGGCCACCCCGAGCCCAGCGGCATCGTCCCGGCCCTCGCTTCCCCCAAGGGCATGGGGCTTGCCCGTCACCACCCCCGGCACCGTGGAGCCCACGGTCATGGAGTAGGTGTCCATGATCCAGGCCATCACCTGCTGGTCGGTCCCCAGGTCGGGACCCAGAATGTCGATGTCGGGCCCAATAAGGTTGACCAGCTCGGCGGTATAACGGCGCACCAGCCGCTCGAGCTCCCTGCGGGAAAGGAGCCTGGGGTCGGCGGCGATGCCCCCCGCCGCCCCGCCAAAGGGCAGATCGTAAACGGCAGCCTTCAAGGTCATCCAGGCGGCCAAGCCCGCCGTCTGGCCCAGGGTCACCTTGGGATGGATCCTCACCCCCCCCTTGGCGGGCCCCCGGGCGATATCGTGCACCACCCGATAACCCTGGAAAACCCGCACCTTCCCGTCGTCCATGACCACGGGTAGGGAAACCGTAACCAGGCGCTTGGGGTGGGTTAGGTACTCCACCGTGGTGGGGTGGATCGCCGCCACCCTTAACGTCTTTTCCAATCGCTCCAGGAAGGCCTCCCAGAGGCCTGGGTCCTCCGGGGACCTGTATGCGGGAATAGCCATAGCCTCACCGGAGGGGATTATACCCCGCTTGCAACAGGATGGCTGCCCCGCCCGACTTCCCGTTCCGAGGGCCTAGGAAAGGCGCTCGGCTTCCTTTAAGGCCAGGGCCTCGAGGGCCTCCTTGTAGGGGGAGGGAGGAAGAGGCTTAAGGGCCGCCGCGGCCAGAAGCGCCCTCTCCCGGATACGCCTTTCCACCTCCTCCGCCACCCCGCTTTCCCGAGCCAGCATGCGCAGGCGGTCCAAGTCCCCCTCACGCCTTCCCTTACGCCTTAGAACCTCCCGCACCTCGGGAAAGCGCTCCATGAGGAGAAGGGTGATCAACGTGGCCTTTCCCTCCCGCACATCCCCCCCCACCGGTTTGCCCAAGGCCTCGGGGGTGCCCATGAGGTCCAGGTAATCGTCCCGCATCTGGAAGGCCTGGCCATAGTAAAGGCCAAAGCGGGCCAAGGCCTCCCGCACCTCCCCATCCACCCCCTTGAGGAGGGCAGGGCCTTCCGCGCTGAGTTCCATAAGCACCGCCGTTTTGGCGGTGATGATGCGCTCGTAGTTTTCCAGGGAGTAGTCCTCCAGGGCTGCCACCTGGAACTGCAAAACCTCCCCTTCGCTCAAGGTCTTGGCCACCTGGGCGAAGCGCTCCACCAGCTCCATCCTCCCGGTCTTGGCGATCACATGGAGGAGCCGGGAAAGCAGGAAGTCCCCCGACAGTACGGAAACCGCATTCCCGTACCGACGGAAGGCGGCCTCCTTGCCCCGGCGGGTTTCCGCATCGTCGATGAGGTCATCGTGGAGAAGCGTGGCGGAGTGCAGAAGCTCCACCGCCAAGGCCAGCTCCATCTCGAAGGGAGCCCCCCCAATGGCCCTCGAGGCCAAAAAGACCAAGCGGGGGCGGATGCGCTTGCCCCCCGCCGTCACCAGGTCCTGATGAATCAGGCGCACGAAGAGGACGTCGGAGGCTATCAACTCGGAAAGGGCCTCCTCAAAGCGGTTAAGGGGAGCCTCGAGGTCGGGAAGAACCACCACGCCCCCCAGTATAGCCTCAGCAATCTGGGCAAAGGAAAATCAGTAAAGCTCTATAGGCACAGGCAGGGGAACTTCCTTAGCCTGGCCATCGGGTCCAACCGAGCGGTATTTAACCGCCTGCACAGGTGATAAGGGAGCGCTCACCTTCTTATACACAGGCCGGATAAAAGGACCACAGGGGTCGGCCCTTCCCCCAGGGCAGGAGCTGGGAATCAGAAACGGAGATTCCAGAGAGTTACCAGCGGAGTCCAGCAGGATCACATATCCAGCCCCGGATCCAGGTTGCGCATAGAGGACGATATCGTAGCTGTAAACGTGGAAAGTATTGTTGTTACTATCGGTCTCCACGGTGTAGGAAAAATTTTCCCGGGTAACCCACACCGTGGGCCCCCCCACCATCACCCCTCCCTGAAAGAACGTGCTGCAAGAACTCAGCCCCACGGCCACGAGCGATGCCGTGAATAAAGCAAACATATTCCGTCTCATCCTGCCCCCTCCCTCACCCCATCATCTCCTCGCGCCACTTGGGATTCAGTATGGCAAAGCTAAGCCGGGCCAGGCCCGCCAGAAAGTCCACGTTCTCCACGACCACCTCCTTGGGCACCTCCAGTACCGTGGGGGCAAAGTTCAGGATACCCTTGATCCCCGCGGCCACCAAGCGGTCGGCTGCCTCCTGGGCCGCCTCCCGAGGCACGGTGAGGAGGGCGATCTCTATGCGTCCGGGCACCCTTTGGGGAAGCACGTCCATGGGCTCCACCACCCCATCCCTCACCCGGCGGCCAATCTTCTCGGGATCCACGTCGAAGAACCCCCTTAGCTCAAAGCTCTCTCCAAACCCGGGGTAGTCGGCCAAAGCGCTACCCAGACGGCCCATACCCACGATGCACAGGCCCCACTTTCGGTTCAGGCCCAGGATGTGGCGGAGTTCCCGCTTGAGCACGGGCACCGTGTAGCCCACCCCCCGGGTGCCGTAGGAACCAAAGTAGGAAAGGTCCTTCCGCACCTGAAACGCCGTAACCTGGGCTTCCTCCGCCAGCTGCTCGGAGCTGGTGCGGTGAACCCCCTTAGCCTCCAGCTCCTCCAGGATGCGCAGATACGTGACCAACCGGCTGATGGCTGCACTGGGAACCTTCATCGCACCTCCAAGGCCTCGAGGCCCAAGGCCTGCACCCTGGCCTTGACGGCCTCCTTCTCCTCCTCGGCCACCGGGCCCACCCGCACCCGGTAGACCCCATCCTTTACTAGAACCACCGGCAAGCCCGCTCCCCTAAGTTTCGCGACCAAAGCCAGGGCGTTCTCCTCCTTCTGGAAAGCCCCCACCTGGAGGTAAAGGGTACCCGAGGCCGGCGGGGCCGCCCCCTGGCCGCGGTACACCTGAGCCCCGTAAGCGGCCAAGGCCTCCGCCACCCGTTTGGCCTCGGCCTCGGAGGCGTAAGGACCCACCACCACCCGGGTCAGGTTCCCCGAAGGCTCCAAGCGAGCCGGGTACCCCTTCTGGACCAGCTCCTGGCGAAGCCTGGCCGCATTTTCCGGATTGGCAAAGGCCCCCACCGCCACCCGGTAGGTCCCACCTGGCGCAGGCGCCGAAGGAGCGGGCGCGCTTGCGGGGGATCTTCCGGGCGAGGCAGGGGTTTTGTCCTGGGGTGCTGGCTTGGCCTCCGCTGGAGCCTGGGGTAGGGGAAGCACGGTGATCACGGGTTCAGGGGCCGGTTTGGCCTCAGGGGAGGGCGCCTGCGGAGCTGGCTCCACCTTGGGGGGCTGAACCGGGGAAGGAGGGGGCGAGGAGGTTACCGAAGGACCGGGCATGGGCGAAGCGCTCACCCTCGGCCGGGCAAAGGGATTGATTCCGGTTAGGTAAAGGACAATACCCGCCGCCACCAAGGCGATGAGGAGAAAAATGAGAAAGTCCAGCCAGTTTTCCCGTAGCCAGCGCATCCTACCTCCGAAGCAGGGCCTGCGCCTCCTTCGAGCCCAGGGCCGCCGCCTGGTTCAAGGCCCGCTCCGCCTCCGCCTCCCGGCCCAGGCCCCTTAAGGCTAGACCCAGGTTGTACCAGGCCGCCGCCTGCCTGGGGGCTCTTCCCAACACCTCCCTGAGGACCAGCTCCGCCTCCCCGAAGCGCCCCAGGGCTATCAAGGCTGCCGCCAGGTTCACCCCCACCCCTGGATCGCGTCCGGACTCGTAGAGGGGGCGCAGGAGGGCCAAGGCCTCCTCCAAGCGGCCCATCTCCAGCAACAACGTGCCCCTAAGGGCCTGGGCCTCTGGGGCCGTAAGCCCCTCGAGGAGCTTCAAAGCCTCCTCCTTCCGGCCCAAGGCGTAGGCAGCCTGGGCCTTGAGGAAGCTCCCCGGAGGTCCTGCCTCCTCCGCATACCGGTAGGCGTTCTTATAGTCCTTAAGCCGCAGGTAGGCCGCCGCCAGGGCCAAGGCCACCTGGGGCTCGGGGCTGGCCCGGTAGGCGGAAAGCAGGTACCCCAAGGCCCCCTTGGCATCCCCCGCCTCGAGGCGGGCTTGCCCCAGGAGGTAGGCGGCCTCCCAAAGGGAAGGATCCAGGGCGTAGGCCTCCTTAAGCAGGGGCTCCGGGCGGGAGGAAAGAAGGGCCTTGCGCAGAAGGAGTCTCGCCCTAGCCTTCCCCTCCACCGCCTTAAGACCCCGGTCCAGCTCCCTCAGGGCCCTTTCCTTCAAGCCCTCCTCCGCCAGGATGCGGGCCAGCAGGTCCCAGCCCTCGGCCGACCTGGGTTCCCGGTTGAGAAGCCCATAGAGCACCGGCACCGCCTCGGCCCGGGCCCCTGCGGCGTAAAGGGCCTGGGCCAGGGCCAGGTGGTAGGCGGGGCTCCGCTCTGGGGTAAGCCCTTTGCGCAAAACCTCTGCTGCCTCCTTGGCCTGGCCTGCCTCGGCAAGGGCGCTGGCCCACCCCAGGTAGGCTTCCTCCGTGGGGGAAAGCTCCGCCGCCTTGGCAAAGGCCTCCGCTGCCTCCTTAGGCTTTCCCAGGCGCAGGTACACCTGGCCCAGGTTGTAATGGCCCTCGTAACGGTCGGGGAAAACCCGGACCATCTGGTCAAAGGCAAAGCGGGCCTCCTCGAGGCGGCCCAAGCGGAAGAGGCTCACCCCAAGGCCCAGATGGGCCTCGAAGCGGCCATAGTCCTGGGCCAAAACCTCCTCATAGGCCAGGACGGCTTGGGCATACTCCCCGGCCTTGAACAGCGATTCCGCCCGTTCCAAGGAGGTCTGCGCCAAAGCCAGACCCAGCCCCAGGAGAAGGGTGAGGGCTTTGGGAAAAGGTCTCGTCATAAGGGCCTCCAAACCCGTCGTTGCCTTAAGCATAGCACAGCTCCAGGGGAAGGTCTTTGTTATTCTAAGGGCGTGGGTCCTGCGTTGGGCAAGGCCCTGGACCTGGATGCCCCCCGGGTCTTGGTCCTGAACGCCGCCTACGAGGTCTTGGGGCTTGCCAGCATCAAGCGAAGCGTCCTCCTGGTGCTTTCCGGGGGGGCGGAGATGCTTTCGGAAAGCGGGCGCTACCTGCACACTCCCTCCACCCGGATCCCGGTCCCCAGCATCATCCGCTTGAAGCGCCTGGTGCGGCGGGGGCCAAGCCGCATCCCCCTAAACCGCCGCAACATCCTGAGGCGGGACCGCTACACCTGCCAGTACTGCGGCCGCCAGGGAGGGGAGCTCACCGTGGACCACGTGCTTCCCAGAAGCCGGGGAGGCAGGAGCACCTGGGAGAACCTGGTGGCCGCCTGCCGCTCCTGCAACCTGAAGAAGGGGGACCGCACCCCCGAGGAAGCGGGGATGCGCCTGCTAAAGCCTCCCCGGGCGCCCAAGGCGCCCCTTTTTCTTTCCGACCTGAAGGAGGTCCCCGAGGACTGGCAGCCCTACCTCCAAGCCTGGTTGTCCTAACCCCTAGCGCCGCACCGTGAGGACCACGGCCAAAAGCACCAAGCCTGCCCCCAGGTAGGCCCAGAGGGAAAGCACCTCCCTAAAGAGGAGGAAGGCGAACAGGTTGGCCACCACGGGCTCGAGGGTAGCCACCACGCTGGCCCGGGTGGCGGGAAGGCGCTTCAACCCTGCGTAGTAGGCCAGATAGGCCCCGTATGTGGAAAATACCCCCAAAAAGAGCAAGGCTTCCATGGCCCTTAGGCTCAAGGGAGCAAACTCCACCCAGGGCAGAAGCCCCAAGGCCCCCATGGGCAGGGCGTAGAGGAAAAGGGTGGGGGTGGCGTAGCGGGGAAGGTAGAGCTTGCCAAAGATGTAGTAAAGCGCATAGGTGAAGCCGGAAAGGAGCCCGAAGAAAAGGGCGAGGGAGAGGACCCTTACCCCGCTTCCCCCTCCCACGCCCATAAGCCCCACCCCCAGGAGGGTCAGGGCCACCGCCAAAAGGCCGGTGCGGTCCAGGGGCTCCTTCAGGACCACCAGGGAAAGGAGGGCCACCCAGGCCGGGGCCGTGTACAGGAGGACGGAGGCCAAGGCCGCCCCCCCGTAGACCACCGCCAGCTGATAGGAACCGTAGAAGAGGGAAACCCCCACCAGGCCGAAAAGAAGGAGGGGCAAGGCATCCCGCCTTTCCACCCTGACCTGGCGCAGGAGCAAGGCGTGCAGGCCGAAGAAGACCCAGGCGATGCCTGCCCGGAAGAAGGCCACGGCCAGGGGAGTAAGCCCCTCCTGAAAGGCCAGGCGGCTTACGGGGCCGATGAGACCCCAAAGGAAGGCAGCCAGGAGCAGGTACAGGTAGCCCATGGGGAAGAGTGTATAATCCCCCCAGTGCCCTATGGAGGCTGACCTATGAGCGCGCGTACCCTTTTTGCCCTCCTTGTCCTCCTTCTTTTGGTCCTCTTCTCCTGGCTCAACTGGGGGGAGATCACCAAGCCCACCTCCCTATCCCTGGGCCTCACCCGGGTGGAAGCCCCCTTGGGCCTGGTTCTGGTGGTGGCCCTGGGGGTGGTTTCCCTCCTCTACCTCATCTTCACCATCGGCCTGGAAACCGCCGCCCTTTTGGAGGTGCGGCGCTACGCCCGGGAGCTTCTCCATTACAAGAAGCTGGCCGAGGAGGCGGAGCAGAGCCGATACACCGAGCTTAGAGGCTACCTGGAGGCGGAGTTCAAGCGCCTGGCGGAGGCGGAGAAGGAGGAGATCCGGGCCCTCGAGGCCCGCCTGGCGGAAACCCTGGAAAAGCACGGGAACACCCTGGCCGCCTACATCGGCGAGCTGGAAGACCAGCTCCTAAGGCTCCTTCAGGGGCGGGGAGGAGAGAACACGTAAGCGCCGGCACCCCATCCCGGGGCCCGACGCTTAGGGGCCTCCTTCCCTTTTTTTCGGCGCTCCTACTCCACCAGCTCCACCAGGGCCAAGGGCGCCCCATCCCCCCGCCGGCGTTCCGCCAGCTTGAGCACCCGGGTGTACCCTCCGGCCCGGTTCTGGTACTTGGGGGCGATCTCGTCGAAGAGCTTCCGCACCAGCTTCACGTCCTGCAGGTCCCTCAGCACCAGGCGGCGGGCGTGCAGGTCCCCCCGCTTGGCCAGATGGATGAGGTGGTCCACGAAGCCGGTGAGCTCCTTGGCCTTGGGCACGGTGGTGGTGATGCGGCCGTGGGTGAGAAGGCTTTTGGCCTGGTTGCGGTAAAGAGCCAGGCGGTGGGAAGAGTGACGGTTCAGCTTTCTTCCAGACTTCAGGTGGCGCATAGTCTCACTCCTTTAGGGCGAATCCCTTTTTGGCCAAAGCCTCGCGGATCTCCTCGAGGCTCCTTTCCCCGATGCCGGGGATGTTCTTAAGGTCCTTGAGGTTCAAGGCCAAAAGCGCCCGCACCGACTCGATCCCCTCCTCCTTGAGGCTGTGGAGAACACGGGTGGAAAGGCCAAGCTCCTCCAGGGGCAGGTCCAGGTCCTCCTCCCCTTCCGCACGCTCCACAGAAGCGGGTTCCGGGGCAGGGAGGGCGGTGGCCTGGGGGTTGGCGAAATAGGAAAGGTGCTCCTTGAGGATCTCCACCGCCTGGTTCAAGGCCTCCAAGGGGGTGACGGAGCCATCCGTCCAGATCCGCAGGGTCAGCTTGTCCAGGTCGGTGCGCTGGCCAAGCCGGGTATCCTCCACCTGGAAGGCCACCCGGCGCACGGGGGAGAAGATGGCGTCCACGGGGATGGAGTTGATGCGGTCCTTGATGCCGTGGCGCTCGGCGGGCACGTACCCCACACCCCGATCCACCCGCACCTCCATGTAAAGCTTGCCCCCTTTGTCCAAGGTGGCGATGGTGAGGTCCGGGTTCAGGATCTCCGCATCGGGGGGCACCACGAAATCCCTCGCCTTGACCACCCTGGGCCCTTCCGCCTTCAGGACCAGGGTGGTGGTCTGCATCTTGGGGTCCAGGAAACGCACCACCAGCTCCTTGAGGTTCAGGATGATCTCCACCACGTCCTCCTTGACCCCGGGAATGGTGGAGAACTCGTGAAGGACATCCTCAATGTAGACGCTGGTGACCGCGGTCCCGGGGATGGAGGAGAGGAGAATCCGCCTCAAGGGGTTGCCCAGGGTAACGCCGAATCCCCGCTCCAGGGGCTCCAGGACGAACTCCCCGTACTCCCGCCCCTGGGTGCGCACCGTGAAGACCGGGGCTTTCAGCTTGCTCTCTAACATAGACCTCCTTGCCCACAAGAGGGCCCGGACAGACCGGGCCCAAAAGGGTTACCTGGAGTAGAACTCCACCACCAGTTGCTCGTTAACGGGAAGGGCCAGGTCCTCCCGATCCGGCAGGCGCAGGAACTTGCCCTTCATCCCTTCCACGTCCAGGGAGAGCCAGGGGCCCACCTTGCGGCCCTTCATGGCCTCGAGGTTCTCCCGGATGAAGGCCAGGTTGCGGCTACCCTCGGCGATGGCGATCTCATCCCCAGGCTTCACCCGGTAGGCGGGAAGGTCCACCCGGCGGCCATTCACGGTGATGTGGCCGTGGCGCACCATCTGCCGGGCCTGGCGGCGGCTCATCGCGAAGCCCAGCCGGTAGACCACGTTGTCCAGGCGAGACTCCAAAAGCTTTAGGAAGACGGTACCCGTAACCCCCTTCTTGCGGCTGGCCTCCTCAAAGAGGTTCCGGAACTGGGTTTCGGAGATCCCGTAGATGCGGCGGAGCTTCTGCTTCTCCCTCAGGCGCACCGCGTAGTCGGAAGGACGGCGGGTGCGCTTCTGCCCGTGCTGCCCCGGAGGGTAGGGACGGCGCTCCATGGCGCACTTGGGGCTGTAGCAACGCTCCCCCTTCAGGTAGAGCTTGACTCCTTCCCGGCGGCAAAGACGGCAAACTGGACCAATGTAACGACCCATCTTCTCCTACTCCTTACGAAGCCTTGCGGAACTTCTTCTTAGGCCGGCAGCCGTTGTGGGGCACAGGGGTGTCGTCCACGATGGACTTCACCTGCAAGCCCGAGGCCTGGAGAGCCCTGATGGCCTGCTCCCGGCCCGCCCCGGTGCCGCGCACGATCACGTCCACGCTCTGCATGCCGTAGGCCATGGCCTTCTTGGCCGCATCCATGGCCGCAAGCTGGGCCGCATAAGGGGTGCCCTTGCGGCTCCCCTTGTAGCCGATGACCCCACCCGAGGACCAGGTGATGGGGTTGCCGTCCGGGTCGGTGATGGTGACGATGGTGTTGTTGTAGGAGGCGTGGATGTACGCCTTCCCACTGGCCACCTGTCGTTTGACTTTCTTCTTGGTCGCTTTTCTGGCCATACTCTCCCTCAGCTTTAGGAGTATCCACTGGCCCTAGAACTACTTCCTAGGGGCTTTCTTCTTGCCCGCCACGGTCTTGCGGGGACCCTTGCGGGTACGGGCATTGGTGCGGGTGCGCTGCCCCCTCACCGGCAATCCACGGCGGTGGCGGAGGCCCCGGTAGCAGCCGATATCCATGAGGCGCTTGATGTTGGCGGCCACCTCAGCCCTGAGCTCACCTTCCAGCTTCCAGGTGTTCTCCACGTACTCCCGAAGGCGCACCACCTCCGCCTCGGTGAGGTCCTTCACCCGGGTCGCCGGATTGATGCCCGTCTTCTCCAGAGCCTCCTTGGCCCGGGCCGGCCCCACCCCGTAGATGTAGGTGAGGGCCACGTCCACCCGCTTGTTCCTAGGAATCTCCACACCTGCAATCCTCGCCACGTTCCCTCCTTACCCTTGCCGCTGCTTGTGCTTGGGGTTCTCGCAGATCACGTACACCCGGCCGTGCCGGCGCACCACCTTGCACTTCTCGCACATCTTTTTAACCGATGCCCGTACCTTCATCTCGCCTCCTACTTCCTGTACACGATGCGGCCCCGCGTGGGGTCGTAGGGGGTAATCTCCACCACCACCCGGTCCCCGGGCAGGATGCGGATGTAGTGCATGCGCATCTTGCCCGAGATGTAGGCCAGGATCTCCGGTCCCGAGTCCAGCTTCACCCGAAACGTGGTGTTGGGCAAAGCCTCGGTAACCACGCCTTCCGCCCGAATGGTGTCCTTCTCCTTCGCCATACCCCTCCTACCGCGCCCGCACCAGGGAAACCCCGGTGAGAAGCTCCGGGCCCTCCTCCGTCACCAAGACGGTGTTCTCGTAGTGGGCGGCGAGGTTGCCAGGTCCGGCGCTCGCCGTCCAGCCATCTTCCAATATTACCACAGAAGCCGGGCGTAGGGTGACCATGGGCTCGAGGGCCAGGGTCATGCCAGGCCGGATCTTGGGGCCCGTTCCCGGTTTGCCGAAGTTGGGCAGCTGCGGGTCCTCGTGGATCTCCCGCCCCACCCCGTGCCCCACGAACTCCCGCACCACCCCATACCCACGGCTTTCCAGAAACGTCTGCACCGCATGGGCCACATCCCCGATGCGGTAGCCGGGCCTAAGGTACTTCATCCCCTCCCAGAAGGCGGCCTCGGTATCCCGGATAAGCCTTTCCGCCTCCGGGGAAACCCTGCCCACGGGAAAGGTGCGGGCCATGTCAGCGGCAAATCCCCCGTAGATGAGGCCCACGTCCACGGAAAGGATATCCCCTTCCTTCAGGGGCTCCTCCGAGGGGATGCCGTGGACCACCACCTCATTCACCGAGGTGCACAGGGTGGCGGGAAACCCGTAAAGGCCCAGGAAGGCCGGCTTGGCCTTGCGCTTTTTTATGGCCTCGTAGGCGATCCGGTCCAGCTCCTTGGTGGTGATGCCGGGCTCCACATGCCGGCCCACCTCCTCCACCACCTCGGTGAGGAGGGCCCCCGCCTCCCGCATGCGCTCAATCTCCCATGGACTCTTCAGCTTGATGGCCATCAGATTCCCAGGGCTGCCCGGATGCGGGCGTAGACCTCATCGGGGGTACCCAGGCCATCCACCCGCCTCAAGGCACCCGTTTTTTCATAATACTGCACCAAGGGCTCGGTTTTCTCCCGGTAGACCCGGAGCCGGTGCCGGATGGTCTCCTCGTTGTCGTCCGAGCGCCCCTCGAGCTCCGCCCGCTTGAGCATCCGGGCGATGAGCTCCTCCTCCGGCACCTCCACCAGCACCACCCCAAGGAGTCGGGTCCCGGTAGCCTGAAGCAGGTGGTCTAGGGCCTCCGCCTGGGCCAGGGTGCGGGGAAAGCCGTCGAAGATCACCCGCTCCGAAAGCTCCTCCCGGATAAGGGCCAGGATGAGCTCATCCGGAACCAGGTCCCCCCGGTCCATGATGGGCTTCACCTGCTGCCCCAGGGGCGTGCCCCGGGCCACATGGTCCCGCAGGATGTCCCCGGTGGAGAGTTTCTTAAAGCCCAGCTCCTTC
>Ga0209479_1002086_pt1 | contig 15309 bp, 10 predicted proteins | sample DewCreD2012metaG_2_FD_184112 | JGI IMG/M metagenome (GOLD analysis project Ga0209479, IMG submission 184112) | Hot spring sediment bacterial and archeal communities from British Columbia, Canada, to study Microbial Dark Matter (Phase II) - Dewar... ...
CGGGCCCCGCAGACCGGGCACCGGGCCTCCTTCCGAGGCTTACCCACGAACACCTCGATCGCCCCCTCCCCCGGCTCCACCCGGTAGACGATCCACGATTGCAGCCCCAACAGCGCAGCGATACCCTAGTGCATGGGCGGCGGCGAGCCTCCTTTCTGGGATGTTGTCTCCTAGCCATCCCTTGGCTCGTCTGCCGCCTCACTCCTCCGCCGAAACCACACTTTTCAGCGTAGAGCCGCCAGGAGGGGAATCCAGTGCGCTACCTGGACCTGAACTGCGACCTCGGCGAGTCGTACGGGGCCTTCCGCATGGGCGAGGACGAGCGCGTCCTCGAGTTCGTGACCTCCGCGAACGTGGCGTGCGGCATGCACGCGGGCGACCCGGTGGTGATGCGGCGTACGGTCCGCATGTGCAGGGAAACGGGCGTGGCCGTGGGCGCCCACCCGGGCTACCCGGACCTGTGGGGGTTCGGCCGTCGCCCTCTGCCCCTCACGCCGGACGAGGTGGCGGCGTTCGTGCTGGCGCAGGTCGGTGCGCTGGAGGCGGTGGCGCGGAGCGAGGGGGTGGGGTTGCAGCACGTGAAGCCGCACGGAGCGCTGTACAACGTGGCCGCCCGCGAGCGGGCGGTGGCCGAGGCCATCGCGGAGGCGGTGCGCAGCGCCTGGCCGGAGGCCATCCTGGTGGTCTTGAGCGGGTCGGAGAGCGAGCGAGCCGCTCGCGCCGCGGGGCTGCGGGTGGCCCGGGAGGCGTTCTGCGACCGTGGCTACCTCCGGGACGGGAGCCTGCTGCCCAGGGATCGGCCGGGCGCGGTGCTGACCGACCTGCACGAGGTGGCGTCCCGGGCGGTGCGCTTGGCGTACGGCGAGCCCATCCCCACCGCGGACGGCGGCGAGGTGGTGGTGCAAGCCGACACCCTGTGCATCCACGGCGACACCCCGGGTGCCGCGCAGCTGGCCGCCGCGGTGCGGGCGGCTCTGGAGGAGGCACACGTGCGCGTGCAGCCCATGGCCGCGTGGCTGTAGCGATGCGAGTCCTGCGCGGTGTCGTCCTCGCTGTCGTGGTGCTGGGGGTCGCGGGCGCCGCTGGCGCAGCGTACCTGGTCCGCCGGGCGTTCCCGCAGACCGTGGGGGTGTTGGCGGTGGAAGGCCTGCAGGCGCCCGTGGAGGTGGTACGGGACCCGTGGGGTGTCCCGCACGTGTACGCCCGCACCGAGCACGACCTGTTCTTCGCCCAGGGGTACGTGCACGCGCAGGACCGGCTGTGGCAGATGGAGGTGAACCGCCGGACCGCCAGCGGGCGCCTGTCGGAGTGGTTCGGCGAGCGCACCCTCGCCACCGACCGGTTCCTGCGCACCCTCGGTCTGCGGCACGCCGCGGCGTTGGAGTGGCAGCTGCTGTCCGCGGAGGCCCAGGCCGCCCTGCGGGCGTATGCGGCCGGGGTCAACGCCTTCCTGCGGCAAAACCGCGGCCGGCTGCCGCTGGAGTTCGTGCTGCTGCGGACCGCCCCCGAGCCGTGGTCGCCCCTGGACAGCCTGGCCTTCGGCAAGTTGATGGCCTACGACCTCGGCGGCAACTGGCAGACCGAGCTGTTGCGCGCGGACCTGCAGGCGCTTCTCGGGCCAGAGGCGGTGGCGCGGCTTCTGCCCCCACCCCTGCCGGACACCCCCATCATCGTGGGCGGACGAGTGGGCGCCCCCCAGGGCGGGCAGACCGCGGCCGCAGTGGTGGGCAGCAACAACTGGGTGCTGTCCGGAGAGAAGACCGACACAGGCAAACCCTACCTCGCGAACGACCCTCACCTGCGCATCGGGTTCCCGTCCATCTGGTACACGATGCACCTGGTGGGTGGCCGCTACCACGTGGCGGGCTTCACCTTCCCCGGGGTGCCGGGCGTGGTCATCGGCCACAACGGCCACCTGGCGTGGGGTGTCACGAACGCGAACCCGGACGTACAGGACCTGTTCTTGGAGCGGTTGCACCCGCAGGATCCCTCCCGCTACCTGTTCCGGGGCCGCTGGTGGCCGGTCCAGACCCGGGTGGAGGAAATCCGCGTGCGGGGTCGGGCCGAGCCGGAACGCTGGGTGGTCCGCAGCACCCACCACGGGCCGATCCTGAACGACGTGGTGGAGGGGCTTCGGGAGGTGGTGGCGCTGCGGTGGACCGCGTTGCTGCCCACCACCGTGGCCGAAGGGGTGCTGCGGTACAACCGGGCCCGCACGGTCCAGGAGTTCCGCGAGGCCCTGCGGTACTTCCACGTGCCCGCGCAGAACTTCGTCTTCGCCGACCGCAAGGGCAACGTCGGCTACCAGCTCCCGGGCCGGATCCCCGTGCGGGCCCGGGGGGACGGCACCGTGCCCGTACCCGGCTGGACCGGCGAGTACGAGTGGGTGGGATGGGTGCCCTACGAAGCACTGCCCTCCCTCTCCAACCCTCCGCAGGGGTGGATCGCCACCGCCAACAACCGCATCGTCCCCGACGGTTTCCCCTACCACCTGGGTAGCGAGTGGTCCGAAGGGCTGCGCGCCCGGCGGATCGCGGAAGTCCTGGCCAGCCGCGGCCGGTCCAGCCTGGAAGACCTAAAGCGGCTACAGTACGACCACGTCTCCCTGGCAGCCCGCCGGATCGCGCCGGTCCTGGGGCGGGTGGCGGTCGCGGACGAGGGGGTGCGTGCAGTACAGGAGGAACTGGCCCGCTGGGACGGGAGGCTGTCCGTGGAGAGCCGGCCGGCGGCGGTGTACGAGGCGTTCCTGGTTCGGGCGGCGGAGGTGCTGTTTCGGCCGCGGCTGGGTGAGAAGCTTTGGGAACGCTACGCGCGGCGGCCGTTCGTCATGGCCGCGCTGCTCTGGCTGTGGGAACGGCCGCAGGACCCGTGGTGGGGCCCGGGCGGTCGGGACCGGGCTGTGGGGGACATCTTGCAGGGCGCAGTACGGGACCTGGAGGCCCGCCTGGGCCGGGACCGGAGCCGGTGGAGGTGGGGAGCTTTACACAGGGCACGGTTCGGGCACCTGCTGGACCCGATTCCTGTAGTGGGCCGGCTGCTCGGCCTCGGCCCCTACCCCACGCCCGGAGACGGCTGGACCGTGAACCAGGCAGCGTATTCGCTCCTGCGCCCCTTCGACCAGACCGTGGTGGCCTCCATGCGGATGATCGTGGACCTCGCGGACCTGGACCGGTCGGTGGCGGTACACACCACCGGGCAGTCCGGGCTCCTCGGCCACCCGCACCGCGGAGACCTCGCACCCCTGTGGGCGGAGGGCCGGTACCACCCCTTGCTGTGGTCTCGGGAGGCGGTGGACCGCCACGCGCGGGCGCGCCTAGAACTGCGGCCCTTGGGGGAGCACCGCTAGATCACCCCAAGAGTCGCCCTGCGATTGCTGGGTCCACCCGGCCGAGGGCCCTTCGGGGACAGACCCCTAGACCGCAGGCCTGTTCGCAACCGCTGGAGCTTGCAGGCCGTGTTCTGGTGCGTTATCCTGTCGCTACCAAACGTTTGGTAGGACACGTGGCCGAGGTCGGGATCCGCCCCAAGCACGAGGAGCTGCTCGCCGCGGCCGTGCGCCTGTTCCGCCAGAAGGGCTACCACGACACCTCCATGCAGGACCTGGCGGAGGCGGTGGGGATCCAGCGTGGCAGCCTGTACCACTACATCGAGGCAAAGGAAGACCTCCTCTGGGAAATCATGGAGCGGTCCATCCGGCGGCTGCTGGAGGCCGTGGAGCCCGTGGCGCGGTCCGGGGCCCCGGCGGCGGAGAAGCTGCGGGAGGCCATCGCCGCACACCTGCGGGTGGCCGCCTCCTCCCGAGACGAGCTCACGGTGTTGCACGTGGAGCTCAAGAGCCTGTCGCCCGTCCGGCGGGCGCGCATGCTTGCACTCCGGGACCGGTACGAAGGGCTGTTCCGCCGCATGGTGGAGGAAGGGGTGCACAGCGGCGAGTTCCGGCCCGCAGACCCCAAAACCGTGGGGCTCGCGGTCCTGGGAGCCTGCAACTGGTTCACCACGTGGTTCCAGCCGGACGGGCCGCTATCCCACCAGGACTTCGCCCGTGCGTTCGCGGACCTGTTCCTGCAGGGCCTAGCGCGGACGCGGGACGCGTAGGAGGCAGAACGTGCCAACACCGTGGGTCCGCCGTGCTGCCGTCCTCGGGGCCGGCACCATGGGCTCTCAGATCGCCGCGTTGCTGGCCAGCGCCGGCATCCCGGTCCTGCTCCTGGACCTTCCCTCCCACGACCTCACGGAAGAGGACCGACGGCGGGAGCTCCCCCCTGACCACCCGGAGGTCCGCAACCGCCTGAGCCGTACGGGGCTCGAGCGGGCGCTTGCCATGAGGCCCGCGGCCTTCACCGCACCCGAGTGGGCCCGCCTGGTCACCGTGGGCAACTTCGACGACGACCTGCCGCAGCTCGCGGAGTGCGACTGGGTGGTGGAGGCCGTGGTGGAAGACCTCGGGGTGAAACAGGAGCTGCTGGAGCGGGTGGAGAGGGTATGGAGGCCCGGGGTGGTGGTGAGCACCAACACCAGCGGCCTGCCGATCCGAGACGTGGCCGCGGGGCGGTCCCCGGAGTTTCGCCGGCACTTCCTCGGCACGCACTTCTTCAACCCCCCGCGCTACCTCCGGCTCCTGGAGGTCATCCCGCTCCCGGAGACCGACCCCGAGGTCCTACGGTGGGTGGAGGACGTGGGCAGCCGGGTGCTGGGCAAGGGTGTGGTGTTCTGCAAGGACACGCCCAACTTCATCGCGAACCGCATCGCCACGTACGGCTTCCTCCGCACCGCCCACCTGATGGTGGAAGAGGGCCTCACGGTGGAAGAGGTGGACGAACTCACGGGCACCTTCCTCGGCCGGCCCCGCAGCGCCACCTTCCGCACCGCGGACCTCGTGGGCCTGGACGTTCTCGCCCACGTGGCGCGCAACTCGTACGAGCGGCTCGTCCACGACGAGGAGCGGGAGACCTTCCAGTTGCCGGACTTCATCCAGGCGATGCTGGAGCGGGGCTGGCTGGGGGACAAGGCGGGAGGGGGCTTCTACCGGCGGCAGGACGGGGAAGTCCTGGCCCTGGACTGGCGAACCCTGGAGTACCGCCCGCGGCAGCGGCCGCGCCTGCCGAGCGTGGACGCGGTGCGGAACGTGGACGACTGGGCCCGCCGGGTCCGCGCGGTCCTTGGATCCGGCGACCGAGCCGGCCGCTTCCTGTGGCGGGTCCTCTCCGCAGGCTTGGTGTACGCGGCCCGGCGGATCCCGGAGATCGCCGACGACCTGGTGAGCGTGGACCGCGCCATGCGCTGGGGGTTCGGGTGGGAGATGGGTCCCTTCGAGACGTGGGACGCCTTGGGGGTCCGGGACGTGGCGGACCGACTGCGGGCGGAAGGGGTGACGCTCCCTTCCCTTGTGGAGGAGGTGCTGGACGCGGGAGGTTCGTTCTACCGCCGCCGGGACGGGGCGCTGGAGGTCTTCCAGCCCGCCTCTCGCAGCTACGCACCCGTGTCGTGGCCTGCGGGTGTGATCGTGCTCAAGGAGCGCAAGGCGCAGGGCGCGGTGGTGGCGTCCAACCCGGGCGCGAGCCTGGTGGACCTGGGCGACGGGGTGGGGTGCGTGGAGTTTCACACCAAGATGAACGCCATCGGCGAGGACGTGGTCCGGATGCTGCAGCGGGCTCTGCGGGAAGCCGAGGCGCGCTTCGACGCCCTGGTGGTGGCCAACCAGGGGCCGGACTTCTCCGCGGGCGCCAACCTCGTCCTGCTCCTCATGGAGGCACAGGACGGGAACTGGGAGGACCTGGACCTGGCGGTGCGGACCTTCCAGCAGATCAACCAGTCCATCAAGTACTTCCCCAAGCCGGTGGTGGTGGCGCCCCACGGCCGTACGCTGGGCGGAGGCTGCGAGCTCGTGCTGCACGGGGCGCGGGTGCAGGCGGCCATGGAGACCTACCTGGGGCTGGTGGAGGTGGCGGTCGGTTTGGTGCCCGCGGGCGGCGGAGTGAAGGAGATGGCCGCCCGCGCCGCCCGCCGTTTCCCGGACGACGTGGACGGCGACCTGTTCCCCCTGCTGCGGTTCGCCTTCGAGACTGTGGCCATGGCCCGAGTGAGCACCTCCGCGGAGGAGGCCCGCACGCTCGGCTTCCTGCGCGACGGGGACGGGATCTCGTGGAACCCCGACCGGCTGGTGGCGGACGCCAAGAGGCTGGCGTTGGCGCTGGTGGAGACGGGCTACCGGCCGCCCCTGCGACGCCCGGTACGGGTGGGCGGCGAACGGGTGCGCGCGGCGCTGTACGCCGGGTTGCACAACCTCCGGGTGGGCGGGCACATCACGGCGTACGACGAGCACATCGGCCGCAAGCTCGCTTACGCGCTCACCGGTGGCGACGTGCCCGAGGGGGCACGCGTGGACGAGGAGCACCTGTTGGACCTGGAGCGGGAGGCGTTCCTGAGCCTACTGGGCGAGCGCCGGACCCAGGACCGGATCCGGCACATGCTGGAGCGGGGGCGCCCGCTCCGGAACTGAAGGAGGTGGCCGGTGCGGGAGGCAGTGTTGGTCACCGCGGTGCGGTCCGCAGTGGGCAAGGCCCCTCGGGGGGCGCTCAAGGACGCGCGGCCGGACGAGCTGGCCGCACAGGTCATCCGCGCCGCGCTAGAGCGCACGCCGGGGCTGGAGCCGCGCGAGGTGGACGACGTCATCCTGGGCTGCGCCATGCCTGAAGGCGAGCAGGGGCTGAACGTGGCGCGGGTAGCCGCGCTGCGGGCAGGCCTTCCCGACTCCGTGCCCGGGGTGACCGTCAACCGCTTCTGTGCCTCCGGGCTACAGGCCATCGCCATGGCCGCGGAGCGTATCCTGGCGGGCTGGGCGGAGGTGGTGGTGGCCGGCGGCACGGAGAGCATGAGCCGGATCCCCATGAGCGGGTGGAAGTTTGCGCCCCACCCCGAACTGGTGGAGCGGTGGCCGGACGTGTACCTGTCCATGGGCAACACCGCAGAGATCGTGGCCCGGCGCTTCGAGGTGTCCCGGGAGGACCAGGACGGCTGGGGGCTGCGCAGCCACCAGCGGGCCGCCGCGGCCATCCGGGAGGGTCGGTTCCGCGAGGAGATCGTGCCGGTGCGGGTGCGGCGCTGGGAGGAGGACGGTCCCGCACCGCGGGCGCGGGAGATCACCTTCGAGGTGGACGAGGGCGTGCGGTTCGACGCGTCCCTGGAAGCCATGGCCAAGCTCAAGCCCGCCTTTGCCAGGGACGGGACCGTCACCGCGGGAAACGCCTCCCAGACCAGCGACGGCGCCGCGGCGTGCGTGGTGATGAGCAGCCAGCGGGCAGAGCAGCTGGGGCTGCGTCCCCTCGGGGTGTTCCGGTCGTTCGCGGTGGCGGGAGTGCCTCCCGAGATCATGGGCATCGGGCCCGTGGAGGCGGTGCCGAAGGCGCTGCGGCGGGCTGGGCTGCGGCTTCAGGACGTGGACCTGGTGGAGCTCAACGAGGCCTTCGCGAGCCAGACCCTGGCGGTGATCCGGCAGCTGGAGCTGGACCCCGAGCGGGTGAACCCGAACGGGGGCGCCATCGCCCTGGGCCACCCCCTGGGGTGCACGGGCGCGAAGCTCACCGCCACCCTGCTGCACGAGATGCCGCGGCGGGGCGCCCGGTACGGAGTCGTGACCATGTGCGTGGGCGGCGGGATGGGCGCCGCAGGCGTGTTCGAGCGGCCGTAGCCGCAGGACGAGGAGGGAACGGGATGGAGACCCAGGAGCGGACGGCTCGACCCGGCGGGGGGTTCTTGATCGAACGCACCCCGCCGGAGGAGGTGTTTACGCCCGAAGACCTTGCGGAGCACCACCGGATGGTCCGCAAGGCGGCCCAGGACTTCATGCAACGGGAGGTCCTGCCCCGGGACGCGGAGATCGAAAGGCAGGACTGGGAGTTAACCCGGAGCCTGCTGCGCAAGCTGGGTGAGATGGGGTTCCTGGCTCCGGACCTGCCCGAGGCCTACGGGGGAAGCGGCATGGACAGCCTCGTGTCCTTGGTGCTGGCGGAAGAGATCTCCGGGTCTTCGTTCTCCGTGAGCTACGGCGGACACGTGGGCATTGGCACCCTGCCCATCGCCTTCTTCGGGAACGAGGAACAGAAGCGCCGCTACCTCCCGGCCATGGCCCGCGGCGAGAAGATCGGGGCGTACGCGCTCACGGAGCCCACCGCGGGCTCGGATGCCCTGTCCATCCGCACCCGTGCTACCCGCAGCGCAGACGGCCGCTTCTACCTGCTGTCCGGCCAGAAGCAGTTCATCACCAACGCGGCGTTCGCGGATGTGTTCACCGTGTACGCCAAGGTGGACGGAGAGCACTTCACCGCCTTCATCGTGGACCGAGACACCGAAGGCCTGAGCCTCGGGGACGAAGAGCACAAGATGGGCGTCAAGGGGTCGTCCACGCGCAGCGTGTTCCTGGAGAACGCCCGGGTGCCCGTGGAGAACGTGCTCGGGGAGGTCGGCAAGGGGCACCGGGTGGCCTTCAACATCCTGAACCTGGGTCGGTTCAAGATCGGCGCCGCGTGCCTGGGCGGCGGCAAGCGGGCCCTGCGGCAGGCGGTGGCCTACGCCGCGGAGCGGCGGCAGTTCGGCCGGCCCATCGTGGAGTTCGGGCTCATCCGGCAGAAGCTGGCCCGCATGGCCGCAGGGCTGTACGCGGTGGAGAGCATGGTCTACCGAACGGGTGGGCTGGTGGAGGCTGCGGTGGGCGCCGCCCGGGAGGGCGGGGAGGTGCTGCGCGCCCTCGAGGAGTACGCGGTGGAGTCCTCCCTCAACAAGGTGTTCTCCACGGAAGTGCTGGACTTCGTGGTGGACGAGGTGGTCCAGGTCTACGGTGGCTACGGGTACATCGAGGAATACCCAGCGGCCCGCGCCTACCGGGACGCCCGGATCAACCGGATCTGGGAGGGCACCAACGAGATCAACCGCCTGCTGGTGGTGGACATGCTGACCAAGCGGGCCCTTTCGGGCCGGCTGGCCCTGCTGCCCGCGGTGCAGGCGGTGGTGGGCGAGCTCACCAGCCCGCCCTCCGACGGCGAGGCGCACGACGGGCCGCTCGGGGAGGAGGGACGCCTGGCCGAGTCGGCCAAGAAGGCGGCGCTGCTGGCCGCCGGGGTGGCGGTGCAAAGACACCTCGACCGCCTGGAGGGGCTTCAGGAGATCCTGGGTTGGATCGCGGACCTGGTGGCCGAGGCCTTCGCGGTGGAAAGTGCGGTCCTGCGCGCACAGAAGGCCACCCGCCGGGGGGACCCGAAGGCGGAGACCCTGGCGGCGCTGGCCCGTGCGTACGTGTACGAGGCCCTGCCGCGGGTGGAGGTGACCGCCCGACAGGTCCTGGCCGCGAGCGACGAGGGCGACGCCCTGCGGACCGAGCTGGCGGGCCTGCGGCGGATCCTGCGTTACACCCCGCCGAACCTGGTGCAGCTGCAGCGCGCGGTCGCGGACGCGGTGGTGCGGGCTGGAGGCTACCCGGCGTAGCCCCGGGGGGTGCGAGATGGCGGCGGAGCGGCCCTGGCTTCGGCACTACGACCCTGGAGTGCCGCCCCACCTGGAGTACCCTTCGATGCCCCTGGGCGAGGTGCTGCGGCGCGCGGCCCGCACCTACCCCGACCGCGGTGGGGTGGTGTTCTTCGGCCGGCGCATCTCCTTCCCGGAGCTGGACCGCATGGCGGACCGGTTCGCCGCCGGGCTGCAGCGTCTGGGCGTGCGCAAAGGCACGGCCGTCTCCCTGCACCTCCCCAACTGCCCGCAGTTCGTGGTCGCCTACTACGGGGTGCTGCGCGCAGGTGGGGTGGTGGTGCCGCACAACCCGCTGTACACCGAGCGGGAGATCACTCACCAGCTCCAGGACAGCGGCGCGGAGGTGGCGGTCACCCTGACCCTTCTGTACCCGCGGGTGGCCGCGGCCGCGCGGGCCGTGGGAGTCCGGTCCGTCGTGTTCACGGGGATCCACGAGTTCATGCCGCCCCTGTTCCGCCTCCTGTACCCCCTGCGGGCCCGGCGGGAAGGGCAGTGGGTGGACGTCCGGCCCGGACCCGGGGTCCACACGTTCTCGGAGTTGCTCCGGCCCGCCTCGCCGCCGTCGGTAGAGGTGAGCCCCGACGAACCCGCGGTGTACCTGTACACCGGCGGGACCACGGGGGTGCCGAAGGCGGCGGTGCTCACGCACCGCAACCTGGTGTCCAACCTGCTGCAGACGGTGTCGTGGGACCCGCAGCTGCGCCCCGGAGAAGAGACCACCCTGGCGGTGCTCCCCTTCTTCCACAGCTACGGCATGACCGCGGTGATGAACTTTTCCTTGTGGCTGGGCGCCACCATGGTCCTGGTCCCGCGGTTCGACGTGGGGATGGTCCTGCAGGCCCTGCGCCGCCACCGGCCTACGGTCTTCCACGGGGTTCCCACCATGTACATCGCCCTGTTGAACGCACCGGGGTGGCGGGCGCAGGACTTCCAGTCCGTCCGGGCCGGCATCAGCGGCGCCATGGGCCTGCCCGTGGAGGTCCAACAGCAGTGGGAGCGCGCGACGGGGGGCAAGCTGGTGGAGGGCTACGGGCTCACGGAGGCCTCGCCCGTGACCCACTGCAACCCCCTGTACGGTCTGCGCAAGCCGGGCAGCATCGGGATCCCGGTGCCGGACACGGACGCCCAGGTGGTGGACCCGGAAACCGGGGTGCCGCTCCCGGTGGGGGAAGTGGGCGAGCTGTGCGTGCGCGGCCCGCAGGTGATGGCGGGATACCGGAACCAGCCGGAGGAGACCGCGCGGGCGTTGCGCGACGGCTGGCTCCACACGGGTGACATGGCGCGCATGGACGAGGACGGCTTCTTCTACGTGGTGGATCGCAAGAAGGAGATGATCAACGTGGGCGGGCTCAAGGTCTTCCCGCGGGAGGTGGAGGAGGTCTTGTACCGACACCCCGCGGTGCGGGAGGCGGCGGCGGTGGGCGTCCCGGACCCGGCTCGCGGTGAGGTGGTCAAGGCCTTCGTGACGTTGAAGCCAGGCGCGCAGGCCACGGAGGAGGAACTGGTGGCATTCTGCCGGCAACACCTGGCGCCCCACAAGGTACCGCGGTCGGTGGAGTTCCGGCCCGAACTGCCCAAGACGTTGATCGGCAAGGTGCTCCGTCGGGCGCTGGCAGAGGAGGAGCGGCTGAAGGCACCCTCCTGAACGCCCCTCGCCGCCCGTTCCGCCCCGTTGTACCCTGCGGGAGGGGCCGGATGCGCAGCCGTCGTTTCTGGAACCTGGTGCACCGCCACGCGCGGGCCTACGCGGTGGGCTACGCCGCCGCCCTCGCGGCGGTGGCCATGGCTCAGGTTGCCCCGTGGGTGTTGCGGGCCGCGGTGGACGGCATCCAGCGCCAGGACCCCCACGTCCCGCGGCTGGCCCTGCTGCTGGTCGGCCTGGCCCTCGTGGAGGGTGCCTTCAGCTACACCATGCGTTGGCAGATCCTCGGCGCTGCCTTCCGGATCGAGGCGGAGCTGCGGCGGGAGCTGTTCGCGCACCTGCAGCGGATGGATGCGACCTTCTTCCACCGATGGCGGACCGGAGACCTCATGGCGCGCGCGGTGAGCGACGTGCGGGCGGTGCAGCGGTTCGCGGGGGTGGGGCTCATGCGGTCCTTCCACACCGTGGTGATGGTGGCCACCTCCGTGGCCTTCATGCTGACGGTGAGCCCACGCCTCACCGTGGTCACCATGGCCATCCTGCCGCTTGCGACCGTGCTGTTCGTGGTGCTGGGACGCCAGGTGCACCGGCGGTTCGAGACCGCGCAGGAGCGGTTCAGCGACCTTTCCACCCGAGCCCAGGAGAACTTCAGCGGCATCCGGGTGGTGAAGGCCTTCGCGCGGGAGGAAGCGGAGGTGGAGCGCTTCCGGGACGCGGTGGAGGCCGTGGCGGCGGCCAACGTGCGGTTGGCGCGGGTGCAGGGCGCGGTGTGGCCGGCCATCGGGCTCGTCCTGGGGCTTGCTGCGGTGGCCCTCCTGTGGGAGGGCGGGCGGCTGGTGGCTGCAGGCCGGCTCACGGTGGGCCAGCTGGTGCAGTTCTCCTACTACCTGGCGCGCCTCAGCTTCCCCATGATCGCCGCCGGATGGGTGCTCAACCTGTGGCAGCAGGGCCGCGCGTCCATGGGGCGGCTGGAGGAGGTGTTGAACGCCCGACCGCGGATCGCAGACCCCAAGGACCCCGTGCGCCTGCCCGCGGTGCGCGGGGAGGTCGAATTCCAGGGCGTGTGGTTTTCCTACGACGGTGTCCCAGTCCTGCGGGACGTGAACCTGCGCATCCCCGCGGGCGCCACGGTGGCGGTGGTGGGACCCACCGGCGCGGGCAAGAGCACCCTGGTGAGCCTCATCCCGCGCCTGCTGGATCCCACCCGGGGCCGCGTGCTGCTGGACGGGGTGGACCTCCGGCGCCTGCCGCTGCGGACGGTGCGGGAGGCGGTGGGGTTCGTTCCCCAGGACCCGTTCCTGTTCAGCGACACCCTCCACGCCAACATCGCCTTCGGCGGCGACGGCGAGCGGGTGGAGCGAGCCGCGGAGGTGGCCCGGATCGCCAAGGACCTGGGCCAGCTGCCCCAGGGCTACGAAACCGTGGTGGGCGAGCGAGGCGTGACCCTGTCCGGTGGACAGCGGCAGCGCACGGCCCTCGCCCGGGCCCTGGCCCGGGACCCCCAGATCCTCGTCCTGGACGACGCGTTGAGCAGCGTGGACACCCAGACGGAGGAGGAGATCCTACGGGGGCTGCGGTCCGTGCTGCAGTCCCGCACCGCCGTGGTCATCTCCCACCGCATCTCCACCATCCGGGACGCGGACTGGATCGTGGTCCTGGACCAGGGGCAGGTGGTGGAGCAGGGGACGCATGACGCCCTGCTGGCCCGCGGTGGCCTGTACGCGGAGCTGTACGAGCAGCAGCGCCTGCGGGAAGCCCTGGAGCAGGAGGCGCCGTGACCGCCCCCCCGTACGAGGAGGAGGTGCTCTCGGGAAGGGCCGACCCGCGGGTGGTGCGGCGGCTGGTCGGCTACGTGCGGCCCTACCGCGGCCGGGTGCTCGCTGCGGTGGCCCTCCTGGTGGTGGCGTCCGCCACGGAGCTGGCAGGACCCCAACTGTACCGGGTCGCCATCGACCGCTATATCGCGCCCCCCGGCGGCCGGCCAGACTTCGGGGGACTGGGCGCGGTAGCCGCGGCGTACCTCCTGGTGGTCCTGGTGGGCTTCGGCGCCCGGTGGACGCAGAACGTGGTCATGCAGGCGGTGGGCCAGCGGGCCATGGCGGACCTGCGCATGGACCTGTTCCGCCACCTCCAGCGGCTGCCCTTGGCCTTCTACCACCGGAATGCGGTGGGCCGGCTGGTGACCCGGGTCACCAACGACGTGGACAGCCTGAACGAGCTGCTCACCTCGGGCGTGGTGGCGGTGTTCGGGGACCTGCTGACCCTGGTCGGCATCGTGGCGGCCATGGTGTGGCTGGACTGGCGGCTCGCCCTGGTGGCGCTCAGCGTGCTGCCCCTGGTGTACGCGGTCACCGAGCGGTTCCGACGCCGGGCTCTGGAGGCCTACCGCGCGGTGCGGACGCGGCTCGCGCGCATCAACGCGTACCTGAACGAGCACATCACCGGCATGCCGGTGGTGCAGCTGTTCACGCAGGAGGCCCGCAGCCTGCAGCGGTTCGACGCGCTGAACCACGACCACCTACAGGCCAACCTCGGGTCTCTGTCGAACCTGGCGCAGTTCTTCCCCTCCGTGCAGGTGCTGGGGACCGTGGCGGTGGCGCTGCTGCTGTGGTACGGGGGAGGCCAGGTGGTGCAGGGATGGACCACCCTGGGCGTGCTCGTGGCCATGGTGCAGTACGCGGAGCGCTTCTTCGACCCCATCCGGGAGCTGGCGGAAAAGTTCAACCTCCTGCAGCAGGCGCTGGCGAGCAGCGAGCGCATTTTCGGCCTGCTGGACGAACCGGTGACGGTGCGGGACCCGGCGCGTCCGGTACGGCTGGAGCGGGTGCGGGGCGAGGTGGTGTTCGACGACGTGTGGTTCGCCTACGACCCCGAGGGGGCGGGCGGCCGGGACGGTGCGGGCTGGGTGCTGCGGGGCGTCTCCTTCCGCGTGGCCCCGGGCGAACGGGTCGCCCTGGTGGGCCCCACGGGGGCGGGGAAGAGCTCCGTGCTGAACCTGCTGTGCCGGTTCTACGACCCCCAGCGCGGCCGGGTGCTGCTGGACAGGGTGGACGTGCGGTCGGTCCGGCAACAGGACCTGAGGCGCCACATCGGGCTCGTGCTGCAGGACGTGTTCCTGTTCTCCGGGACGGTGGAGGACAACATCCGGCTGTGGGACCCGGAGATCTCCGAGGAACGGGTGCGGGAAGCGGCCCGCTTCGTCGGGGCGGACCGCTTCATCGAGCGGCTGCCGGACGGCTACCGCACGGAGGTGGGCGAGCGGGGGGTACGGCTGTCCATGGGACAGCGGCAGCTCATCGCGTTCGCCCGGGCTCTCGCGTACAACCCCGAGGTCCTCCTCTTGCTGGACGAAGCCACGAGCAGCGTGGACGCAGAGACGGAGCGGTGGATCCTGGAGGCCATGGACCGAGTGCTCCGCGGTCGGACCTCCATCGTGATCGCGCACCGCCTGTCCACGGTCCAGAGCGTGGACCGGATCCTCGTGCTGCACCGGGGCCGCCTGGTGGAAGAAGGCACCCACGCGGACCTGCTGGCCCAGGGAGGGGTGTATGCCAAACTGTACCGGCTGCAGCTTCACGGGTCAGGGCTGCGGACGGAGGGGAGGGCGTGACCAGGTGAACGAGGCACAGGTGGTGGCGGAACTGCAGCGGCTGATGGCAGAGGCGGTGGCCGAGCGTCGGGGGCTCGTGGCCTTCAGCCGCCTCGGAGCCTCCGACCTGGACCGCATGGCGCGCCGGGCAGAACAGGAGGCGCTGGAGCGGGTGGGTGCCCTGCTGCCCACGAGCCCCACAGAGCCGGTGCTCCGGGAAGTGTCTGGCCTGCTGGCCTCCCTGCAGGCGGCGCTCCGGGACCTGGAAGACCAGCAGGGGATCCGCGAAGACTCCCGCCTCCTCGCCCGTGACGAGCTGGTTTGGGAGACCTTCGAACGGGTAGCGGCGCTGCTCCGCGTGCTCTAGGACCACCCCAGTCGGGACAGGCTCCTAGTGTCCTGAGTCGAGATTGCGATTAAGAAATCTGGCCAAGCTCGCCAGGATCTGGTCGGCGCTCTTGGTCCAGACGAAGGGCTTGGGGTCGCGATTGCGATGGTCGATGTACCGGTAGATGGCCTGCTCCAGTTCGCGGGTGCTGCGGTGGGTACCCCGGCGGAT
>Ga0209479_1002097_pt1 | contig 15242 bp, 13 predicted proteins | sample DewCreD2012metaG_2_FD_184112 | JGI IMG/M metagenome (GOLD analysis project Ga0209479, IMG submission 184112) | Hot spring sediment bacterial and archeal communities from British Columbia, Canada, to study Microbial Dark Matter (Phase II) - Dewar... ...
GCGTCGCTGCACTCGCCCTGCGCACAGGCGAGTGGCTGCTCATCGGCAACGACACCGAGCAGGGACGGCATCAGCTCGCCATCTGGCTCTCGGACGACGAGGGGCGCACTTGGCGCGTCGCTCGCTACTTGGAGCGCGACGGCGTGGGACGCGGACGCTACGCCTACCCGTGCGCCATCCAAGCGCGCGACGGGACGATTCATGTGACCTACAGCTACGCGCTGGAACACGATGACCTGCCCCGCGACGAGCAGGGCAGACCCAAGCGCAGCGCCATCAAATGGGCGCGCTTCGATCGCGAGTGGTTGCTCCGAGGCGACTAATCGGGTATCCTATAGGGCGATGCATGCGACGCTGCCGCCGCCTGTGGACACGCCTGCAGGGGCGAGGCTGCTGTACCGAAGCGAGAACGCGCTGGTCTACGAGCGGCGCTTCTACTCGGATGACCCGCTCGCCGCGCTGGAGTTCGAAAGCGGCACGGACTGGGCGGAGTTCGTGCTGAGCCTGCGCCCGCCCGACGCGGAGCATCTGGTCTGCCCGCGCACGCTGCGCAGCGATGTGCGCTACCTGCATCACCATCTGGTGGCGCGCCTGTCGCCTGAGTGCCTGCGCAGCTGGCTCGCGCCCGATCGCGCGCGCGTGCTGCCTGAGCTGCAGCCGTTCGTGCGCGGCGACGCCCCGTTCCCGCGCACGCTCTACCTGCTGGTGGACAACCCCCTGCTGCACGGCGTGGTCGAGGCGCTGCTGATGCCCCCACCTGTCGGCAGTTTGCGTCTGTTCTACGAGGGCAAGTTGCGCGAGCTGGTCGCCTTTTTGTGCTTCGCGGAGCCAGAGGTGGTCGCCGCCCAAGACGACGCCCGCCTGCGCGACGCGCTGGAGTACCTGCAGCAGCACCTGAGCGACCCGAACGCCCTGCAGAAGGTCTCCGAGCGGCTGTGCGTCAGCCCGCGCCAGTGCCAGCGGCTGTTCCGCGTCGCGATGGGCTGCTCGCCGTCGGAGTACCTGACCGAGTTGCGCATGCGCCGCGCGGCGACCCTGCTGGTCAGCACGAACTTGTCGGTCTCCGAAATCGCGCTGGAGGTGGGCTACCTGAGCCTAAGCCACTTCTCGCGGGTGTTCCGCGAGCGGTTCGGCAAGACGCCCCGCGCCTTCCGCGCCGCGCCCAGCCTAAGCATCGAGGAATTGCCTTTGAAGTAATACCAATCGCCGAGCCAGAGTTTATAAAAGCTTGAATGAACGAGAACCCCCTCCTTAAGGTTCCCCCTGCGAGCAGGGGGAACCGTGGGCGCGCGGCTTGGTTCCCCTCGCGAAGCGGGGGGAACCTCAAGGAGGGGGGAATTATGAACTTTGGCTCGACGCTTGATATAAGCTGTTCACCCGCCCCCCCAGAATCGCCTGTCGACGCTGCGGTACTGCACCGCTTCGGCGATGTGAGGCAGTTGAATGGCGTCCGACCCGTCTAAGTCGGCGATTGTGCGGGCGATTTTGAGGATGCGGTCGTAGGCGCGCGCGCTCAGCCCCAGCCGCTGCACTGCCATGCGCAGATACCCCCGCGCATCCTCCCCAATCGGGCAGTGTTCCCGCGCGAGTTTCGAACTCATCTGCGCGTTGCACACGATTCCGTAGGGGCGCAGCCGTTGCAGTTGCCGCTCGCGGGCGCGCACCACGCGCTCGCGAATCGCCGCCGAACTCTCGCCCGCCTGCAGGGTCAGCAACTCGTCCTGCTTGAGGCGCGGCACTTCCAAGTGGATGTCGATGCGATCCAGCAGCGGTCCCGAAATGCGCTGCAGGTACTTGCGGATTATCGTCGGGCTGCACTGGCAGGTCTGGTGCGTGTCGCCGTAAAACCCGCACGGGCACGGGTTCATCGCCGCGACGAGCATGCAGCGCGCGGGGAACTGCACCGCCGCCTGCACGCGCGAGACCGACACGACGCCGTCTTCCAGCGGTTGGCGCATCGCCTCCAGCACATCGCGCTTGAACTCGGGCAACTCGTCCAGAAACAGCACGCCGTTGTGCGCCAGCGAGATTTCGCCCGGACGCGGGATGCTGCCCCCGCCCACCAGCGCGGCGTAGGAGGTCGTATGGTGCGGCGAGCGGAACGGGCGCGTGGTCATCAGCCCCGTCTTGGGCGGCAGTAGCCCCGCCGCGCTATACAATCGCGTCGTCTGCAGCGCCTCCTCCAGCGTCAAGGGCGGCAGAATCGTCGGCAGACGGCGCGCCAGCATCGTCTTGCCCGACCCTGGCGGACCAATCAGCAGCACATTATGCCCGCCCGCGGCGGCAATCTCCAGCGCGCGCTTGGCTTGCTCCTGCCCCCGAATCTCCGCGAAGTCCACCTCGTACTCGGCAGGCTGGCGCAGCAGCGCGTCCACATCCACGCGCACGGGCGACTTGTGCTTGGGGTTAATCAGTAACTGTACGGCGTCCAGCAGCGTCTCCACGCCGTACACCTCGACGCCGCCGACGACCGCCGCCTCCGCCGCGTTCGCCTGGGGCACAACCAGCCGCCGCTTGCCCGACTCGCGCGCGTGCATCGCAATCGACAGCACGCCGTTCACGGGGCGCACCCCGCCGTCCAGCGACAACTCGCCCACAATCAGCGTCCCCTCCAGCGCGTCCAACGGAACCTGCTCCGACACTGCCAGAATGCCAATCGCCATCGGCAGGTCGTAGGCGGGACCCTCTTTGCGCACATCGGCGGGCGCGAGGTTCACCGTGAGTTTGAGTAGCGGGAAATAGAGTCCTGAGTTGCGAATCGCCGTGCGCACGCGGTCGCGCGACTCCTGCACCGCCGTGTCGGGCAGCCCGACCAGCGTCCAGAACGGCGCGCCCTGCTGCAGGTCAACCTCAATCTGCACGGTGAAGGCGTCGATTCCGTGCAGCGCCGCGCTTTCGACACGAGCGAACATAGCCGCGCCTCGATTCGGCGACTCGGCGGCGGTTCCTGCTGCCACACTACCCACAGCGTTTTCGAACAACGAGTCAAATTCCGCGCGGCTGGGGTATACTCTTGCACGAGGAGGCAAGTTATCGATGAAGATATTAGTTTCAGTGAAGCGTGTGCCTGACCCGTATGCGAAGATTAGCCCGAACGCATCGGGAACCGACATCAACCGCGACGGACTGCAGATGGCGGTCAACCCGTTCGATGAGATTGCGTTAGAGGAAGCGATACGCCTCAAGGAGGCAGGCAAGGCGACTGAAGTGGTCGCCGTGTCCATCGGCAGCGCCGAGGCGCAGGAGCAGTTGCGCACCGCGCTGGCGATGGGCGCAGATCGCGCAATCCTCGTACAAACCGATGATCCCCTCGACGCGCCCAGCGTCGCCAAAATCCTCGCCGCCGTCTACCAGCGCGAGCAACCGAACCTGATGCTGATGGGCAAGCAAGCCATCGATATGGACGAGAACCAAGTGGGGCAGATGCTGGCGGCGATATTAGACCTGCCGCAGGCGACCTTCGCGTCGAAAATCACGGTCGAGAACGGCACGGCGACTGTGGAGCGCGAGACGGACAACGGTATCGAGACCGTCCAAGTGCCGCTCCCCGCGATTATCACGGCGGACTTGCGCCTGAACGAGCCGCGCTATGTCGCCTTGACCGGCATCGTGCGCGCCCGCAGCAAGCCGCTGGAGACGCTGACGCCCGCCGATTTGGGCGTGCAGCCGCGCGCGCGCGTGCGCCTGACCCAAGTGGAGGCGCCCCCCGCACGCAAAGCGGGCAAGCGCGTGAGCGATGTCCACGAACTGGTGCGCCTACTGCGCGAGGAGGCGCGCGTTATCTAAGGAGGCAAAGCGATGAAGATCCTGGTACTGGCAGAAACGGACGGCGGGCGCGTCTCAGAAAAGAGCCTGCCCGCGATTGCTTTCGCACAGCAGAAGTCGCCCGAGGCGTTCACCGTCTTGGCAATCGGCGACAACCTGCAGTGCATCGAGACGCTTACGGGCTACGGCGCGCAGGCAGTGCTGACCGTGAACCACCCTGCGCTGGCGAAGCCGCTGGCGGAGCGGTACGCACCTGTGGTCGCCCACTACGCGCGGCAACTCGGCGCGGACGCCATCGTCGCCACGACCACCACCTTCAGCCGCGATGTGCTGGCGCGCGTCGCAGGACTGCTGGACGCGCCGATGCTCAGCGACATCATCGCGCTGGAACAAACCGACGGCAAACTGGTCGCCAAACGCCCCATCTACTCGGCGAACCTCATCGGCACATTCGAAGTGGAGGGCAGCCCCGTTGTGATGACCGTGCGCGGACCCGCGTGGGGCAAGCCTGAGCCGAAAGGCGCGGACTCGCCCGTGCAAACCGCTGAAGCCCCTGCCGACATCCCGACCCGCTCCGAGTGGGTGCGCCTGCAGGGCGGCGGCGGCGGACGACCCGACCTGACCCAAGCCCGCGTGGTTGTCTCTGGCGGACGCCCGCTGAAAGACCCAGAGACCTTCGAGAAATACATCGGTGGGCTGGCGGACGCGCTCGGCGGCGCAGTCGGTGCGACCCGCGCGGCAGTCGATTCGGGCATTGCGCCCAACGAACTCCAAGTGGGGCAAACGGGCAAGACCGTCGCGCCCGAACTCTACATCGCCGTCGCCGTCTCTGGCTCCGTGCAACACCTGGCGGGCATGAAGGACTCCAAGGTCATCGTCGCCATCAACACTGACCCCGAAGCGCCCATCTTTCAGGTAGCAGACTACGGGCTGGTGGCAGACCTCTACCAGGTAGTGCCCGAACTGACGGAACTGCTGAAAAACAGTAAGGGATAGTAATACCAATCGCCGAGCCAGAGTTCACAAAAAATGGCAGTTGATGACCCCCTCCTTAAGGTTCCCCCTCGCGAAGCGGGGGTGAACCCCAACCCTCGCACGGTTCCCCTCGCGAAGCGGGGGTGAACCCCAACCCTCGCACGGTTCCCCTCGCGAAGCGGGGGTGAACCCCAACCCTCGCACGGTTCCCCTCGCGAAGCGGGGGGAACCTTAAGGAGGGGGGCAATAATAGACTCTAAACGCGCGACTGGTCTTACTTCACCTTGCAGGTGGAGACGCCGATGAGCTTGTAGAGAAAGCACTGCCCTGCAAGCCCCGACAGCAGCAGCGGGACGCCAATCAGCCCCAGCCAGTTCTGGGCGTACACGCCCCAGCCGATAATCGCCGCGCCCAGCACAATCCGCAACACGCGGTCAATACCGCCAACATTCGGTTGCATGGTGTTGCACCTCCTACGCTATTCTACGCAAATGCCACACGCATGGTTTCAGAAACGGAACGGATCGGGGTCGTCCTCATCGTCGTCGAGCGAGCTGAGTCGTGCGTCCACAGGCAGCGGCGCGTCGTCGGGGAGCGCGTTCGACTCCACGCGGCGCGGGGGGACGCTGGTCGGCAGGGCGCGTTCGAACGCGCGCAGCACCTCATCGGGCGCGGGCTGGCTGACCAGCACCTTGTGCATCGCGCCGACCACAGCCTCGCGGTTCGGCTCGCTGTTGCCGTTGCGCGTGCGGGCAATCAGGTCGGCGACGGCGTTGCGCTCCAGCGCGGGGTTCAGCTGGCGCAGGTGTTGCCACACGGCGTCTTCGAGGGGCAGGTCGGGCGCGGGGGGGTAGGTCTTCAGACCGTCCTGCCCGCGCATGAGCGCAGGGCGCGGGAAGCGCACGAAAATCGGCTGGTTGAAGTAGGGGTGGCGCACCAGCATCTCGCCGGGCGCAAGCGCGCCGAGCTTCTCTTTCGCCGCGTCGCCGAAAATCGCGTACCCAGGCTGCGCCAGCTCCTCCATCTCGATGCGCCCGTACAGCGCGGTCGAACAGTTGCCCACCACTTGGCGGTCAACCTGCGAGCGGAACTGCTGCGCCCCGAACAGCACCAGCCCCAGATACCGCCCGCGGGCGCAGATGTCGCGCAGCGTGCGCATCACATAGGTCTCGCGATTGGTGTTCGGCGCGTATTGGTTCAGCTCGTCCACCACCACGACCACTGAGTCGACGCCCAAGTCGCGCTGTTCCATTCGCTCGCGCAGCTCGGCGATGATGCGCGTGAAAATCAAATCCTGCGCCTCCGCCGACATGTTCGCGACATCGATCACATACACCGTGCGGTCTTGGAACTCGCCCCACGGCAGGTCGGAGGGCGTCTCGCACTCGCCGACCAGCCCCGCAAAGCGCGTTGTGAGGTTCACCAAGCGGTTCTGGATTTTGCGGATGGTCTCCACCGCGAAGCTGCGCCACTGCTTCTGGTTTTTCGCCTCCAGGTACTTCAGCACGAGTTCGAACCACTGCACGAGGTCGCTGAAGCTGCGCACTTGGATGCGTGTCGGCAGCTCGCGGCTGCGCAGGATTTCCGCCTCTTCGCTCTCGAACTCGAACACTTCGCGTTCGATGACGCGCTGGCGCAAAAACTGCAGGAAGGCGTCCGCTTTGGCGTCCACATCGTCTTTGTTGAGCAGCACCTCCACATAGCGCATCACCTCTTTCATGCCCCACAGCATCGGGCGCACATTGTGGCGCAGGTTGGGGTGCGTGCGCAAAGTGGCGAGGTTCACGCGGTCGGGCTTGTAGGGCGCGTAGTATTCCACGCGCGGGAAGGGCTTCGGCTCGATGCCCACTGCCTGATATACTTTCAGGTCGCGCTCGTCCAGCTGATGGGACGGTGGATGGTCGATAAACAGCAGGTCGCCCCCTTTGACATTGAAGCACACGACCGCTACGCTTTTGGGCGCTTTTTGGAAGATGGCGGTCAGCAGGAACTGTATCGCGCTCGTTTTGGCGGCAAGTCCGCTCGTGCCTGTGATATTCAGATGTCCCGCTTCGGGTCCCAGCAGGAAGTCGGCGTCGAGGTAGATGGGCACGAGGGTTTCGCCGCTTTCGTAGACGCCGACAGGAATGCGCCGCGCGTGGGGGATTTCGTTGATACGCAGGGCGTAATGCACATCCTCTTCGGTCGCCAGATAGACGGGCGCAATCGGCGGGGGTTGCACGGGCTGTTCGGGGTAGTGGCGCAGCACCGCCGCGCGGTAGAGGCGGATCTCGGTGCGCACGGTGGGCGGCTGCAGTTGGGGATTGCCGTCGAAGCCCAGGTAGTCTGCCAGCGCGTTGGGCACATCGTTGTAGGTGTAGCCTTCGGTGATGACGCCCCACACCTTGCGTGCGCCTGCGTCCACCTTGACCAGCGCCCCGATGCCCAGCGGCGCGCCTTCGGTCGCCCACAAGTGGAACTCGTAGGCGGTATTGGGCTGCCGCTCGGTCGCCACCACGCGCCCGATGACCTGACGACTGGGCGGCGGCGCGCCGTTCGCTTGTACCGCTGCTAACGATTGGGTCTGCATGATGATCACCCGCTATATGTGGGATTATACCTCAGTGCGCTCGCTATTGCAAGGGCATCGTTGTGTTTCTACGCTTGCGCTGCCAGCAGTGGTATACTTTAATTATAACGCGGGGTCTAATGTGTGGGCGCTACGGCTTGCTGGGGTAGTGTATTTGGGGAGCGTGCTTTGGGCGCGTGGGGTTCCCGACACGGCGTGGGTGGTGTTTGGCGCGTTGGCGTTGGGCGCGCTGGCAGTGAGCCTGTTGGAGCGTCGCTGGCGCACGCCCGCGGCAACGGGTGTAGCGTTGCTTGCAGATTACGCGCTGATTGGGGGGCTGCTGTGGGGGCTGGGAGGCGCAGCGATTGCCTACTGGCTGTTCGTGTTGCCGCTGGTGTACGCACTGCACCGTTCGGGCGCGGCGGGCACGTGGTTGGGCGGGGGTGTGGGCGGCGTTGCGGTGTATCTGACCGATTGGGCGCGTATAGGCGCGCCGCCGACCGACGCGACGACGCTGAGTTGGACAGTAGGCATCGTAGGGCTGGGCGGCATTCTCGGCTGGCTGTGGCAACGGCGGGTTCAGACGGCGCACGCGGCGCTGCTGGAGGAAGCCGCGCGTGCCGTCGAGCAAAGCGAAGCAGCGGAACGGCGCATCCGCGAGAGCTACCGCGAGCTGGCGCACCACTACCATCGGCTGGAGGAACACCTGACCGCCTTGCAGGACGCTGCCGAGTTGCTGCACGCGCTGCAGCAGGCGCGCGAGCCTGAATCGCTGCTGCACATCCTGCTGGAGCGGTTGCGGGCGCGGTTCGGCGCGTCGGGCGCGGCGATATACCTCACCGACGAGACAGGCACAGTGTTGCAAGCTGCGTGCGCCACAGGCGCGCTCGCGAAGTTTCGAACGACCGCCTTCACGGTGCCCGTGCGTCCGTTCCAAAAACAACCCGATATCCAACCGCTGGTTAACCAGATTCGTGCGGCGGTTCTGGAAATCGAGCGATTGGCGGAAGCGCATCGGGAATCTGCCGAGCGCGCCGATGCAATCGTTGTTCCCCTGGTGGGCGAGGGACGTATTCTGGGCGTGGTCGCGCTCACGGCGCGCGCACAGAATGGGTTCAGTCCCGAAACGCGCGCCCGCGTCCGTGCCCTTGCGCCGCACCTTGCCGCCCTGCTGATGCTGATTGATCAGATGCGCCTGATGAGCATCCGCCTTGCAGAAACCCAGACACTGTACGACTTGGAGAACCTGCTGTTCAGCGTCGAAAGCCCGCGCGCCTTACCCCAACGCGCGCTTGCCGTGTTCAAGTTAGTGCTGCCGTATGAGCATGCGCAGCTGTTGCTGTGTAGCGATAAGAATTTAGAACTCGTGGCGCACGAGGGCGCGATGCCCCCGCTGCACACGGCGCTGCCGAGTCTGAACCAATCCGAGCCGCCCGCGCAGGCGTGCCTCTACGACGCCAACCACGCGCAGGCAGAGGCGTTCGCGCCTGCCTCAAGCGTGATTGTCGCCCCCCTGCGCGGCGGCGTGCGCGTGCACGGGCTAATCGCGCTCGGACGCACAGAGCTGCCTGCGTACAACGAGCTTGACTTGGAACTGCTCCAGACGCTGGCGTTCCAGCTGACCAGCGTGCTGGAGCGCGCCCTGCTGCTCAGCGACTTGGAACGGCTCGCCGTCACCGACGGTCTGACAGGGCTGTATAACTACCGCCACTTCCAAGAGCGGTATCGGGAGGAGGTGAACCTGTGCCGACGCTATCAGTACCCGCTGGCAATTATGCTCATCGACTTGGACGGCTTCAAGCAGGTGAACGACACCTATGGGCATCTGGAGGGCGACTACCTGCTGGTGCAGTTGGCGGATGTGCTGCGCAACACGCTGCGCAACACGGAGCTGATTGCCCGCTACGGGGGCGACGAGTTCGTGGTGTTGATGCCCTCCACGAATTTGCAGGGGGGCGTCGCTGCCGCGAATCGGGTCTTGCACGCCGTGCGCGAGACGCACTTTTTGGACACGATGGGCGCGCCGCGCTTTCGAATTACGCTTAGCATCGGCGTCGCCGCCTACCCCAATAGCACGCAGAACCCCGTCGAATTACTGGAAAAGGCGGATGAGGCGCTCGAAACCGCCAAGCGGGGCGGCAGGAATCGGATCGTCGCCAGCGAAAATATCGCATAAGTACTGAACTCGCCCGCACCGCCGACGAATTATAATAAGGGGTGTCATGGGCGAAAGTGGAGAGCGCGTGATGAAACCTACGACCCTGCAGCAAGCTGAAGCATATTTGCAGCGCGGACGGTTGAAGCAAGCGGCGCGGGTGCTGCGACGCGCCGTGCAGGCGGGCGATGCGCCGTTGGAGTGCTACCTGCGCCTTGCGGAGGTGTGCCGCTTGCAAGAGAACTGGCGCGGCGCAATCGACGCTATCCGAGCCGCGCTCCAGCGTCAGCCCGACTCAATCCCCGCGCGCGAGCGGCTCATCGAACTGCTCATCGAGAGCGGACGCCTCGCGGAAGCCGTCGCCGAGTGCGAACGCTGGCTCAGCGAGGCGCCTGAACACCCGACCCCGCTGGAACACCTGCTGGACGCCCACTGGCACGCGATGGACTACCTGCGCGCCCTGCAAGCCGCGAACCAACTGGTACAGCTGCAGCCCCGCAACGCGCACTATCGCATGCGCCGCGCACGCCTGCTGGACAACCTCGGACGGCACGCCGAAGCGATTAGCGACTACGAGCAGCTCGCGTTCGAAGCAGGCGCGCCGCTGGAGATTATGGTGTGGGCAACGCTCGAACTGGAGCGGCTCGATCGAGTGCAAATGCGCCAGCTCATGCGCCTCTTGATGGAGGACGCGCTGTTCTGGGTGAAGTTCATCCGCGACCCCAAAGGCGCGGCGCGCGAGCGCGGCTTCACCTTCAGTCGCGTCGGCGAAGAGGCGCTGGAGACGATGCCCGACGCGCTCCTGCGCGAGATGCCGCGCCCCCCGCGCCGCTATGCAGGCTATAGCTGAGCGACTGCAGCTGATACGCCACGCGCTCGGCGCACGCACGCTGGTGATGGGCGTGCTGAACACGACGCCCGACAGCTTCTACGACGGCGGCAGGTACGCGGCGTTCGAGCGCGCGCTCGCACGCGCCGAACAGATGCTTGCCGAAGGCGCGGACATCCTCGACATCGGCGGCGAATCGACCCGCCCTGGCGCAGAACCCGTGCCCGAAGACGAAGAGCTGCGCCGCACCATCCCCCTGATTGAAGCCGTGATCGCGCGCTACCCGCAGGCGACCATCTCCATCGACACGACCAAAAGCCGCGTCGCCGAACTTGCGCTACAAACAGGCGCGTGCATCGTCAACGACATCAGCGGGATGACTTTCGACCCGCGCATGGCGGAGGTCGCGGCGCAGGCAGGCGCGCTGGTCGTGCTGATGCACATTCAGGGCACGCCGCGCACGATGCAACTTAGCCCCCACTACGCCGATGTGGTCGCCGAAGTGCGCGAGACGCTCCGCGCCCACGCCCAACGCGCCGAGCAAGCGGGCATCCCGCGCGAGAACATCTGGATAGACCCCGGCATCGGCTTCGGCAAGACGGTGGAACACAACCTGCAACTGCTGCGCTGCCTGCCGACGCTCAGGTCGCTGGGCTACCCTGTGCTGATTGGCGCCTCGCGCAAGTCGTTTATCGGGCACCTGCTGGGCGGGCTGCCGCCCGAAGAGCGGCTGGAGGGCACGCTGGCGACGCTCGCGCTCGCCGTCGCGTGGGGCGCGGACATCGTGCGCGTGCATGATGTGCAGGCTGCCGTGCGCACCGTGCGAATCGCCGACGCGCTTTGCCGACCATGAACCGCTACCTGTTGAGGAATGGACGGTTGCTCGACCCGTCGCAGTCGCTGGATAGGCGCGGCGACCTGCGGTTGCGCGAGGGGCGGATTGCTGAACTCGGCGACGCGCTCGCGCCCGAAGCGGGCGAGACAGTGATTGACTGCACGGGCTGCTGGGTCGCGCCTGGCTTGGTGGACATCCATGTGCATCTGCGCGACTTGGGGCAGAGCCACAAGGAGACGCTGCAGACGGGCGGCGCGGCGGCGGTCGCGGGCGGGTTCACCAGCGTCTGCTGTATGCCGAACACCGAGCCGCCGCTGGACAGCCCGACGCTCGTGCGCGAACTATACGCCCGCGCCGAACGCGAGTCGCCCTGCAGGGTCTATGTGGTTGCCGCGCTCACGCAGGGCATGCGCGGCGAGGTTCCGTGCGACTACCACGCGCTCAAGCAGGCGGGCGCGGTCGCCTGCTCAGACGACGCCTTCCCCGTGCAGTCCGCCGAGGTGATGCGCCGCGCGATGCTCGGTTGCGCCGCCTACGGGCTGCCTGTGGTGACGCACTGCGAGGACAAGTCGCTCAGCGACGGCGCGAGCATGCACGCGGGGTCGGTCAGCGCGCGGCTGGGGCTGAAAGGCGCGCCCGCCTCCGCCGAGACGGTGCAGATTGCCCGCAACGCGCTGCTGGCGCACGAAACGGGCTGCCACCTGCATGTGCAGCACCTCTCGACGGCAATCGGCGTCGCGCTCGTGCGCTTCTTTAAGTCGCTGGGCGTGCGCCTGACGACCGAAGTCGCTCCGCACCACCTGCTGCTGACCGACGAGGCGTGCGCGGGCTTCGACACCGACGCGAAGATGAACCCGCCCCTGCGCACGGACGCCGACCGCGACGCGCTCACGCACGTTGTGCTGGAGGGCGTCATCGACTGCATCGCGACCGACCACGCGCCGCACGCGCCGTTCGAAAAAGCGCAACCGTTCCCCAGCGCGCCGTTTGGCATCCTTGGGCTGGAGACCGCGCTGGGGTGCATCCTCCGCTGGAACCGCCAGTTGCCCCAGCCGCTGGAGCCGCTGCAACTCGTGACCCTGATGAGTACCGCGCCTGCGCGGCTGATGGGGCTGCCTGCAGGCACACTGCAAGTTGGCGCGCCTGCCGATGTGGTGGTGATTGACCCCGACCTGCGCTGGCGGGTGGATGCAACCCAGTTCCGCTCGCGCAGTCGCAACACGCCGTTCGACGGCTGGGAACTGGTGGGCAGGGCGCGTTATACCTTCGTCGGCGGCGCGTTGGTGCATCGCGGGGACTAATCGGGTATACTGCGCCTGGTGATGCGTATGGCGACAATCGCCGCGAAACAGCAACCGACCGAAATCATCTACCCCGACTCGGACGGCAAACCGATGGCAGACAACACCCTGCAAGCGGACGCGATGACCATTATCTACAATAACCTCCGCGCTATCTACGCTGGCGACCCGAATGTGTTCGTTGCGATGGACTTGCTCTGGTACCCTGTGGAGGGCAACCCGCGCATTCGCGTCGCGCCCGATGTGCTGGTCGCGCTCGGACGCCCAAAGGGGCATCGCGGCTCCTACAAGCAGTGGGAGGAAGGGGGCGTCGCGCCGCAGGTGGTGTTTGAGGTGCTGTCGCCGGGCAATCGCAAGGCGGCGATGAACGCGAAGCGTCGGTTTTATGCGCGGTACGGGGTGCAGGAGTATTATGTGTATGACCCTGACACGGGGTTGTGGCAGGGTTGGGTGCGTCGGGGTCGTCGGTTGACGCGGGTGCGTCAGATGGAGGGCTGGCGCAGCCCGCTGCTGGGGATTGTGTTCGGCAAGGGGTTCAAAGAGAACCCAGGCTTGAGCCGTCCTGACGGGAGCGCGTTCATTACTTTTGAGGCGTTGGCGCGTATGGCGGAGCTTGCGGAGCGGCGCGCCGAGCGCGAGCGTCAGATGGCGGAGCGGTTCCGCCAGCAGATGCTGGAGGCGCAACGACGCGCGGAACGCGAGGAGCGGCTCGCACGACAAGAACAGCGCCGCGCCGAGCGATTGGCGCAACGGCTGCGCGAACTGGGGATTGACCCCGACACGCTGGAGTAGTCTCGCCTACTCGCGCTTCTCCATCAGCATCTGCAGCGCGCCGTCGTCGGGGAAGCGTTGCAACCCGCGCCACGCCCAAGTGCGCATCCTGCCCAACTCGCCCAACTTGTAGGCTTTCAGCGCGAGCCAGCGATAGGCGTGCAGCAGCCCCTCCCGCTCGAACGGGTTGCTCGGCGTCCAGTCCGCGCCGTTCTGCACCGCCCGCAGCAGATACCGTTCGCTCAGGTCGTACCGCTCCGTGTAGAGCAGGTGGTAGCGCCCCAGTTCGGTGAAAATCGCGATGCTTTTGGGGTTGTTGCGAGCGCCCTCTTCCAGAAACGCCAACGCCTGCGGGAGGTGTTTGGGGTTGTCGAACAGGATCATCTGCGCGCCCACGAGGTAGCCCGGCACGAAGGTCGGGTCAATCCAGGTCATGAAGCGGTACAGGGGCAGCACCTCGCGCACGGGGCGGTGGAAGTGGTGGCGCACATCGAAGTAGGGCTTCACATTCCGCTCGATGTCGCCCCAGAGCCAGCGCGGGTCGCGTTCGGGTTCGGGGATGACGCCCGTTTCGTCCTCGTGGGTATCCAGTCCGTCCGCGCTGCTGGCGGCGTGCGCTGTGCCGTGCTGTTTCTCGCGGTCGGTCATCGGGCGCATGCGCACGCCCCCATGCGTATACTCGTCGGTCTTCGCCCACAGATAACTGGCGACGCTGCCGCGAAACTCGCCCATCACCGACGCCAACGCCTTTTTGTCGTAGACGGTCAGCGCGTCGAGCGTCTCCGCGCGTTGCGTGTGATACGGCGTGGCGATTCGCGCCAGCGCGCCGCCTACCGCCAAGCCGATTAGACATCCCGCTGCCCCGATAAGCGTTCCGAGTTGCACGGGGTCAATTATCGGCAGTGTGGGTGTTGCGCCTTACTTAGCGTCGGGTGTGAGAAACTATAGAGACTCACAGGCGTCCGTATATGTACCTGCCTCTGCAGGAGAACTTTTCACAAGGAGGTTCAGTATGCGAATCACTGGTAGATGGGTACTTGGTCTACTCGTGGGTGCAGTTTTGGGGCTGGTTGCAGCGCCTGTCGCGCCTTCGGCGCACGCGGCGTCCAAGCGTGCGGAGCGCAAGGCGTCGCCTGCTGGAAAGCGTGCGCAGTCGCCCCCGCTGAAGCCGAAACCGCCTGTTCCCGCTGCCGCACCGCCAGAGCGTCGGCTGGCGTCCGCCGAGCGCGTCGCCGCTGCGGCGGAGTGGACGCCCAGCCACTTGCCCAGCGAGGCGGTTGAGGTAGTGGGCGTCGCGCCGTATCCTGCCCGCGCCGAATCGCGTACCCACGCGCGCATGCAGGCGCGTCAGGCGGCGATACTGGACGCCCAGCAGCAGTTGGTCGAGCAGTTGCACGGCGTTCGCATCACCGCCACACGGCGCCAGAGCAACCAGCGTCTGGACGAGGACATCACTGCCCACACGGTGGGTGTGTTGCAGGGCGCGCGGATTGTCGCCGAGCGCGATCAGGGCGATAGGTACGAGGTGCGCATGCGCTGGACGCCGCCCAGCGGGGCGGTCGCGCTCCCCGAGCCCGAGCGACAGCCTGCGCCGTTTGCCCCGCCGAAGCCGACGCCCGCGCCGCCTGCCCAAACGCCCCTGAAGCGCCCTGCCCCACACCTCGCGCAGGGCTACACAGGCGTGGTCATCGACGCGCGCGGGCTGGGACTGCAGCCCAGCATGTCGCCGCGCCTGCGCGACACTTACGGCAACACGCTCTGGGGCAACCTCGAGATTGCGCCCGAAGTGGTCATCGAGTACGGGCTGGCGGGCTGGGCGCGCTCGCATGCCGAACTTGACCACCCGAACCTTCGGGCGCGCCTCGGCGAGAACCCGCTCTGGCTCCGCGCCGTCGGCGTGCAGGGCGCGGGGCGCAACGAGGTCATTCTCAACGCTGCCGACGCCGAACGCCTGCTGCGCGAGAACGCCGCCAGCGGCTTTCTGGAACAGCTGGCGGTGGTGTTTTTGTACTGAGTGCCTACGCCATGGATGTTCAACACGCAACGACCGCGCCCCCCTCGTA
>Ga0209479_1002101_pt1 | contig 15202 bp, 9 predicted proteins | sample DewCreD2012metaG_2_FD_184112 | JGI IMG/M metagenome (GOLD analysis project Ga0209479, IMG submission 184112) | Hot spring sediment bacterial and archeal communities from British Columbia, Canada, to study Microbial Dark Matter (Phase II) - Dewar... ...
CGCCCAATTCGAACCCGGTGAATTCGACTCCGCCGAGAAAAACTTCGCCCTCGTCCGCCACATCCACGACCAGTGCCAGGAGCTGGACATCCTCTTCCTCCTCGAACCGATCCACTTCCCCTACAAAGTCGCCGGACAGGAGGAATCCAAAGAAGCCGTCCTCGCCCGCAAAGCCCGCACCGTCATCGACACCGCCCGCTACCTCAGCCGCTACTGCGACATCTACAAAGCCGAGTTCCCCGGCACCCTCGGCTACGAATCCGACGCCCAACTCCGGGACAACCTCAAACGCCTCAATGACGCCTGCGAGCGTCCCTGGGTCCTCCTCTCCGCCGGCGTCGACTACGACCAGTACAAAAAGCAGGTGGAAATGGCCATCGCCGCTGGCGCCAGCGGCGTCCTCGGCGGCCGTGCCTTCTGGAAAGAGTTCTTCACCTTCCCCACCCCCGCCGAACGCCAAAAATTCGTCGAAACCGAATGCGTCCGCCGCCTCCGCGAAATCCACGCCATCGTCCAAACCGGCACCCCCTGGTTCCGCCGCTACGGCCTGACCCTGGAAGACCTCCACTCCATCCGCGCCACCGAAGGCTGGCACGCCCGCTACGCCGACGGCCTCGCCTCCCCCAGCCGCTCCCACGCCGCCCCCGACCCCCACGCCGTCTACTAAACGCCCGCTCCCCATCTCCCCCCCTCTCCTTCCACTCCCCCTCACCCACCCCACCGCCACCCACCGCTTCCCCCCTTCGCCATTGACCCTTCGCCTTCCCCCTTCGCCATTGACCATTCGCCATTCGCTGCTTCCCGCCCTTCGCCCGAACTGCTCGCCACTCGCCGCTTCGCACAAATTTTCCTACATGGGGCTTGAAGGGTGCTCGAAGAAATGCAACCATCCGTTTGGTTGATGCTCTTCCGTACGTGAGGCACCAGCACAATAAGACACAACCGGCAAGTAACAGGAAGAAAACCCATGTATACCAAGCTCAGTACCGAAGAATTGTCCAATGCTTAGTCCCTTCTATAAACCCATCATTTCCGTTTCTTGAATCTTCCACCCAATTGGAAGAAATTGTGTCGCCTCTCAATACACCCTCTCCTCCCGAGGACGTGGGGGAATATCTTCCGGGTGAATCTTGTGCAGATAACAATTGCGCTACGTTTTTGGAACCGATAGAATCACTTTCCAATCTGTCAGATGAAGATATTGCCTTGCTATCAGAGTGGTTATCAGCATTAGCCCTATCAGCCACAACAGTACCGATCAGTCATGAGGAGAGTGCGAAGGAGCAGATTTCCAGCTTGGCCATCTGCGAAACGAGGGACATCAAAATCGACGCAGCTTATCAGTACAGTCGAGTGACTTTCGGTAAAACGATTGTAATGCCCTCTGGTCAGCCAAATTGGGAAGCGGCTATTGCGGAGCTAGAGAAAATATCAGACGGATGTCTGAAACAAATTGTCATATCGGGACATGGAAACACTAATAGAGCAGGTCCATTTATACTTGATGAAATCAAAGATGGCAACTCGATGCCAGCACGTTTCCTGAAATTGCTTGGACAGAAGGCAGGTGAGGGTGCTACCATCGAGTTGCGGGCCTGTATAACTTGCAAAGAAGACAATCATAAATTGATACAACGAATCGCAGAATTGACAGGCTGTCGGGTCATCGGTTATGATGATGTTCATGCGATCAAACCCCATGGACAGCAATGGATTGCACTTCCCGATGGTAAGACTGTAGAAAAGGGAGTTACGTATACTCCCTATAAGCAAATTTGGGTCTATAGAATTAATATACTAGAAAACAATGATAAAGATAAGAAGTAAAACTATTTATGTTTATCACTTGCGTTGAATTCTATAAGGAATAAATCTAATATCCCATAGGAGGCTGGCCATGCGCGGGAAATACCAGCTGGGGGTTGTTTTGTGTGGACTCGTACTCGCCGGCTGCCAACCCCCTAATGTGGCCTCGGAACAGAAAATGCTCAAAAGTGGCCGCGATTTGCTGCGAGCCATCCAAGAGGGTGATGTGGAGAAAGCCAAGCAACTGGCCCACTTCTACTGGGTGCCGATCCTCCCTGAACCGCACAAGATTCCCATGGGGTACAAATGCTTTTTCCCCCTCCATGCCGCCACGGGGGCGGGTGAAGTGGAAATTGTAAAGGCATTGATTGCCAAAGGCGCCGATGTGAATGTCCGCGATGACTTCGGAAAGACACCGATCATGTGGGCCGTTGACCGATGGGTCATCGTGCGGGATAAGACTCTGGAGGAGTTGAATCACTCCCATATCGCCTGCTTTCGGGAATTGGTGAAGGCAGGGGCAGACATCAACGCGGGTGCACGTGATGGTTGGACAGCCCTGCACTATGTCTCCTTCAATCTTCCCCAAATCATGCCTTATGTCCACGAATTGATCAAATTGGGAGCTGATGTGAATCGCACAAGTACTAATGGTGAAACACCGTTACATGCATGGTGTCGACTTACAACTAAAGTCAATAAAAGAAGCGAGCAATTTCACGAGGGTGTACGGTATGTGCTGGAACATGGTGCGGACGTTCGGATCAAGGATAAAGAAGGGCGTTATGCCGAACACTGGCTCAATGAGCAAGTCCCGGAAGAGAAAGAGTTGATCGATTTGATCCGCGAAGTTCGCCGCAAGCAGGAAAGCGCGCATCCCGCGAGCCGCCCCCCCTCCTCCAGAAAAGACTAAACACGAACGAAACCGTCCCCCTTCGCCATTCGCTGCTTCCCGCCCTTCGCTATTCCCCCTGCGGCCAAAAAAATTTTTCCTTTCCCATTTGACTTTTCCCATTTCATGGTGCATAAGTACAGTAAAAGGCCAGTAAACAAGAGTTCACACCAACCCAGCGGAGGACCTGGACATGACCGCCACCGCGGAACACAAACCGTCCAGCCCACCGCGCGGACCCCTCTGGGACGGCCACTTCACCCCCGAAGAGCGTGCCTGGGTCCGCCGCGCCGCCTACCTCCGCGCCCACGCCCACGACTGGAAAGCCATCGCCGAACAACTCCAGGTGTCCGAAGATGTCCTTCTCGACCGCATCGAAATGTACCATCACTTCTTCCGTAAGGAAGTCCGTTATTATGAACGTGAGAACATACGTCATGCCTGCCGCGAAGCCTGCATGATCTTACGCCAGCTTTTACGCACAAACAAACCGACGCAGATGGCCAAGGCCGCCGACCTGATCGTCCGCCTGGAGATGAACCGCTACCGTCATCGGCCCCGGCCCTGCCGCTGCGCCGCCTGCTGCCGCTCGGCCCGCTCCGCCGCCTCTGGCTCCGGACCCCGTCCTGCCGCCCCGCCGCCGCGCCAAACTCCGCCGCCCCCCGTCCCCCGTGACAAGCCGCCGACCAAACGCAAAATCCGCCTCGCCGACCCCGTCCTCCAGTGCTTCCCCAACACGGCCCGCGGCCGCATCGCCCGCGACCTCTACCTCCAGGCCCACACCATGACCCCGGAACAAATGGCCGCCAAATGGGAGGACATGTTCCGCCGCGAATGCTTCAAACGCCGCATTCCTATCCCCGGCGTCGAGTTCCAGGAATACTGGCTCAAGGAAGGCTACGACGGAGACGATGCCGTCGGTTGGGACAAAAACGATCCGGTCTTTCAAGTCTATCTTCAGCTCCGTCGTCAAGGAGTCGTCGATTACCATACGATTCGGCATAAAATTGCTGAGATTTGCGGAGCCGATGCTGCAAACGTCTATGACTTGCGAGAGAAATGCAGAATGTTGCTGAACACGAACTGGGGCCAGGGTGTGGGTCGCGGCCCGCGTCCAGCCAACGGTTCCGCCGATGGAACGAGTGCTAATGGATCGGATTTGACAAACGGCGTCTCTCCCGCTTCCTCCGGGGCAGCGGGGGGAGCCAACGGCGGCCAGACGGTGACAGCGAATGGTCATGAGGAAGCAAAAACCGGCCAAAATCCAGGCAATTCTGCGAGTGCGAGCACTTCGAGCCGTCCTTCCACGGCCTCGGCTTCTTCCGCCGCTGGTTCCCCGCCTGCGCCGCCGAAGGTGAGCTTGGAGGAGTTTGTCCGTCATTATCCAAAAGATACTTATCTTGATTTGACACCGGATGACGGGAATGGGTCGGCAGGTGCTCCGCCGCATGGGACGGCTTCGCCGAATACCGAGACCGAGGAAAAACCGGGGACTGTCAAGTTCGGTCCTGAAGGGGAGACGGCGGAGGAGCGGGACGAGGACGAGCTGGACAATGGCGACTGGAACGAGGAGGACGGCGAGGGCGGCGATTGGGACGAAGGCTACGGCGAGGATGACGAGGAGGGGCCGGGCGGTCCGGGGAGTGGGGGTGGTCCAGGCGGTTCCCCGCGGGGTGGTCGGGGCGGTCCCCGTGGCGGTCGGGGCGGTCCGGGTGCGAGGGGTGGCGGCGGTTCTTCTCGCAGTGACAGCGGCCCGTCCAAAGGTGGTCAAAAATTCGATCCGTCGCAGTATTTCCGCTTCGGCATCCTGGACATCGGCCCACGGAATGAGGGCGGCGGTGAGGTGTGGGCTGGGAAGGATTTGCTCCGCCTTTGCGTGGAACAGTCGGACATTTTCGCGGCGGTGGAAGGGATGGAGGCGGCTTTGGCAGTTCCTCTTGCCACGGTCGGGGAAATTGGTTCCAATGGTGCGCTCCGGGAGTTGTGCACGCCGGAGGATTGGGGAAGCGAGACGCGATGGGATAGCGGCCATGATGGCGCCCCCGCCGAGGGTCGAAGCGCAGGACGACGCGGTCGCCGGACCGCCGTTGCGGCTGGTAGTCCGTTCGCCGTCGGGCCGCATGCTGACCTACGAGGTCGGCGGGAGCGAGTTCCTGCTGGGTTCGGCGGAGGGGTGCGACCTGCGGGTGCCGGCGTTGGACCTGCCGCCGGTGGCAGCGCAGATTCTCCGCCGTTCGGACGGGGCATATCTACGGCGGCTCAATCCGTCGGCGCGGCTGTGGCTCAATGGCCGCCCTTTGGCCGCTCAGGAGCTGCACCCGCTGCAACCGGGGGACCGCCTGCTGGTGGGGGACGTGGCGATCGACGTGGTGTTCCCCGCCGCCGTGGTCGCTCCGCGCTTCATCCCCTGGAACGAGCCGGAGCAGAACAGCCCGACACCCGCTTCGGACAACTCGTTGACAGCGAATGGCACAGGAGTGTCACCGGAGGAAGCGGCTTCCCCCGTCCGCGTTCCGACCGAGGAGGAATTGATCCGGCGGGCACGGGAGCTGGACCGACAGGCGGAGGAACTCGAAGCGGACCGGGTGCTGTGGTACCAGCGGCGGGAGCAGATCCAGAAGGAACTGGAGGAGCAGCGTCGGCTCATCGGGCTGCTCGGGGTGCACAAGGGGGACCTGGATCAGCGCGAACGGGAACTGAACCGACAGCGGGAGATTTTGACACAGGAACGTCAGCGGCTGGAGGCGCAGCGGCAGTACCAGGAGCAGCTCTGGCAGCAGCGGCAGCGGGAACTCGACGAACGGGAGCAGCGCTGGCAGCAGGAGTGGGCGGAACGGATCGCCACGCTGGAAAGCCTGCGGCAGGAGCGGGAGCGGCTGCGGATCGCCTTCGAGGAATGGGAGCGGCTGCGGCGGCGCTATACCGAGGAACAGCAGGCGTGGGAGCAGGAACGGGAGGCGGCCCAGGCGGAACTGACGGCGGAACGTCAGCGGTTGCAGGACTGGGAGGAACGCCTGCGGCAGCGCGCCGCCGACCTGGACCGGATGCAGCAGGCCTGGGAACAGCAGCAGCGGGACTGGGAGCGGACACGGCAACAGTTTCACGAGGACCTGCTTCTGCTGGAGCGGCGGGCCGCGGCGGTCGAACAGCGCGAAGCGAAAGTACAGCACCAGCAGACGGAACTGACACGCTGGCGTCAGCAGTTGCGGCAGGAAGCCGAGGAATGGGCGGAAACAGTCCGCCTGGCCGCCGAGGAACAGCAGCGCCTTCAGCAGGAATCGGAACGCCTCCAACGCTGGCACCAGGAACTGGAACAGCGGACGGCCGCGCTGGCCCAACTCCAGGAGCAACTGGAAGCCCAACAGGCGGCCCTGGCGGCGGAACGCTTGCAGATCGAAGAGTCCCGGCGGCAACTGGAACGGGAGGCAGCCCAACTGGTCGCCCTGCAAGCTCGGCAAGCGGAACTGTCAGCCCAGTGGCAGCAGCGCTGGGAGGAACTGGAACGGCAGCGGCAGGAATTGGCTCAGCTCCAGGCGTCCACGACCCAGCAGAAGCAGCAGATGGCGGAGCAGGACGCCCTGCTGGCAGCGGCGTGGCAGGAAGTCGACCGGCAGCGGCAGGAGCTGCAAGCCCAAGCGGAGCAGTTACGTCAGCGTCAAGCGGAGCTGGACAGCCGCTCCGCCGAGATCGCCGAGCAAGCCGGGGCGTTGAAGGGTCGGCTGCTCCAGGCCCTGGCCCTGCACGAGCGGCTGGAGATGGACCGTCAGACCCTGCGGGAACGGGAAGCCGCCCTGGCCGCCGCCGAACAAAGCCGCCTCGCCCTTCAGGAACAACTCCGCCGCCGGGCCGAGGAACTCCACCGCCGCTCCCAGGAACTCGACGAGCTGGCCCAGAAACTGACAGCGGAACGCCAGCAACTGGCCCAGCAGCAGGAGGAACTGCATCGCCTCCAGCAGGAGCAGCAGCAGCACTGGGCGCTGCGGGAGCAGGAATGGAGCGAGCGGGAGCAGCTCTGGCAGAAGCAGCAGCGCGAGTGGGAACAACGGGAGCAGAGCTTGCAACAGCGCTTCGCCCGCCTGCGGGAAGCGGGAGCCAATTTGGCGGCAGCCCGCAAGAACTTCGCCCGGAATCGCGCGGCCTGGGAAGCCGAACGCCAGCAGACCCTCGCCCAGATCGAAGAGCAGCGGCAGCAGCTCCTCCAGCTTCAGGAGCATCTCTCCCACGAGTGGACCGGCTTACAACAGCAGGCACCGGAGATCGCCCGGCAGATGCTCTCGGCCCAGGAGCAATTGGAGCAGGCCCGCGAAGTTGTCCGGCAGCATCTGGGCAGCTTCCACAGCTTCGCAGCGCAGCACCGGCAGGACCTGGAAGCCCTGCGGACGGCCCTGCGCCTGGAAGCGGAACGGCTCCAGCGGCAGGAGCAGGAATTGCAGCAGGCCCGCGCCGAACACCGCCTGGCAGTGACAGCCTTCCGCCAGCAACTGCTGGACTGGCAGGCGCAGATTGCGGAGATGAAGCGGCTGCTGAGCGGCGATGCCTCCCGCCTGGAAGCCCAGGAAGCCCAGGTGCGCCGCGCCGCCGAGGAACTGGACGCCGCCACCCGCCAGCTCGCCGAGCAGCAGGAACAGTTGCGGCAGGAACGCCAGGCGGTCGCCCAGAAACGCGCCGAACTCGAACGCCACCTGAACGATATGCGGGAATGGTACCGCCACAAACTGCGGGAACTGGCGGCCAACTCCCGGCCCAACTCGGCGGCAGCCTTCTCGGAGACGGACAGACTTCGCATTCTCCCGGCGGAAACATCCCCTTCTTCCTCCAGTGTCATCAGCCCGTCACCATCGCTGCTTCCCACCGAGGAGGTCGAACCGGGCGATCGCCAACTCGGCGAGCTGCTCTTGCAGCACCAACTGGTGGACCCGGAAACGATCCGCATGCTTTGGGATCAGGCGGCCCGGCAGCGGCGGACCTTGCGGCAAGTCTTGCTCCAAAGCGGCGTGCTGACGCTTTATCAGCTTGCTCTGATCGAAGCCGGCCAGTTGGACGGCCTGATCCTGGGACGCTTCCGCGTGCTGGATCGATTGCGGACCACACCGCGGGAAACTCTCTATCGGGTCTGCGACCCCCAGGTGCCGGAACCGGGCGGGAATGTCTTCCTCCTGCGGCATCTGTCGGAAGCCGAGATGGAGGATGCGGTGCATCCCGACGAGTTCCGCCAGCGCTTCACGGCTGTCCAGGCGTTGCAGCATCCCCATGTGGCGGCGGTCCGGGAAGTACTGGAAATTCAGGGCCGGCCCGCGGCGCTGCTGGATTGGCCCACGGGCTTGTTCTCCCCGGATTGGCCGGCTTCGGCGGGCGATCCCGGCTGCTGGCTCCGCCTGCTCACCCAAGCTGCCAGCGGACTGACAGCCGCCCATCAGCATGGTCTGGTTCATGGCCATCTCACTGCCGACTCGCTTCTGCTGACTCCCGATGGAGTCGTGAAAATCGTCGGCTTGGGCGAACCCCCCTGGCTCTGGCCGGGACCCACCCCTTCGGTGGAACCTTCTCCCTCGGCCGATCTGCGGGCCTTGGGACAGATCGCCGCCACGTGGACGCTCTGGTACCAGTCGCCGTCCAGCAAGCGGCAACGGCCTCGGACATTCCCCGAAGAGTTGCTCCAGGTTTTACGTCGCCTGGAAGCCGACCCCATGCCTCCGATGGCCGACATGCCTCCGGCTCACGTGCCCTACGCCAGCGCCGCCGAGCTGCTCGCCGACCTGCACCGCCTCGCCTCCCGCTACCCCTGTTCCGAAGAAGTCTGGCACAAGCTGGTCCAATTCATCGCCGAGCAATCCCAGCCCGCCGGTGTCCACCAGGGACAATGGCGGCTCTCCGCCTGACACCATCCGAGCGATCTTGTTCAATTGTACACAATGAGCCAGGCATAATTCCAGCGCGGTGGGGCAAACTTTCTCCCTGCCTGTTTCGTCGGAATAGCGACGGCGCCAGCCATCGCTGGTGTTCGGATACAGCGTCTACCGGATCGCCGTATTCGCTACTGGACCCTGGAACCTTTTGTGGAGACCGCCTCATGACACGCTGGAAGAAGTGGGCTTTAGCCGCGGGGATTGCCGCCGTGGGGATCGCCTCCGGCGCGGGACTCGACCGCCTCACCGCCACCACCGCCGCGGCCCCGGCTGCCGCCCAGGACCTCAAACCCGCCGTCCATCTCCCCATCACCCGCGTCGTCCTCTTCAACAGCGGCGTCGGCTACTTCGCCCGCTCCGGCGAAGTCACCGATGATGCCCGCGTCGACCTCACCTTCCGCGAAGAGGACATCAACGACCTGCTCAAAAGCATGACCCTGGAAGACTTCGGCAACGGCCGCATCGACGCAGTCAGCTACGACTCCCGCGAGCCGATCGCCCGCACCCTGGCCAGTTTTGCCATCAATCTCAACGGCAACCCCACCTTTTCCGGGATTTTGACCCAGATGCGGGGCGAGCGGGTGGAAGTGACGCTCACGCCGACGGCGGTCAATCAGCCGGGCAAGCTCAACGGGGTGATTGTCGGGGTGGAGAAGCAGAAGGCTCCGGCGGGCAACACGACGATTGACGTGGAGGTGCTCAATCTCTGGTGCGCGGAGGGGCTGCGCTCGGTGAAACTGACGGAGATTCAGCAGTTGAAGTTTCTCAATCCCGTGATTGAGAGCGAGTTCCGTCGGGCGTTGGAGGTGTTGTCACTGTCGCATGACACGCAGAAGAAGGCGGTGTCGTTGTATTTTTCCGGTCAGGGGAAGCGGAAGGTGCAAGTGGGTTATGTGGTGGAGGCTCCCATTTGGAAGACCAGTTATCGGTTGATTTTGGATAAGGATGATAAGGAGGCTCCTTATCTTCAAGGTTGGGCCTTAGTGGAGAATCCCACGGATGACGATTGGGAGAATGTTCGTATGGTGTTGGTATCGGGGCGTCCGATATCTTTCAAGATGGATTTGTACAATCCTCTGTATGTCGATCGTCCGACGGAGCGTTTGGAGCTGTTCACCTCGCTGCGTCCGGTGACCTACCGCGGGGGATTCCGGCAGCAGGATGGTCAAGTCGCTCAGGGAGCTAACCGCGACAAGGAAATGGACTTCGGACTTCAGGGAGGCGGATTCGGCGGTGGAGCGGGTGCACCTCGTGCGGCAGCTCCTGCACCTCCGGGGATGCCTGCGGCGGATCGTGCTCTGAAGAACGCGGTGGAGGCTAAGCGGGATGAACGATTTGCTCGCGAAGTGGGCGACGAGCTGGGCCGCCGTTTGGCCACGGGCGCGGTCGGCAGTGCCGCCACGGCTGCCAATCTCGGCGACTACTACCAGTACATCATCCAGCACCCGGTGACACTCGCCCGTCAAAAGAGCGGCATGTTCCCCATCGTCACCAAACACATCCAGGGACAACGCGTCTCCATCTACAACCAAAATGTGCAAAAAACACACCCCCTCCGTGGTCTGAAATTCAAGAATACCAGCGAGGCGTATCTCAATCAAGGACCGATCACGGTCTTTGAAGGGAGCACCTATGCCGGTGACACACGGATTCTGGATGTCAACAAGAATGAAGAACGCCTCTTGTCCTATGCGATTGATCTGGGGATGGAGGTGGATCCGCAGGTGGGTCCTGGTACACAACAGATCACCAGTGTGCGGGCGGTCAAGGGGATCATCACCACCACGACGAAGTTCACGGAGGAGAAGCGCTACCGGATCATCAACCGGAGCGAGCAGGACCGGGTGCTATTGATCGAGCATCCGAACCGGAGCAATCAGCAGTTCCGGCTGGTGGAAACGGACAAACCGGTGGAGGAGACGCCGGAGTTCTACCGCTTCCAGACCTCGCTCAAGAGCGGCGAGACGAAGACCTTCACGGTCAAGGAAGAGCGGGATGTCCGCACGACGGTGCAGTTGTCGAATTCGAGCGATGATCAGATCCGCTATTTCATCAGTCTGTCGCAGTCGAGTCCGGCCCTGAAGCAGAAGCTGCACGAGGCGTTGACGCTCAAGGGTCAGTGGGATGCGGTGCGGCGGGAGTTGCAGCAGGTGGTGGCGGACTTGCAGCGACTCAATGCGGACCAGGATCGGATTCGCAAGAACCTGCGGGAGACGCCGCCGGAGGCGGAGGTGTACAAGACGTACTTGAAGAAGCTCAACGATCAGGAGAAGGAGATCGACGGTTTGACGGCGAAGCAGAAGGAGTTGATGGCGAAGGAGTTTGCGGCACGCAAGCGTTACGAGGACTACCTGGCCAACCTCTCCGACTGAGAACTGCCCAAGCCGGCGCTGCTCTGTGACATCGTCCTGGCAGTCCGATCTCTGAGCCAAAAGCCAACCCTGTGCGAAACCCCGGCGGCAATCCTGCCGGGGTTCCTTGTTGGCCTGCCTTCCCTCTCCCCGAGCATCGGATCAATCTTTTTTGTTGGACAATTTCTACCCTGGGCGAACTCTCGAACGCAGATTCTCGCTGGACATCCCCTTCTTTTGGTGTATAATTGAACAGAAAAGGTTTCTGCTGTCAAACGTCCTCGGCGGCTGGAAGTCTTCCTCCCCGGCAGCCTCCGGCGAAGCCTGGCAACCCGATCCGCAGGTGTTACTCCAGGAACCGAGGTCCCTTTCGGGGTGGAGATGGTTCTAGGCAGAGAGACTGTTCCAGGCATCGAGGTCGTTCCAGGCGGTGAGCTGGACCCAGGAAGCGAGGCCGTTCCAGGGAAGGGGGGCAGGGATTTATCGCATGTTACCACACGCGTTGGCCGTCGATGTACACTTGCTCGACCTGCAACTGGCGGTTCCAGACGACCACATCGGCGACCTTTCCGACCTGGAGCGAGCCATAGTCACGGTCCAGTCCCAGGATGCGGGCCGGTGTCAGCGAGGCCATTTGCACGGCCAGATGGAGAGGGATTCCCGCTTGCTGATGGAGGGTGCGCACGCCGTGATCCAGTCCCATGACGCCGGAGGCCAGAGCCGAGCCGTCGCGCGTCAATCCCACGCCGTCCGCCTTGCGCACCGGTTCCCCGCACTCGTCTGGGCCGAAGATGTAGTCGCCATCGGGTTGATCCACCGCCCGCATGGCATCGGTGACAATGGCCAGTCGCTGAGGCCCTTTGATCTTGAAAGCCAGTTGCAGGAGTTCGGGTGCCAGATGCCGTCCATCCGCGATCACCTCGGTGGTCAGCTCGTCGAAATAGAGGGTAGCTTCCAGCACGCCGCCGCGCATGGGGTAAGTTTGCGACTGTCGCAGGCGGGCGCGGTCCGACATGGCACAGAAGAGATGATCCACATGGCGGGCGCCCCAGGCCAAAGCCGCCTGAACCTGGCCGAAGGTGGCATGGCTGTGGCCCACGTTGAAGCGGACTCCGCGGGCAGCGTAATCCCGGACCACTTCGCCGAGACCCGGCAGTTCTGGAGCGATGGTCACCGTCAGGGGCAGGCGGCGGTGATAATCGAGCAAGGCGCGGGTGTCGGGGTCCTCCGCAGCCAGGAACTCCCGATCCGGGTGGCAACCGCGCGCCGCACGGGCGAAAAAGGGGCCGTAGAGATGGGCGCCCACAAGACGTGCTCCTCCGGTGTCACTACCATAGAGCTGGGCACAGCATTCGAGAAACCGGCGGTAGTCGCTGCGGCGGGCGACGGTGCTGGTCGGGGTGAGCCGGGTCGTGCCGTGGCGGGCATGGCAACGGCAGACGGTGCGGAATGCCTCCTCGCTGCCATCCATGAAGTCGGCCCCATCCCCGCCGTGGACGTGCAGGTCGATCAATCCCGGCCCGACGTAGCAGCCGCTCACATCCACGACGGTGGCTCCCGCCGTGGGGACCTGTCCCACCGCTTCGATCCGGCGGCCTTCCCAGCGGAGCGCACCCGGCTGCAAACCCTCCGGCAGGATCAGCGTGGCGTTGGACAAAACCGTAGCCATAGGATAGAATTCCTGTAATATGTACACGGGTTCAGAATCAACTCGACGGCGTGCGAGTCCCCTGCTTCCTTCACCGAAGGGTGTAAAACCTGGGTGGGCAGGCGGGAGGAGCCGAAACATCTGCGAGGGGTGAAGGCCATCATGGCACGGCGGAAACTGGCAGGCTTGCGGACGATCGTCACCGGGGCATCCCAGGGCATCGGGCGGGCTTTGGTCGTGGAAGCGGCCCGGCGCGGCATGCGCGTGCTGGCAGTGGCCCGATCGGCCCCCTTGCTGGAAGAAGTGGTGCAGGAGGTGCGCCGCGCTGGCGGTGAGGCGGTGGCCTGCGTCGCCGATGTCACCCGTCCGGAGGACCGGCAAGCCATTGTCACTGCCGTGCAGCAGCATTTGGGCGGGCTGGATGTGCTCATCAACAACGCCGGAATTGGAGCCACCGGCCACTTCATGGACTCCGACCCCCAGGTCCTGCGCCAAATCTTTGAAACCAACTTCTTCGCCCTGGCGGAGATGATCCGCATCTGCCTGCCGCTGTTGCGCGCGGGGACCACGCCGGCCATTGTCAACATCTCCTCGGTGCTGGGCAAGCGGGCCTTGCCGGCGCGCTCCCTCTATTCGGCCAGCAAGTTCGCCGTGGCCGGTTTCAGTGAAGCCTTGCGAGCTGAATTGATCAAGGACGCCATCGATGTCATCGTCGTCAGTCCGGGCCTGACCCGCACCAACTTCTCGCAGAACATGCTGGAACAGAAGGCCCGCTTGCCCCTGGATCACCTCCGCGGCATGAGTAGCGAGGAAGTGGCGGCTGCCACCTTGCGGGCCTTGGAGAAGGGACGGGTCGATGTCACTCTGACCTGGCGCGGCCGGCTCCTGGTGTTGGTCAATCGCTTCTTTCCGGGACTGGTGGACCGCCTGGCCCGCCGCACCGTCCGCCGCTTGTTCGCCGACGAAATCGCCCAGCGCCAGAAGCGCTCCTGAGCCGTTCTTCAGTCGAAGGTCACAAACGGGCGAAGCTTCTCCAGTGTCTTCGGACCGATACCGGGCACCCGTCGCAAATCCTCCAAACTGCGGAAGGGACGCTCCGAACGTGCCAGGATGATCCGCTGAGCCAGCACTGGTCCGACGTTGGGCAGCCGTTGCAGCTCCGCGTTGCTCGCCCGGTTGATGGCGATCGGCGGTTCCCCCGGCTGAATCTTGCGCACCCCCCCAGCCCGCAGTGCCGTGGGAGCAGGAGCGGCTCGCGCTCCGCCGGGGGGACCAGAGGTCCCCGGAGCTTCGGGAAGGTACGCCGGCCCCGCTTCGCTCCCGCCCGCTTCCAGACTCGATGCGGAAGCCCCCGTCGCTTCCAGCATCGGTCCGTTCCCCAGATGACTGCCCTGCGCCACCTCCTGGAGCTTCCGCGCCGTCATGCCCGGCACCTGCTGCCACTCCGCTCGTTGAAGTTGCCCCTGCTGCGCGGGCAGGGCCGCCCTCTCCACAGGCCGCCGAGACAGCGCCGGACCATACGTCTCGACGATCAGCACCGCTGCCAATCCCCCCAGGACCAGAAACAGTCCCAGCGCGGAGGGCGGTTCCTCGTCGGCGGCGCGTACCGGCAGCTCCTCGTGTCCCTGACACCGGGCGGCTGTCATGGCCTTCCGCTCCTTGGCTCCTGCGTCCAGCCTTCCAGTTTAACCCGCCGCCGCCCCGCTTGCTAGCCCCGCGCCGGCCCGTGGCTCCCTCTCCGGGACAGGCCGCTGTCACTTCTTCACCGGCGCCCCGCTCCCTCCCTTCAGCCCCGGCGTAGCATTCCACTGCCGCACCAGCGACCCGTCCCCCGTCTTCCACACCGCCACCGTGCCGTCGTAGCAACCCGCTGCCACGTGCCGCCCGTCCGCCGAAAACGCCACCGCAAACACGTGGTCGCTCAGCCCGCCCCACTGACGCACCGTGGCCACCTTCCCCTTCCCGCTGACGTCCCACAGCCGCACGCTCCGGTCCGCACCACCTGTCGCCAAATGCGTCCCCGCTCCATTGATCGCCACCTTGTACACCTCGTCCGTGTGGCCCCCGCTGCTGCTCACCTGCTTCCCTTCCCCCTTCGGGTTCCACACCCGCAACTGTCGGTCCGCACCCACCGAGTACCCCGCGCTGCCGTCCGGCTTCACCGCCACCCCATAAACGATGTTCTGATGCTCCGGGAACGTCACCACCGACTCCCGCGCCTTGAGGTCCCACACCTTCGCCGTCTTGTCCCGACTGGCCGTCAGCAGATACTGACCATCCGCAGTCAAGGCGCAGCCCAGCACCCAGTCCGCGTGGTTCTCCACCGTCTGCACCAGCTCCGCCTGCTCCACCCCCCGCGACAGGTCGAACACCCGCACGCTTCGGTCGCAGCCCCCCGCCGCCAGCCACTTCCCATCCCCCGTCGCCGCCACGCACAACACCGCATCCTCCGTGTCGAACAAATGCTTCACCAGCACCCGCCCGTCCTCCACACCGTCCAGATACACCACTCCCCCCTTCTCCATCCCCGGACCATCCCAACGGTACGCCCGCACGTCCCCCTCCTGTCCCGGCCGGCCCCCCGCTGCCACCAGCTTGC
>Ga0209479_1002103_pt1 | contig 15198 bp, 4 predicted proteins | sample DewCreD2012metaG_2_FD_184112 | JGI IMG/M metagenome (GOLD analysis project Ga0209479, IMG submission 184112) | Hot spring sediment bacterial and archeal communities from British Columbia, Canada, to study Microbial Dark Matter (Phase II) - Dewar... ...
TCGTCAACGAGCGGCACGCTGAAACCTTTCAACAATTTCGGCTCACGGTAGAGCACTGAAACCCGGAACCGTCTTCATTCAGACGTTTTACATCGCCGGCCCTTTCAACAATTTCGGCTCACGGTAGAGCACTGAAACGTGAGATCGTCGTCCACCGGGTGCGGTGGTCAACACCCCCTTTCAACAATTTCGGCTCACGGTAGAGCACTGAAACGCAGAAAGGAGGTCTCTATGAACATTGACTGGACCCCCTTTCAACAATTTCGGCTCACGGTAGAGCACTGAAACCTCATCGGAATGGCTGCCAGCCCGGCACATACTTGACCCTTTCAACAATTTCGGCTCACGGTAGAGCACTGAAACGCGCTGGGTGGGATCATTATTGCGGGTGATTTGTTTGCCCTTTCAACAATTTCGGCTCACGGTAGAGCACTGAAACAGATCGTCGCGCTGTTGTCGCCGAGTTCTGTAGAGACCCCCTTTCAACAATTTCGGCTCACGGTAGAGCACTGAAACACAATTATTAATTGAGTACGAAACACTTCAGAAGAACCCTTTCAACAATTTCGGCTCACGGTAGAGCACTGAAACTGCGTATATCGTTGCTCAATAGCTTGCAGACAAGATTCCCTTTCAACAATTTCGGCTCACGGTAGAGCACTGAAACGTTGTAGACGGCAAGGATTTGAGTATTGATGTCGTCCTTTCAACAATTTCGGCTCACGGTAGAGCACTGAAACTGTAAGCGGTGCTGCATACTATGATGTTTCAATCAATCCCTTTCAACAATTTCGGCTCACGGTAGAGCACTGAAACTAATGAGAAGGCTTGCGTTCGATTCATCGAGCGTCCCTTTCAACAATTTCGGCTCACGGTAGAGCACTGAAACTTGCGACGAACTGGGTCTTCGCTGATATCGATAACCCCCTTTCAACAATTTCGGCTCACGGTAGAGCACTGAAACAGTATGCGTCATTGAGACGCGCGGGCAACCTTGCTCCCCTTTCAACAATTTCGGCTCACGGTAGAGCACTGAAACACGTACATGTCCATGCTCGAACCGCCAGCTTTATGGCCCCTTTCAACAATTTCGGCTCACGGTAGAGCACTGAAACAACATTGTTGCAGGTTTTGCTCTGGCAAGCGATCAACCCTTTCAACAATTTCGGCTCACGGTAGAGCACTGAAACACTACGAATATCTCCTAAGCTAACCGCCAACAGTTCACCCTTTCAACAATTTCGGCTCACGGTAGAGCACTGAAACGTCGTATACCTATGACAAATAGCATTTCGGGGGCATGCCCTTTCAACAATTTCGGCTCACGGTAGAGCACTGAAACACGGAAACATCAGATGATCGGATGTTTGACAATCACCCCCTTTCAACAATTTCGGCTCACGGTAGAGCACTGAAACTTACTGCATAATCAGTCGGTACCAGGTATCGAATAACCCCTTTCAACAATTTCGGCTCACGGTAGAGCACTGAAACTGACCGCCCCGCTGAATGGTTCTGGCCGGCCACGGTCCCTTTCAACAATTTCGGCTCACGGTAGAGCACTGAAACTACGTGATGATAAGACGATTGATCAATTTCGGTTAACCCTTTCAACAATTTCGGCTCACGGTAGAGCACTGAAACGTGGTCGGCAAGTATTACCGGTACTACGGCGTCGGACACCCTTTCAACAATTTCGGCTCACGGTAGAGCACTGAAACTGATGCCGGAGCGCGGCAACTCACCGCCGATCAGCCCCCTTTCAACAATTTCGGCTCACGGTAGAGCACTGAAACTCAATGCAAGCCGCCGCGCGTCGCGAGCGGTTATTCCCCTTTCAACAATTTCGGCTCACGGTAGAGCACTGAAACCACCCACTGGGCGTGGTTCTGACGGATCACCCAGACCCTTTCAACAATTTCGGCTCACGGTAGAGCACTGAAACAAGTAGCCGTTGCTTTTGCTAAGAACCTTTTTCCAACCCCTTTCAACAATTTCGGCTCACGGTAGAGCACTGAAACTACGAACCAACTGCTACAGTACGCCGAGACAATGTTCCCCTTTCAACAATTTCGGCTCACGGTAGAGCACTGAAACTGTATGACGAAACGGGAGACCTGCACATTACATACCCCTTTCAACAATTTCGGCTCACGGTAGAGCACTGAAACTCGAAGACAACTTCAATGGCGTTAATTTCGGTCCTCCCCTTTCAACAATTTCGGCTCACGGTAGAGCACTGAAACTCGTTGATGTCGCTGACGATGACGCGAAGGACATCACCCTTTCAACAATTTCGGCTCACGGTAGAGCACTGAAACTTCGGACAATTCATCCAGACTGGCCGGAAGAGCGAATACCCCTTTCAACAATTTCGGCTCACGGTAGAGCACTGAAACGCTGAGCAAGGTAGTGATTCACCGTACTGAGAATATACCCTTTCAACAATTTCGGCTCACGGTAGAGCACTGAAACACGATCAGTTAGTGCTGGAAATATTCCGTTCGTTCTTCCCCCTTTCAACAATTTCGGCTCACGGTAGAGCACTGAAACAAGAATGCCGTTGAGGGGTTATTGTTACCCCCCATCCCCTTTCAACAATTTCGGCTCACGGTAGAGCACTGAAACAAGAATGCCGTTGAGGGGTTATTGTTACCCCCCATCCCCTTTCAACAATTTCGGCTCACGGTAGAGCACTGAAACTAATCTGTGCTTCAACGACCTTTAACTGATCCTTTGCCCCCTTTCAACAATTTCGGCTCACGGTAGAGCACTGAAACGTGACAAAGTTGCACTCGCGACCAGCTCACTGCGAAGCCCTTTCAACAATTTCGGCTCACGGTAGAGCACTGAAACTGCGGGGTCGCAAATGTTGTTTGCACCCATAGCGCCACCTTTCAACAATTTCGGCTCACGGTAGAGCACTGAAACGCGCTTCGCGTTCTAATTGTCGAAGTTCTTGCTCTCCCCTTTCAACAATTTCGGCTCACGGTAGAGCACTGAAACTTGTGCTTCAGCAGGTGATACATACTCACCGCCGACCCTTTCAACAATTTCGGCTCACGGTAGAGCACTGAAACACGTTCAATCCACTATCACCGTACCGGAAATTGATACCCCTTTCAACAATTTCGGCTCACGGTAGAGCACTGAAACGGGCTATTCATCGGGAAATGACCCCGAACACCAACCGCCCCTTTCAACAATTTCGGCTCACGGTAGAGCACTGAAACACACAACAAGATGCCCGTGCGACCAATGCAATTGCAACCCTTTCAACAATTTCGGCTCACGGTAGAGCACTGAAACCTCGATAACCGATATTCCGCCAACACCCACTTCAGCCCCCTTTCAACAATTTCGGCTCACGGTAGAGCACTGAAACCTGATCAAAACCGACCAGCCGCCGGATCGATACCGGCCCTTTCAACAATTTCGGCTCACGGTAGAGCACTGAAACTTGCAAGCAACTGATAGACGAAGCCGAGGACGGCCCCCTTTCAACAATTTCGGCTCACGGTAGAGCACTGAAACACGAAACGCGGTGAGAGACGGCCAGCACCGACTGGCCCTTTCAACAATTTCGGCTCACGGTAGAGCACTGAAACTCGGAGAGCGCTTGTCGCTTCTGAACAGTGAAAGCCGCCCCTTTCAACAATTTCGGCTCACGGTAGAGCACTGAAACCGCCATCAAATACCGACCTTTGGGCCGAATGGGAACCCCTTTCAACAATTTCGGCTCACGGTAGAGCACTGAAACTTGGCCAGCAGTGACGCGGCGCGGCCTTCGCGAAACGCCCTTTCAACAATTTCGGCTCACGGTAGAGCACTGAAACATAATACCGTTGAACTGCGCGGCATGGTGCGGTTGGCCCCTTTCAACAATTTCGGCTCACGGTAGAGCACTGAAACTTTAAGGTACTCTTTGTACTCTTTCTTTTTACCCGACCCTTTCAACAATTTCGGCTCACGGTAGAGCACTGAAACTTCTGTTTGATCAAAGATATGTCTTCCACCAAAACCGCCCTTTCAACAATTTCGGCTCACGGTAGAGCACTGAAACACGGTTCGGTGTGGCGATACTGGGATACCCTTATCGAACCCTTTCAACAATTTCGGCTCACGGTAGAGCACTGAAACTCACAGGAGGACTGAATATTATACTATATTGAGGACCCCTTTCAACAATTTCGGCTCACGGTAGAGCACTGAAACGTGACGAAACGATTGGCGGTTTTCACCGACCACATAACCCTTTCAACAATTTCGGCTCACGGTAGAGCACTGAAACCGTATCGGGGGTTGCGAACCGCGGGAGAATGTGGGTCCCCTTTCAACAATTTCGGCTCACGGTAGAGCACTGAAACACCGAACGTTCAGAAACCGTTCGGCGCAATCTTTCAGCCCTTTCAACAATTTCGGCTCACGGTAGAGCACTGAAACACTCAAGGCGGTAGACGTTCTGTTCAATCTGCCGCCCCCTTTCAACAATTTCGGCTCACGGTAGAGCACTGAAACGGGTGTACACAAACACCTGTTCGCCGATGTCGACGACCCTTTCAACAATTTCGGCTCACGGTAGAGCACTGAAACTTCACCAACCCCGCCGCAACTTCTGCCGCCGACGCCCCCCCTTTCAACAATTTCGGCTCACGGTAGAGCACTGAAACCATATAACACAGCCACACATACAGCACTACTTCACCCCTTTCAACAATTTCGGCTCACGGTAGAGCACTGAAACTTGTACACCGGCGCGTTCGCGTAATTCGTTGCGTCCCTTTCAACAATTTCGGCTCACGGTAGAGCACTGAAACTCATCCGGCATTCATCAGATTACCATCACACCAACCGCCCCTTTCAACAATTTCGGCTCACGGTAGAGCACTGAAACGTCGGTCGGTGTGATTGTCACAGGAGATCTGAATATTCTTTCAACAATTTCGGCTCACGGTAGAGCACTGAAACACCCGTTATATTCAATGAGCGGGTGGCTACGGATATCCCCCTTTCAACAATTTCGGCTCACGGTAGAGCACTGAAACCTGTTTAACCATTTCGGCGATCTTCGGGAATCGTTTACCCTTTCAACAATTTCGGCTCACGGTAGAGCACTGAAACGTCGCACCGACAACCCCTATTGCACCATCTGGGAACGACCCCCTTTCAACAATTTCGGCTCACGGTAGAGCACTGAAACTTCGCGAAAAGATCGGATCAATTATCGTTACGTTATCCCCTTTCAACAATTTCGGCTCACGGTAGAGCACTGAAACGTCAACCGGTGCCGAGATCGGCGCAATTACCGGCGCCCTTTCAACAATTTCGGCTCACGGTAGAGCACTGAAACATCAGAAATCCGTCAGGTACGCCAGCGACTTACCGACCCCTTTCAACAATTTCGGCTCACGGTAGAGCACTGAAACCATTCTGATGCGATATTTCAACGCACATCCGTGCGCCCTTTCAACAATTTCGGCTCACGGTAGAGCACTGAAACGTATAGTAACGACACGACAGCACACGAGAAGGAGTCCCTTTCAACAATTTCGGCTCACGGTAGAGCACTGAAACATAGCGTACCCACCCTCCTAAACTTCTATCGGCGCCCCCTTTCAACAATTTCGGCTCACGGTAGAGCACTGAAACTTATCATGAAATCGCGGGGTTGTGGATGCTTGTTCACCTTTCAACAATTTCGGCTCACGGTAGAGCACTGAAACCTGCTACTCGCTCTTCAACCCGCTTGCGCGACTTCAGCCTTTCAACAATTTCGGCTCACGGTAGAGCACTGAAACTCGTACAGACCTACAAGCTCGATGAGGTCCAGGGCCCTTTCAACAATTTCGGCTCACGGTAGAGCACTGAAACTGCTCTGCTGGCGAGCAACGCACTCGCCGCCGAGCGCCCTTTCAACAATTTCGGCTCACGGTAGAGCACTGAAACATGCGCTGGAAATCCTTCCGTCGCTACGACTGAGCCTTTCAACAATTTCGGCTCACGGTAGAGCACTGAAACTCTACCCATCGAAGCGGTTATAACGTCGCCACCGTACCCTTTCAACAATTTCGGCTCACGGTAGAGCACTGAAACTTCTATCTTTAAGCGGTTTTGACGCTTTAAGCTACTCCCCTTTCAACAATTTCGGCTCACGGTAGAGCACTGAAACGGGAAAGGATACGCGAATGAAGTACGTTGCCGAGCCTTTCAACAATTTCGGCTCACGGTAGAGCACTGAAACTGTTCACTTACAAGAGTACGTTGCTCATTATCAACCCTTTCAACAATTTCGGCTCACGGTAGAGCACTGAAACTGAATGAAACATCAAATGGCAGCGCAATCTGCCGTCCCCTTTCAACAATTTCGGCTCACGGTAGAGCACTGAAACCAGGAAGGTATTCCATTTCCCACACTGCAATCTCGCCCTTTCAACAATTTCGGCTCACGGTAGAGCACTGAAACTGTGTGTCAAGATACGGAATAAGTATCCGACCGGCAAGCCCTTTCAACAATTTCGGCTCACGGTAGAGCACTGAAACACGGTGTTGGCGGAGCGGCATTTGTAGCGGTAAGCGCCCTTTCAACAATTTCGGCTCACGGTAGAGCACTGAAACCCGCTAATCGTTGTACCGGTAATCGTTGTACCGGTCCCTTTCAACAATTTCGGCTCACGGTAGAGCACTGAAACGTATAAGGCAAGTAGTCTATGAAAAAGGAGGCTCAACCTTTCAACAATTTCGGCTCACGGTAGAGCACTGAAACTTGAATAAGAAAAACATCCGGCGGCGTTGCGTTGTCACCTTTCAACAATTTCGGCTCACGGTAGAGCACTGAAACGATGCGGTGAGGTCGGGTTGTATACCCCGATGGTCTCCTTTCAACAATTTCGGCTCACGGTAGAGCACTGAAACTTGCGGAAGGTTCCGTCGGTCGGTTGGAGGGTTTTGACCTTTCAACAATTTCGGCTCACGGTAGAGCACTGAAACTCGCGCGCCAGCGCGGAGAGGAGTACCGGATATTCCCCTTTCAACAATTTCGGCTCACGGTAGAGCACTGAAACTTTCGCAAATTAAAGACCCCGCGTTTTGGCGACAAACCCTTTCAACAATTTCGGCTCACGGTAGAGCACTGAAACAGTCCAAATTATCGTTTGTGGGAAGGACGTAAAAGACCCCTTTCAACAATTTCGGCTCACGGTAGAGCACTGAAACGCGCTATTGGCAGATTGTCTGCGCGGAAGAAGGCAGCCTTTCAACAATTTCGGCTCACGGTAGAGCACTGAAACATGCGGATATTATGGGGGTTTACCAACAAACCCCCAGCCTTTCAACAATTTCGGCTCACGGTAGAGCACTGAAACATGTTCGCCGACCCACGGTAAGCGTTGCTTACCATAACCTTTCAACAATTTCGGCTCACGGTAGAGCACTGAAACCAGCTGATATGTTCAAAGTTGATACATCAAAGAAAAGCTTTCAACAATTTCGGCTCACGGTAGAGCACTGAAACACGTATGATGGAGCGCAGCAGACGTGCGTTCATCGGCTTTCAACAATTTCGGCTCACGGTAGAGCACTGAAACTCTCTGCGAGCGTTTGCAACACAAACAAATCGCGCTCATCTTTCAACAATTTCGGCTCACGGTAGAGCACTGAAACTCTACCGACCGCCGGCGACTACGAACGGATCGGATCGCCTTTCAACAATTTCGGCTCACGGTAGAGCACTGAAACGTTCTAAAGGCAGTTCCGTTGTTTCCACTGTTGCGGCTTTCAACAATTTCGGCTCACGGTAGAGCACTGAAACTCAAGCGCTGAACGGGCAATTCCGAACAGAACGAAGCTTTCAACAATTTCGGCTCACGGTAGAGCACTGAAACGCATCGCCGCAGATGAGATACTGATTTCCGACCCGCCAACTTTCAACAATTTCGGCTCACGGTAGAGCACTGAAACCTGTTGCGACTGGACGGGCTGTATATCGGTCACAACCTTTCAACAATTTCGGCTCACGGTAGAGCACTGAAACACTTTCAATGACTTCGGCGGGGATGTTGGGCGGGCCTTTCAACAATTTCGGCTCACGGTAGAGCACTGAAACTGAGTGAGGGGAACTCAAGGATATCAGCGTGAGTGTCTTTCAACAATTTCGGCTCACGGTAGAGCACTGAAACAGTAACCTTCACCCACAAGAATTACAAGGCCACCGTCTTTCAACAATTTCGGCTCACGGTAGAGCACTGAAACCGCTTGCCGGTGCGATCTGGTTTGTGGCCTTCCGTCCACTTTCAACAATTTCGGCTCACGGTAGAGCACTGAAACTGCGTTGTCGGCAATGTCGTCCAGTAACGCGAACGCTCTTTCAACAATTTCGGCTCACGGTAGAGCACTGAAACCCGACCTTTCAACCCTTCCCAAATCCCTTCCCGAATCTTTCAACAATTTCGGCTCACGGTAGAGCACTGAAACGTGATAAACCATGTCGTGACTTCGGCCACCATCGGGTCACTTTCAACAATTTCGGCTCACGGTAGAGCACTGAAACTGGTCGAATAACCAGATCGGGGCAGACTTCCGGGTTCTTTCAACAATTTCGGCTCACGGTAGAGCACTGAAACCTCAGCCTACAATGTTTGTATTTGCGTCTACTTAAACCTTTCAACAATTTCGGCTCACGGTAGAGCACTGAAACATCATAGGAGACGCGGGCGATGGCGGCAACGGCAGCGCTTTCAACAATTTCGGCTCACGGTAGAGCACTGAAACCATAGCTGTTGAATACTTCTCGCTCAACCAGCTCCCCTTTCAACAATTTCGGCTCACGGTAGAGCACTGAAACCGGTGTCAGTCGGACTGACACCGCATCTCGCGCAGCTCTTTCAACAATTTCGGCTCACGGTAGAGCACTGAAACAATCGCCGTTGCGGTCGTAGAGTTGACCGCTGCCGAGCTTTCAACAATTTCGGCTCACGGTAGAGCACTGAAACACGGCGAGCGGGTTGATAGTTGGGTGTTCAACCTTCTTTCAACAATTTCGGCTCACGGTAGAGCACTGAAACAGTGTCTACATTGACGAGAATGCGCCGTCGTGTTCGTCTTTCAACAATTTCGGCTCACGGTAGAGCACTGAAACAACGACCAGTTGGCAAAAATGTCTAATCAGCTTGCGACTCTTTCAACAATTTCGGCTCACGGTAGAGCACTGAAACCGCCGGCGCTGTTGGCCTCTACAACCAACCCATCAAGCTTTCAACAATTTCGGCTCACGGTAGAGCACTGAAACTTCCTAATTTATGCCATACTATCGTCCAACATACTACTTTCAACAATTTCGGCTCACGGTAGAGCACTGAAACAACGATATTCGCTCTGTCAACTTCTCAATCGTTATGCCTTTCAACAATTTCGGCTCACGGTAGAGCACTGAAACTGACAAGATAGCGCGAGTGTGATACTATGTCAGTGTCTTTCAACAATTTCGGCTCACGGTAGAGCACTGAAACTCTAACGCGTCTGACCGCCGCCGAAAAGATTATCCTCTTTCAACAATTTCGGCTCACGGTAGAGCACTGAAACCGATACAGTTCAATACTATAACGCGGGTAGAAAACGCTTTCAACAATTTCGGCTCACGGTAGAGCACTGAAACGTTTGCCGCGTTGGGCTTCTTAGCGCTCGTGCGCCACCTTTCAACAATTTCGGCTCACGGTAGAGCACTGAAACGAGGCAGTATGAGCGTCGAATGGATGGTTACAGTCATCTTTCAACAATTTCGGCTCACGGTAGAGCACTGAAACTCTATCAGGTCGAAATGCCGGAGGCTTACGATCTCACTTTCAACAATTTCGGCTCACGGTAGAGCACTGAAACCAACCCTGCGACTTCGTGATACCGAATATCTGACGTACTTTCAACAATTTCGGCTCACGGTAGAGCACTGAAACCTTATTCGTGGGATTACAAACGTGTGTACCATCCTTCTTTCAACAATTTCGGCTCACGGTAGAGCACTGAAACATACGCCCGCGTCGCGATTGGCGTTCATCTTCGAAAACTTTCAACAATTTCGGCTCACGGTAGAGCACTGAAACCAAATCAACCGTCAGCGCGTCATTGACGTTCTTGCCTTTCAACAATTTCGGCTCACGGTAGAGCACTGAAACTTCAGTTTCTCTTTGACCAACCGTTGACGGATTTCCGACCTTTCAACAATTTCGGCTCACGGTAGAGCACTGAAACGTGTTCGTGTGTACGGTACCTGTGTCGAAGCAATCGCTTTCAACAATTTCGGCTCACGGTAGAGCACTGAAACACAGGCAGGGCAAGAGGTTTTATAGCCTTTGCCCATCCTTTCAACAATTTCGGCTCACGGTAGAGCACTGAAACCGCAATGATCCACGTGATAATGGCGCACGTGATGACTTTCAACAATTTCGGCTCACGGTAGAGCACTGAAACCTGTTGGCACTGCTGTTGACGCTACTGTTTCGTGAGCCTTTCAACAATTTCGGCTCACGGTAGAGCACTGAAACTTGTGTGAAAACCGGCGAAAATACGGTGTACCGTCCGCTTTCAACAATTTCGGCTCACGGTAGAGCACTGAAACGCGATAAAGCAGTGGTTGCGCGATCATTATCAAGAGGCTTTCAACAATTTCGGCTCACGGTAGAGCACTGAAACACATTCACCCGCTTACCGGTAGAATTCACCCGCAGTTCTTTCAACAATTTCGGCTCACGGTAGAGCACTGAAACTGAGGAAGATCATCAGTACGTCTTCGGGAGTGTAGATCTTTCAACAATTTCGGCTCACGGTAGAGCACTGAAACTACCATTCTTTGGCCTGAATATAGGCTTGCGCATGACAGCTTTCAACAATTTCGGCTCACGGTAGAGCACTGAAACAACGCGACTTGACGCCAACACCGCTTCAAAAAACCCCTTTCAACAATTTCGGCTCACGGTAGAGCACTGAAACAGTCACTGTTCGATCGACCGGTACCGGATTGGGCAGTCTTTCAACAATTTCGGCTCACGGTAGAGCACTGAAACAAATCGTTCAGATGCCCAACCGCTCCGGTACACCGATACTTTCAACAATTTCGGCTCACGGTAGAGCACTGAAACATCCGCCGCCGTTTCACCGCGAAGCGTTCGCATTACCTTTCAACAATTTCGGCTCACGGTAGAGCACTGAAACTGAACTGTCGGAGGGATTTGTTGCGTTTGTGAAAGCCGCTTTCAACAATTTCGGCTCACGGTAGAGCACTGAAACTTCAAATCGCCCGCACCGACGGCGAGCGGGTTGATAGTCTTTCAACAATTTCGGCTCACGGTAGAGCACTGAAACAAATCGGTGTCTTTAGTGTATACGTATTCTTTCCCGGCCTTTCAACAATTTCGGCTCACGGTAGAGCACTGAAACTAATTACATATCGTTCTCTTTTCGCACGTCGTCGCACTCTTTCAACAATTTCGGCTCACGGTAGAGCACTGAAACTGATCATACAGGTTCGTGATCAGCGTGTCGAGATTCTTTCAACAATTTCGGCTCACGGTAGAGCACTGAAACTGCGGGGATCGATCTCGCCAGCAACGGCTGGCAAATCCTTTCAACAATTTCGGCTCACGGTAGAGCACTGAAACTTCCAACTCGACTGACCGGATGGCCGGCGAGCGATGCTTTCAACAATTTCGGCTCACGGTAGAGCACTGAAACACGCCACTACCGCACTGCCGAGGCGCTGGTAGAGCTTTCAACAATTTCGGCTCACGGTAGAGCACTGAAACCTATCGAATACGTCTTAGAGACGGCAGATATTCGGTACTTTCAACAATTTCGGCTCACGGTAGAGCACTGAAACCCGATACGCGGTATGAAACGGCTCAATTCGGGCAGACTTTCAACAATTTCGGCTCACGGTAGAGCACTGAAACAAACAAAAGTAATTCGTATGCTTTCTCGACTGCGTCGTCTTTCAACAATTTCGGCTCACGGTAGAGCACTGAAACCAACGATCAACCCTCGCGGGTGATAGAAGAAATTGGCTTTCAACAATTTCGGCTCACGGTAGAGCACTGAAACCTGGGCCCGTTGCCGGAAAGCGAGCCGATCACCGGCTCCTTTCAACAATTTCGGCTCACGGTAGAGCACTGAAACCAATTACGCACGCAATTTCGCAGCGTAAGCGTGGTGTCTTTCAACAATTTCGGCTCACGGTAGAGCACTGAAACACGCCACCACAGTCGGCAACGATGGCTGGAAGACGGACTTTCAACAATTTCGGCTCACGGTAGAGCACTGAAACAGGTACGCACTCCATTCAGCAGCTCGAAAAACCGTTCCGCTTTCAACAATTTCGGCTCACGGTAGAGCACTGAAACTATCCGGTACCGGTAATCGAATTCGGTGACGGGAACTTTCAACAATTTCGGCTCACGGTAGAGCACTGAAACGACGTCAGAGGTCTGGCGGAAGTATTGAGTATTTGTCTTTCAACAATTTCGGCTCACGGTAGAGCACTGAAACGCTCAACCGTACCGGCCCGCAACTGCTCGACGATCTCTTTCAACAATTTCGGCTCACGGTAGAGCACTGAAACGCCCGCAACTGCTCGACGATCTGGTGAGCCTGGCGGCCTTTCAACAATTTCGGCTCACGGTAGAGCACTGAAACAAACTGTCTTTTTTTCCGGCAGTGTCACAATACTTTCACCTTTCAACAATTTCGGCTCACGGTAGAGCACTGAAACATCCTTCACCGACCGGCAAAGGTTTGGTCGGCAACCTTTCAACAATTTCGGCTCACGGTAGAGCACTGAAACTCCACCAGCAACTGCAGTCGCTGTTCCAGCAACTTCACTTTCAACAATTTCGGCTCACGGTAGAGCACTGAAACCCAACAGCCGCGCCTCGAAGTAGTCGGTAAAAAGATCTTTCAACAATTTCGGCTCACGGTAGAGCACTGAAACTTACGGTCCGAAAGACTTTGACAATCTGGTTGTTTTCTTTCAACAATTTCGGCTCACGGTAGAGCACTGAAACGATGCACGTCAGCATACGCCAGCATCAGGCGTCGGCTTTCAACAATTTCGGCTCACGGTAGAGCACTGAAACATACCGGCCAGGGTTTGCCGGATCGCTTCCAGCGCCGCTTTCAACAATTTCGGCTCACGGTAGAGCACTGAAACACAAAGTGAACGCGAAACGCGAATTCACCGAGATCGCTTTCAACAATTTCGGCTCACGGTAGAGCACTGAAACTGGCGCCGGGGCAGGACGAGCGCGATTCGGAGTGCGCTTTCAACAATTTCGGCTCACGGTAGAGCACTGAAACCGGAAGGTCGAATTGTTGAATAGGAGGAAGTAAATGACTTTCAACAATTTCGGCTCACGGTAGAGCACTGAAACCGCAGCAGTTGCGGCGCGGCGCATTGACGTGGGACGCGCTTTCAACAATTTCGGCTCACGGTAGAGCACTGAAACCATATGCTGATCGAATACGACGATGCTGGCGAATTACGCTTTCAACAATTTCGGCTCACGGTAGAGCACTGAAACTTGGAAATACGCCGGTGGTATGTCGGTGATAAAAAACCTTTCAACAATTTCGGCTCACGGTAGAGCACTGAAACTTGCGGTCTCTGAACGTAAACCCGCGCTCGGCCAGCCTTTCAACAATTTCGGCTCACGGTAGAGCACTGAAACATACGGTAACAACCAACAGCAACCCGCCGATTACAATTCTTTCAACAATTTCGGCTCACGGTAGAGCACTGAAACATATAAGTCGGTCGATGGACGTACCAAACTGTTTCCCTTTCAACAATTTCGGCTCACGGTAGAGCACTGAAACGTTCGTACCGAGTAGGGGGGGACAATGATGTATGCATCTTTCAACAATTTCGGCTCACGGTAGAGCACTGAAACGGGCAATTGCAACCGGAGAGTTAAGGGCGAGGCATAGCTTTCAACAATTTCGGCTCACGGTAGAGCACTGAAACAAAGATCAGCAACACAAACAAGCCCGCCAATAGTGGCTTTCAACAATTTCGGCTCACGGTAGAGCACTGAAACTACGTCTTGGGGTACCGGATTGTCCAGTACCTGGGCCTTTCAACAATTTCGGCTCACGGTAGAGCACTGAAACATATATCCGGGCTCTCACAGTTACTCGCTGGTTTAACCTTTCAACAATTTCGGCTCACGGTAGAGCACTGAAACTTCGTGAGCTCGGTAGGGGCTGGGCTCGTGGCATGCTTTCAACAATTTCGGCTCACGGTAGAGCACTGAAACAACAGAAAGACGTGCATCTTCTCTGTTGTCCAGACATCTTTCAACAATTTCGGCTCACGGTAGAGCACTGAAACAGGACCCAGTAGCCGATGCTCTTCCACAGCAGGCCGACTTTCAACAATTTCGGCTCACGGTAGAGCACTGAAACACATATTATTATGCTTCCGTCGTGTAGTTGCTTTGGTTGCTTTCAACAATTTCGGCTCACGGTAGAGCACTGAAACCGAAAGTAGCGGCGAACCAGAAATGCTTTACAACAAGCTTTCAACAATTTCGGCTCACGGTAGAGCACTGAAACCACGAAGGTCGGCCACGTAGTTGAGCACGTCTTCCGGCCTTTCAACAATTTCGGCTCACGGTAGAGCACTGAAACGCAGGAGGAGGGTCGTAACGGAGCGGTCAGCCTCCGTCTTTCAACAATTTCGGCTCACGGTAGAGCACTGAAACTTGTCAAGTACCGAATTGTGTAGTGGCACCACTTGTTCTTTCAACAATTTCGGCTCACGGTAGAGCACTGAAACGAGTCATTCGACCGGAGCGAGGCCACCACAAGAAGTCCTTTCAACAATTTCGGCTCACGGTAGAGCACTGAAACGAAATGCTTTACAACAAGGTTTGGCTTCACAATGCGGCTTTCAACAATTTCGGCTCACGGTAGAGCACTGAAACGAGGCAGCCTACCGCACTGGGATGCCTTAAAACGCATCTTTCAACAATTTCGGCTCACGGTAGAGCACTGAAACATTATCGAGGCCGCCTATCATCTGGCCGCTCGCAACGTCTTTCAACAATTTCGGCTCACGGTAGAGCACTGAAACGTAGAAGGGGAGTGGGGAATAGGTTTTCAACAATATCGGCTTCCGTAAAACCCTGAAACCGCTATTATTCCCTACTCCCTATTTCC
>Ga0209479_1002120_pt1 | contig 15089 bp, 13 predicted proteins | sample DewCreD2012metaG_2_FD_184112 | JGI IMG/M metagenome (GOLD analysis project Ga0209479, IMG submission 184112) | Hot spring sediment bacterial and archeal communities from British Columbia, Canada, to study Microbial Dark Matter (Phase II) - Dewar... ...
CTCCTTCTCCGCCTGAGCACCGTGCCCGAGGGCTTCCAGGTGCATCCCAAGCTGAAGCGGTTCCTCGAGGCCCGAAAGGAGATGGCCGAGGCTAAGCGCCCCCTGGACTGGGCGGCGGCCGAGGCCTTGGCCTTCGCCTCCTTGGCCGCCGAGGGGCACCGGGTGCGCCTCACGGGGCAGGATGCCCTAAGGGGCACCTTCACCCAGCGCCACGCCGCCCTGTACGACTACCAGACGGGAAGGCCCTACATCCCCTTGCAGCACCTGGCCGAGGGCCAGGCGGAGGTGGAGATCTACAACTCCCCCCTCTCCGAGGCCGGGGTGCTGGGGTTTGAGTACGGCTACAGCCTGGACTACCCCGAGGGCCTCGTCCTCTGGGAGGCCCAGTTCGGGGACTTCGTCAACGTGGCGCAGGTCTACATCGACCAGTTCCTGGCCAGCGCCGAGGCTAAGTGGAACCGGCTTTCCGGCCTGGTCCTCCTCCTGCCCCACGGCCTCGAGGGCCAGGGCCCCGAGCACTCCTCCGCCCGGCCTGAGCGCTTCCTCCAGCTCGCCGCCCAGGACAACCTCCAGATCGCCTACCCCACCACCCCCGCCCAGTTCTTCCACCTCCTCCGCCGCCAGGTGAAGCGCCCCATCCGCAAGCCCCTCGTGGTCCTCACCCCCAAAAGCCTCCTCCGCCACCCCGAGGTGGTCTCCAGCCTGGAGGAGCTTGCCCAGGGGCGCTTTCAGAAGGTGATCCCGGAAAGGGTCAAGGGGGCGAGGAAGGTCCTTCTCACCTCGGGGAAGGTCTACTACGACCTCCTGCAAAAGCGGAGGGAGCTTGGGGCGGAGGACGTGGCCTTGATCCGGCTGGAACTCCTCTACCCCTTCCCCGAGGCCGAGCTCAAGGAGGCCCTGGGCTTCTACCCCAGGAAGACCCCGGTGGTCTACGTTCAGGAGGAGCCGGTGAACCAGGGGGCCTGGTGGTACCTCTCCGCCCGCTTCTGCGGGGAGATCTACGGCCACCCCTTCAGCGTGGTGGCCCGGCCGGAGTCCCCAAGCCCCGCCGTGGGTTCCTCCAAGGTGCACAAAGAGGAGCAGGAAGCGCTTCTTGAGGAAGCCTTTAAGTGAGGAGGTAGACGGTGCAGGAACTGAAAGTGCCCTCCGTGGGCGAGTCCATCGTGGAAGTGGAGATCGGCGCCTGGCTGAAGAAGGAAGGGGAAGGCTTTGCCCAGGATGAGCCCCTGGTGGAGCTCATCACCGACAAGGCCACCCTGGAGCTCCCCGCCCCCTTTGCGGGAACCCTGGAGCGGATCCTGAAGCGCACCGGGGAAACCGCCAGGGTGGGGGAGGCCATCGCCCTCCTTAAGGCCTCGGGGGAGGGGCTTCCCCGGCCTGAGCCCGAGGCCGCGGTACCCCAGGCACCCGAGCCCCAGGAGCCCCTGGCCATGCCCGCCGCGGAGCGGGTTTTGCGGGAGGCGGGGGTATCCCCAGGGGAGGTGGTGGGCACGGGCCTGGGCGGGCGGATCCTCAAGGAGGACGTGGAGCGCCACCTGGAGGAGAGGGCCAAGCAGGCCCCGCCCCAGGCGGTGCCCCCCCGGATGCCGGAGCCCGCGCCGCTTCCCGCCCAACCCCCGGCCGACCGCCCCTGGCGGGTGAGCGAGGCGGTGCCCATGAGCCCCTTGCGCCGCCGCATCGCGGAGAGGCTCCTCATGGTGCGGCAGACCACCGCCATGCTCACCACCTTCAACGAGGCGGACATGTCCGCCATCATCGCCTTGAGGAAGGAGCTCGGGGAGGCCTTCCAGAAGAAGCACGGGGTGAAGCTGGGCTTCATGAGCTTCTTCGTGAAGGCGGTGGTCCAGGCCCTCAAGGAGATCCCCGAGCTCAACGCCGAGATCCGGGACAACACCATCCTCTACCACCGCTACTACGACATCGGGGTGGCCGTGGGCGGGGGAGAGGGGCTGGTGGTGCCGGTCATCCGGGATGCCGACCGGCTTTCCTTCGCCGAGATCGAGCGCCAGATCGCGGACTTCGCCGAAAGGGCCCGCACCAAGAAGCTGAAGCCCGAGGAGCTCATGGGGGGCACCTTCACCATCACCAACGGGGGGGTGTACGGCTCCCTCAACTCCACCCCCCTCCTCAACCCACCCCAGGTGGGCATCCTGGGCATGCACGCCATCCAGGAAAGGCCCGTGGTCCGGGAGGGGCAGGTGGTGATCCGGCCCATGATGTACCTGGCCCTTTCCTACGACCACCGCATCGTGGACGGCCGGGAGGCGGTGACCTTCCTGAGGCGGGTCAAGGAGCTGGTGGAAAACCCCGTGCGCCTGATGCTGGAGGTCTAGCGTGGAGGCCTACGACCTGTTGGTGATCGGGGCGGGGCCCGGGGGGTACGTGGCCGCCATCCGGGCCGCCCAGCTGGGGATGAGGGTGGGGGTGGTGGAGAAGGAGAAGGCCCTGGGGGGCACTTGCTTAAGGGTGGGGTGCATTCCCTCCAAGGCCCTTTTGGAAACCACCGAGCGCATCTACGAGGTGAAAAAGGGCTTGATCGGGGCTAGGGTGCAGGGCCTCGAGGTGGACCTCCCCGCCCTTCTCGCCCACAAGGACAAGGTGGTCCAGGCCAACACCCAGGGCATTGAGTTCCTCTTCAAGAAAAACGGCATCGCCCGCCATCAGGGCACGGCCCGCTTCCTCTCTGAGCGGAAGGTCCTGGTGGAGGAGACGGGGGAGGAGCTAGAAGCCCGCTTCATCCTCATCGCCACGGGAAGCGCCCCCCTCATCCCCCCTTGGGCGGAGGTGGATGGCAAGCGGGTGGTGACCTCCACCGAGGCCCTTTCCTTCCCGGAGGTGCCGGGCCGCCTCATCGTGGTGGGGGGCGGGGTCATCGGCTTGGAGCTGGGGGTGGTCTGGCACCGCCTGGGAGCGGAGGTCCTCATCCTGGAGTACCTGGACCGCATCCTCCCCACCATGGACGCCGAGCTATCCCGGGCGGCGGAAAAGGTCTTCCGGAAGGAGGGGCTTGAGATCCGCACCGGGGTCAAGGTGAAGGCGGTGCGCCCCGAGGGCCGGGAGGCCCGGGTGGAGCTGGAGGGGGGAGAGGTCCTCACCGCCGATAGGGTGCTTCTCGCCGTGGGCCGCAGGCCCTACACCGAGGGCCTGGACCTGGAGAGGGCAGGCCTTGCCACCGACGAGAAGGGGCGCATCCCCGTGGACGAGCACCTCAGGACCCGCGTCCTCCACATCTACGCCATCGGGGATGTGGTGCCGGGGCCCATGCTGGCCCACAAGGCCAGCGAGGAGGGGATCGCTGCCGTGGAGCACATGGCCAAGGGGTACGGCCACGTGGACTACCTGGCCATCCCCAGCGTGGTCTACACCCACCCCGAGGTGGCGGGGGTGGGGTACACGGAGGAGGAGCTCAAGGCGAAGGGGATCCCCTACAAGGTGGGCCGCTTCCCCTACTCCGCCTCGGGCCGGGCCCGGGCCATGGGGGAGACGGAGGGCTTCGTCAAGGTCCTGGCCCACGCCAAGACCGACCGCATCCTGGGGGTCCACGGGATCGGGGCCCGGGTGGGGGATGTCCTGGCCGAGGCGGCCTTGGCCATCTTCTTCAAGGCCAGCGCGGAGGACCTGGGCCGGGCCCCCCACGCCCACCCTTCCCTCTCCGAGATCCTCAAGGAAGCCGCCCTGGCCGCTTGGGAAAAGGCCATCCACATTTAGGGCGGGGAGAGGCTGAGGGTGAAGCGGTAGGGCCCGAGGCTCCAGGTGCCGAGGGCAAAGGCCAGGGGCATCTGGAGCCTGAGTCCCCTTTCCCGGTCGTGAACGGAAATGAGAAAGCCCGTGGCTTCCCCGGTGAGGGGGAAGCGGGCGGTTCCGTCCTTGTCGGTGAGGCGAGGGATCCCTTTGCCAGAGGGCATGCGGTTGGGGGCCATGGGTTGAAGGACCACAAGGATGCCTGGTGTGGGTGTTTCCCCAAAGAACACCCGCACTTCCAGTACGGGAGGGCTTAGGGGTTCCTCGGGGGGGCGGGGCCTGGGAATAGGGGCTTCCGGTTTTTGGGCCAGGGTCGCAGCGAAGACTAGGGCCAGGATCCAAGGTAGGAGGGAGGTTCTCCCCATGGGTTTCACCCAGCTAAAGAAGTTAGGCCTCGAGCCAACTAAAGCTCGAGGCCCATTCCTCCCTTACCGGCCTAAGAGTGTGTCCAGACTAGCCTTGGCATCCACAAGGCCATAGCCGTACTGGCCGCCTGCGGCATAATCGGGCTTCGCCGCTTGGCCGGTGAGCCGGGCGTTGGCTCCCTGTTCCAGGGCCAAGCGGATTTCCTCGGGGGTTGCGGTGGGTTTGGCGGAGAGGAGGAGGGCCACCACCCCGGTTACGTGGGGAGAGGCCATGGAGGTTCCCTGGAGGAAGGCGTAAGGGGTGGTCGGGTTTTGGGCCACGGGCACCGTGGAGAGAATGGCCGCTCCGGGGGCGGCGACGGTTACGTAGGGCCCCGCGTTGGAGAAACCTGCCCTTCGGTTGTCGTTGCTGGTGGCCCCCACTCCGATTACCCCGGGAAGTAGGGTGCTGTAAGAGACCGGATAGGAGGGGCGGTTGCCCGTGCGGTAGGAATTCCCAGAAGAGAAAACGTAGACCACGCCTTTCCTGGTTCCGTACTCCAGCACGTCCAGGAAAGCCTTGCTCCGGGCCCCTGAACCCCAGGAGTTGTTCACCACCTTAGCCCCGCAGTCGGCGGCATACTTGAGGGCCCGCACCAGCATGTAGTTGGTGCCACCAAAGTAGCCCAGACCCCGAAGGACCATGAGCTTGGCCTCGGGGGCTACCCCTACCACACCGATGCCGTTGACAGGAGCGGCAATGGTCCCCGCCACATGGGTGCCGTGGCCCCCCGAGTCGGAGGGATCGGGGTCGTCGTCCACGAAATCGTAGCCGTGCTCCCCAGGGCAGGTTTGGCTGTTGGGGTTGGGATTCTGCCAGAGGTTGGCGGCGAGGTCTGGGTGGTTTAGATCCACTCCCTCGTCCACCACCGCCACCACCACGCCTTGGCCCCGGTAGCCCTCGTTCCACACCTCAGGGGCCCGGATGCGGTAAAGGCCCCACAAGTAGGGCACATTCTGGTACTGGGTTCCATCCGCGCCCGTGGCCGCCAGGGGATCGCCAGGCGGCACCTGGACGAAGTAAGGGTCGGTCACGTTATCCGAGTACGCCTGCGTGCGAAGCCCTTGGGGTTTCCCAGGCAGACTTAAGGTGCCCAGGACTTCCTGGGCGGGGTTGGCCACCCAGTAGTTCGGCTCGGCGTACTCCACCCCGAGCCTGGACGCATAAGCGGCCACGTACGCTTCCTCTTGGCCCACGGGTACCTTGATTCGGGCCAGCTCACCCCAGGCAGGGTCGGAGAGGGCCTCGAGCCACTGGCTTTCCCCCAGGGGCGTGAGGCTTTGGGGGCTGAGGCCGGGGCGATATTTGACCAGGATCTCTCCCGCCACCGCAGGCCCTTCTCCGGTTTGGATAAGCCCCGGCTTCCCGGGAACCTGGCCCTGAGGGGCTTGGCTGCAGGCGGCAAGGAGGAGCGAAAGAATAAGAAGCCTTTTGCGCGTCCGCATCTTTATCCTCCTTACTGAACGGTGAAGGCGCGGGTTTCGCTCACGGACTCCCGGTAGCCGTTTTGCAGGAGCTTCTGGTAGGCCCCTTGGGGGATATACCCCAGGTTGTTCAGGAAGGCCTTAGCCAGCTCGCCCCTTTGCCGATTCACCGGGCTGGTCCGCAAGGGCTTTAGCCGTACCAGGTGCTCCCCATCCAGGTATAGCCGCGCCTGGAGGGCCGCAGGGTCCATGCCAATGTAGTCCAGCATCTCGGTCTGGTCGTCAGTGTAGACGTCCCAGAAGTAGGAAGCCCCGGTGGCGAGAGGGAAGGGCACGACGAGGGAGGTGTTTGGGGTGAAGCCTGCCCACACCAGGTTGCCGCCCTCGTCGTACACCGACACCACGTACACCTTGGCCCCGGCCACCGGGTTCCAGGTCAAGGTAGGGGTGGCTCCCAGGGTGGCTCCGTCTTCGATCCCCAGTTTGGGCGTGTCCAGGAACTGGACGGTAAGGGGATTGGCCAGGTTGGTGCCATCCCGCCAGTTTTGAGCTTGGGAAAGGTCGAGGACCTCGAGGGTGTTGTCGACGATTCGGAAGCGGATGGCGATGCTGGTTACCGCGATCTGCTGGGCGCTGGCCCCCGGGGGCAGCTTGTAGACCCGAAGGGTTTTGCTGGCCTGCCCGAAATAGTAATACTGGCCGAGCTCCACCTCACCGGAGTGGATGGCGTGGTTGAAGGTGGGGATGCTTACCGAGAAGGCGTTCCATCCCGGGCTGTTGGGATCGGGATTGTATTCGGAAAGCCCGGATAGGTCGTGGGTAACCTGGAGGGTGGTAACCCGGCTGGGGTTGGCTTGGGGGTCAAAGGCTTCCAGGACCAAATCCTGCTGCGTGAAGGAACTGTTCAGGTACACCCAGGCGTCGGGCACGTACTGGAAGTGGCTCCAGTAGTATTCGGTGGCCGTGTTGCAGTCCCCCGTGTCGGTGCCCGTGTAATTGCCCGCCCACACGCTTCCCGAGGCGGCGTAGAGGTTGTTGGTCGAACTTACCGGAATCAGGTACTGGCCGAGGCCGTTGGTGGTGACGGTGCGGAAGCCGCCAAAGACCACGAGGCCGTCCTCACAAGGTTTGGGAGGATTAAAGAGTTGAGTCAGGCTTCTCGGGGTAGAGCTGGCCACCGGCTGGCCTCCCAGGGTTACCGTACCGGTGAGGTAGCCAGTGCGTGCGGGATAGCCAGGAAGGATTCTTGAGGGAGGTGCGGGAAGGTAGATGTTCATTTCCGAGGCGGCCCCGTAGGGGGAACGGTAAGCGTTTAGGGGCACCTCTGCAAAGGTCAAGGCTGCCATCCCTTGGTCTGCAGGGGGAATGACGGTCAGAGAGAAGGTCTGGGCGTTGCCGGGTATTTGCAGGGAGAAGTGCCCGTCCAAGCTGGTGGTGGTCTCTACTTTCTGGGTTCCCACCTGGGCGATTACCCTTGCCCCGTGAACGGGCTGCCCCCCGGCGCTGGGGCTGGTGAAGACATTTCCCTGAAGGCCTTGGGGCGGTGGCGTACAGGCCCAAAGGCTCAGGAGGGCTGTGCCTATCGCTATGGGCCAGGTTTTTTTCATAATCCCTCCTTTCTGTTTACAGGGTAAAGATACCTGGATCAGAAAGGGCTGTCAAGGAGAAGGTGCAGAGCCAGGGGGAGTCCCGTATACTTATGCATACCCCCCTCGAGGGGGTAGACTAGGGGTTGGCATGAAGATCGTCCTGGCATATCCGGCGGACTGGACACCAGCATCATCCTCAAGTGGCTCAAGGAGACCTATCAGGCCGAGGTCATCGCCTTCACCGCGGACATCGGCCAGGGGGAGGAGGTGGAGGAGGCCCGGGAGAAGGCCCTAAGGATCGGGGCCTCCAAGGCCATCGCCTTAGACCTCAAGGAGGAATTCGTCCGGGACTTCGTCTTCCCCATGATGCGGGCCGGGGCCGTTTACGAGGGCTACTACCTCCTCGGCACCGCCATCGCCAGGCCTTTAATCGCCAAGCACCTGGTGCGGATCGCCGAGGAGGAGAGGGCGGAGGCCATCGCCCACGGGGCCACGGGGAAGGGGAACGACCAGGTGCGCTTTGAGCTCACCGCCTATGCCCTGAAGCCCGACATCAAGGTCATCGCCCCCTGGCGGGAGTGGTCCTTCCAGGGCCGAAAGGAGATGATCGCTTACGCCGAGGCCCACGGCATCCCCGTGCCCGTGACCCAGGAGAAGCCCTACTCCATGGACGCCAACCTCCTGCATATTTCCTACGAGGGCGGCGTCCTGGAGGACCCCTGGGCCGAGCCCCCCAAGGGGATGTTCCGCCTGACCCAAGACCCCGAGGAGGCCCCCGATCTTCCGGAGTACGTGGAGGTGGAGTTTTTTGAGGGCGACCCCGTGGCGGTGAACGGGGAGAGGCTTTCCCCGTCGGCCCTGCTGCAAAAACTTAACGAGATCGGGGGGCGGCACGGGGTGGGCCGGGTGGACCTGGTGGAGAACCGCTTCGTGGGCATGAAGTCCCGGGGGGTCTACGAGACCCCGGGGGGGACGATCCTCTACCACGCCCGGCGGGCGGTGGAAGGCCTCACCCTGGACCGGGAGGTCCTCCACCAGAGGGACCTGCTCTCCCCCAAGTACGCCGAGCTCGTCTACTACGGCTTCTGGTACGCTCCCGAACGGGAGGCCCTCCAGGCCTACTTTGACCACGTGGCCCAGGCGGTCACCGGGGTGGCCCGGCTCAAGCTCTACAAGGGGAACGTCTACGTGGTGGGGAGAAAGGCGCCGAAAAGCCTTTACCAGAAGGACCTGGTCTCCTTTGACCAGCTCGGGGGCTACGACCAGAAGGACGCCGAGGGCTTCATCAAGATCCAGGCCCTGAGGCTTCGGGTAAGGGCCATGGTGGAAGGGAAGGGCCATGGGGCATAGGACCTGGGGTGGCCGGTTTGCCGAGGGTCTAAGCGAGCTTGCCGCCCGCTTCAACGCCTCCCTCCCCTTTGACCGGGCCCTTTGGCGGGAGGACCTCTGGCAGAACCGGGTGCACGCCCAGATGCTCCACCGGGTGGGCCTTCTCACCGAGGAGGAGCTAAGGGCCATCCTCGAGGGCCTGGACCAGATCGAGCGGGAGATCGAGGCGGGCACCTTCCCCTGGCGGGAGGAGCTTGAGGACGTGCACATGAACCTGGAGGCCCGCCTCATCGAACTCGTGGGTCCACCCGGGGGCAAGCTCCACACGGCGAGGAGCCGGAACGACCAGGTGGCCACCGATCTCCGGCTTTTCCTGCGGGGGGCCATAGACGAGCTTCTCTCCCTCCTTCTGGACCTGCGCCGGGTTCTGGTGCGGGAGGCCGAGCGGCACCTCGAGCCCCTTTACGTCCTTCCCGGCTACACCCACCTGCAGCGGGCCCAGCCCATCTTGCTTTCCCACTGGTTTTTGGCCTACTACGAGATGCTTCTCCGGGATGCGGGAAGGCTGAGGGACGCCAGGGAGCGCCTTAACGAAAGCCCCCTGGGGGCTGCGGCCCTGGCGGGGACGGGCTTCCCCATAGACCGCCACTACACCGCGCGGGAACTCGGCTTTTCCGCTCCCATGCGGAACTCCTTGGATGCGGTGGCGAGCCGGGACTTCGCCCTGGAGGTGCTTTCCGCTCTCAACATCGGCATGCTGAACCTCTCCCGGATGGCGGAGGAACTCATCCTCTATAGCACCGAGGAGTTCGCCTTCGTGGAGGTCCCGGATGCCTTCGCCACCGGCTCTTCCATCATGCCCCAGAAGAAGAACCCGGACATCCTGGAGCTCATCCGGGCCAAGGCGGGAAGGGTCTTAGGGGCCCTGGTGGCCCTCTCCACCGTGGTGAAGGGCCTGCCCCTCGCCTACAACAAGGACCTGCAGGAGGACAAGGAACCCCTTCTGGATGCCCTCGCCACCTACCGGGATAGCCTTAAGCTCCTCACCGCCCTTCTTCCTGGGCTTAGGTGGCGGCGGGAGAGGATGTGGCGGGCGGCGGAGGAGGGCTATGCCTTGGCCACGGAGCTCGCCGACTACCTGGCGGAAAAGGGGCTTCCCTTCCGGGAGGCCCACCACGTGGTGGGGCGCCTGGTGCGAAGGCTTGTGGAGGAGGGAAGGGCCTTGAAGGACCTGACCCTGGAGGAGCTCAGGGCCCACCACCCCCTCTTCGCCGAGGATGCCCTGCCGCTTCTCCAGCTGGAATCCGCTATCCATCGGCGCAATTCCTTCGGGGGCACGGCCCCCGAGGCGGTGCGGGAGAGGATCCAGGAGGCCAAGAAGGAGGTGGGCCTTGCTTGAGACAGGAATCGAACTCTCCACGGTTACCCTGCCCGAGGTGCGGCGCCAGGCGGGGGTGGAGCTCAGGAAGGCCAGGCTGAGCGATGTGGACGCCATCTACTGGCTCATCCGCTACTGGGCGGAGAAGGGCCTGATGCTGGTCAGGAGCCACAGCCACCTCTACGAGAACATCCGCGACTTCCAGGTCCTCGAGGACGAGGACGGGAACATCGTGGGCACCGTGGCCCTGCACGTGCTCTGGCGGGATCTGGCGGAGATCAGGGGCCTGGCGGTGCACCCCAGCAGGCAGGGGGAAGGGCTTGGGCGCTGGTTGGTCCTGGGAGCGGAGCGGGAGGCCCGGGATCTGGGCCTACCCCGGGTCTTCGCCTGGACGCTTCAGGTGGGCTTCTTCCGCTCCTTGGGCTACCAGGTCACCACCCGGGAGGCCCTGCCCCCCAAGGTGTGGAGCGAGTGCAACGCCTGCCCCTTCTACGAGAACTGCCGGGAGATCGCCGTCATCAAGCACCTTTCCCCGGGGGCCTTTGGCGGCTAGAATGGATGGGATGGGCACCTTGACCCGCTACTTGGAGGAGGCCATGGCCCGGGCCCGCTACGAGCTCATCCAGGACGAGGAGCCCTACTATGGGGAGGTTCCGGACCTGCCCGGGGTATGGGCCACGGGCAAAAGCCTAAGAGAATGCGAGGCCAACCTGCAGGCGGCCCTCGAGGACTGGCTTCTCTTCCTGCTTTCCCGGGGTGAAACCCCTCCGCCCCTGGGCGAGGTCCGCATCGAACTGCCCCATGGCGAGGCGGCTTAGGCCTGTTTCTCGGAGGGAGCTGGTGGCGAGGCTTAAAGCTTTGGGATTTGCTGGGCCTTACACGGGGGGTCGGCACCAATTCATGGTGCGGGGTTCCGTGCGCTTGATCCTGCCCAATCCCCATCGGGGTGAGATCAGCGTGGACCTTTTGAAGCGCATCCTCAAACAAGCCGGGATTGAGGAGGAGGAATGGCTGGAGTGAAGGAACGGGCGGTTTTGGTCCTGGAGGACGGCACCGTCTACCACGGCTACGCCTTCGGGGCCCGGGGGAAGACGGTGGGGGAGGTGGTCTTCAACACCGCCCAGACCGGCTACCAGGAGATCATGACCGATCCCAGCTACCACGGGCAGATCGTGGTCATGACCTACCCCCACCAGGGCAACTACGGGGTCAACGTCTACGACATGCAGTCCAACCGCCCCTGGGTGAAGGGCTTCGTGGCCAAGGAGTTCAGCCGCATCGCCTCCAACCCCAGGGCCCAGCAGACCCTTAAGGAGTTCATGGAGTTCTACGGGGTGGTGGGGATCGAGGGGATCGACACCCGGGCCCTGGTGCGCAAGATCCGCGAAGGGGGGGTGCTCAAGGGTACCATCGCCCACGCCAGCCTTTTCGGGGATCCCCAGCACGCCTTCACCCCCGAGGAGCTCGAGGCCCTCCGCCAGGAGGCCAAGGCCTGGACGGACATCGACGGGCGGGACATGACCCCCGAGGTCTCCACCCCCTTGCCCTACGCCTGGCCCACCCTGAAGTCGGGGCGGCGCATCGTGGTCATGGACTTCGGTATCAAGCACGCCATCGTGGAGAACCTGGCCGCTTTGGGCTTCGAGATCCTGGTGGTGCCGGGGAAAACCCCGGCGAGCCAGATCATGGCCCTGGAGCCCCACGGGCTTCTCATCTCCAACGGCCCCGGGGACCCCTCCATGCCCCGCTACGCCCACGAGACCATCTGGAAGCTCATGGGGCTACTTCCCACCTTCGGCATCTGCCTGGGGCACCAGCTCCTGGCCCTGGCCGCGGGGGGGCGCACCTACAAGATGAAGTTCGGCCACCGGGGGGCCAACCACCCGGTGAAGAACCTCCTCACCGGGAAGATCGAGATCACCAGCCAGAACCACGGCTATGCGGTGGACATCGACTCCCTGAAGGAGTTCAGGCCCACCCACATCAACCTGAACGACGGGACCCTCGAGGGCATGGCCCACGCCCGCTATCCCGTCTTCTCCGTGCAGTACCACCCCGAGGCCGCCCCCGGGCCCCACGACGCCCTCTACCTCTTCCGCCGCTTCCTGGAGGAGGTGGAGGCCTTCCACGGGGCCACGGGGCTTCCCGTGGAGAAGCAGCGGGCGGACGGGTACGGGGTATAGCCCGGCCCTTGCGTTTCCGAACTGGGGTCCCCACCCTGGCGAAGCCAGGGTGGGGTGATTTTAGTAGTCCATCCCCCGGATGTTCCCCTCCTCGTCCACGTCGATCCCCAGGGCCTGGGGTACCTTGGGCAGGCCGGGCAGGGTCTCGATCCCTCCCATGTAGACCACCACGAACCCCGCCCCAAACCGGCACCTCAGGTCCGTGACCCGCACCCTAAAGCCTTGGGGCCTTCCCCGGAGCCTGGGGTTGTCGGAAAGGGAGGTGGCCGCTTTGGCCATGACCACGGGGAGGGCCTCGCACCCCTCCTTCTTGGCGGCCTTGAGGGCTTTCTTGGCCTCCTCGCTCCACTCCACCCCCTCCGCCCCGTAGATGCGGGTGGCGATGGTTTCCACCTTGTCCTCGAGGGGCATCTCCAGGGGATAGAGGGGCCGGTAGGCGTGGGGCAGGGAGAGGGCCTCGAGGACCCTCTCCGCCAGCTCCAACCCTCCTTCCCCCCCTTTGGCGTAGACCTCGCTTAGGGCGAAGGGCAGGCCCCGTTCCCGGGCGAACTCCCGCACCAGGGCGATCTCCTCCTCGGCGTCCGTGGGGAAGCGGTTCAGGGCGATCACCGGCTTGAAGCCGAATAGCTCCACGTTCTCCACGTGCTTTTCCAGGTTGGCGAGGCCCCTCACCACCGCCTGCGGGTCCGGCATCTCGTAGGCATCCTGCCCCCCGTGGTAGCGGAGGGCCCGGAGGGTGGCCACCAGCACCACCGCCTCGGGGACCAGGCCTCCCGCGCGGGCCACCACGTTCATGAACTTCTCCATGCCGAGATCCGTGGCAAACCCCGCCTCCTGCACCACGTAGTCCGCCAGGCCCAGGGCGAAGAGGCTTGCCCTTAGGGAGTTGGTGCCGTGGGCGATGTTGCCGAAGGGCCCCATGTGGATAAAGGCCGGGTTCCCCTCCGCCGTCTGCACCAGGTTGGGGAGGAAGGCCTGCTTTAGGAGGGCGGCCATGGCCCCCACCGCCCCCAGGTCCTCGGCGTAGACGGGCTTCCCGTCGTAGGTGAAGCCCACCCGGATCCTTCCCAGGCGCTTTTTTAGAAGTACCGGGGGAGCGCGAGGGGGCTGTAATCCCCCCCAATTCATTGGGGGGATACACGGACCCCCTTGCAAACCCCTGGGGTTTGGTATTACCATGATGATGTGAAGAAAAAGGCGTGGAAGTCCACACCAAACGCTGTCTATGAGATCAATTACCATCTCGTCTGGTCAACCAAATACCGCAAGGAGGTGCTGGTACCGCCGATAGATAAGGAACTGAAGGAGATTCTCCTTCGGTCTGCCCAAGAGCGCGGGTACGAACTGCTCGGACTGGAGGTGATGCCGGATCACGTGCACCTTTTCCTCTCCGCTCCCCCCGCCGTCAGTCCGGCGGTGATAGCTAAGGTTCTCAAGGGCGCAAGTGCCCGGCGGCTTTTCAAAGCGTTCCCCGATCTCAAGCAGCAGCTATGGGGTGGCCACCTTTGGAACCCCTCCTACTACGTCGGCACCGCTGGGCATGTCAGCTCAGAGACCATCAAGCGCTACATCCAGGAGCAAAAGACCGATGCCTCTCCTAACCCTTAAGGCGCAGGTTCACGCGGACCCCGAGACGGAACGCATCTTGCGTGACGCCATGTTTTGTGCCACCAAGGTCTACAACGGCCTCATGTGGCACCTGCGCCAGGAGCTGAAGGAGAAGGGCAAGGTGGACCTACGCCGGTCCACCCTCAATCGGACCCTAAAGACGCTGCCACGAGCCAAGGGGTACTACTCCCTATCGGTACAGCTCACCCGGGATGAGGTCATCCAGGCCTATAGGTCTTTCTTCGCCCTGAAGAAAAATGGGGGGACGGAACATCATGCTCCTCGGTTCCGGCCCAAGTCCACCCTTTCCCCCCTCAAGTACGTCCAAAGCGGGTTCAAGCTGGAGGGGGACCGGTTGACCCTTTCCTTGGGTAAGGGTAGGGAGGACGGTGTCCGCCAAGTCAGCTTTCGGATTCACCACCGCCCCGGCGTGGAGTACGAACGGGTACGGGAGGTCTCCATCATCTACGACAAGGGGTCCGGGCAGTTTGAAGCCCGTCTGGTGGTGGAGGTCAAGGCCCGTGGGAACCACGGCCAAGGGCGGGTGGCGGTGGATCTGGGGGAAACCGTACTCCTGGCGGCCGCTTTTGAAGACGGGACGGTCCTTCTCTACTCTGGCCGTTTCATCAAGGCGGCCCGTCGGTACTGGCAGAAGGTGCGGGCAAGGGTGAAACCCCCATCCCAGGAGAATCCCCGCATGTCCCGTCGTTTCAGGCAGATTGCCCGCAAGGAAAGCCGACAGGTGGGGCACCTCCTTCACCTGGCTACCTCCCACTTCATCCGCGAGTGTGTCCAACGCGGGGTGAAGGAGATCGTCATCGGGAATCTCACGGGCATCCGGGAAGGGATGGATTACGGTCCCCGGGTAAACCAGCGCTTACACGCTTGGCCCTACCGCAAGATCCTTCACATGCTCCGGTACAAGGCGGCCCTTGTGGGGATCACCGTACGGAACGACGTGGAGGAGCGGGGTACCTCCCGCACTTGCCATGCTTGTGGCCAGGTGAGGAAGGCCAACCGGGTTCACCGGGGACTCTACCGTTGCTCCTGTGGGTGGACGGCCCAGGCGGATGTGAATGCTGCGCTCAATATCTACGAGCGGGCATTCCACGTATCTCCCGTGAAGGGGAGTAGTGGCCGAGTGGCGCGGCCCGTGGTCTTGTCATTCCGGTTGGGATGGCATACGGTCCACGAACCGAAGCGCAAGGAGTGCTTGCGTGCATCCTAAGGGATGCCCCCGAATGAATTCGGGGGAGGACGTCACGGGGCTCCCCCAGGACCTTGGCCATGTGGGGGCCGTAGGGGTAGAGCCTGTCCCGGCTTAAGCCCAGCTTGCCGGCCACTTCCTCTATAGGTAGAAGCGCTTCCTTAACGATCACGGGGTAAGCTTACTCCTCCCTTCCAGGGAAAGAAGTCCCGCCTTGGGTGGCTA
>Ga0209479_1002123_pt1 | contig 15055 bp, 13 predicted proteins | sample DewCreD2012metaG_2_FD_184112 | JGI IMG/M metagenome (GOLD analysis project Ga0209479, IMG submission 184112) | Hot spring sediment bacterial and archeal communities from British Columbia, Canada, to study Microbial Dark Matter (Phase II) - Dewar... ...
TAAAATTTGGCTAAATATGCTACAAAACTTATTCATGGTTGAGCCCTCCTTTGGTTTAACTATCTTTCCTGCTAACTTTATATACCAAATCAGGGCTCAACTTCAAAACTTAATTTGGACAAGACTGATACGGTGATATATCCCAATAAGTGTCCAATATTTAGGGTGAGGAGTGAGAAGTAAGGAGTGAGGGGTAAGGAGTAAGGGGTGAGGTGTGAGGGGTTTAGTTTAGTATTTTTGGGCGACTGCCTGGGCTTCGGCTTTGATCAATCTCCGAAGAGCCTTTGGCCTGATAACCTCCACATCACTTCCATGCCTCAAAATCTCTCGCTGAATCTCAGAAAACTCTGAAACCGAAAAACTAATCTCCATAGACCCATCCTTCAAATATCTTACCTTTTGATCCCTATGCCAGATCTGACCTCTTATCCACTTCGACTTCTCTGGAGAAAACCTGAGAACCACCCTCTTTGGAGCTCCTCCCTTATAAAGCCCAAAGGTCGAATGAAAATACTCATGAAAATCAAACTGAGAAGGAAGACTGAATCTCTCATCCAGAAGCCTTGGCTCCGAGATTCGACTGAGAGAAAAATCCCTGACCTCTTCTCTCAAATGACAGTAACCTATAAGATGCCAGCTCCCCATATAATTGAGAAGATGATAAGGATCGACCCGCCTCTCCCGACTCTCCTCAGCGGCAGGGGAATAATAGATAAACCTTATTGACTGCCTGTTGAGACATCCTTCCAAAACGACCTTAAAAACTTCCTCAGAGGCAGGCGAATACTCAATCATCTCAAAAGAAAAAGGTTCCCTCTGTTCATCCAAAACCATATGCCTGCTCAAAACATTGGTAATTTTCTTAAGAATTGAAGAAAGCTCATCCCCGAGATAACCCCCACTGAGATCTTTAAGCATCTTCCTGGCGATTATCAACGATGATAGCTCTTTCGATGAGAGATAAACCATGGGGAGAGAAAAGGTTGTATCCTCATAGTAATATCCCTTTTTGCTCCGATTATATAGAAGAGGGCAATGGAGCCGATCCCTCATAAAATCGATATCCCGCTGGGCGGTTTTAGTGGAGATTTCAAACTGGCTGGCTAAAGAGGTTGCATTGGGATAAGCCATTTTCCTTGCCTGCCCATCAAACCATACGAATCGCTCATAGATATTTCTCAATCCCATGGCTCAAAAATACTCAAAATCCAAAACGAAGTCAACCGATTTTAATGATAATGGTATCCCCTTCTCCCTATTCCATCTGGAAAGGATTTTAGAGGGCTAATCCAAATTGAATTAGCCCTCTATGCTCAGTTTTTCTCTTCTATTTTTTTAAGGAAGCGAGAACAGTTTGAGGGGTAAGGGGAAGACGTCTGATGCGGGCTCCTGTGGCGTTAAAGACAGCATTTGCTATGGCGGGAGCAATAGGAGTAACTCCAGGTTCCCCGATCCCACCCATCTTTTCTGTACTCTTGATAATATGCACTTCAATTGGAGGAACTTCACTCATCCTGATTATTTTATAGTCATTGAAATTAGCGGATTTTACACCACCATTTTCGAATATGACCTCTTCGGTAAAAGTGGTGCTTATCCCAAGAATAATTGATCCTTCTATTTGGGCAACAATGGTATCAGGATTCACATAAGGGCCACAGTCCACCGCAGCAACAACCCTTTCGACCTTAATGGCCCCTGTTTTTTCATTGACGGTCACCTCTGCCACTTGGGCCACATAGCTACCAAAACATGAGTGTTGGGCAATACCTCTCCCATTGCCCTTTGGGATGGGTTTTCCCCAACCTGCCTTCTCAGCGACGGTCTCAAGAACTCTACGAGCCCGCATATTATTTTTGAGAAGGGGCATACGAAATTCGATAGGATCTTTTCCAGCCAAATGGGCTAACTCATCCATAAAGCATTCCATAATAAAGGCATTTGGAGCATTCTGGACGGAGCGCCAGGGACAGGCAGGGATAGGAAGCTCTGATAGGAATTGTTCTACATAGAAATTTGGAAACTCGTAAACCGTATGGCTAAATACAGGGGGCCTTGGTGCATCGACGATCCCCCATAAACAATAGAAGTCAACCCCATCTTTTATCATGGCAGGATTTATGGTTTTTAGAATGGATGTACATACCACCTTGTGAACCCAGGCAGTGATATGGCCCTGACTATCAAATCCAGCCTGAATCCTCTGACATGTGGCAGCACGAAAGAGATCGTATTTAATATCCTCTTCTCTTGTCCAGACAATCTTTACGGGTTTTCCAACAGCCTTAGAAACCATAACCGCTTCTGAAACAAAATCTCCCTGTGATCTTCTTCCAAGCCCGCATCCAAGATAGGTTGTATGAATATGGACCTTTTCAGGGGGAAGTCCTGAAGTTCTTGAAGCAATCATTTGGGCACCTGTCTGGGCCTGAGTTGGTGCCCATACATCACATCTATCGGGTTGAACATAGGCAGTGCAGTTCATAGGCTCCATGGTTGCATGAGCTACATGGGGGACATAATAGATGGCTTCGAACTTTTTAGTTGCTTCCTCAAGTGCTTTTTTGGCATCTCCTACGTTCTTAGCTACGGCACCGGGTTTATCAAGGCATTCCATAAAATATTTTTCAATGAAATGGCTATCCATGTGGGGATGAGATCCCTTATCCCATTGAACCTTAAGAGCTTCCCTTCCTTTCCACGCCGCATCAATTGTCTCTGCCACCACCGCAATCCCTCTGGGTGTTGGGACGACTTTACGCACTCCTTTGACAGCCATAGCAGCACTTTCATCAAAAGAGATTGGTTTTGCTCCATAAGCAGGGGGACGAGCTAAAGTACCATAAAGCATATCGGGCACTTTTATATCAAGCCCATATCTCGCTTTCCCTTCTACCTTATCCGGTATATCTATTCTGGCCATAGGCTTACCAATATATCTGAATTGGCTTTCATTTTTAAGTGGCGGATCTTCGGGGATGGGAAGTTTTGATGCCTTCTCACATAATTTTCCATAGGTAAGCGTTTTTCCAGTCTTTTTATGTTTTACAATGCTGCTGATGGCTTCACACTCATCTTCTGAAACGTTCCAGGTCTCAGCAGCCGCTTTAATGAGTACGGCCCTTCCTACAGCCCCTGCCTTTCGTAAATGGTCATAAAACCCCCTAACACTCGCACTCGCCACTGTAATTTGAGCTCCCAAGATGGGGTTTTTGAATGGGTCAGCAGCAGGGGCTGGTTTAATATTGACCTTTTCCCAATCTGCTTCAAGTTCGTCAGCAATAATCATTGCAAGGGCAGTCATTGAACCTTGTCCCATTTCAGCATTACCAAAGAATATGGTAATCCTATCATCAGGAGTGATCTCGAACCAAACATTAGGTTTAAACCCTGGTTTTTGCATAGAGGCATTAATAATCTCTACACCGAAAGGGGTCATGGTTATGGCGATGGTCAACCCTGTTGCCTTTAAAAATGAACGTCGTGAAATAGTTGGGGTCCTCATTTCTTTCCCTCCTTTCTCATTAACTGAACAGCCCTCCTAATCCCCTTTTTGATCCGAGGATAAGTCCCGCAACGACAAAGGATATCATCCATCGCACCAATAATCTTCTCTGGATCGGGACGACGAGATTCCGAAAGAAGGGAGGCTACCTGCATAATCACTCCAGGTTGACAGAAACCACACTGGGGAACTTGTTCCTCAATCCATGCTCGTTTAACAGGATGATTTTTAGGAAGTCCTTCAATAGTTACAATCTTTTTACCTTTCACCTCCCCTACAGGAACAACGCATGAGCGCTGGGCCTTTCCATCGATATGGACTGTGCAGGCCCCACATTCCCCAATTCCACAACCATACTTTGTACCGGTCAGTTGGAGATGGTCTCTTAAAACCCAGAGGAGTGGCACATCGTTGGAGACCTCTACTTTATAGATTTTCCCGTTCACGTTAAGCGAAATCATATAACTCCTCCTTTCTTAAAATTTTCAATGAAATTGATTAAAGATATACAGTCCTTTCAAGCATTCGACTCTTCCCCTTTTAGACCAATTTCTAAAAAATTGGGAAAAAAGTCAATAAAAATTTTTTGGTGATAGTAATCCCTCACTCAGACGTGGGGAATAAGCCCGAGAGGGGGATTGGAGAAACCCATGGTGCGGCTACCTTAAATGGTCCATAGAAATCGTTTACTTTGGCTTGTTTTAATCAGAAACCCATTTCTACAATAGATCGATTCGTATTCCTTAAACATGTTAATTGATCCGCATTCTATGGGTTTCGGAAATACTCCTGTCGGGCTTAAATTTATTTCCACCCTTCAGTGAGGGGTTACTGGTGATATAAGAATATGTATCTGGCCTCCGATTATTACAGGAGTGGAAGGCAAAGTTGGATTTGACAAAAAGGAGAGTTTTAAATAATTTTATTGTTAAAAGGAGGAAAAAAATGAAGCTCTATCTGGTTCAACATGGGGAGGCAAGGTCAGAAAAGGAAGATCCCGATCGTTCCCTCACCGATTTAGGAAGAGATGAGGTTCGACTTGTCTCGAGGGTTGCAAAAAAACTGAATCTCAATCCTTCTGCTCTCTATCATAGCACAAAATTGAGAGCGAAGCAGACGGCTGAAATCCTTGGAGAGGCTTTGAATATTCCTGCACAATCTTCGGAAGGACTAAGTCCAAATGACCCTATTCTCCCATGGGCTGAAAGGATTTCAAAGGAGAATAAAGATTTGATGATCGTGGGCCATCTTCCTTTTCTGGATAAACTGGCCTCTTTTCTTCTCAGCGGGGATGAGAACACCAGATTGATTCTCTTCCGTTATGGAGCCATCGTCTGTCTCGAGCAAAAAGAGGACAAAAAATGGGCTGTCTCATGGATCCTTACTCCAGAGATGACTCGTTAAGGATTGGAGGAATCAAGTATTTAATGGCTCGAGGACAATGGTGAGTTTGCCATCTGGAAGCCTAAAGGGAGAGGCCTTCATCTTCATCCCGACCTTAATTTTCTTAATCTCCATCTTGGGTATCCAACCCATAATCCTCAATCCCTTCTCCACCTCGATGAGTCCGATCGGGCAGGGCTCAAATTGAATGCTCGAGAAAGGCATCAGGGGTTGACGAACCGCAAAGTGCTCAGGAGGAACATGAATCCTTGTAAAGGTCACAAGCCTCCCCTCCCCATTGAGTTCCTTCCACTCCATCTCGCTCCCCATACAAGAGGAACAATCGGCCTGAGGAGGGTAGTATGCCTTCCCACATCTTCGACAGACCGTGGACATGATTCTTCCCTCCGCCAGATCTTTAGCGAATCGGGTTATCTTTGCCTGACTAATAAAAAGAGAAAAGTCCCTGAACTCCATTCTATTCCCTCCTGAAGATATGAACGAGTGCAATCTGGCCTGAACCTCCCACATTATGGGTAAGCCCTATCTCTGGATCCTTCACCTGCCTCGGACCTGCCTCTCCTCGTAACTGCTTTGTAATCTCGATGGCCATAGAGACCCCCGTCGCTCCCAAGGGATGCCCCTTCGATTTCAACCCTCCATCCACATTGACAGGAATCCGACCCTCAACATAGGTCTCCTTGGCCTCGATCAGTCTTCCCCCTTCCCCCTTCTCACAAAACCCAAGATCCTCGTAGGCCACAATCTCTGCAATCGTGAAACAATCATGGACCGTCGCCACATCAATATCCGACGGCCCTATTCCTGCCATCTTATATGCCATTCGAGCTGCTTCACGAGCAGCCCTGAGAGAGGTTAAACTTTCCCTATCACCCAATCTTAATGTGTCCGTTGCCAATCCAAGACCGACCATCCAGACCGGCTTCTTCGAAATCGCTTTCGCCCTCTCCTCCGAGGCAAGAAGAACGGCCGCCGCCCCATCGGTGATCAGACTACAATCATAAAGCTTCAAAGGATATGCCACGGGAAAAGAGGTCAAGGCCTTCTCCAGAGTCACCTCCTTCTGCATATGAGCACAAGGATTAAGACACCCATAATAATGATTCTTAACGGCCACCATCGCCAATTGCTCCTCAGTAGTTCCATATTCGGCCATATGGGCATTCGCAATCATCGCATAATATCCAGGGAAGGTTGTTCCAAAGGGATACTCCCATATTGCATCCCCTGCCCTTCCCATAATCTCCGTGGCTATACTCGTCGTCACTTCGGTCATCTTCTCCACGCCCACCACCAGAACCATATCCGCTAAACCCGAAGCAATCTGCATCCACCCCGTCCTCAAAGCCACGCTTCCAGTTGCACAGGCTGCCTCTACTCTAAAATTCGGCTTTGGATGAAAACCGATATAATCATGAACCTGAGCAGAGGGCTGAATGTTGAATGAAAACTCATCACAGGCCACACCTGTAACCATACTCTCCACTTCATTCAAACTCACCCCCGCATCCTCAAGGCAGGCCTTCACCGCCTCGAACACAAGCTCCCTAAGGGAGGCATCCGAACGAACCCCAAACTTCCCATGTCCCACTCCAACAATAGCCACTTTTTTCATCTCTCTCCCTCTATTAATTTAAGTCCCTCTTTCGTCTCTCGACCCTCATCCATCCTTACTTGCCGTATAATTCCTTCACCTTCACTCGATCAATCGATCCGTCCTCCTTTTTAGGAAGGGACTGCACAAACTCCACATAACCCGGTTTCTTATATCGAGCAATTCGGCTGGCCACAAAATCGATAAGTTCCTGAGCAGTCAACTTAGTCTCTCCCTTTAACACCACCACGGCCTTAATCCCTTCCCCGAACTTAGGATCCGGAACCCCGATGACAGAAACCTCCTTAACACTGGGATGCTCCAAGATCACCTTCTCCACCTCGACAGGATATACATTCTCTCCTCCAGTCTTAATCAACTCCTTCTCTGCCTTCCTTCCTGCAAACCAGAGATAACCCCCCTCATCCAGACGTCCCAAATCTCCAGTATGATGCCATCCCTCTCGGAAAGTATAGGCCGTTAGCTCCTCCTCCCTCCAATAACCATGAAAGACCAGAGGTCCACGAACCAGGATCTCGCCCACCTTCCCGGTCTCAACCTCACGATCGAATTCATCCACAATCTTTAACTCTACCAGAGGACCTGGCTTGCCCGCACACCCAGGCCTCTCCCGATTCGCACAGACACTCGTTAGCCCCATCGTCTCCGTCTGGCCATAAGCCAGCCAAAATTGCCCATACCCAAGAGCTTCAAACCTCTTCACCGTCTCCGGAAGATCCACCCCAAAGATATGTTTAAGAGAGGAGAGGGTGAACTCTCCCTTAGCCTGCTCATCGAGAATCTGAAGAAGAATGGGTGGAAAATCTCCAATCATCGTAACCTTCTCCTGGTCAATCATTTTGCCAGCCACCTTGGGGTCAAACTTCGAAATCATCACATTCCTCCCCCCTACATGCATCATAATCAAGGCCCCAATCATTCCGGCAATATGAAACAGAGGAAGAATGTTGAGATAGGCATCCTCAGGCGTAAGACCCATCAGAGCAATATTCTGGATGGAACAAGAGATAAGATTATGATGGCTGATCACTGCTCCTCTCGGTTTCCCCTGAACGGCTGCAGTATGCATGATGACCAGAGGATCACCCCCATCCACAGGAACGGGTGATGCAGATTCAGATTTTAGAAGAACCTCAAAAGGATGATAGACTTCTCCTCCTGAGCCATAACTCACAAATTCCTTTAAAAAAGGAATGTTGGCTCTTAGATCCATAATCATCTTTTCGAAATCGGGGTCCACCACCATCACGACTGGCTCTGTATTGACAAGATTGTAACCCACCTCTTCAGCTGAAAGCCTAAAATTGATCGGGACCATAATCGCTCCAATCGCAGAAAGACCTCCAAGAAGTGGGAAAAAATAGGGATCATTCTTGGCCAGCACCGCGACCCGATCGCCCTTCTTCACCCCTTTACTCTTCAACCATCCTGCCACCCGATGGCTCTGATCCAGAAGCTCCCCATAGGTGACCTTTCCTCTTTCGGATTGAACAGCAATCCGATCCTTATAAATCGAGGCATTTCTCTCATACATGTCATAAACCGTAAAACTTCGAAGTCCCATCTCCATTTCCTCCTTACTGAATTAATTTTCTTTTCTCCTCCTCTCTTAATTCACGTCTTAAGTATTTCCCAACCTTCGACTTGGGTAACATATCTCTAAACTCGATATATTGAGGAACCTTATAAGGAGCCAACCGATCTTTACACCACTTCATCAGCTCAAACCCGCTCACTCCTTTGATATCCTCCTTAAGGACCACAAAGGCCTTGATCCGTTCTCCCACCTTCTCGTCAGGGACCCCGACCACACTGGCGGCAATGACAGCAGGATGCTCCTGTAAGACCCGCTCCACTTCTGCTGCAGCCACCCGATATCCTTTATGCTTGATCAGATCCACGGAACGATCCCTGAAATAAAGCCAGAGGTTCTGATCAATTTCTACAATGTCCTTTGTCCTATACCATATCTCTCCATCGATTTCCAAAAAACACTCCCTGGTCTCTTCGGGTTTATTCCAGTAGGACTGCACATCAAACGGGGAGGTGGCAAGCAATTCTCCAGGTTCTCCGAGTGGAACAGGTTCTAAGGTTTCGGGGTCGACTAACCGAAACTTACTTCCAGGCGATATCCTCCCAGCCGCGCCCTCAGGAGGAAGGCCATCCTCCGCGTAGCTGAGAGAGATAGCTCCACAAAGCTCCGTGGCCCCATATCCCTGATAGAGGGGAATCCCAAACTTCTTTAACCAACGATTGGCTACCTCTGCTGGAAGAACGTCCCCGCCCGTCCCGCAATACTTTAGGGAACTCAGATCATAATAATCGACCCGGTCATGCTCCAAGATCATCCGATACATTGCAGGAACAGCAAACATCCGGGTCACTCGGTATCGCTCGATATGATCGAACATCGCATCCAAAACCACCCGGGGCATGACGATGAGAGGTTCTCCAGTAATCAAAAGAGGGGTCATTGCGTCCATCTGTCCAATGACATGATAGAGGGGAGCAGAGAGCAAAGTAAGGCCTTGACCAAAAGGAACCACACCTTGAGCCGCCTTGGCCCATTCATGGACTCGATAGAGGAAGAGACCATCAGAAATGGGGACTCCTTTTGGAAATCCTGTCGTCCCTCCAGTATAAAGCATTACAGCGGTATTTTCGGTTTTCCCTTGGAAGGGTGGAAGAAATAGAGGGTCTCCCTCTTCTAAAAGCTCTTTAAAAGAAATAAACTCTCTTCCAGATGGAATCCTTCCGGATGGAACTCTACCAAACCCTCTGCCAATCCATCTTTTCCACCAAGGAAGGAGGTCCACCATATTGGTCACAATAATCTTTCTGATGGGCGCCCCTGAAAGAATATCTATGACATAACTTAAATTTGTATCCATGCAAAAGATCACTTCTGCCCCCACATCATTGGCCATATACCGGATATCATAAGCCGTATAAACAGGAGCAACCATGACAGGAGTCGCTTCGAGCCTTTGAAGAGCAAGCCAAGCAATAATAGTTTGGGGAAGGTTATAAAGATAAAGGATGACTTTTTCCTCTTTCTTTACACCCATCTCATATAAAGAGGCGGCTACTCTTAATACCATCTCATGGAGTTCAGAGAAACTGAATGTTTTACCCAGATAGATGAGGGCGGTTCGATTGGGAGACTTCTTGGCGACTTCTTTAAAGGCTTCGTAGGTGGTCTCTGCGATCAACTCGATCATCTTTCGAGCCCCTTAAACTCCCATGAAGGTGGACCTCACCTCGGGATTCTCTCTGAGTTCCTGACCCGTTCCCTGTAAGGTGAGCATTCCATTTTCGATGATGTATCCCCGATCCACAATGGGAAGGAGGGGTCTTGCAAACTGTTCGGCCACTAAAATCGTGATCCCTTCCTTTCGAATCTGCTTGATGGCCTCAATTAAACTATTCTGCATGGCAGGGCTAAGGCCTAAGAGAGGCTCGTCCAAAAGTAAGAGCCTTGGTCGGGTCATCAGGGCCATCCCAATGGAGAGCATCTGCTGCTCCCCTCCGCTACAGAAACCCGCCTTCCTTTTCTTCAAGGCCTTGAGAGGAGGGAAAATACTATAAACAAACTCAAAGCTCTTTTTGACCTCGGCGTCCTTTCGTAGGTAAGTACTGATCCTCAAATTCTCTTCTACATCACTATCGGGGAAGATAGGATGTCTCTCCCGACTCAAGGCAATTCCCTTACGGATTCTCTGACTCGGTTTTGTAAAAAGAATCTCCTCCCCTTCGAACCAAACTTCTCCCATCAGGGTAATTCTTTCTCCTCCTCTTCGTTCCTCTTTGACTTTCATATCGATGATTAAACCAGAGATGGTATTCATCAAAGTAGTCTTTCCGGCACTATTGGAACCCAGGGTACTGACAATTTCGTTTCTATACACCTCCAGGCTTAAATTATTCAATGCCAAGGCGTTCTCAAAAAATACCATCAGGTTTTTAACTTCGAGCATCCTCTCCATGACTACCCTCTAAGGTTCACCGTCCCTCAAATCTATCCCTCGCTCTCGGTTCCCAGATAAGCCCTCTGCACCTCTTCCTGAGCCATCGCCTCCTTAGGAGGACCATCGGCAATCTTTTTCCCGAAGTTCAACACGATGACTCGATGAGCCACTCGAAAGAGCTCTTTGAGACGATGCTCCACCATGATAATGGTTAGCCCTTCACGGTTAAATTTTTCAATCAGGGGGAGTGTGGCTGCCACTTCGGACATGGTCATTCCTGAAAAGAGTTCATCAAGAATCAATAAATCTGGCCGCAGGGCCATGCAGCGGGCCAGATCCAATCTTTTTAGATACCCATGGGGAAGACTCCCAGCGGGTTTATAAGGTACGAAAGAATCCCGTTCAAATCCAAAATCATCCAATAGGTCTATGGCCATGTCATCCCTTTCGCCATATTTTCCCCCTCCGAGTTTCCTCACCCTTGGAGAATAGAGAGGAACGATCAGGTTTTTAAAGGCAGGGAGTTTATGAAAGGCCCTGACCATTTGAAAACTGCGAGCCACACCCAAGCAAGCAATATGATAAGGAGGCTTATGAGTGATGTCCTGATTGAGATAATAGATTCTCCCGGAGGTCGGTTTTACGAATCCTGTAATCAAATTGATCAGGGTGGTTTTGCCTGAACCATTGGGGCCGATCAATCCGAGAAACTCCCCTCGACGAAGTTCAAAGCTGACTTGATCGACGGCAACGACCCCACCAAATCGTTTGGTTAAATTTTCAACTCTCAGAATCACCTCTTCTGGCATCTTAAACGCTCACCAGTCTCTCAAATTGATGGTACTTTCTCTCAAAGTAATGAAAGAGTCCTTCCGGAAGGATGGCTAATGCGGTGATTAAGATTAAACTATAGAGGGCCATCCTCAATCCCCCGAGGGCCCGGAGGGCTTCGGAAAGGGGAACAAGAATAAATGTGCCCAGGACAGACCCTGCGAAATTTCCAGAGCCTCCTAACACCACGCCTGCAAGAGGAAGGATCGTGTTGTCGAGGGCAAAGGCTGAGCGGCCCACAAACTGGTAGTAGTGGGTCATGAGGGCTCCAGCAAAACATCCTACTGCCGCTGACAAAAAGATGGTTTGAGCCTTATACCAGTAGATATTGATCCCTCCTGCCATCACCACTCGATCATCCTCTCGAATCCCTCTTAAAACGAATCCGTAGTCTTCGTGGAGAAGCCTTCGAAATCCAAAAAGGCATAGAATAACGGCCCCAATGGCGATGTAGTCTGCTAACCAATGATTTGGAAAAGGACTTAAAGAGAGAAGTCCATGGGTTCCTCCCAAGATTTCCAGGGTTTCAATGAGATGATCGAATAATAAGGGAAGGATCAACGTGACCATTGAAAAATAGACACCTCGTAATCTCAATACAGGGATGAGGAGCAAGGTACAGATTAGAGCCCCTCCCAAGGTGGCTACAGGAATCGTCAAAAAGATAGGCCATTTCAAATAGTAATTAAATCCTCCAGCCACATAGGAGCCCACTCCAAAGAAGAGGGCCTGTCCTAAAGAGATCAGTCCAACAGAAGCCAGAAGATCCCAGCTCAAGGCCAAAAGGGCAAAGGTACAGGAATAAAAGATGACCTTTCCCCAATACCCTCCTCCCACCCAGAGGGGGACAAGAAGAAGAAAGGAGATGGGGAGGATTCGGGGAAGCAAAAGATAGAGCAGTTCTCGATAGGAGGAGAGCATATAGATGGTATCGCTTCTCGCTTTGATCCCTCGATCAATCCTCTCCTTTCGATATTTGATCGCCTCTGCCATCTTAGACCCTCTCTTCCAACTCTTTATATTTACCAAAGATTCCGGAAGGTTTGACGGCCAAAATGATGACAATGGCCGCAAGAGTGACTACGGTTTGCCATTGAGCTTTAAAAAAGGTAGCCACAACAATCTGCCCAAACCCAAGGATGAGGCTTGCGACTAAGATTCCAGGAACACTTTCCAATCCCCCTACGATTCCTACGGCCAGGGCAGAGAGCAATATATCATACCCGATCTGGGTATCGATAGATCCAAGGGGAAGAATCACCAATCCAGCCACCACAGCCAGAGCAGAACCAAAAGAGAGACTCAGGGCAGCCGTCCAATCTGAATCGATCCCTAAGGAGATGGCGGTTCGTTCATTCTGGGAAATGGCCCTAAAGGAAAGACCAATCTTGGTTTTATGGGTAAAAAGATAAAGAAAAATAATTAAACCGATCCCAATCCCTACCAGAAAGATTCGCTGATAGTCCACCCAACTCTTTCCGATCTGAACACTCCCCTTAATAAATTCTGGAAGGACATAGGTGAAACCCGAAAACCCTAAGTATCGCAAGACCTCGATAATCACGATGGCGGTAGCCAGGGTCGCAATGACCTCGTTGACCGCCAATCCCCTTAGCCGAAGCATAAGCCCCCAGTATAAAAAAAAGCCGAAAAGACCTACCATCCCGATGGAGATTATGGCTGAAAGAAAGTAGGGAATTCCTATCTGGTTCATAAAGACCCAGGTCAAGATTCCTCCAAGAAGGTAGAAGGCTCCATAGGCAAAATTGGCGACCCCGCTGATACCGAAGGTAAGGCTAAATCCAAGAGCAATTAGAGCTAAGGTGACACTATTGGTTATCCCGTAAATGAATAGTTCCATTGGAGATCCTTAGGGAAATTTTATCCGATTCATTGAATGAGAAAAGGAGTTTTGTATTTTAAGAGATCAAGGGTCCAGAGGTGAAAGGAATGATCTCTTCGACCCCTGAAGTAATCCCTCACTGAGGGGGAAATAAATTTAAGCCCGAGAGGAGGATTTCCGAAACCCATAGAACGCGGATGAGTTTAATATGAATCGATCATACGAATCGATCCATCATAGAAATGGGTTTCTAATTAATACAAACCAAAGTTAAGATGTCTATGGACCATTTAAGGTAGCCGCACTATGGTTTTCTCCAACACCCCTCTCGGGTTTACTCCCCATTTGAGTGAGGGATTACTCCCTGAACCCTTAGACTGTTTATTTCATCCAGGGAGCTAATTCAACTTTTGCTTCTGCCACCAAATCTGGATAAACAGGTATCATTTTACCTGCTCTCCATTGATAGGAGACAATAATGGAGCTCTGTTTAGGATCTCCATTGAAAATCTGTTGATGGGTGGATTTGTCAAACTTGATTCTTCCTGAAACCCCCATCAAATCGGTTGCTTCAATAAAGCTTACAAACTTATCGGGATTCTTCGAGGGAACAAAACCAGCTCGCTCAATTGCATCTTTCAGGATATAGACGGCATCATAAGCAGAGGAGACGACTCTTGGATCATCCATTAAAGGATATTTCTTTTCCTTCCAGCGATTGTGAAATTCAATCGATTTGGGAAGGGCTTTGACGGGCGCAGCCGTTCCACCTGGAAATGGCATCACCAAGACATAGTCTAAATCCTCTCCATAAGTCGCCCAGGCTTTGGGGGAGGTCACCACCGCAAAATCGAGAAAGAGCATGGTAGGGATCTTCATCGACTTCCATTGCTTGAAACAGACAGGAAGGGTCGGCATATCCCCAACCACATAGAGCATCTGAGCCCCCGATCCTTTCGCTTTGCTGAGGACGGGAGAGAAATCATTGGTCCCAACCGCTACGGGTTCATATCCAACGGTCTTCCATCCAAACCCTTCCAGAGCCTTCTTTGCCGAATCGGCAGCGGCTCTCGCCCAAAGGGTGTCCTGGGCAATGATAAACAGTTTGTCATGTTGAAATTGGGTTCTCATAGAATCCATGGTCTTTGCTGCGGTTGTTCCCACATGGATTGAGTTGGTTGTCGCTCGGAACCAGTATTTATACTTCTCCGGATCTCCTTTAAAGATCTCGATGAGTTTGGGTGTTTGAGCAATGGTTTGAAGCGTAATGATTTTGTACTTCGCGATGAGATCCATGGTAGCCACCATAGCTTCGGACCGAAAGGGTGCCACCACAATCGCATCCGGTTTCTCTTCAGTGATCAACTTATCCACAGCCATAAGAGCAGATTGAACGGGAGTGCCAGGTTCTCCACATCGGGTATCTGCCGTGACCAGTTTGAGAGGACGCTTGACCCCCTCCTCCTTTACGAAGATTCCTCCTTGCGCATTAATCTCTTCGATCGCCATCTCTACGGCAAGCTTGCCTGATTTACAAAGAGGCTGGAAAAACGAGGTTGGAAGGCCTAAGACAATGGGTTTCTCTGCCCCCAAAACAACGGTGGACGTAAAAGGAATACAAAGGACCATTAGAAAGATAAAAAGCATTCTTTTTTTCATAGGCTCACCTCCAGGAAGATTTTAAATAAAGGAATGCTCCCCACCCCAAAATGATCCCCACCTCCTTCCTTGCAGGATGGGTGAAACCTTTTTATCAATTTAACCTTAATAATGCGTCAATATTGAAATCAAATTTATGGCAAATATAGTATTTTCAAGGTTAGAAGGCTATAATGAATTAATTCCACAAACCGTCCAAAAAGGACGGTTTGTGGAACAGATATTGTCTC
>Ga0209479_1002147_pt1 | contig 14839 bp, 15 predicted proteins | sample DewCreD2012metaG_2_FD_184112 | JGI IMG/M metagenome (GOLD analysis project Ga0209479, IMG submission 184112) | Hot spring sediment bacterial and archeal communities from British Columbia, Canada, to study Microbial Dark Matter (Phase II) - Dewar... ...
TGTGCATCATGCCTTGATATTCTATATTAATGGCAGTAGCTACAGGGTAAAGGATAAGCTAAAGAGGGTTAATTAGAGGGGTCAATTTTATTTGCACATAAGGGGTCAAATCTCTTGACTATCAACAATATAAGCCCTTATTTGTAGGAAGTTATCTATCTCTGATAGGTTTTTCCTGCAAGGTTTAATCTCCCACTCAACCAATCCGTCAACTGCTTAGGGTCTCTACCCATCAACTCACCCAACCGCAAGCTAACTCATTGATTTATAAAGATATTGTAGGTAAGCTACGCTACAAAATTGTAGTTTGATACATTTTTGTATGAGGGCAAGCCAGTTGATTTTAAAAACTGGTAGAACAAGGACTTAGGGGATTGGTAGAAAAACTTAAAAAAGTGGTGTTTACTTTGCCAGTGTCTTCAGAAGTTTAAGGATGGTATTTTTTAATCTCTTGTCCTTTATCTTTCTGAAAAGCTGAAGCAGGGCTTCTTCCTCTTCTGTTATTTTTCCATAGATTGCCTTGGGTTCAGAGACCATCCAATTTTCAGACTGGAAAAATAGATTTATAGGGACATTGAGGGCATCTGATACCTGTTTTAGCCTTTCAATACTTATTTTATTGACACCCTTCTCATACTTCTGTATCTGCTGATATGAGACCCCGACCATTTCTGCCAGCCTCATCTGGGAGAGACCCCTTGCCTCTCTGAATTCCCTTATGATCTCACCAATCTTTATATCTCTTTTCATCTGCCACACTTTAAATAAAGCCAGGGTGTAAAATCTATAAACCATAGGTTGTATGGTATTGACAAATACAACTAAAGGTTGTAATAATAGCCCATGCAGGAAAAGAAAAAAATCCTTATTGTAGATGATGCGGAAATGATAAGGAGGTTCCTTCAGGATTTTTTGAGACTATATGGTTTTGAGGTTCACAGTGCTCAGAACGGAAAGGATGCACTTGCTCTTATAGAAAAAGAACACTTTGACATAATAATTACTGATTACTCCATGCCTGAGATGAACGGGGTTGAACTCGCCATGGTTGTGAGGTCTCAGAACCCTACGGTGTTAATAATCGGTATAAGTGGAGAGTGTAATGAAAAAGATTTTCTGCAGGCAGGGGCGAATGCCTTTTTCTCAAAACCAGTTCAGTTGAGCCAGGTCCTGTCAGTGTGTCAATCTAAAAATTTTGCTGCCGAAGGCTCGTAGAGAAGATTATACTTTTTAATCTTATACCCAATCTGTCTTGTGGTAATTCCTAAAAGTCTCGCTGCTTTTGCCTGAACCCAGCTGCTCCTCTCAAGGGCATTGAGGATGCTTTTTTTCTCTATGTCTTCAACCTCTGCCTTTAATGTCTCTTTTCGCTGAGGCCGTTGTGAAACCTGTCTGCCCGACAGGCAGGTAGGGGATTCTATATTTATCGGAAGGTCTGATGGTTTTATGGTCTCCTCCACGGACATCACAACAAGCCTCTCTATGGTATTTTCAAGCTCTCGGACATTGCCGTGCCAGTGATGCTCTATCATTACCCGTAGTGCCTCAGGAGATATGGATACATTCTTTTTGTTTTCTTCATTGAAGCGTTTTAAGAAATACTCTATCAGGAGTGGAATATCCTCTTTCCTATCCCTGAGCGGAGGCAGGAATATCGGCACAACATTCAAGCGGTAATACAGGTCCTCTCTGAATCTACCCTTTGAGATGAGCTCCTCAAGATTTCTGCCTGTAGCCGCAATGAGCCTCACATCAACCTTTATTGTCTTTTCTCCACCAACACGCTCAAACTCTTTCTCCTGAAGCACACGCAGTATCTTTGGTTGAAGCGACAGTGGTAAATCGCCAATCTCATCAAGGAATATAGTTCCGCCATCTGCAAGCTCAAACCTCCCCTTTCTCTGCGTGATTGCACCTGTAAATGCACCTTTTTCATGACCAAAGAGCTCTGACTCAAGCAACCCTTCAGGTATAGAGGCACAGTTAAACTTGACAAAGGGACCTTTGCTCCTCGGGCTCATATAGTGTATTGCCTTTGCTATGAGCTCTTTTCCTGTCCCGCTTTCACCTCTTAGAAGAACAGACGCCCTTGACGGAGCAACACGATACATAGCCTCAAATACCTCCTGCATCCTCTCTGATTGACCGATTATATTCTCTATCTTGTATCTGCCTTTAAGTTCTCTCCTCAGGCTCTCCTTTTCCTCTTCAACCTTTTCAAAACTTTCCCATAGTTTGACAAATTGGGCTATCAGTGAAGCGATAATATTTAAAACCCTGAGGTCATCGTCAACATCCCCATGCTCCTCAGAATAGATCCTGTCCACACTCAGCACACCTAATATCGTATTTTTGAATTTTATCGGGACACTGAGATATGAAATTCCATCCTTTTTGGGTCTTGAGCCTGTCTTATTCAAAAACAGCGGCTCCTTCCCGATATTTGGAATCACCATTGGAATACCTCTCTCAACCACACGTCCCACAATACCCTCACCAATCCGATACTTTCCCTTTTCTATGTTTTCCTTTGTAAGCCCATGAGCTGCAACAATGCGGAGTTCCTTTGATATTGAATCAAACAGAAAGACGCATCCCCTCTGCATCTCAAGGAGACTTGCGAGGGTTGACATGGCAGAGGAGAGGTTCTTTTCAAGGGAAAAGGATGTGGTGAGAACCCTGCTTACCTCAAGGATTGCGGTAAGTTCCCTGTTTTTGCGGATAATAGGGTTTATCTTTTTATTTATTCCTGACCTCATTCCTTAAACATTCTCTACCATCTCCCAGACACCGCATGGGCAGATGCCTACACAGAAGCCACAACCTATGCACTTTTCATCCTCAACAATATATTCATAAGAGCCATTTTTCTCTACACGCCTGATTGCATCCCAGTAACAGACCGCCTCACACATATGGCAGTCACGGCAGGTGGCACAGGACATGCACCGCTCTGCCTCAATCTTACAGAGCTCAGGGCTTACTGATTGAGAAGCTGAGAAGTTAATATTCTCTGTTCTGTGTTCCGCCTCGTAGTAAGCCGTTCTTAACCTATCATAAGGTATCACCTGCTTCTTTTCATATTTATAAATCTGTCCTAAAAGCTGGGCATGGATTGCCAGAGCTCCAAGCCTTCCCTGTCCTATGGCATGTGTTACAAGCCCAAGCCTTGTGGCATCCCCTATAGCGAAGACCTTCGGGTCTGAGGTATGCCCTACCTCATCAGACTTAATCCATCCATCTTCTATCTCAATGCCTGGAGGCAGGAAGCCCACATCAGGAATATCACCGATGGACACAAAGACCACATCTGCATCCATTGATGTCCCATCTTTAAAATAGAGCCTTCCTTCTTTGTGGTCATATCTTTCTATAGATCTTGGCCATATGATTTCTGTGCCGAGGGATTTAGCAATCTCAAGCTCATGCCCGAAGGCGGCAGGTCTCTGTATGTCAATGGCTATGACCTCCTTTGCCCCACACCTCCAGGCCTGTGCTGCCACATCCATACCAACATTGCCTGCACCAATCACAACTGCCTTTCTGCCTTTTAAATCAACCCCCTCTCCTCGGTTCATCCCCCTTAAGAAGTCATAGGCAGTAATCATGTATTCAGAGCCAGGGATATCTAATTTTCTTGGTTTGTGGGCACCTGAGGCAACTACAACTATGTCATACTCCTTATAGATCTTTTTAAACCCTTCTTGTGTAACCTTGTGATTGAGATAAACATTTACGCCTATCTCGCTGAATCTCTCAAGTTCCTTCTGTAGGACCTCCTGTGGTAATCTCTCCCTTGGAATGCAGAGCTCTAACTTTCCACCGAGTTTCCCCTCTGCCTCATACAGGGCTACATCATGCCCTTTAAGTGACAGGTGCCATGCGGTAGAAAGCCCACCAGGGCCTCCTCCTATCACAGCTATTCGTTTGCCTGTTGATGGTGCCCTCTGTGGGGCCTTTACCTCAAGTGATGCCTTACCAAGGACTCTGGTATTGATTGCACTATCCAGCTCAGCCCTTGAACAGCTCTGCATGCAGAGATTCGGACATACCTCTCCGCATACCGTAGCTGGAAGTGGACTATACTGGAGAACAAGCTGGGTAGCCTCATGGAGTTTTCCATCCCTCAGGAGTTTTGTCCTCTTTGCAGTTGGGATCCCTGTTGGGCAGGCATATTCACAAGGTGGAGAGTATTTCTCATTATTCCATAAAGGCTTGTATCTTCTGTCTTCACCTGTTGTTATGTATGGAAGGACTGTCATGGGATGAGTAAGATACTCTGCAAATATTCCACCTTCGCCTACTTCCTTCTCCCATACCTTCTTATGGAAATCCTCCAGGGACATCCTGAAGGGTCTTCTCTTTGCCCTCTCTATGTATGTATAAGGGAGGAGTTTCTTCCAATGGTTCACATCCTCAGTAAGCTCATCATAGAGGTGCATCATGTCTATAGCGGAAAGATAAGACCTCATGTTTTCCTTAAGCCATCTCCAGTCTTCCTCTGTAAGGTCAAGGAGTTTTATATCCTCTTTGCTATAGTTTGAGCCTTCTATAGGACCCCTGAAGTATATAACACCTCCAACCATACCGACACATGGCCTGTATCCGAGGATGTTTCTACGGTTTCTTGGGTTTACTCCGCATACAACAGCAATACCACCTGCCTTAAATTCTGCAAATGTATCTCCAACATCCCTTAAGTACCATGATTGAGGTGGGTCAAAGCGAGGATTGTGTTTTGTCATTGTATCGCATCTTGCACCACCGCCTCCTTTTACATAAAGGATTCCCTGCGCTGCAGCATTGTGTGCCCCATTTGCCACATCTCCAAAGACTGTAATCTTTGCACCGCAATTGAGCCATCCCACATCATCAGAGGCAGAACCATGGATAACTATCTCAGTGCCTGAGAATCCCATTGAGCCTGCCCTTTGCCCTACAGGACCTTCAATTATCACCTTTACAGTCTCACCCCTTGGCCATATCCTTCCACCTATACCATGCTGTCCATCCGCAAGAATCCTTAATATCCTTGCACCGCTACGGACTGCCTCCTGGATTTGCTCTTCAAGGATTCGGGAGGGCGTTCTTTTGCCGTTCACATTGCCTTGTATGGTTACGACTTGTGAGGATGGAGGATGAAGGGTAGTCTTTTCAACACACATAGCTTATCTGAAGCCTCTCGGCAATGGCTGCATCATCGGCGCCAAGACCATCGGACATACCTATGGGCAGCTCTGTGCTCCTTCCCATTGGTGCAAATATCTTCTTAAGCTCAACATCAATTGCCTTGAATACCTCCACAACCCTTTCTGCTACTTTGTCAGGGTCAAGCCTCCTGTATAACCTCGGCTCCTGTGTGGTAATGCCCCTTGGACATCTTCCGATATTGCAGATATTACATCTGCCCATTTCATCACCGAAGCACCCTGCAGCAGCCTGCATTATATATTTGCCGATTGCTACTGCTGAGGCACCGAGCATAAAGAGGGCTGCCGCATTAGCAGCAACATTGCCTTTTTTACCAATACCTCCTGCAGCAATCAATGGAATCTCATTCTGCTTCCCCTGTCTTACAAGGTCCAGATAGCAATCCCTTATATTTGAGGCAATTGGATGCCCCATCTTATCAAGGGAGACATTGTATGCTGCACCTGTGCCACCATCTTCACCATCTATGCAAAGTGCTGCCGCATAAGGGTTACGCGCAAGGTTATTCAGGACGAAGCGAGCTGTCTTTGTGCCTGAGATCTTTGGATATACAGGAACCCTGAAGCCCCATGCCATATACATGGACTGGATCATTTTTGCGACAGACTCCTCTATGGAGTATTTTGTCTGATGTGTTGGAGGTGATGGTAGATCCACAAACATAGGAACTCCCCTGATTTCTGCAATCAGTTTTGTGACCTTTTGTGCCATGAGCAATCCGCCATCCCCAGGTTTTGCCCCCTGACCATATTTAATCTCTATTGCACAGGGATCCTCCACCATATGAGGAATACTGTGTATTATCTCATCCCATCCAAAATAACCCGAGGCTATCTGGGGAATGAAGTATTTAATAAATCTTGATTTAAGGAGTCTTCTTGGCATCCCTCCCTCACCTGAGCACATCACAACAGGCATCCCCTCCACCTCATTAAGATATGTAACACCCATGGCAAGACCTTCCCACATGGATGGTGAAAGGGCCCCAACGGACATAGAGCCAATCATCACAGGATATATCTCCCTTACAGGCGGGATGAATCTGCCTCCTTTATCCACGACCAATCTTCCGTTGTCTGTTATTAAAGGAAGTTCTTCAGCCGGCAGGATTCTGCCAATATATGTCCTTATCCTGAACTCATGCCTCCCTGCATCAAGTGCAGGGTCAGTGAGCATGGAGATTCTTGTGAATTTAAGCCTGTCAAGTGTTGAAACCTGAGGGTCATTTCTCCTGCCGCCCCTTCTCCAGGGATAACCACCTTTGTTTTTGTGAAATAAAAATTTACTGTGCTGATTGAGTTCAGGCTCAATTGCCTCATTCGGGCATACAAGGGTGCATGTCCCACAGCCCACGCAATACCTATCTATATCAGTGACCTGTTTGACAATAGTCTCAACCTTTCTTACCTCAACAGGTTTTGGCAGAGGTCCCTCTGACCTTAATTGCCTCTTCACAACCACAGAGGCCTCAATAGACCTCATAGGACAGACTGCAGTGCACTTTCCACAGCGACTGCACCTGTCATCCCTCCATCTTACTATGAAGGGAAAATCCTTAAGGCTTAATTCATGGTTGTGGTCAAGCCTTCCTGCTGGTTCCATAATCTCACCTCAGCCCCATAATTTCTTGCTAATTTGAATCAAGAAGGTACTCTCCAGTCTGTTGATTCCATACCTTCACTTCCTTCGCCTCGGGGGAGACAATTACCATATCATATTTCATGGGAAAGACATCCTTTGTCTTATCCCTCTTTGGTATTGCCCTCTCAAGACCGCATTCCTCTGATGTGAGACAATATTTGCCGGAATGACCACCAACAACACCAGGGCGAAGTTTCTTAGAATCCTGAACCATAAAACAACTTCCATCAGGCGTAAACCCTATTACACAATTAGGACCATCTATACAGAGATGCCTCAGAGATGTCTTGAGAAGCCATACAGCATCCCTGTCGGGTCTTTTCTCTATCTCGGAAAGTTTCAACGGTGTTATTACATCTTTATAATAATGAAGTGGGTAGCCGAGCCTTTTGCATATATAGTGAAGGATATGTGTGAATACCTCGCTATCACTGTTGTAGCCCATGTAGCCATAAAATCCCCTGCTCATCAGGAACTCCTTTATCGGGACAAAGGCTGTATTTTCTCCATTTGTCATTGAGCCATACCCCTGTATAAAGAAAGGGTGACAGGCATAGAGGTTTATCTGATAATTTGTATTCTGCCTCCCCTGTGCAAATATAATCTTTGCCTTAAGATGTGAGTCCTGAAGCCCGAAGAACCCTGAAAGTTCAATGGGGTCACCAACCTCTTTAATGGTGAGTATATCAGGATAAAAAGAGAATACGATAATGGATTCATCTTCCTCACCCATCCTCCTGAGCGATACCCTTGTCCTGAGTAAGAGGTCTTCCTTTTCATCCTTTGACCTATCTTTAATCTCCTCAGGGTAATCATAGACCCTGGCAAAATAATGCTCCCTTTTCTGAATCCCTTTAACTAATTTTATCTTCGGTGTCCATGTGTATATGAGCTTGAACCCAAGCCTCTCCATGTAATCATCAAGGACCTTTATCCCATCCTTTGAGCATATACCTGAGAGTATTGGATATTGCTTAAGTTCTTCAAACTCACCACCTAGGTTTTTCAGGACAAGACCCATACCTGAGCCATCATGCCCTTCCTTCATGGTTTCAAGGGCAAGGATGTTTTCCATTGGTGAAAAATACTCATCCGATGTTATAGCAATCAGCCTGCACATTGTCTTTCTATACAGAAGGCTTGACGGGCAAATACCCTTAAGTTTAGATTAATACTTTATATAGGTTTCTGTCAAATAAACAGGTAGCGTTGACATAAACGGCTTGATTTTGTTAGGTTTGAGTGCTTTCTTTTTGAGGCGGTGTAGCTCAGTCGGTTAGAGCATGCGGCTCATATCCGCAGAGTCGCTGGTTCGAGTCCAGCCACCGCCACCAATTGCTTATTTATTTTATTTGGTTATCATAGTCGCAGCACATTCTTTATCAATGCCTTATTCTGCTCAATCAAAACTTTGATTTCCTCCTTAGAAAACTCTAATGGGGCATTAATCCCGCAAGAGCCATATACCCTTTTACCTTACACAAAGAACATGTCCTTAATAAATCTCCACTACTGAGAAAAAATAGGGAATCTCAAAACGGGCTGACTCGGCTGAATCAGAGCCATGAACGATATTGCGTTCAATATCTGTGGCAAACTGAGCCCTTATCGTTTCTGGGGCAGCATCTTTTGGGTTGGTAGCACCCATTATCTCCCTTACCCTTGAGATGGCATCTTCACCCTCAACAATCATCACAACCACAGGTCCTGATGACATGAATTTCGCCAGGCTCTCATAAAACGGCTTATCTTTATGGACAATATAAAAACCCTTTGCCTCATCTATTCCCATCTTTATCATTTTCATGGCTACGATTCTCAAGCCTGCTGACTCAAACCTCCTGATAATCTCTCCAATAATGTTTTTCCTTACACCGTCAGGTTTTATTATTGAGAGTGTGCGTTCCATATCTCCCCCTAATAGTCAATGACGATTCAAGATACAAGATACATGATACACAATGCCCCATATAAAGATAAATATTAAATCCGAAATCCTGTCCTGAAGCAAATTCAGGACTAAACAATATCTAAATTTCAATGTTCAAATTAATATCAACTAAATTCCTAATTTTTTAATCAGCTCCCTTACTGACTCTGTAGAGGCAATAAATGCCTGCCTTTCTTCTTCTGTAAGCTTAAGCTCTATGATCTCTTCAACACCCCTCAGAGAAAGCCTAACAGGCACACCTGAATAAACCCCTTTCACTCCATATTCTCCATTTAAATAAACCGAGCATAGAAGGGTATCGTTTTTATATCCAAGTATATTCTCTATCATTTCAACCACCGAGGCAGCCGGGGCAAAATAGGCGCTTCCTGTCTTGAGAAGCCCTACAATCTCAGCACCCGCATTCCTTGTCCTTTCAATCACCATTTTAATCTTATCTGAAGATAAGACATCCGTCAGTGGTCTTCCATCTACAGTCGTCAATCGCGGTAGAGGCACCATTAAGTCACCATGACTGCCAAGGACAATTGTCTGAACATTCTGAGAAGGTATATTTAATTCCTCGGCAATAAAACTCCTCATCCTTGAAGAATCTAAGACTCCACCCATACCTATTACCCTGTGGTGTGGAAGGGCAGTTACCTTCTGGGTAAGATATGCCATTACATCCATCGGGTTGGTGACAACAATCACTATGGCATCCATAGAGGTTTGTGCAATGTTTTTTGCAACATCTCTTACAATCTCCGCATTTGCATGAAGAAGGTCATCCCTGCTCATCCCCGGCTTTCTTGCAAGTCCTGCAGTTATCACGACAATATCAGAATATGTGGTGTCTTTAAAGTTGTTTGTCCCTATGACTTTAACTGATGAATTCCAGATAGGGCATGCCTGCTTTATGTCAAGTGCCTTGCCCTGCGGTATGCCCTCAATAATGTCAAAAAGCACAACATCTGAGAGGTCTCTCTCAGCTATAAGCTGTGCAGTTATGGTGCCAACATTTCCGGCACCAACAACAGTAATCTTTTTACGCAATTTTGCCTCTTATTATGGATACGTAAATAGGAATTATAGCTAAGGCTAAGATTGTTAGCAAGGTATTTTTGGAGATTATGACTAGATAGAATTCTTGCCTTTATGATTAAATGTTAACATTTTGAGGTTTCAATCCTTGTTTTATTGGAAGTTAATCTCTGACTCTACATTATAACTTAAACACATAAAAAGAGGCTGATTTCTCAGCCCCTCTAATATTCTGCGTGCTGCCAAGGTAAAATAGTATTTATGATAAGCTTCCCCTGTCTTTGACGTTGTCCCTTCCTTTTGTTGAAGTAGGAAGGACTCTCTTGCCCTTTTATATTAAGCTGCAACCTCCTTTCTGTCAAGATTTTTCTGCCCAAGGCAGCAATAAGTTTTGGTATTTCCCTATAACCCTTCACACGCTTAAATCTCTTCTCTGCCCTTAAGAGGGCTGCTATCCCGACTTGTCGGGAAACCATATCCCCACCACTCCACCTTTTGACCCGTCCAGTAATTACTTTCACATTCAAAATATGGGGGTTGTCCCCAGATTTCTTTAAAGACATCAAACCGATTGTCAATGGACTGTCCTCAGACCTGCACCTCCGAGGTGCAGGTCTGGCTCAACAAATCCACTGCCATGGCACTGCCAATACCTTTGAGTGAAGCCATTTAACCGAGCTTCCAGCATGAATCAGGATACCCCTTGTTGTCTCCGGATTATCCTCAATAAAGGATATAAGATTTTTTGCATCACCAAATGAAGGGTTCTTTGTGAGTTTTACCTCTACGGCAAGGAGCTTCCTTCCATGGTCTAAAACAAAATCTACCTCTTTCCCTGTGGTTGTCCTCCAGTAAAATATGTTTGCCTTGGGAACCATTAACTCAGATAGAACCTTTAGATGCAAGAATATCATGGTCTCAAAAAAATTGCCCACCTCATGGGCGTTTCTCAAAAGTTCTTCATCATGATAGCCTGAAAGGTATGTGCTCAAGCCAGGGTCTATAAAGAATATCTTCGGAGATTTTGTTATTCTTTTTGTCCTGCTTTTGTAGTATGCAGGAACCCTTTTTATGATATTTGAGACCTCAAGAAGTTTTATATATCTATAAACCGTGGGCTGACTGACTCCTGTATCTCTTGCTATTTCTGTCTGATTTAAAATATTCCCTGTCCTTATAGCAAGGGAATCCAGCACTCTTTTAAAATCTACGAGTGATTCAATCTGTGTTAGTTCCCTTATGTCTCTTTCAAGGTAAGCCCTGACATATCCCTCCCACCATAAGAGTATATTTCTTCTATCAGTCAAATAAATGAGGGGGGGCATGAATCCTTTCAATATAAGCGGTATGGGGTTTAATGGCTTGTATTCCCGCGACTCGGGTTTATAATCAGATTTCCATAAATCAAGGAAATTCTTAATTGTCTCTGTTTTGCTCTCAATCTCACTATAAGTCATGGGAAACATCTCAAAGTAAATAGCCCTGCCTGCAAGGGTTTCACTTATGCCCTTCATAAGAAGCAGATTGGATGAGCCTGATATAACAAACCTTGCTTTCCTCTTTGAACTGTCAACGGATAGCTTTATTGCACTAAAGACCTCCGGAGCCTTCTGAGCCTCATCTACTATTACCCGATCCGTATCTATCCATAGCGATGATGGATCAGCTTTCGCCTGTTTAAGGGTTGAGAAATCATCAAAGCTTAAGTACTTGAAATCACGGAGTTCGTTTTGTAAAAAGGTGCTTTTGCCAACCTGCCTTGCCCCTGAAATGACAACCACAGGAAAGGTCTTTATGGCAGACTCTATCTGTGGAGCCAGCCGCCTCTTTTTATAAATCCATTCACTATGTGAATGATTTTCATTCATTTAATGAATAATATAGCATCAACAACGAAAAGTCAAATTTGCAATATAGAATCAAATCCTCCATCTTTTCCAAACCATCGAAAAATCACTTGACAATTTATGTAACATGTGTTACATTTAAAACATGAGTTACAAAAATACAAAGGATTCGGGCTGGCTTCTGTTCTTTTACAGCATGCCTTCAAAACCTGTGAGCAGCAGGATAAAGATATGGAGAAGGCTGACAAAGGCAGGAGCAGTCCAACTTAAAGGCGCTGTTTATATTCTTCCATATAATGAGGAGCACCTGGAATTATGCCAGTGGCTTGTCTCAGAAGTTATTGCAATGAAGGGAGAAGGGTCTTTTGTGAAAGTTGACAAGGTTGAGACCATGACGGATAAAGAGATAATTGCCCTTTTTAATCATCAACAGGAAAAGGACTACATCTCCATTGAGAAAAGGATGGAGGAGCTTGAAAGGAAAATAAACAGCATGACAAAAGGAGGCAGCATACAGGACATCAGAAGGCTTTCAGCGCAGTTTAATAAGTATTTAAAAGAAGTTGAGGATATTAAAAAAATAGACTTTTTTGGGTCAAAAACAGGAACAGCCTTAAAAAAGAAGATGGAAATCCTACAGAGAGAGATAAAAGGTCTGTCCAAACCTGTTATTAAGCCTGTTCCTTCGGTGGTTTCCCGTGATATTAAGGATTATCAGGATAAGACATGGGTTATGCGAAAAAATCCCTTTGTGGACAGGATGGCATCAGCATGGCTAATTAAGAAATTCATAGATAAAAAAGCTCTGTTTAAATTTATAGATGAGAAGGACCTGGAAGGTTTGGACAAAGGGTTTGTTGCCTTTGATATAAGAGGCGGGGAATTTACCCATATCGGAGACATGTGTACATTTGAGGTCTTAATCAAGGCATTTGGCTTAAAGGATAAAACCCTTAAAAAAATAGCCGAGATTGTCCATGAGCTTGATATAAAAGATGAAAAGCATAAAAACCCCGAAGCAAAAGGCATAGAAGATATTTTAACAGGTATAAGGAAAACAGCAAAAGGTGATTTAGAGGCACTTGAGAAAGGCATGGCTGTATTTGAGATGCTTTATGTTTCAAAAACTTAAAGGAGGGTAAAATGCCGCCAATTGATGAGCATGTAAAGAAGAGTATTGAGAAAACAGGAAAGGAGTATCGAGAAGTACATGAAAAGACACGACATCACAAGGATTTATGAGTATGGAAAGATAATTGAGGAAAAATATGGCAAGGGGGCTCTTCAGGAATACATTCAGCATATACATTGATGATGTAAGAGCTAAATTTGACCACTTGCAACATGATTTAGCAAAAACAGTCGCAGATACACTGGCATATTTTGTAGTGAAATCCATATAAGTCTTTGGCTCGCAAAGGGCATGAAAATACACACCCCTTAATCCCGTTCGGCTGAGCTCACGACGAAGCCCTCTTTAAAGAGGGGAAAAGAAAAGTCTCCCCTCTAAAAAGAGTGGCAGGGGGTGTGTTTTAAAGGTATTTTTGGAGTGAAATGAGAGGAGAACACCATGAAATACAAAATTCAGGACTCAGATATTGAACTCCTCAGAAAGGCAGGGGTTTCTGAGGATGATATAAAACATTGTGTAAAAGTTGCTGAGAAGGCTTTAGAGATTGCTGAAAGGACAGGTGCAAATCTCAAAGTGGAGGTTATTGGAAGAGGCGCTTTGTTTCATGACCTTGGCAAGGCAAGAACCCATGAAATTGAACACGGCAGGATTGGCGCTGAAATTGGGAAAGAATTGGGACTGCCTGAAAATATCACTGTTATTATGGAAAGGCATATCAGAGGAGGACTCACAGAGGATGAGGCTAAAGAACTCGGATTACCTGTAAAAGATTATTCCTTGAAAACTCTTGAAGAGAAGATAGTGATTTACGCTGACAGACTTGTGGACATAATAATGGAGGGGATTGTTCCAATTAAATACGAGATGCAGGCAGAGGAGCATTTTGAGGAGATACTGAGGGGATATGTTAAATATGGAAAGAACGAAAAGACGCTTAAAAGGTATCTTGGATATCACAGGGACATACAGGGATTAATAAGAAGATGAGACCAGGTCCTTTCATACTACTCTGTAGCACGGGGCTTTTTGCCATATTCAGTTCAACGATATCAAAGAGCCCTATACTGCCCCTTTTTGCAACACATCTTGGTGCTGACCCATCAGGTGTAGGAGTTATTGCCTCTGTATCAGCATTTACAGGTGTTGTTGCCAGTATCCCTGCAGGCATGCTTTCAGACAAATTTGGCAGGGAAAGGATGTTGATGTTTTCTGTAATCGTATTTTCCACTGCTCCGTTTATGTATCTTATGGTAACTGAACTATGGCAACTTGCCGCCATCAGGTTTTATCATGGATTAGCAACTGCTATATTCATTCCTGTTTCAATGGCTTTAGTCTCAGACCTTTTCCATAAAACGAGGGGAGAAAAGATAGGATGGTTTTCCACATCAACACTTGTTGGTAGATTTATGGCTCCGATTGTAGGAGGCATCATCATAGGCATAATGGTTTTTAACCAAGAACTCAGCTACAGGATAGTCTATCTTGTATGCGGCATAGCAGGAATAACAGCTTTAATCTTTGCACTTAAATTGCCTGACTCTAATCCCCCCTCACCACCCTTTGATAAAGGGGGGATGGGGGGATTCTTAGGAGAGGAGAAGAGAAACCCGTCATGGAAGGAAACACTACGGACATTCAGAGAAGTAATATCCAGCAGGGGGATTCTTATCACAGGTATAGTTGAGGCAGCGATACTTTTTGCCTATGGGACACTTGAAACATTTTTGCCTCTTTACTCAATAAAAAGCGGTCTCAGCGCCTACGAAGTTGGAATCTTCCTTTCTGCACAGGTAATCACATTGGCATTAACAAAACCACCCATCTTCGACAGTGATAGGCATATTTTAGCATAAAAAAAAGAGTTAAGTAGTTGATTTTTCTATACTTGTGTTCTCTGAAAACTAAAAATTCATAGGCACACGATTTTAGTATTTTTCTCTTGACAAACGGGATATACATGTCTATAATATAGGCATGTATGTAAGGAAAATTTCTCGTAGAAATAAAGATGGTTCTACTGTTACTTATGTT
>Ga0209479_1002151_pt1 | contig 14826 bp, 12 predicted proteins | sample DewCreD2012metaG_2_FD_184112 | JGI IMG/M metagenome (GOLD analysis project Ga0209479, IMG submission 184112) | Hot spring sediment bacterial and archeal communities from British Columbia, Canada, to study Microbial Dark Matter (Phase II) - Dewar... ...
CCGGACCCCGGACGGTTGCCGGGCTTCATCGGGCCGTCTCCCTCCACCGCTCTTGATGAGGGCCTAGCCTTTATTGAGTTGTTAGCTTAATCTAGCATAATTATACCCCGGCGTCAAGGTGGCGGCCGACCGGGCCAGGGCTTTCTGACTTTGCTTGTGTCCATCCGATGGGATGGTGTGCCGCGCTTCAGCAGTAAAAAGTCCTGCCGTTGGTGGTAATGTAAGGGGCATAAATCCCGGCGGCAAAAGCCGAAAAAGTGTCGCCGTGTGCAAGTTCAGAAACATTTGAGACGGTCACAGTTGCTGTAGGCACCTCGGCCGGGCCGAGGGCTTAAGCGTCGATAAGGCCGCCGAATTGCCTCGGAATCACCTGCTAAGCCTGCCAGCGCTGGGGGCGAGAGGGCCGGCTTTGCCGGCAAGGCCGCCTGTCGGGTGCTGGGCATAAGGCGGTCGGGCTTTGCCCGACGCCGCCCCGTTCGCGGCCGAAGGCAGCCGTCAGGTTGACCGAGCCCACCACAGCCATGTTTAAGAGAGGTCCCCTGCGGCGACCACTACACGGGCGAGCAGCGGCCGAAGGCGCACCGGGCCTTGCGAGCCTGGGAGGGCGGCCGAAAATCGCACGGTCCGGCCCAACCGAGCCGAGTCGCCGAAGGCGGCTGCCCGCTCGGTAGCCGCAGCCCGCAAAGCGGGCGCCGCCGAAGGCGGCTCGGCGCCGGCTTTGCCGGCTGGCCGAGCACCCGGACAGGGTGCCCCCTGTCTTAAATGTCCTGAACCCATACGGGCTGACCTTCGGAGACGAGGCCGGACACCTGCTCAAAAGTGCTGGGGTAAGACCGGCTTGAGGCCCCTGTGAGCGGCCCGAACACACCGCCGTAGCAACCTAAAGAAGGCCGTAGCCGGCCTCGAGAACGATGGTATCCGAACTGCGTTCTGAAGGTCAGTCTCCTCAGCCCCTGAACCGGCCTCGCCCCGCGCCGCTCAGGACGAAAGTGCTGGTGGACTTGTCCCATAGCCCTGCTTTGTAAGACAAGCCCCAGCCGGCTTGAGAAACAGCCGCCGTACCGAAAACTACCCGCCCACTACACCTCTTGGCCTGGCCTAACTACAACACATTATTCAACCTCGAAACCTTGGTCGCCGGTCGGGTTGCGCACCCCTAACCGGCTGACGGGTAGACGAATAGGGGGCTGAGCCCGTCGCCCTCAGTTAAGGATGCAGGCTACCGGGAAGGTATCAACGCCCCGGGGCAGGCCCATGTAAGCCGTTAGCTCCCAGCAGTGGATATCGGGCGGGAACCGGATGTCCCGGGCATTAACCGGCAGCTTTACCCAGATTTCTATCACCTCACGGTGCCCGTGGCCCATAGGAAGTGGCTCGACCCAACACACCTTGCCAGATACTGCAACGGCTGGGTCCGCAGACACAGGCAACAAGTAGTCCCGGATCTCGGAGCAGTCGGGAACCTCCGAGTCCGTCAGCAGCCTGGTTGTCAGGGCGATGATGCTTGCCCGATACAGGTAAAAGAGGCCGTCGGCCCCCCTAATAAACCGGTAGTTGAAGCCCTCCTCGGGCCCAACCCGACAGGTCTGGGCCCGGCTCGGGAGTTTTCCAATGGCGGAAGCGGGGACCATAAGGGGCACCAGCTCCAGACACTTGGGCTCCGCTCTGACTGGGGTATCGGCGTAGACCGCCACCTCAACCACGTTGCCCGGGGTTAACATCACCGGAGACCCGGGCGTCGGCCCGGGCGGGACGGTCGGAACCGCCGTCAGGGTCGGGGAGGGTTCAGGCTGACGGGCGGCAGGACCAGGACGGGCGCAGCCAGCCACAACTGGCCAGAGTGCCACAAACAGAAGCCATAAGCTCACAACCAGCGGGCTTTGCCCCCCATGAAGTTCGCTTTGTGCCCCTTTGACCCGCGGCCTCAACCCCAGTAAAATTCTCGCGTCCAGTTAACCCAGTCCGTATTTAGATAAGGCCCGCCGGAGCCGGCGCAGTACGTGCCACAGTTGTTTATTCCGGAGCCTGCCGCGTTGGTGAGGTGCGACTCGTGCACGTGCATACCAGCCCAACTGCACGTATCAGGAAAGTTTATCATTTGCGCAACAGCCCGACCCGCATTGAAGTACCATGCGCTTGAGAAGTAAAAGTCCATCGGCCCCTGAAACTGGGGCTGGTAGGTGTGGACATGCGCCACGCTTGACATCCAGGTACTGGTTGCGGCGTCATATACGTCAAGCCAGACGGTGTACTGACAATTGTAATAGGGGTAACCGGTGAACTAGGTTGCGTAGGCCCGGCGTGTTGGGGCGGCGTCCGGGCTATAGGCCCATGCCCGGGCGTAGGTGAGAGCGTTCACCGCCGACGCCCAGTCGAGGCTAATGTTATCGGGCGGATGCCAGGACTGCGTAAGCCACGGGGCGCTACCATCCGGACCACTTGGCGGGCCAAACCACATGTGCTGATTGGTGTGGTGAGCCAGTAACGCATGCGCGTTGGCCAGCATGAGCCCTGCGCTGGCGACTGCAACAGCGACTAGCTTTACAGGCTGACCGATCACCTGATGCCCTCCGCTATTTTCAGGCATTCGGTCTCAGGCAGGTTTCTGCAGGCTACCTGCCAGGTCCCAACCTGGTCCCGCATGAAGACAGTCATTGGTGCGCCGGAAACCAGCGGTTCCAGAATGACGGCCGGCCTGCCTCCAACCATGGTCGGGCGCAGGTAGTCCCGGGCTGCAACCGCTGGCGTTAAAGGTGGTCCAGCCTGACGCAGAATGTTGACGAAGGCCCGCTGGCCGTCGGGCCGCTCAATCAGGTACATCCGGCCAACATTGATTACCTGGTCTTCGCAAGCAGACGCCCGGGTTCCGAGCAGTCTTGTACCAGCGGGCAAATAGCCGGCCGTAAAGTTTAACCGAGACCGGGCGACCTCCTCAGCGGTTGCTTCCCGGATATTGCTACCGACCCCGATCCGGCGGCACTTATCTGACCACTGTCTCAGGAGGGCATCGTGGTCGAAGTCGGCCGGATCGAAAAAAGTGAACCCGTTGAGCTCGCCAATAAAGAACGGCCTCCGGGAGAACTCCTCGAATCGGGCCGGAAGTTGGGTCCGGTCCGGGTCGGGCGGCTGAGTAGCAGCCGTCAGGCGGAGAAAGACCGACCCCGGAAGCCCCAGCAGCACTAACCCGGCAAGGGCGAAAAGGACCACCTTCTTACGCCGAGCCAGACGCACCATTTCCGCTTGGTGCCCATACATTACCACGAACCCAGAACCACGTCAATACCCTGTACACAGGAGTTTACCCATGACTTTGGCGTCAAGTAGGTGGCTGGCGGGACTCCAGCAGTTCCCGGGCGACCTCGTAGTTTAGCAGCCTTAGAAAACCCCGCATCGGGCGCAACAGCGCCCGGCCCATCCCGTTCGCCCGATATCCCGAGCTTGCTCCCAAGCCAGAGCAAAAGGTCTTTGAAGGGGCTCTCCTCACGTTTTACTTCCCACAAAAAGAGCGCAAGCCCCAACAACACCGCTGCCCACAGCCTGCTTACGGCGGCCTCCGGCCGCTCAACCCCAAGACCGGCCTTAAGCAACCGGAAAAACTCCTCAACCTGCCAGCGCTTGCGATAAGCTTCAACGACCCCCCAGGCATCTTCAACGGTCTTAACTTCCAGGTTCGTAAGCAGCAGCCAGCTGCCACGCAGCCGCCCTGCGGGCGGCGCAGCCGGAGGCTGCTGCGCCGGAACCCTGCGCTGTAAACATAACGTGCAAAGCACGTTATGTTTACAGCCGTAAAATCCTGACCCAGAAGCTTTATCGGCTCAAACCCGAAGTGGATATCAACAGGCAGATACTTTCCCTGGACCTTGAGCCAGGCCTTCCCACGGAAAGGCAGGTCCATACCCTCAGCCACCGCCTTGAGCTTGCGGCCAGCGGCCGCTGGCCGCTGTGTCCGGTCATGGTGAACCCTGGCGATGAAGGCCTGGTTTAAGTCCTTAATCTGCAAAAAGACTTTGGCTGTTAACATAACGTGCTCTGCACGTTATGTTAATAGCGCCCCGGTCAAACACAAAGATGAGCTTGCGACCTTCAGCCCCGGGATTCTGGTTGGCAGCCGCCAGAGCCTTTGAAACCTCCTGGGGCAAGGTTGTTATGCCCCGCTCCCGGTAGGCCAGGAGTCAGGCATAGCCGAGGCCCAGATGCCCAACCCTATCGACTCCAAGACAGGGGCGGCCAAAGGCCGCAACCAGGGACCTTCCGGGAACTGACCGGACTTAAACCCTCGAAGTCCCCAGCGTAAGGCGACCCACCCGGACGAGGAGCTCTTCACCCTGAAGGGTTTCGAGGCCAAGCCGATGGCTTCGGCGCTTACACGCCGGTTATCAAGAAACCGATAGAGCGCCTTAGCCTGGTAAAACCTGCGCCGGGTCCCCGGCGGCAGGGCAGCAACGACCTGACTGATTTTGGGCGAGCCGGAGGCCATCAGCCCCTGATTGAGCTGCTGCCGCCTATCGGGGGAAAAGGCGCCTGAACCGGGCCGTGTAGCCCATAAGCCGCTCGACCGGAACCTGTCGCACCATCGGTCCACCCTCCAGTTCAGTCTGCCAAGGTCCAGTTTACACCCAACTTATGGGTAAACTCCTGGTACAGGGAGTTGTCGGGCGGGGCCGAAATTGCTATAATCGGTCTGGGTAGCGGTCTGGAGGGTTCGCATAGCGGCTAGTGCGCCCGCCTGCTAAGCGGGTGGGGGAGTTTTCCCCTCGCGGGTTCGAGTCCCGCACCCTCCGCCACTTTCAGGCCCGTCCCTTCAAGCGGACGGGCCTTACGGCCTTTAGCCGTGGGTGGGTTCGGGCATGATGCGCACGTTTTATATCTGGACAATCGGTTGCCAGATGAACCAGGCCGATTCCGACCGGCTGGCCACGGCCCTGGAGTTCCTGGGCTACCGGCAGGTAGAGTCGCCGCGGGACGCCGAGGTGGTCGTTGTCAACTCGTGCGTTGTCCGCCAGCAGGCGGAAGACCGGGTGGTCTCGAAGCTGTGGGAGCTCAAGCCCCTGAAGCGGCGGGACCCCCAGAAGGTCATCACCTTGATGGGCTGTATGGTCAGCCCCAAGAATAAAGACGAGCTTAAGGCCCGCTTCCCCCACGTCGATATCTTCCTTCGGCCGCAGGAATACGAACCCCTCCTTGACCTGCTCAAGGAGCGGGGCTGCGTTGAGCAGGTCGTTAACCCGTTCGACCTGATCCCGAAGGCCGTCGGCCCAACCGCCTACGTGCCCATCATCCACGGCTGCAACAAGGTCTGCACCTACTGCATCATCCCCTACCGGCGGGGCAAGGAGCGGAGCCGGCCTATTGAAGAAATCCGGCGGGAGGTTCAGGGCCTCGTCTGGCGGGGCGTGAAAGAAGTTACCCTCCTCGGCCAGAATGTCGACTCCTACGGCCACGACCTGCCCGGCAAGCCGGACCTGGCCGACCTCTTTTACGCCCTGAGTGAGATCGAGGGCCTCAAGCGCATCCGGTTTCTTACCTCTCACCCCTCGGATATGAGCGACCGGATCATCGAGGCGGTGGCGACCCTGGATAAGGTCTGCGAGCACTTCAACGTGCCGGCCCAGGCCGGCGACGATGAGGTTCTCCGCCGGATGCGCCGGGGCTATACCGTCGACGACTACCGCAAGCTCATCGCCAAAATTCGGGAGAAAGTGCCGGGCTGTAGTCTGGCCACGGATATAATTGTCGGCTTCCCGGGCGAGACCGAAGAGCAGTTCCAGCACACCCTCGATTTGCTGGCCGAAATCAAATTCGACGTCGTCCACGTGGCCCGCTATTCGCCCCGGCCGGGGACTTTCGGGGCGAAGTTCCTGCCGGACGACGTGCCCCCTGAGGAGAAGAAGCGGCGCCACCGGGCCGTCGAGGAGCTTCAGGAGAAGATCGCGGCCGAAATCAACGCCCGACTTCTCGGGCAGACGGTCGAGGTCCTGGTCGAGGGCCGCCAGAAAGACAAATGGTACGGCCGGACCCGGACCAATAAGCTGGTCTTCTTCCCGGCCGAGGGCAACCTGCTCGGCGAGCTGGTCCAGGTCCGGATTGAGAAGACGAGCCCCTGGGCCCTTCAGGGGACGCTGGCGGTTCCGGCCGCCGTCGCCTGACAGCTCTACGGCTCAACCTCCAGGATCATCTCGATTTCGACCGGGATACTGTTCGGCAGTTCGGCCATGCCCACGGCCGACCGGGCGTGTCGGCCGTTCTCCCCGAACAGGGCCACCAGCAGGTCCGAAGCGCCGTTTGCCACTTCGGGCTGGCGGTTAAAGCCTTCGGCGCTGTTGACCATCACCAGGAGTTTCACCACCCGCTTGACCCTATCAAGGCTTCCCAGCACGTTTTTGACCGAGGCCAGGCAGTTAAGGCAGGTGAGCCGGGCGGCATCGTAGCCCTGCTCGAGGGTTAGCTCCCGGCCGACCTTGCCCCGGTAGGCCTGGCCCTGGGGGGTAAAGGGGCCGTGGCCCGAGACAAAAAGCAGGTTGCCTACCTGCACAGCCGGAACGTAGTTGGCGACGGGCTTCCGGGGCAGCGGAAGTTCAAGGCCGAGTTCGGCAAGCCTGGCTTCGACCCTGTCCAAGTTGGCCCTCCTCTGGCAGAGTTTTGCTGGTGCCGTAGTAGGTTATCATAGACCTGCAACCCTTCAGGAGGACGTCGATGCTGAGGCCGCTAAAAGATAAAGCCCCAAAGGTTCATCCAACCGCCTTCATCAGCGAGGCCGCTTACATCGTCGGCGACGTCGAAATCGGCGAGGGGTCGAGCGTCTGGCCCGGAACGGTCATCCGGGGCGACAGCGGCCGCATTAAGGTCGGCCGCTTCGTGAACATCCAGGATAACTGCGTGGTGCACTCGGACGCCGACGCCGAATACGGCGACTACGTGACCCTCGGCCACGGGGTGATCTGCCACGCCCGCAAGGTGGGCAACCACGTCCTCATCGGGAACGGGGCCGTTGTCAACGACGGGGTGGAAATCGGCGAATACTCCCTCATTGCGGCCGGGGCCGTTGTCCGGGAAAACACGGTTATCCCGCCCAGGTCCTTTGTCGCCGGGGTGCCGGCTGAAATAAAGGGTGAGGTTGCTGAGCGTCACATCAACCTGATTCGTCGAACGGCCGAAACCTACGCCCGCAAGGCCCAGCTCTACCGGGAGGCCGGTCTCGGCCGCCTCGATTAGCTTAAGGGGTGGGCGGTGACGGCTGCCTCGCCCAGGAGGTCGGCCAGCCGGCGTCGGAGACCGGGACAGTAGCGGGTTTTCACCGGCACCCGCACGAAGACAACCCCGTGGCCGTTGGCCACGGTGAAGGTCACCTCATCCGGCCCGTTAAATTCTTTGAGTGCGGCCATGACCTGCCGCACCTTCTCGATGTCGGCGGCGTCGTCGCCGGTCCGGTTGAAGGTGATAATCAGGCGGTAGGTCGTGCCGTTTGTGCCGTTGGTGCGCATCGGCTGCTCCGTTGGGGTGGTTGGGCTGTCGGTTCCGGGGGCAACCGGCTCTTGCGGGGCCGGTTCTTCGTCGGCCGAATAGGGCTCGGCGGCGTCGCAGACCAGGGTGAGCCGGTCAGCCCGCTGCCGGACCCGCCCGTGGACCAGCAGGATGTTGTTTTCCCGCCAGAGGTCCCGGGTCCGCTCGTAGACCTCCGGCCAGACGGTGACCTCCAGGCTCCCGTCCAGGTCCTCGATGACGGCCGAGGCAAAGGCCCGGCCCTCCCGGTTAAGGCCGGTCCGAACGGATTTCACCAGGCCGGCCACTGTGATCCGCTGGCCGACCAGCTCGGCATCCACCTGGCCGCAGAAGGTGGTAACCTGCTCCCGGAGCCGGGCCACCGCCGCCACCAGGGGGTGTTCGGAGAAGTAAACTCCCAAAAGCTCCTTCTCCCAGGCAAGTTTTTCGGCCGGCTGGACATCCGGGGCCTTAAGGTCGACCTTGCGGACGGGTACCTCCACCAGGTCGCCGAACATGTCCGGGATGAGGCCGCGGCTGGCCTCCCGCTGGCGGTGGAGGCTCTGGCCCAGGCTTGCAATTTCGTCGAGGGCGCCCAGCAGGGCACCCCTGGGCCCGAACTCGTCGCAGGCGCCGGCCTTGATCAGGCTTTCCAGGACCCGCCGGTTAAGCACCCGCGGGTCGACCCGGCCGACGAAGTCCTCAATGCTCTTAAACGGGCCGCCGGACATCCGGGCCGCCACAATGGCCTCGGCCGCGCCCCGGCCCACATTCTTGATGGCCCCAAGGCCGTAGCGGATACTGCCGTCCTCGATGGAGAACTCAACGTCGCTGTGATTTACACTCGGCCCGAGAACCCGGATGCCCATCCGCTGACAGCACGCAACCGAGCTGGCAATCTTCTCGTGGGAATCCATCTGGGCGGAGAGGAGGGCGGCCATGTATTCCGCCGGGTAGTTGGCCTTCAGATAGGCTGTCCGGTAGGCGACCCGGGCGTAGGAGAAGGCGTGGGCCTTGTTGAAGGCGTAGCCGGCAAAGGGTTCAATGAGCTGGAAGATCTGGGCCGCAACCTCCTCGGGGATTCCCTTCGCCCGGGCTCCGGCCAGGAAGGCCTCCCGCTGCTGGCGCATGATCTCGGGGATCTTTTTGCCCATCGCCTTGCGAAAGATGTCCGCCTGGCCCAGGGTGTAGCCGGCGATGGCCTGGACGATAAACAGGACCTGGTCCTGATAGACGATAACGCCGTAGGTGTCCTTTAAAATCGGCTCCAGGGCCGGGTGAAGGTAGGTCACCTGGGTGCGGCCTTCCCGGGCGGCCAGGTACTCGGGGATGTGCTCCATCGGGCCGGGCCGGTAGAGGGCGATCATGGCCGCCAGGTCTGCCACTGAACGGGGCTTCATTTCTTTCAAGTAGCGGGTCATGCCGCCACCTTCCAGCTGGAAGACTCCCACCGTCTCCCCGGCCGAGAGCATCTCGAAGGTCTTCGGGTCGTCCTCAGGGATGGCGTTAAGGTCGATGGTCTCGCCCCGGGTCCGGGCGACGAGCTTAATGGTCTTGTCGATAATGGTCAGGTTTGTAAGGCCCAGAAAGTCCATCTTGAGGAGGCCGATCCGGGCGATGGAATTCATGTCGTACTGGGTCACCAGCGTCTGCGGAACCGGCTCATCGCCCTCGGCCTCCTCGGCCGCCCGGCGGCGGCTGTTCCGGGCCGGCGGCTGGAGGGGCACGTGGTGGATGAGGGGGTCCCTGGAGATCACGACCCCGGCGGCGTGGGTGCTGGCGTGGCGGGCCAGACCCTCGAGCTTCTGGGCCGTGTCGAGAAGCTCCTTGACCTTCGGGTCGGTCCGGTAGAGCTCGGCGAGCTCCTGGTTTTCCTGGAGGGCCCGGGCGATGGTCATGTTCAGGACCTGGGGGATGAGCTTGGCCACCCGGTCAACTTCGGCGTAAGAAAAGCCCAGCGCCCGGCCGACGTCCCGGACGGCCGCCTTCGCCCCGAGGGTTCCGAAGGTGATGATCTGGGCGACGTGGTCGTAGCCGTACTTGCGGACCACATACTCGATCATCTCGTCCCGGCGGTCGTCGGCAAAGTCCATGTCGACGTCGGGCATCTCTTTGCGCTCAGGATTCAAAAACCGCTCGGCGACGAGCTTGTTGGCTACCGGGTCGACCTCGGTGACCCCGAGGCAGTAAAGGACGAGGCTTGCGGCGGCGCTCCCCCTGACCCCGAAGAGGATGCCCCGCTCCCGGGCAAACCGGGCCAGGTCCCAGACGACGAGGATGTAATTGGCAAAACCGGTCTGCCTGATGACGTCGAGCTCGTATTCGAGCCGCCGCCGGAGCTCCTCAGAGGGCTCGCCGTACCGGCGCTTGAGGCCCTCCCGGGCCATCTGGGCCAGGTACTCGAAGGCGGTCAGGCCGGGGGGAGTCTCAATCTCGGGCAGGTGCAGGCGGTCAAACTCGAGCCGGAGCTGACACTTCTCGGCGACCCGGCGGGTATTCTCGACCGCCTCGGGCAGGTCGGCAAAAAGTTCGGCCATCTCGGCCGGACTCTTCAGGTAAAACGAGTCGCCTTCCAGCCGGAGCCGCTTCTCGTCGTGGATGGTCGTGTTCGTGCCGATGCACAGCAGGATATCGTGCACGGCCGCATCCTCGCGGTTGAGGTAATGGACGTCGTTGGTCGCCACAACCGGGATGCCCAGCTCCCGGCCGAGCTCAAGAACCTGCCGGAAAACGGCCCGGTGCTCGGGGTTGCCGTGCTCCTGAATCTCCAGGTAAAAGTCGTCCCCAAAAACCTCCCGGTACCAGCGGGCAGCCGCAACCGCCTCTTCCCGCCGGCCCTCGGCGATAAGCCTCGGAATCTCGCCGTTGTTGCAGGCCGAAAGGACAATGAGGCCCTCGGCGCGCTCGACAAGCCAGCGCCGGTCGATGCGGGGCTTGTAATAAAAGCCCTCAATGTGGGCCCGGGTCACCAGGGCCAGCAGGTTCCGGTAGCCGGCCTCGTTCTTGGCCAGTAAGACGATGTGATAGGGCTGTTTGTCGGCCGGGGTCCGGCTCTCCACCCCCCGCGGCGCCAGGTACCCCTCCACCCCGATGATGGGATTCAGGCCGGCCTCGGTCGCCGCTGTATAGAATTCGATGGCCCCGTAAAGCACACCGTGGTCGGTAAGGGCCAGGCTCTCCATCCCCAGCTCCCGGGCCCGGGCGACCAGCGCCCCGATCCGGCACAGACCGTCGAGCAGGCTGTATTCGCTGTGGACGTGAAGGTGGGTAAACATTCAGGCCTCAACCGGCTGATTGTTCGCTCCTACCCCAGAGATTATAGGCGGCCAATGCCTGCGGCCTGACAAGCAGTAATGTTAATTTGGTGAAAAGTTCGGGCGAACCGGATGCAGGAGCGCAAGATGTTGGGGTGCAGAGTCCGGGCGAACCCAAAATATGGGCGGCCGGACTGAACAGCCGGCCGCCGGGTGGTTCTGGGTGGTAGAAATCTCCGGGGAAAGGTTCAGTCCGGCTTTTCGAGTTCGAAGGCGCGGTGGAGGGCCCGGACGGCCTCGACGACCCGGTCCTCGGCGATGATGCAGGTGATCCGGATTTCGGAGGTGGTGATCATCTCGATGTTGATGTTGTGGCTGGCCAGGGTCCGGAACATCCGGGCGGCGTAGCCGGGGGCGTTCTGCATCCCGGCCCCGACGATGCTTACCTTGGCCAGATTCGTTGCGCTCACGCAGCCGCGGGCGCCGATCTCCCGGGCAACCGGCTGGACGAGGCTGAAGGCCTTTTCCAGGTCGCTCCGGGAAACCGTAAACGAAAGGTCCGTCAGGCCGTCGACGCTGGCGTTCTGAACGATGACGTCGACGCTGATGCCGGCTTCGGCCAGGGGCTCGAAGATCGCGGCCGCAATGCCCGGCCGGTCCGGAACACCCAGGATGGTTACCTTGGCGACGTCCGTATCGTGGGCGATGCCGCGCACCTTGTTTCGCCGCTCCATATCAACCTCCCCGTGAATGAGGGTGCCGGGGGCATCCGTAAAGCTGGAGGCGACCAGGATCGGGATGTTATAAATCGAGCCGATCTCTACGGCCCGGGTGTGCATGACCCGGGCGCCCTGAAAGGCCAGCTCCAGCATCTCTTCGTAGGAAATGTCTCTGAGCTTGCGGGCCTCGGGCACGACCCTGGGGTCGGCGGTGTAGACGCCCTCAACGTCGGTGTAGATTTCACAGCGCTCGGCCCCGAGGCTGGCGGCGAGGGCCACGGCCGTGGTGTCTGAGCCGCCCCGGCCCAGGGTTGTGATGTCCAGCTCGTCGGTGAAGCCCTGAAATCCGGCCACAATGGGGATGCGGCCGGCCGAAAGCTCCTGAACGATGCGGTGGGGGTTGACCGCCATAATTCGGGCCCGACCGAACCGCCGCTCGGTCTTGATTCCGGCCTGGAAGCCGGTCAGGGCAACCGCCTCGTGGCCCAGGTCCCGCAGGGCCATGGCCAGCAGGGCGCACGAGACCACCTCCCCGGTGTGGAGCAGCAGGTCGAGTTCCCGCTCAGGCGGCCTTTTCGTGACCTGGTGGGCCAGGGCGATAAGTTCGTCGGTGGTGTCGCCCATGGCCGAGGCGACGACAACCACGTCGTTGCCGGCTTCCCGGGCGGCGGCAATCCGGCAGGCGACGGCCTTGATCCGCTCGGCGGTGGCGAGGGATGAGCCTCCGTATTTCTGAACAATGAGCCTTTTCATGATGATGACTGCCTGACCGACGGTACTCCGGGGCGGTATCACTGTCGAAGGAGAGTATAGCAACCGTCTTCCGGCGGCCGCAACCGGGGCGGGTTTTGACACCCCGGCCTGAGGTGCCCGATACTTTTATTCGAGCACCGATGGGCAAGTTCTTCATCACGACCCCAATTTACTACGTTAACGACGTGCCCCATATCGGCCACGCCTACACGACGGTGGCGGCCGACGTGCTTGCCCGGTTCCACCGCTGGCTCGGGGATGATGTTTTCTTCCTGACCGGGACCGATGAGCACGGGGTGAACATCTACCAGGTTGCTTCGGCCCAGGGGGTCGACCCGCGGGAGTGGGTCGACCGGATTGCGGCCGAGTTCAAGCGGGCCTGGGCCGACCTGCTCATCAGCAACGATTACTTTATCCGGACGACCGACGCCCGCCATGAGGCCGGCGTCCGGGCCTTCATGGAGCGGCTCTACGCCAGCGGGGATGTTTACAAGGGCCGCTACGAGGGCAAATACTGCGTCAACTGCGAACGGTTTTACTCCGAAGACGAGCTCGTCGACGGCCTTTGCCCGATCCACCTGCGGCCGCCGGTCTGGTACGCCGAAGACAACTACTTTTTCCGACTCTCTAAGTATGCCGACCGGCTGATGGCGGCCATTGAGAATCCCGAGGACCCGAACCACTACGAGGTTGAGCCGACGGCCCGGCGAAACGAAGTCCTCGGCAAAATCCGGGCGGGTCTGCTGGATATCAGCATCTCCCGGGCCATTCCCTGGGGCATCCCCCTGCCCTTTGACCCGGACCAGACGGTTTACGTCTGGGTTGATGCCCTGCTCAATTACATCACGGCCATCGGGTTCCACGACGACCCGGCAACCTTTGAACGCTACTGGCCGGCCGACCTTCACCTGATGGCGAAGGACATCATCTGGTTCCACGCCGTCATCTGGCCGGCCCTTCTGCTTGCGGTGGGACTCCGGCCTCCCCGCCGGGTCTTTGCCCACGGGTTCTTCACCGTCAACGGCCAGAAGATGAGTAAGACCCTGGGCAACGTCATCCGGCCGGGGGACCTGGTCAGGCGGTTCGGGGTGGATGCCACCCGCTGGCTGCTTCTGAGCCAGTTCCCGTTCGGGCAGGACGGCGACATTTCCGAAAGCCTGATGGCCCAGCGCTATAACGCTGAGCTCGCCAATGACCTGGGCAACCTGGTGAACCGCACGGTGGCGATGATTAACCGCTACTGCGAGGGGGTAGTTCCCGAGCCGGGCCCGGAAGAGGGGCCTGACGGGGAGCTCAAGGCGGCCGCGGCCGAGGCCGGCCAGGCGCTTGAGGCGGCCCTGACGGCCCTGGATTTTTCGGGTGCGATCGGGGCGATTAACGGCCTGGTGGCCCGAACTAACCGCTACATCGAGGAGACCGCCCCGTGGAACCTGGCCCGCACTGACCGGCGCCGGCTCGGCACCGTCCTTTACAACCAGGCGGAGGTCCTGCGGGTTCTGGGCCACCTGGTCTCGCCGTTCATGCCGGAAACAGCCCGGACAATCTGTCAGTACATCGGGGTTGACCTTGACCTGTCCCGGCCGCCGGCCGAGACTGTCCGCTGGGGTCAGCTGCCGGCGCAGGTTCGGGTTGAGGCGAACCCCAGGCCCCTCTTTCCGCGGATTTAAATGGGGCCCGGGCGAAGGAGAGCGAGATGGCGACGCTGGAAGTCGGACAGAAGGCACCGGATTTCGCCCTGCCCACCCTGGAGGGGACGACGGTCCGTCTGAGCGACCTGCTCAGGCGGGGCCCGGCTGTGCTGGTGTTCTGGAAGTCGGGCTGCCGGGCCTGCGACCTGGCCTTCCCGTACCTGGAGCGGCTGGCGGAGCTTGCTCCGGATGTCCCGGTTATCGCCGTCGGGCAGGAGACGGCCGATTCGGCCCGGATTTACGTCGCCCAGACGGGCCTGCGGCTTCCGGTAGCCCTGGACGGGCCGGACTACGGGGTCTCGAAGCTTTACGACCCGGCCTTCACCCCGACCATTTTCCTGGTCGGGCCCGACGGCAAAATCCTCTTTAAGGGCGAGGGGTTCTCAAAGGCCGACCTCAACACCCTGGCTGCTAAGGTCGGGGAGCTGACCGGCCGGCCGGTGCCCGAGGTGGCCCCTTTTGACGACGGGGTTCCGGTTTTCCGGCCGGGGTGAACGTCGCGGCATCGGGCCCAGGTCAGGGTCCAGGGAAGCTGAAAGTGGCCGAAGAAAGCCGGCATCACCGGCAGGCTAAAGTCACAACCCGCACCGGCGACGACGGCTACACAAGCCTGCTCGGCCAGGGCCGGGTGCCGAAGTATCACCCCCAGCCCGAGGCCTACGGGACCGTCGATGAGGCGACTTCGGCCCTGGGGTTGGGCCGGGCGCTGAGCCGGGACCCGCGGGTCCGGGAGATCGTCTACCAGGTCCAGCAGGACCTCTATATCATGATGGCTGAGCTTGCGGCGACGCCCGAGGCCCGGGACCGGTTGCGGCGGCGGACCACGGCGGAGGATGTGGCCCGGCTTGAAGGCTGGATTGAAGAGATAAAGGGGCGGGTTGAGATCGCCCCCAGGTTCGTCATGCCGGGCGACTCGGTTGCCGGGGCCGCCTT
>Ga0209479_1002167_pt1 | contig 14719 bp, 16 predicted proteins | sample DewCreD2012metaG_2_FD_184112 | JGI IMG/M metagenome (GOLD analysis project Ga0209479, IMG submission 184112) | Hot spring sediment bacterial and archeal communities from British Columbia, Canada, to study Microbial Dark Matter (Phase II) - Dewar... ...
CCCATCTCTTCCCATTTCTCTTGCCACTTCCGCTCAATCTTGATGATGTCAAATTCTTTAGGCAAAGGCTTCATACTGCAACATCCCAACACGCGCTAACTTTAGGAAAAATAAATATACAACTAAAAAAGCCTTCTGGATGCAACTCTATAATCTCTCTTCCCCCTTTTCTTTTTTCTGCTCAATATCAATGGGGTAGTTGAAGTTGTGAGAGACGCCTAACAACTCACAACTTCCAGACGCGGCCGCACCTAACTGATTAGGCTTCGCCGTTACAGCCTGCTTAAGGCTTAAGACCACTTACAACTTCAATTACAGTCAACATTATTAACTGTTAACGATTCTGAGAAATCCACGGTCACCACACTGCGGTTAACGCCTCAACCGCCTGGGGTGCATACCCAGAATCTAATTCGTTTTCTCCCATTCAGCCTGAAATCCGCCAGCACAAAAACCTCAGAGGGGATTTGAACCCAGGACGCATGGCGATATCCCCCGCAAACTCACCTTTTTTCTGTTTTTCGAGACGCGTAACCTTCTTGAGCAATGTCCCCTCCTCATGTCGGGTAGCTGGCTACCAGGGTTCAAATCCGAGCGCGCTCATCCAAATTAGGGGGTCTTGCTGTAAAACTCATGTATTTTCCATCTTCGGTGACCACTTTGAAGTAGTATGTTGACCCCGAATTCCATTCAGGGTCGGTGATGGTGCCTCCTGAAATTCCCCATTTGATGGTGATTGTTATGCTTATCTTTCGCCTCGTCAGCACCAACTCTTCGGGATCAGAAAAAGTGAAGGTTACCTCTTCGATACCCAGAGGACATTCCGCTTGAACAACTTTCCTTGTCAAGAGTTCTAACCACGCCTTTATACTTGAAAGAGTTATTATTTTTAAGGCTAACTTCTTTGAACTTCATATATTGGGAACGCTTCATTTGACCTAACCCAGGCTTCTTCAACATAGAATTGCACCGCCATCCTGGCGGCGAGGCTGTCTATTGGGATAATGTCGGAGTCCACGTAAAGTAGTTCATTAACGACATGGCTGATGCCAGCTGTAAAGCCCTTCTCTCCAACCTCATCGAAAATGGTACAACTTTGACATCTCCGAGACGCTCCAAGACTATGTTGGTGGCTTCCATACATCCATCCATCGCTACCGAGACTCACATGACCCAACTAAACACCTCCTTTAAGAGCTTTGGTCATTGGCTCGCGCCAAACCAATTAATGTAGTTAAAAGCGTGTGTATATCCACATGTTTTTTCAGTCCGGCGCAGACCATTTTGCCTGAGCTGAACAATAGGATTGTTGCTCCGGAGCTTTCAGGTAGACGGATAATCATGCCTGGGAACTGTTCAGGTTCATATATTGCTTTAGCTCCTCCACTAAATGGACGGCTTTTATCATCGCCTCTAGGTCAGGTTTAAACCCCAGGTCCGCAATCATGACAACGTTGCGAATCTCTGGTTTACTCTTCAGTTTGGCTACGCCTTCCCTGCTAAGAATGTTGGCTACGGAGGTCAACTCGCGTCTGGCTTCTTCCTCGCTTCTGGTCCCTATGCTAATCATTTTTCCTGAGTGGAAGATTGAGACTTTCCCCTTCATGTCCCTCGACTTGAAGTAGGCTACGCGACCACCATAGATCTCTTGATCGTGTATGACTTCATGGGGAAAAGCTCATAGAGAGATTCTAAGTCCACGGGATGATCTAGAGTTGCTGTTGCAACAACGTTAACGACTTCAATCCGCCTAGGCAACGAAACCATCGATTATACCACTATAGATATGCTTCAATAAAATCGTGAAAAGGCAAGCCGCTTCTTACAATGTGATTGAAGGATACCGACATATTTTCTCTGGTTAACTTCATCGTTAAGAATTTTCTACCGGTTAGTCTGTATGGTAAGGATGATAGATGGCTTACGTTGAAGAATTTGGTCTCATTGTCTAATTCGGCTTTTCCACCCTCCTTGTGTACGTGTCCGAAAATGTGGATGTCAGGCTTATAATACTTAACAAATTCTCTTAGGAGCTTTGAGCCTAAATGCCTGGGGCCTCTAGGAACCCTCTTAGTAACTTCCTTCTCCTCCGGCTTTCCTTCATATTTTAGCTCTTCTAAAAGATCCTCCAACACGACCATTTCTCTTAATGTTATGGACTTTGAACGGTCTGCTATCCCGTATGGTGGTGAGTGAGTGACCAAGATAATGTAATCTGGGTGTTCATGCATAACCTTCTCGATATTTATCTTTAACTCGGTGGATTGCCCTTCGGCTATAAATGGAATGCTCTCATCCCAGAGGTATGTTACAGGCTCATTGCTCCTGACACTGTGAGTGGGAGCCCCGCCCAATCCCAATAATCCGACCTTAACATCTTCAGCCTCCACTATGTGGTTCCTCTTATCTAGATTTATGGCGTTAGGTATGGTGACCTCAAATTCTCTGTCGTCTGAGTCGCCTGGCAGGTAGAATAAGTGCTTGCAAACTGTTGAGAGCAAGGATAATACATGATTTACATCCTGGGTGTAGTGCCTTGATGTTGCTTTTATACCCATGTCTCCAGCGACTATGATTACTCTATTTTCTCTTCCCATTTCTCCGAGTGTGGAAACGAAGTCTGAAAGCATGTGTACGTCTGCGTAGATGTCAGAAATAGCGATTAAGTCCAGGGCTCTCAACTCCCGCTGATGCAAAGGATCTTCTTAACTGGTCGGCAACTTGATTGATTATAGCCTCCTCATAACCCTTATAGGCTAAGAATAACACTTCTCCTCCCCTGATCCTTCCAATGACTTGAAACAGCCCTTCCGTACTTAGAGGCGGTGTATACACGATGATGGCGTCAGCTTGAGGGATGTCAGTGCCCTTATCAAATACGGGTGTTGTCACAAGGATTTTGCCAACCCTTTTGAAGCTGTCCAGCTTTGGCCACTGGTCTTCGTCAAGCCCAGTTATAATCACCATATCCCTCGGCTTGAGAGATAGTTTTGTTGAAAGGTAGTCGGTTATTATTTCTGCTGTTGCTATATACTGGGAGAAAATGTACACTTTATAGTTTTTATCTAAGTAAGATCTAACAGTGTTTCCCAATTCATTTAATTTTTTATCCTCGTAACTAAGCCAGTTCCCCACGTCCCTTTGGGCTGATAGTATACTGCGTGAAAGTTCGGATCTATTAGAGTATAGGAACCATTTTTCTACGTGTTGAATGAGGATATACTTGATGATTGAGACTTGAATTTGTTGAAGCGTATCATCATCTAGTCCATAAATTTTCCTTAACCGCTCCAGAGTTTCGGGATTCAACAAGCTTTCAAGGTTTTCCCTATAGCCTTCAATTCCATATTTGGTTAGTATCCTATGAACACTTGTCTTAATTTTCTTATAATTTTTCTGTAATGTCTCTACGAAGATATTGATCGGTGGGTCGTCTATAATTATCGGATCCCGGACGGTACATATGAATTGGGCTTCCTTAACCATCCTTCTGATTAACGTTGAGTTGTTCTTCCCAAACTTTCTTATCAATCCCGCAAACTTCTTCTCCCTTATGTGGTATGGCAAGAGGAATAACTTTAGTTTCTGCCATTTCTCAAGGCCCCTAAGGTATTTCGACACTCTGAAGCCCTCAATGAAGTCTCTGGCAACCACGAGGTCTGCGGCTTCGTCTACGACTACTATGTCGAAGTCTTCCTCAGAAAAATACGCTTTTTTAATGAAGTTCTTGAAGGATTGCGCGGTCATGGCTATGCCTATGGCGCCTGAGTATTTCAACCAGCCCCTTATCCTTTCGATGCTTTCCTTTGAAGGTGTAGGACTCTTCATTAATCCTATGCCATAGAACATCTCTTGCGCTTTATCCACCCACTGACTTACTAGAACCCTCCTCGGGAGCAAAATTAGAACCCTTCTTACCTCACCGTCGTTAATTAGCTTTGATAAGGCTGCCAAAGCAATGATGGTTTTTCCAGTGCCTTGGGGGAGGGAAATAAAGACGTTTTGTCTTCCTTTTTCCTCAAACTCGCTCAAAGCTTCATCCATAAGCGGCCCTTGGTAATCCCGAAGGCTGAAGCCCTCCCTCAATCCGCAAACACTCATGGTTTACAGCTTCCTGAAAAATTCAAGAGCCTTTCCTTGGTGGCTTATGGGTGTCTTTAACGAGTCAAAAACGACCTTTATTTCATCCTCTCCTAACTCGTACAATTTGAAAACCAAGGCGTCTATTTCAGCTTCCAAATCCTCGATCTCATTATCAATCTTAAGAATATCCGTCTCCACGGCTTCTATTTTCTCTTCATTAAGCCACTTCTTAAACTCATCCGTAGCCTTCTTTATTATGTTGGGCGTTAACTCATTTGGACTTCTATTCACTTCTTTTATGATTGGTATTGTGGTTTTAGTGAAAACTTGAGAAAGAGTTTTGATTTTCTTCCTTGATTCTAAAGCTTGAAGCAGAGAATAATAGATATGGAGCATTAACTCCCTGTTACTAAATTCCATCTCATAAACAAGCTCTTCTCTGTTGTTTTCATCTAATCCACAGACTCTTATAACATGTCTATTTACTTCCCCTATAACCTTGAAGCCATTGAAAATTATGTTTGGCATCTTAGATCCAGTTGGATAGAAAGTCGCTTTAGAAGTCCAAGCCTTATTGAACTCCCTCGTTCTTATCAATCTGGCATCTTCGGAGAGTATTGCATGTAAGGAGCACTCATCGTTTTTAAGTCGAGTGCACCATTCCATCCAGATCTCACGCAATTTATGATGAGCTTCTTTAAGAACTTCGATTTTATTGACGAGTTTCGTGATAGATTTTTGTTGACTAGCCTTCGCAGGGATAATTGGAAGATTTTCTATGTAACTGCCATGAAAGTTTAAGTATCCTCCAGCCATATGTGTGCTTCCGTATAACGACTTGTAGTAAAAGTCGAGTAAAGAGGAATTTAATAAAGCTAGCAAGAATCTAGGTTCATATTTTTGGTCTAAGTCGTACAATGCATACATGCCTGTAAGGTTTCCATATTCTCCGTTTTGGTCAAACGCAGCAGTTAGCGTGATACCAACCTCCCTGATTAGTATCTTAGGTACCTCGAGAGTTCGCCATTTGTTCTCGTCTACTTGGCTTGGTTTCACTAGGTATGAATTTCTAAAGGTTCTTCCTGCTAGCCTCAGCTCAGAACCCCAATTAATGAAGTAAGGCTTAATGTTCCCACATCCTATGAACTTAACATGAGGGGTATGAGGCCTCTGATCAATGACGTATTCCAACAATTCACCCCAACCAGCAAATTTCAGAACCCTATAGCCGATGCTTGCTATTTCCCTTGGACTTACAGTCGCTAACGAACGTATTTTCTCACAGAGCACAATGTTTCCCGATATATCAAATATGTAGCCTGGAGTTTGCAAGATCGCGATTTGCTTGGTTTTGATAAATCTATACTTGTTTTCGATTATGTCATTCTCTGAATTCACCTTAGGTGCAATTATAACCTCATGACCGTCAGGAGGCTTAATCTTTGTAAAGATTAAGATTATTGGGTATATCGCTGTTCCCTTAAAGACAGGTAAGTATGATACATCTAACATTTGCTCGATCTTCGTGTCCTTGGCTAGGATCTCCCGTATCTTAATTCCATAATCTGTTACTGTAAACTTGTTTGTAACAATGTACCCAAAAAGCCCACCTGTATTTAATAGTTGAAGTGCTCTCTCAATAAAAGGTACGGCGTAATCAAACAACTTATAAGCGGTTCTATACCTTCCGCACTTCTGAAGATACCTCTTTACCTCAAGGTTTAATCGTTTATTTTCGACATACGGCGGGTTTCCTATTACAGCTTCAAACCCTAGTCGCTCCTCTGGCAGAGGTATCCCATTTTCATCAAAGAATACGTACCAAAATTCTAATACCCAATGAAATGGTTTTGTTTGATTAGCGATCTGGCTAGGAATCTCCCTTGCTTCTAAATATTCCTGAAAGTTTTCGTCAAGTTCATCTCTAATTTTATGCTTTATATCCTCGATCTCCTCTACAAGCTTGGGGTTCATTGGATTCTCCAAATATTTCTGTCTCAAATTAAAGAGTTTAATTAGATCAGTTTGATGTTTATCATTGAGGTACTTCATCGTAAATTCTTCGGGTAGTCCGATGAGGGAGTCGCCATTACACAGATTCATCTCTAGATTGGGCAAAATATAGTTTGTATAAGTAGGTAACCTGTCGTATCTGAACTCCTTAGGTGAAAGCTTGATGGCTTCCAGCCATATGTTCACCTTGGCGACTTCTATTGCTCTCTTGTCCAGATCATTGCCATGAATATGCCTTACAAGGATCCTTGAGATTAATTCCCTGCCGTTCCTTGGACCAGTGATCTTTTTTATCTCAGAGATTAGTTCTAGCTTTACCTTAATTTCTTGGGGAGGGTCAAGTGAACTCAGGTATTTAAAATATTTATTCTTCCAATTCTTCTCAGCATTTTCAATTAGTTGATTCAGCTCCTTGTATTTGTTCACGATTATCCTGATGGCCTTGATAAGGAAGGAGCCGGAGCCGCATGCTGGGTCAAGAACCTTTATTGAGGTAAATTTCGTGGTCAAGTGTCTGGCATCTTCGAAGTCTTCCTCATCGAGTTCCTTTTTTACTTCTACCAACAGCTGGTGAAAAATTTTGCCGACAGTATTCTCTGCAATGTATTGTGTGATGTACTTGGGTGTATAATAAACCCCCTCCTCTTTCCTGACTTCTCCTAGGAAAATTTCATATGCCTTTCCGAGGACATCCTCATCAATGTACCTAAAGTTGTACTGCATTATTCCTTTAAAAGCGCCTAACGGTACCTGCAGGTAAGCTAACCCAAGCACTAATTGGAGATCCCTGTGAAGCTTATCGATGTTTTCATCGCTTTTCTCTATGTACTGCAGGATTTTTTCCCTAAATAGCTCCGTATCATAATATAAATAGAACCATTCATCAAGCTCATCAAAGAACTTCTCTAAGACTATCAGTTTCCCTTTTCTCTGCCACATCTGCTCGTGATGATTCCAACGCTTTCTGATCCAGTTAAACTCTATGACTCCATAGTCATCCAAGGTCTGTACGAAGATAAACTTGTTAATCAGGCCTATTATTAGCTCAAGCTTTCTCCCATCATCAACAGTGAACTCAATCTCGGAAAGTTTATTTACCCATGTTTTCAAGCTTTGTAAGAACCACTTATCTAGCTCGTATCTGATTGACTCAAACTCCTTCCTTTCAAGATAATCTCTTAAATTGCCTATGACATCATATTCTCGTATGAAATCGAAAAAACCAATTGCAGAGAAATACTTAACTTCTTTTGGACTAAGCTCTTTGCTGTAGAAGAACCACTCCTTTAGGTTTGTCAGTATGACGAAATGAGCTTCACCCTCTCTGACGTATTTAAGAATCTGATCCCTATAATCTTCAGGCTTAATCTTCTTTTGCTTAATCCTTTTAAGTATGGGCTTACCAGCCTTATCAAATTCTACGTCAGCTTCAAAGAGGGGTTTGAGCTCTAAGGCTATACCTCGACCCATCTCATCCTTGACGAGGTAATCAATGAAACCGTCCGACCTTACTTCTGGGCTGGCTTCGCCGAAAAGGTACTTAAGAAGAATGGACTTCCCAGCTATGAAGGATTCTCTAAGCGCTGTTTCGGGCTTGGATCCAATCCTTAGATTCCTAATATAAGACCTTACTTCCTCACTCTTAAGGCTCTGCAAAACATCATCTACTTCCTGCGGCAAAATCTCATCCTTACCGAAAAGATAGCGCAGATCCTCTAAAATCAAATCGAGAGAAGCTCTTTCAGCCTCAGCGAGGACCTTACTACTCATCCTCTACTCCCCTCGACTAATAGCGCTGAAAATCAAATCACAATCTTCCCCCGGAATAGTTCTCATCGCCCTCCTCAAATGTCCAGACCACATTTTCTTATTTGTGATGAACTTCAGCCTTGGTATCAAATCCTTGAACTGCAACGCCTCTTTAGCCATAATTACGGGCTCCAACTTGACGCGATGCGGAAAGGTCTCTTCCCTGCCAAATTCACCCCAACTAAAAATTCTCTCACTGCTTTCAAAGGGCTCTGAAGCCGCCTTAAAAACACCCATGATCCTTTGAGGCATCACGTAAAAAACGAGGAAGTCTCCCAGTTTTACTCCCTCGATCAAGTGCCTACTCCTCTCAGGAACACCCCAAACTTTCCACTCCTTCACCACATTCCAATTTTCCTCATTCGTTACACAAAGCCAATAATTCACCATAATATCACTTTCCTGCTTTCCAGAATAGATGTATCCTCCCAGAGTTCTTGTATTTCACGTCACCTTCCGTTAGGGCTAGGCGCAAAAGCGCCTTCAAAGCAGTTTTGTGAGCTATACCCAGCTTTATAGCGACCTCATTGGGCGTCACAGGTTCATTTGAGAGTATGTGATAAATAGTCTTTTCATATTTGCTTGGCATGAACCGCGCCCAAAATATATTATGAATGAGACCATATATAAGATTTATATAGCTGAATCAAGGAGGGATCTGGATGAACCTCACGCTTTCAACAATATTTGATGAATTTTGTAAGCACTTTGATGGTAAGCTAAATGGAACTCATTGCGAGCTGAGTGGACAGATGCAATTTTCAACTTCCTCTCCGAGTTAAACAAAAAGCAGTATAGACCTCTTAAAGAGGAAAAGGAATACATGCACATAGACTATTTGTGGCGCGACGTGAGCAGTTTCCCCTATCAAAGCGTCAAGCTAGCGGTTGAGCATGAAAATGATTTCGCCTTTAACGATTTGACAAAGACGGGGAGTTAAAAGACACAAAGGATCAAACAATTTTTCAGCGCACGCATAACGCACCCTTATGCGACGTTCATTAAGTTCGCCTCATCCTTAACTTATGTTTAGAGCGTGCGAATAATAATGCCTGAAAGCCCAGAGCACAAACTTTGCAAAGAGTTATTGGCTATTATAACTGGCTGTAGAACAGAAACTTCGATTGGTCCAGGGAGAAGAGCCAATGTAGCTTGCTCACCGAGGGTATTCTTTGAAATGGGGTGTGAAAGAAAACGAGCAGGGGAGCGGGTCTGTCATATCCTCAAGGCTTTCTGTCTCGTTCTCCAGCTTCAACGCTAGAAGCCTCACCCCCTCCTCGAACACTGTCCTAGCTTTCCAATAACACCTGAATACTGTCCATAACACTCGAGAAAATACGTGAACTCTCCGCTACCTATCAGTTCCAGGAGTTGGACCTCCAGTTCTCCTTGAACTTTTTCGCCTCCTCTTGGCTTTCAAACTCTCTGAGAGGGCATCCCCAGAGATTAATACTCTAAGAACCCCACGCCCGTGGACCCACACTGGACGACGAGGCCCTCCATCCTCCCTCCCTATTCAGAATTTGCTCGGCGAAGGCATTGATCCAGCCCTCGTCCATAATGCTTGTCCTCATCTTCTTTTGTCCAAGCATATCCGCGATTAAATGAAGCTCAAAAAGGCTTATTTTGATCAAATTCTCCGCCTCGCCTCTAAGAGGCTGATTGCACGCGTACACAAAATTTAGCGACTTATGTGTGCCTTTCAGGTTCAAATCCCGGCTGGTATATCTTAACTTGGAAATTTCCGAGTTAGGATTTAAAAATGTGTTTCTTCTATAAAGCTGGGAGGAGAAAGCTCATTAATAGCACATCATTCTCTCCGCCCTTCGTGGAATTTCCTGTACAGGTTTCTGAAGCCCACACACGCACTGGCGCAGTGTTCCCGCAGGGGGCAATTGTCGCAGTCTTGAATTGTTATTAAGGGCATAAGCTTCTCCGAAAGCTTGAAGGCTGCTTTGCTGGAGCCTACCATGAGGAGGATGGGCTGAATCTTGTCGGCTCCGAACCTTTTAAGGCTCATTTTCACCCTCGCTATTTTATCAGCAGCGCCGTTACGCCTATGGCTATTAGCACGGCTCCAACTATTATGGCTGCAACTGGAAGCCAGGCTGGCCACAGAAGCCAAACTGCAAAGAACATGAAAGCGCCGACTATCAAGGCTGGCGCCAGCAGCAGCCCTGTTATGACGCCTATGATGAACCATATAAGCTTTGAAAGAACCATGCTATCCCTCCTTGGCTTCCTCCTCAGAAAGCTCTATATACCGCTTAAGCGCAGCCTCAACAACCCGCGTCAGCTTAAGACCCTCCCTAGCGGCGTAAACCTTTATTTCACGCCAAAGCTTAACTGGAAGCTTAAGGCTGGTCTTTATAAACTCCTCCTCTTTCGACATGCGTTCACCAAAAAAGAAAGAAAGAAAAGATTATTTAAGGATTTCGTTTTTATTTTTTAATGTAGAATAATCAATATTTTCTATTATCAGCTCATAATAGAAAACTAAAAATACTATTTTTAATTCTTTATAAGTTTTGGAAAAATTCAAATTAAAAAAATAGAAAAATTATAGATTATTTGGCTCTGGTGCTTGGATATCTCGCTTGCATCGGGCTTCTCCAAAGGGGGGAGTTTTCCATGCCCGGGGTTATGGCGTAAATGCCCTTTCTGTAGCCTCTAACGACCCTCTCCCTTCTGACAAGCCTTATCAGGCCGAGGTTTTTCAGGATCCAAGTGTAGGTTTTGAAGTTTGTGTATGTTCCAGGGCTTACCCTAAGGGTGCTTGCGAAATACACGTACTTCTTCCACATTTCATAGGAATAGCCCTCCCTGAAGGCTAGGAGGTATCCCCTAATCCACTCGCCCTTTGGAGAGGCTGCGGCTTTTCCGCCCATGCTGAACCTTTCAATTATCGGGACTTCAAATGCCCAAAGTTCCCTTTCCATGTTTCTTCACCACTTCTTTAACGTCAAACGTTGAGTTAAGAAATACGCTTCGCCAAAGCCATACTTTTCCTCAACATTAGAAGCCGTCCCGTCTTGTAATTATTTCAGAAAGGGCTAACCCGTTTAGAGTTCAAGGATTCCATTTCGGGCTCAGGCTTTTTCTACCCCGGATGTTTTCCTGCTTTAAGCTCCTTAATCTTCGTTTTTACTGCTGCTTCTAGGAATGCCCCTTCAGCCTCCAGCTTCTCCACCCTTTTCAACGTTTTCTCCTCCTCAGCCTTGGCATCCCCAATGATTCTGTTCGCAAGCTCTGTGGCCTTTCTCAGCAGCTCGTCCGTTTCTTCCTTAACCCTTGTTTTCTCAGCCTCAAATGCTAAAGCGGTGGCTTTTCTTGCATCCTCCAGCCGGTTGATTTCAAGCTCCAGTTCTCCAATCTGGCTCTGAAGCTTACCCACGATGCCCGTTTTCTGTTTGACCTCGCCCTCAAGTTCGGCCTTTAGCTTTTCAAGCTGTGCTTTATATCGCTCAATATTTGGCGCTTGATATTGAATCCACCCGAGGTAGTAACGATAGGTTGAGGACAAACCGGAGACTGCCCCGTTTAGCCTCTTCCTTTCGATTTCAAGCTGCGAAGCTATGAGCCTTTCTTGCTTAACTTTCTCCCGCCAGCCCTCAGCCTCAGCCTTCAGATTGGAGATTTCGCCTTGCAAAAGTTCCTTTTCGGATCGCAAATCGCATGTTTCCTTAAGGATTTTAACGCCGTCCACCCACACAAGCCCCTGCTTTTCAAATTGGGCTTTGACGGCTTCAGTTTCCCCTTTTAACTTTGCAATTTCTTCTTCTAAGCCCACCTTCCTTTTGCTGTAATCCTCCTCGAGGAGCCTATTTTTCTCCTTGTACTTTCCTTCAAGCTTGCTGAACTCTAACATCAAATTTGAAATCTTTCCCTCAACCTCCACAAGCTCCTTTTTGCGCTCTTCAACCCGCTTCTCGAGCCGTGAAAAATACCAGCGATGTAAAGTGCTCTTAGAAAAGCCAAGCTTAGCTTCTAAACTCCTAAAGCTTTCTTTCCCAGCTTCCAGCAACCTGAACGCTTCTTCAAGTTTCTTCTGGTCAGCTAGCACCGTTAATCCATTAAAAAAGTGAGACGGGGCATATAAACGGGACGCTGGGACAGTGGGACTATGGGACAGTGGGACACCCTGACCTCTCCTATAGAGATTCCGCCCGTATTTTTCTCAGCAACCCCGATCCAAAAGCCTAGGGGGAGGGATGGGAAACCATTCTGCGCCACGGTACAACCGTAAAGATTTCGAGAATTTTTCTTCATGAGAACGTGACTCTTTTCTCAGACACTCTCTCAAACTCGGAAAAGCTGGATGGGGCGGGAAGAGAGAATGGGAAAGATGCTCTCCGCAAGTGCTACAGCTTGAGGAAACAGCACAGGAGGCCAGGACGATGGTTTAATCGTTGTGCCCTTGACCTCCCAGATTTTGCCGCACCTAAAGCAAAAGAATCGGTCACCATCAATGTAATTTGTGACGTCTCGAGACTCGCCGCAGACACATCTGAAAGGATTCCATTCTAAAGTGAAATTGCGTCCGCATTCTGAACAGGTCATTTCTCCAGGCCAAGGTGAGTCGCTGGGAATGTTGTGGCTACAAGGTAGCCTGATCACGATGCCAACATCGCGGACGATTCCAGAGTCTTCTTCTGGATTTAGCGTAATTACAGTGGTTTCCTCCCTCTCGGTTTTAAATATATGTGCCTGAATTGACTTCCCGATTAGGTTATCTAAGCCGCGCTTGGGCTTCACGATGCCTTCTATTTTCGCTTGTTTAGCCAATTCAAGCGCTTTCTGGCCATCTTGCGTTATAATATAGGTCTCTCCAATCTCCGTTACGAATCCTGCATTTTTGAGGTCTTTAAGCGCTTCATATAAACTTGGGTCGGGTATGCTTTCACCAAATAATCTGTGCATCGTCATTTTGATTTCTGAGTAGCATCTTGCACCTCGGGAAATGCACTCTAAGACCTCAAGCCTCCACTTCATGAATGACCACCATTTTTGAAGTAAACTGCCCCCATTTTGGAGCCTGTTTCTCCCTAGCACCTTAGATTTTGCTCATTTTACTTGTGAATATTGTCGTAACTGCTTTAAAAGAATTACGTAGCGGTAAATAAAGGGTTAAAAACGTTGAAAAGGGAAGTCACGAGGGGGACGAGGAGCATCATCACTGTTGGGCGCAAAAGTCGCGCTGCGGTCATTCCGAAGGAATGGTTTGAGAAACTGAAGAGGATGGGCACCTCACCTCCAAAAAGGATACGATGGCTTTTGGACTCGGTTGGAATCACCATCCCAGATGACATGAGCGATGTTGAGGCCATAAGGCATCTCATCAATTTGCTCTATCAGCACTACCCTAGGAGTTTCGTCGATAGGGTCCTGAGCGAGGCCTTGAAGGAGGAGACTTTAGAGATTGAAAAGAAAAGCCATGGATGAGCACTGCCTAGTTGGTGAGACTGAGTCTAAGTTACCTTCAATAAACTGAGGAATTTCGATGACCGTTGAAATTCCCAGAAGTCTCAGCAAACGGATAGACCCTTTGGGTCCCCATTTTTGCTTGGTCGAAGGTAAGAGCCCAGATGTTGGTGGGAAGGGATGGCATAAACCGGAAAGGCTCATGTTTTCCAGCGAACCTAAGCTGCAACAGTGGCTCAAAAGAGGGAAAAATTACGGCGTGGTCTGCGGCTACGGGTTAATAGTCATCGAGGCCGACCACCCAAAAATTAAGGAAGCCATTGAACAGAGACTCCCACCAACGTTTGCGGTTTTAAGCCCAGGCCACAAAACTCCCCATTTCTATTTCTTTTGCAGCATGGAAGACTGCAAACCTTTAATCGACCCCGATAGTCCTGAGAAGGAAAACATAGGTCACATAAAAGCTCACGGCGGCATGGTTGTAGGTCCTGGAAGCATTCATCCAGAAATGGGAACAAGGTATGAAATACTTTACGACAGGGATTTAGCGCAGGTTACTCCCGAGCAGGTTCTTGAAGCGTTAAAGCCCTACCTTATTCCAGAGAGGCAGCTCAGCAACGTAGAGACCGCTGCAAGGCTGGAGAAACAAGAAACCGAAGTAGACTTGGACATTCTGCAGGTAGTTCCACTAGTTGGATTAAAAAGGCAGGGAGAGGAATATTTTGGACCACACCCGATTCACGGCTCTCAAACCGGCCGAAATTTCTGGGTTAACCCTCGCAAGAACGTTTGGCACTGCTTTAGGCATGGAACGGGTGGGGGGCCTTTACTCTGGGTTGCAGTGCAAGAGAGGGTCATCAAGTGTGAAGAGGCGGGTCCAGGAGCCCTAAGGGGCGATCTCTTCAAGAGGATTCTGCAGAAAGCAGTTGAACGCGGCTTAATCAAGCAGACACAAATCAACGTCAAGAAGCAGGAGCAAGGAATAAACCTAGGGGAATACCGGCTGGAAAGAAGAGGCTCTAATGCCGTTATTTTTAACGGACGCGGAAAACCAGTATGGTCCGGAAAGGCAACATCATTGACAGGTTACAACGTCAAAAAAGATCTAGCAAAGAAACTCGGCCTCGACGAGTCAACCGTGGATATGGCTGTGGCCGAGTTCGCACTTTTCTTTCAACGGGAGGAGGGAAACCAGGAGAAACAGAAGATCGAGGAAGAGCTGAGACCAATCGAGACAAACCTGCCAAAAGAGGAACTCCGAAGAAAAGCCCTTGAGCTTCTCTGTTCCCCCGACATACTCTATAAGGTTAAAATCATCTACGATAAAGGAGTGATGGCTGACCGATACCGTTTCGTGCTTGGAGAAGATGACAAGAAACTGCTCACATTCATC
>Ga0209479_1002177_pt1 | contig 14659 bp, 10 predicted proteins | sample DewCreD2012metaG_2_FD_184112 | JGI IMG/M metagenome (GOLD analysis project Ga0209479, IMG submission 184112) | Hot spring sediment bacterial and archeal communities from British Columbia, Canada, to study Microbial Dark Matter (Phase II) - Dewar... ...
GCGGCCTTCCGACGAGCAGCTTGCGCCTGCTGGGCAAACAAGTCCGCTTCAGCGCTGCTCTGTCTGCGTTTTGCCATGAACGCAGCGTAGCACATCTCCAGCAATCGGCTCCAACGCAAAGGAGCGGCCGCCGGCAGAGAACGACCCGTACCCGATCGATCTTCCGTAACCCGTGGGCGCGCTCCCCACGCGTGAGCAACCGGCGCTCAACTTCCAATTTCAACGTGCTGCCGCTCCGCGCCCGGCATGCGAGGGCGCTCGCGCGTAAGGCCACATGCTCGGGTAGGTGCCTGCACGGCCGCGTCGGGTTCCGCGTCGACAGGGTCTTGCGCGGCGGCCAGCGGGGTCGTTCGCCGCCAGGATCGTGCGTCGAGGGTGTCTTGGCACCCTCGGGGTCGGAACCGGTCATGCGCTCGCGGCACCGCGCCCCAGCGCTACGCGCTCGGTGGCAAGTGCCTCGTCGAGAAACGATTCTGGCGGAAGGTAGAGCCACACGGCACCGTCACGAACACTCACTGGGAACGTCGCCACTGCCAAGGGTTCCCCAGAAAGGCAGCGGCCGGTCGAAAGGGCAAACAGCTTTTTGTGCAGAGGGCAAGCAATCGTCGGCACCCCGCCGTGGTCGCCCAACAGGCCGCGCGAGAGCACCAAAGCCCGCTTGTGCGGGCAAACATTTTGCGTGGCATACCACTCCCCGCGGCTCGCAAAGCGATACACGGCAATCTGGGTGTTCCCGTACAAGATGACGGCAGCTCCGTCAGGAGGAAAGTCCTCCACGCGCCCCACTCGCACCCACCGCCGGTTTCCGTTGGCAAGTTCTTCCGCAAGGGTGTGGCCGGTCGAAAGCCTCAGCTCGTCCGGCGGCGGCAACGACGCGTTCGCCGGCCAATCGACGGGCCGCTTCTGGCCGCGTTCTTCGACCAAGCCGATGTCCGCCTGGCGTTCCTGAGCATTCACGAACTGGCGGAACCACTTGCGCCGTTCTGGATTGCGCACCACCTCGGTCCACTCGCATTGGTAGGTCTCGACCAACCGTTGCATCTGGCGCTCCAGGTCTGCGGCGATTCCGAGGCGGTCGTGAACGACCACATCGCGCAGGTGTTCGATGCCGCCTTCGAGCTTCTCCAGCCAAACGCTGGTTCGGGTCAGCGGATCCGCGGTGTGGATGTAGTACATGAGAAAGCGGTCGACGTATCGGATCGCAGTTTCCTCGTCGAGGTCCGACGCGAGCAAATCGGCGTGCCGTGGTTTTGCCCCCCCGTTCCCGCACACGTACAGATTCCAGCCCTTTTCGGTAGCGATCAGCCCAAAATCTTTGCTCTGCGCCTCGGCGCACTCGCGGATGCAGCCAGAAACTGCGGCCTTGATTTTGTGCGGCGCTCGAATGCCCCGGTAACGCAGTTCCACGCGTATGGCGAAGCCCACCGAGTCGCGCACACCAAAGCGACACCACGTGGAGCCCACGCAACTCTTCACCGTGCGCATTGCCTTGCCGTACGCGTGGCCGGATTCGAATCCAGCCGCCACGAGTTCCTCCCAAATGTCCGGCAACTGTGGCAACTCGGCACCGAACAAATCGATGCGCTGGCCCCCGGTAATTTTCGTGTACAGCCCGTACTTTTTCGCCACCTGGCCCAGCACGATGAGCTTTTCAGGAGTGATTTCTCCGCCAGGGACACGGGGCACGACCGAGTAAAGCCCACCGCGTTGTAGGTTGGCGAGAAACCGGTCGTTGGTATCCTGGATCGTGGCGTGGTCGAGAATCGGTTCGTTCCACAAGCTCGCAAGGATCGAGGCCACGGCTGGCTTGCACACTTCGCACCCGTAGCCGCGGCCGTGGCTCCGCAAGAGTTCGTCGAAGGTCCGGTAGCCTTTCACCTTCACGATGTGCAGCAGCTCTTGGCGGGTGTAGGCAAAATGCTCGCACAGAGGCGGGCGTCGCAACTTCCCTGCCGCAGCAAGTTCGCTCGCCAAAAGATCTTGTACCAGCGGCGTGCAGCCACCACAGCCAGTGCCCGCGCGGGTCGAGGCTTTCACGTCCTCGATCCGCAGCAACTGTTTCTCGCGAATCGCTGCACAAATCTGTCCCTTGGTTACGTTGTGGCAAGCGCATACGGTTGCCGAGTCCGCAAGTGCCGTAGCGGTCACGCTCTTTCCATCGGCTCGCGGCCGCGCCCCCTGCGCCAAACTTCCAGGAGGAGCAGGCAATGGCCCCCCGGAGCGCACAAGCGCGCGGAGCGTGCTGTAGTCCTCGGCGTCCCCAACCAAGATCCCACCAAGGAGTCGCTTGCCTTCAGCGTTGAAGAACAGCCGCCGGTACACACCGGCAAAGGGGTCCTCGAACACCACGCTGCGTGCCGCTCCTTGCCTGGGATCGATCGAGCCGAAACTGGCAACGTCGACGCCCAACAGTTTGAGCTTTGCTGACAGGTCGCTGCCTTCGAATGTCCGCTTCTCCCCGCAAAGATTTGCTGCCAGGACCTCAGCCATTTCGTACCCAGGTGCCACCAGGCCGTAAATCGTCCCCCGATGTACAGCGACTTCGCCAATGGCGAAAATTCGCGGATCCGAGGTGCGCAATTCGTCGTCTACCACTACGCCACCAGCGGGACCGACAGTCAGACCCGCTTCGCGGGCGAGTTCGTCTCGCGGCCGAATCCCACAAGAAAGCAGCACCATATCGGCAGGCAAACGCGATCCGTCGGCAAACTCCACTGCTTCGACACATTGCTTTCCCACGATCGCCCGCGTGGCTTTGTTTACGTGCACGCGCACGCCCAAGGCTTCGATCTTTTCCTGCAGCAGGCGCCCCCCGGCCTCATCTAACTGCCGCGGCATCAAGCGCGGAGCAAACTCGACCACGTGCGTTTCCAGGCCTAAATCGTACACCGCTTTTGCCGCCTCCAAACCCAGAAGGCCACCGCCAATCACCACGGCGGAGCGACATCGTTCCGCGTAGGCAAGAATGCGCTCGAGATCATCGATCGTCCGGTACAAAAACACTCCGGTGAGCTCGGTTCCTGCGACCGGAGGCACGAACGGGAAGGAACCCGTGGCGAGCACCAGGACCGTCCACGACACTCGGCGTCCGCGGCTGGTCTCCACCTCTTGGCGGGTGCGATCGATGCGAACGACGCGTTCTCCAATGAAAAGCTCGATGCCCCACTCCTGGTACACCTCCGGTTTTGCCAGGCCGAGGCGAGTAGCGTCTCGATGCGCAAAGAACTGCGTCAGTCCCACTCGATCGTATGCTGCTCGTGGTTCTTCCCCAAACACCACCACACGCCACTGTCTCTTTGGGTCGCGCTGCCGAAGCGCCTCGCAAAACCGGTGGCCCACCATCCCATGGCCGACTACGACGATCGTACGCTGAGTGCTCATGGCTCTTCCCAGTGCACGGCTGGCCGGACCCGCACCGCGCACGCCTTGTAAGAAGGCTGCCGCGAGTACGGATCGAACGCTGCCTGCGTGAGCAGGTTCGTTTCCCGGTAATGCATGGGCATGAACACTTGGCCGGGTTCGACCGTGGGCGTGACACACGCATGCACCCGGACCTTGCTCCGGCGCGATTCGACAAACACGAGGTGTCCGGAGCGCACGCCAAAGCGCGCCGCGTCGCTCGGATGGATCTCGACGTACGCTTGTGCCGGGTACAACCGCTGAAGCACCTTTGCCTTGCCGGTACGGGTTTGCGTGTGCCATTGAGCCGCCGTTCCCCTCCCCGTGAGCAACAGCAGGGGATAGTCGGCGTCGGGAGGTTCCGGCATCGGGCGGGGCCACTCGAACACAAACCGCGCCTTTCCATCCGGGTGAAAAAACCGGCCGTCGGCAAAGAGGCGGCGGTGCACTGGCGGACGTGTACCAGCACAACGTTCCGGCCACGGCCACTGGATCCCCCCGGCCTTTTCGATGGCTTCGTAACTCGCGATTCCGGTAAAGTCGCACGGCTGTCCGCGGGAGAGCTCCCGCAAAATCGCGAACACGTCCCCTGGCGTTCGCCAGCGGCGAAACATCGGGCCCACACCCCATGCCTCGGCGACGCGTTGGAAGATGGCAAAGTCCGACAGTGCCTCTCCGGGAGGGCGGCGCACTGGACGGATCACGCCAAAGCGGCGCTCCGAATTGATGAAGGTGCCCCATTTTTCGCCCCACGCAGCCGCAGGAAGCAAAAGGTGCGCGCAGCGCGCGGTTTCGGTGGTGTCGTACATGTCCTGGACAACTAGAAACTCCAAACCACGGGCCAGTTCCTCGAAGTCTCGCCTTCCGATCCAAGAATGCAGCGGATTCGTTCCCACCACCCATAAGGCCCGAATCCGTCCCGCGGCGATGGCCTCGACGATTTCCGGATAGGCGTAGCCCGTCGTGCTCGGAATCCGCTCTACGTCGATCCCCAGGATTTCCGCTACCTCCTGCCGGTGCCTCGAGTTTGCAAACTCCCGGCCACCCAACAGGCAGCTGGTGTTGGCAAACAGCCGAGAACCCATCGCGTTGCACTGCCCGGTAACGGAGTTCGCCCCGGTCCCCGGTCGGCCAATGTTGCCGGTGAGCAACGCAAGGGCGATCAGTGCTTGGGCTGTGCGGGTGCCCTCGTAACTTTGATTGACACCCATGGTCCACCAGAACGACACGCGCCTGCTCGTGCCTACAAGCCGGGCCAGTTCGATCAGCGTACCAACGCCGACACCCGTTTCTTGTGCCACGCGCTCTGGCGGGAACGCAGCAACCGCAGCAGCGAACTCTTCCAGTCCCACCGTGTGCGCCGCAGCAAAGGAGCGATCGTACCATCCTTCGCGCAACAACAGGTGCGCGAGCCCGTAAAACAGCACGAGGTCGGATTTCGGTCGCAACCGTACGTGTAAGTTCGCCGCCAAAGCGGTTTCCGTCGTGCGGGGATCGATCACCACCAGCGCCTTCAGCCGCTGGTTGCGCAACACCCTTTGCCAGAGAATCGGGTGGGCGATGGCGAGATTCGCACCCACCAATACGATGACCTCGCTTTCTTCTAAGTCCGCGTACGTGTAGGGCGGAGCGTCGAACCCAAAGCACTCCTTGTACGCCACCACCGCGCTCGCCATGCACTGGCGCGTATTGCCGTCGCCGTGCAGCAGCCCCATGCCAAACTTGGCGAGCGCTCCAAGAAAGGCCAATTCCTCGGTGGGGAGTTGGCCCGTACCCAGGAAGGCGACAGCGTGAGGGCCATAGCGCTGCTGCACTTGCCGAATCCGCCTGACAAACAGCTCGATGGCATCGTCCCACGACAACCGCCGCACGCGGCCCTGCTCGTCGCGCATCCAAGGATGCGTTGCGCGGTCCGGCGCATCGAGGACCGCAAGAGCTTGCCAGCCCTTGGGGCACGCCTTGCCCATGTTGACCGGGTACGCGCGCGTGGGAGAAAGGTTGACCGCTTTCCCTCCGCGCATGTGGGCGTCCAATGCGCAGCCTGTGGAACAGTAACCACATACGAGCGTTGCAACAGCTTCAGGCCGCAACCGGGCAGGCACCTGACCCAGTCCGTATCCACCGTCCACCCGAGCCAGCTCCTCAGCAAGGCGGCGTGGCCTCAACCACCGACGCAAGCCCATGGGGATCATCTCTTGGACCCTCCTCGCCCCGGGGCCACACCGGAGCGGAAGAACAGCGTGCGTTCGACTAGCTCCCCTGCAAGCAACAACGCTGTAGCCGCCGCCGTACCCGCTGCGGGCAGCGGTGCCCCGGCCCGCTGGGGCAACAGCAGCAACACGGGCAGCACCACGCCTCCGAGCCAACCAAGCAGGAAGCGTAGGACCGTCCACTGGTACAGCGTATCGAGCAACAAGAGCGCTGCTTGTCCGAGAGGGTCCCCGGGGCCCCGTTTCCGCGCAAGGAAGATTGCACCTTCGGCCACCAATTTCCCTGCCGTGCCAGCGATCAACACAACTGCCAAAATCCGGAACCAGCGAACCGTCTCGGCACTGGCTGGACCGTGCGTGGTGATGGCCATGCACAGCAGCGTCGCGGCACTTCCCAGCACCACCGCCGACAGCACAAAGCGCACCGCGACCCGCCGTGCATTCCAAAGTGGCCTCGCAGTGCGATGGTAGAGCATCACCGAGGACCACAATCCCACTGCACCCGCCGCCGGCGTGCCCAGATCCCATGCCTGGCGCATGGCGGGGCTCAGGGCAGGAAGGAGGCCAAGTTCCTGCGCCGCGGCGCCCGCCGACAGCGCGGCAAACAGGCCGAAGGCCACCACCTCGCGGCTCAGCCAGGAGTGCCCGACACCGAGGATCGCCCGCCAGGCGCGCAAGGGACGTCCAAGGTGCAACACGCTGGCGCCGAGAGCGAGGACTGCCGCCCCGAGGGCAAGCGCCGCATGAATCCCTGCCCACGAAGCTGGCGTTGCGCCAGCGTGCTGCACCATCTGTCCGGCAACCACCGCGCCGACCGAAGCTTGGGTCAGCACCAGCATCACGGCAAGGGGAAGGTGCGCCTCTTCGGGTCGCAACCGCTCGAAGTCTGCGAGCCGCGCTCCTTCAGGCCACTTGCGCTTGCGGTACACCGTTGCAGGCTTCGTCAGGCCAGGATGGGTCGCATGCGGGAGAAAATCTCCGCGTTCGGCGCGCGCACGAACTTCGGACGTGGTCACCAAACGCACGCGGATCGCCTCGTTCGGACATCCTTGAACACACGCAGGTGCTTCGCCGCCGGCTAAGCGATCCACACAGAGGTCGCACTTCCGAACAATTCCTAGCCTCGGCACGTACTGGGGGGCGCCGTACGGGCACGTAAAAGTGCAGTACCGACAACCAATGCACAGGTCGTCCAAATGGCGAACTACTCCTGTGCGGGGATCTTTCACGTACGCATTGGCGGGGCAGCCGTGCATGCACCCGGGATCGAGGCAGTGATGGCAACTGCTGGTCACGTGTTGCAGTCCCCCTGCAGCATCCTCGGCACCCACTACCAAGTCGACACTGCGCCAGGCTTCTCCAGGATCGAGCCCATTGAGGGCGTGACACGCAGTCACACATGCCTTGCAGCCAGTGCAGGCGTCGAGATCGACCTCGAACGCATACTGCTCTCCGGAACTGGGCGCCCGCAATGGAATCGGGTGGCGATACACTCCGCTCGCCGGCAGCGCGGCGCGCTTATGTAGCGTGGCAAACGCTTCCACCGCCGGGGCACCGAACACGTGGTTCGCATCTACGTTCGTCTGGAGCTGCACGCAGCGCGCATGGTGCAACCTCTTTGCCAACGCTCGTGCGACTTTGCTGTTCCCCCTGCACGCCACGGCGCTGTCCCGCGGCTGTCCCTCACGCAGCAGGACTGGCCCCGGAACTGTTGCCTGGCAAGCACCCGTGCCGGCAGGGCGGCGGGCACACGAACCCTGAGCTGCGAGCCGACGCTTGGCGCGTCGATTGCGACGGGCAGCAAACCGGAGGTGGATCTTGTGACCGAACAGGGGAAAGCGCAACGCATCGAGTTATTTCGCATCGATACGGCGCCCATGCGTGCATTCCATCTTACGTGGATCGCGTTTTGCGCCGCGTTTTTTTCTTGGTTCGCGGTGGCGCCGCTCATGCCGGTGATCCGCGAGGATTTGCAACTCTCGCCCGTGGACGTGAGCGACAGCATGCTCGCCAGCGTGGCAGCGACGATTGTCGCACGGATCGTCGTCGGCACCTTGTGCGATCGCTTCGGCCCGCGACGGGTGTTCACTTGCCTGTTGGTGGCGAGCGCTGCACCGGTAGCGGGCATCGCGTTCGTGCAAAGCCCCGGCGCGTTCATCCTGGCGCGCTTTGCCATTGGCATCGTAGGCGCCTCCTTCGTGGTAACTCAGTTTCACATGACCCAGATGTTCGCCCCCGCTGTTTTAGGTACGGCCAACGCGGTTACTGCTGGCTGGGGCAACTTGGGCGGCGGCTTAGCCCAGGTAGCCATGCCTGCCCTCCTTGCACTGGCAGTTGCGGCTGGCTTTTCCGCCCAACAGGCCTGGCGCGTCACGATGGCAGTACCCGCTGGCCTGCTCCTTTTGTGTGCGGCCGCGTACTGGAGGTGGACGACCGATACTCCCAGCGGCAACTGGGTTCCACGGAAGCGCGAAGGTGTCGGGAATCGCTCTGCCCGGCCCTGGGCGGGGCTCGTTGCAGCGGCTGCAGATCTGCGCACGTGGGTGTTGGCGCTCGCCTACGGGCTCTGTTTCGGTGTGGAGCTCACCATCCACAATGTGGCTGCACTGTACTTCGTCGACCGGTTTGGGCTCGGATTACAGCAGGCGGGTTTTTTGGCGGGCATCGTCGGGCTCGCGAACGTATTTGCACGGGCGGCTGGCGGAGCCGCCTCGGACTCCTTGGCCCGCTGGCTGGGTTTACACGGGCGAGTTTACTTGTTGTTTGCGGTCCTCGCTGTTGAAGGAGCTGCGCTGGCGGCGTTCGCACAGTCGAGCAACCTTGGTCTCGCCGTCGTCGCTCTGGTGATCTTTGCCTTGTTCGTGAATTTCTCGACCGGCGCGACATACGGAGTGGTGCCCTTCCTGCACCCCACAGCCGTCGGCGCCGTGTCCGGGTTGGTGGCGGCCGGGGGAAACCTAGGCGCGGTCGTTGCCGCATGGTTGTTCCGTGGCGCAACCCCGCTTGCCGACAATTTGCTTTTGCTGGGCTCTGTGGTTGTTCTTCTCTCGCCCCTCGTGTTGCTCGTCCGCTTCTCTCCCGCGGACCAGCTCTCCCACTCACGCGCACTGCAGCCCGGATTTTTCCGCACCCGTTCGCTCACTTCGGAGGCGGCTCAGGGTCACGCTTCCGTTTGACCTGTCATGCCTCCAAGGATGCACGACAAACGGGCACCTGCCCAGCGCCGCAGCAACGCATGACGCTGCCTTTGCCGGATAGAGCCCGATTCCGGCGTGGCACCGGATTTGCCGTTCTCGGATACGATGCGGTTCGATCCTGAGCGACTCTTCGAAGACATTTTGCGCGCCGCTACCGAGGCCAGCGGCGGCGCACGCGCGCATCTCTGGATTGGCTGTTCCGACGACGGAGCAACGCGCCACTGCGTTGCCAGTTACGCACCTCGCGACCGGCAAGCAGAGCCCACGGACGCACACTTCGAAGCCAGGGCTGCTGGAACCACACCCATCACCTTGCCAGGCAGCGTTACGAAACAGGAATGCGACGTTCCCGTGCTACGGGTCTCGTTTGCTCTCGGGCAAGGACTCGCTGCAGAACTGGAAGTCTATGGCAGCTCGATGGGCACGTCGCCGGCCCAACTCGAAGCGAAGGTGCGCGAGCGCCTTCGTGATTCCATACCGGCGCTGACGTGGGCTTACGCCTTACAGGAATCGCATCGCGAGAAAGAAGCCCTCCTGGCGCTGGTTGCGGCAAGCCGAGAACTGGCATCCAGCTTGGATCTTCGCGACGTGCTCGACCGCGTCGCCTCGCAAGTGCGCCGCACCCTCAAAGCGAAGCTGGTTTCGATTCTGCTCGAGCGCGACGGCGTTCTGGAACTTGCTGCCGCAGATGGGGCGCCCCAGGCGTATCTCACCCGTGGGCCGCTCCCCATTGCGGGCTCCGTCGCTGGCAGAGTGCTGCAAACTGGCATGCCGTCTGTGATCGAGGACGTACGCTGTAACCCTGATTTTCTCTCTAGCGACCTGGCTGTGAGCGAAGGACTGTGTACGCTCGTGTGTTTGCCGCTGCGCTCCCGGCAGCGGAACCTCGGTGTGTTGAACGTGTACACCGGCGAGCCCCGCTCATTCCGGCCACAAGAGGTCGACGTGCTGTCGCTGCTCGCGCAACTTTCGGCGGCAGCCATCGAGAACGCCCGCCTCTACCGAGAGGCTCTCGAAACCGGGGAACACCTGCGCGAATCAGAAAAACTGGCCGCGCTCGGCCGTTTATCCGCGGGTCTCGCACACGAGATCAAAAACCCTTTGAACACCATTGCGGTCCTCCTCTACGCCATGCGCCAGCAAGCAAATGGCAACGCCCAGACGCTGGCCGATCTCCAGGTCATCGAAAGCGAGGTACAGCGGTTAGTTTTGTTGGCCGATCAGTTCCTGGAGTTTGCCCGCCCGCGGCCTCCAGAGTTTCGTCGGCAAGACGCTGGGGAAATTGTCGAGGAAACGCTCTTGCTCGTACGGGCACAGGCAGCAAAGGAGCGCGTCCGCATCGTTTGGGGAGCGCGCGAGCGCCCAGCGCTGGTGTGGGCCGACGGAGCACAACTGAAACAAGTCTTTCTCAACCTGACCCTGAACGCCCTGCAAGCCATGGCTGGCGGCGGCACCCTCACGGTGGCCGTGCAGCGGCGCACCGGCGGCATCGCCGTGGAGTTCGCCGACACCGGCCCGGGAATCAGTGCCGCACTTCGGCGGCGCATTTTTGAACCGTTCTTCACCACCCGACGTGGCGGACACGGTCTCGGTTTGGCCATCTCGCTGCGCATCGTCGAAAACCACAGTGGCCGGCTGTGGATCGATTCCGCACCCGGACAAGGAACCAAAGCAACCGTATGGCTACCAGCATGAAGCCGAGAATTTTGATCGTCGACGACGAACCCAACGTGCACTACTCGTTTCAGCGGGCCCTGGCCGAAGACTTCGAAATCCACTCCGCGTTCGCCGGCGAGGATGCAATCGCCATCGTAGAGCAACAGCCTCTGGACGCGGTGCTTCTCGACGTCCGCTTGGTGGATGCCGACGGTCTCGCATTGCTCACACGCTTGCGTGCGGAACGCCCCGACCTTCCCGTGGTCGTGATGTCGGCTTACGCCAGTACCGACATGGTCATCCGAGCGACAGCCCTAGCCGCCCGGGATTTCCTCCCCAAGCCTGTCGACGTTCCGACGCTGCGGCGGCTGTTACACGAGATCGTCTCGCGGCAGTCAGAGCCCGCCGTGGCACCATCCCCCAACGCAGGGGTCGGACAATTGCTCGGGCACAGTCCGGTGATGTTGGAGCTCTACAAACAAATTGGTCGCGCTGCCGCGACCGATGCCACGGTGCTCGTCACCGGCGAGAGCGGCACCGGAAAGGAACTCGTTGCCCGCACGATTCATGAGCACAGCCGGCGCTCCTCAGGGCCGTTCGTCGCTTTGAATTGTGCAGCAATTCCGGCGGAACTCCTCGAGGCGGAACTCTTCGGGCACGAGAGAGGAGCCTTCACGGGCGCAACCGCAGAACGCACGGGCAAATTTGCCCTGGCTCACGGGGGCACCCTACTCCTCGATGAAATTGGCGATATGGCACTCCCCCTCCAAGCCAAGTTGCTGCGTGTGCTGCAAACTCGAGAAGTGACTCCGCTCGGCGCCAACACACCTCGGGCGGTCGACGTGCGGGTCATCGCCAGCACGAACGCCGACCTCGAGGAACGTGTGCGCCGCGGTGCGTTCCGCGCCGACTTGTACTACCGCCTGTACGTCTTCCGCATCGAAGTGCCGCCTTTGCGCACCCGAGGTGCCGACATTCTCTTGCTTGCGCGCACGTTTTTGCTCCGCGAGGGGGAACGACAAGGCCGCACGTTGATTGGCTTCACTCCGGACGCTGAAGCGGCCCTCTTGCACCACCCTTGGCCAGGCAACGTGCGCGAATTGGAAAACACCGTGGCGCGTGCCTGCTTGCATGCACCGGGCAGCTTGGTTGGAGCGGAAGATCTGCAGCTCGGGCCGCTGATGTCGGTCTTCCCCCGCGCCACGAACAACAACGACGCTTCGAGCTGCGAATTGGCCTTCCGCCAAGCCCTCCAACAGTTCGTCGCCGCAGCCCCCCAGCGTTTGTACGATCAGGTGGAATCCCGTTTGATCGAGATCGCCTTAGAACACGCCGGTGGCAACCAAGTGCGTGCCGCACGTCTGCTGGGCATCTCCCGAAACGTCCTTCGCAATCGGATGCACAAGTACAACCTGGGCCGCCGCCAGCCTGCGCATCTCGTACCGGGCAACCTCGAGCCACGGTAAAACGCTGCCATGCGGCTTGGGCGCCGTCGCCAGCATCCAACGACGACACCGCCCGAAAGAGCCCACAACGCGGGAACAGTCCGGGGCGTCTTCGCGCGCGGCGTTCGACGAACGCAGTCGCGCGCTGGGCGGCCGACCCACGCAAGGCAGAAACGAACCCAAAGCACGGTTCCACGGCACGAGCGCGCCCGCGCGGGCAGCAGGGAGGCGGCGGCTCTCCGGTTGTGTTCGCGTCGCGACTTCCGGGTGGAACAGCAGGCTCAGCGCTGGAGCAGTTTTTGCGCCGCTTCAGCGAAGGCCTTCGCCGCTTCCTCGTTTTCCGGTCGGGTAAGGCTTTCCACCGGTGCGGGGATTTGCACGCCGCGCTGACACGCCGGGCGCGCTGCCATCCGGTCCATCCACTGGCGCAAGTGGTCGAGTCCTTCGATGTTCACGCCGGACCATTTGTACGTGCGCACCCAAGCCCAGTTGGCAATGTCCGCAATGGAATACTCGTCAGCCAAGTACTCGCGACCGCGCAGACGGGTGTCCAACACCTCGAACAAGCGCCGGCACTCGTTTTGGTATCGCGCGATCACGGACGGGATTTTCTCGGGAAAGTAGCGATAGAAGACGTTCGCTTGTCCCATCATCGGACCGATTCCCGCCATTTGAAACATCAACCACTGCAAGACCACCGAGCGTCCCTTCGGATCGCTCGGCATCAGCCGCCCGGTTTTTTCCGCCAAGTACACGAGGATCGCGCCCGACTCGAACACCACGAAGTCGTCGTTGTCGTGGTCGACAATCGTGGGGATGCGCCCGTTCGGGTTCAAGCGCAGATACTCGGGCCGCTTTTGTTCGCCAGCGAGCAAGTTCACGACGCGCACTTGGTACGGGAGCCCGAGCTCTTCCAACGCAATGGAAATTTTCCACCCGTTGGGCGTTGGCGCTGTATACAGTTCGATCATGGCGACACCTTCCTCCTGACATTCGGGATGTCCCGAGTGCAGGGTTCCGGTCAATACGGGCCGGCAACCAGGCCTGCAGGACCGGAGCGGCGCGCTCAGTAATTGAGGCTGCGCTTGCGCGCGCGGAGATTGCGCCGGCTACCTTTGGTTTTGAAGTTGCGTGGCTCGTCGCGGTGCAAGAAATCGCCGCCTGCGGGAGCCGACCATCCCGTCGGAGAACCGTTCCCCGGGCGCGGGCGGCCACCCGCACCGAAGCGCGGCGCACGTTCTTCCGCCGCATTCACACGTAGCTTGCGCCCGTCGACTTCTTGCCCGTCGAACTGGCGAATCGCTTGTGCCGCTTGCTCCTCGCTAGCAAACTCTACGAAGGCAAAACCGCGGGGGCGGCCGGTTTCGCGATCGGATGGCAGGTAAACGCTGCGAATCTCACCTGCGCTGGAGAACAACTGCGTGAGTTGTTCTTGGGACGTGCGGAAATTCAAATTGCCGACAAAAACTTTGGTGGAAATGGTGTGACTCCTTCTCATCGAGCTGACTTACCGTTCTTTCTTCTTCCGCAACCAAGCCAGCCCGATGCCGGGGCCACGCGAACAAGAAACAACGACGAACGCCCCTTAGCAGGTTGTCGAACGAGCTGTCTAGTAGACCTCGCCGTTTTTTCTTTCTTCGGTCCCCGTGAACCCGCGTCCAACTAGAGGCGGTGGCTCGAATCACGATCCGCCACGTTCGTGCAGCCACCCGCGTGCTCGCGCGCCGCACGCGTCGGCATCGCTCGGCAACAGGCTGCGCACGCGCTCGACAACCTGTAACGCACCAGCCGCATCGCCTTGTTCCCAGCGCAAATCCGCAAGTCCGCACCACGCCTCCCACTCGTACGGCTGGCTGCGCAAGAATGCTTCGTACCCACTTGCGGCTTCGTTTCCTTGCCCTCGTAGACGCAACAGCAAGAGATCCACGAACGCTCGCTCCTGCACCGGCAAGCGATTGCTCAGCAGCAAAGCATTTTGCCGCGCTTGCGCGGCGCGCTCGTCCTGGCGGCGCCAAGCGGCCACCTCTGCCAGTCGCAAATACGCGAGAGCGAACTGCGGGTCGGCCTCGATTGCTTGTTCCAGTTCGTGTTGCGCGGTGGCCAAGTCGCCCGCGCCGAGGCCATCCTCGGCGCGCACGTACGCGAGCAGGGCCGGGAGAGAGTCGGAAGTAACTGCCGCCACGCGCGCAATGCGTACCTCGTCCCGCGCAATCCGGCGTGCTTCAAGTTGCTCTGCCAAGCGATCCACCAGCGCAGGCAAGCTCCGAAGAGCACCACTTGCCTCCGCTGCAGTCGCGGCCACGGGAGCATCCACCTCGAACCATTTCCCTTCGAGCGTCACGTCCGACCCGCGAACCTGCACGCTTCCCCAAACGAACGCCGCGGCACCAAGTTCGCGCGCTCGCATACGCGCGCGCTCGATGTCCCATACGACATTTGGTGCGGACGGCCGTATTAAACTTTGCGGAGCAAGCCGCCGCCACACACCGTTCCCGCTCAGGCGATGGCTGAGCAAGTGGAACACACCGCGACCCACCAACGCGCTTTCTTCGTCGGTGCCTACGAACGGGAACACAGCAACCGTGCGCACCGCTTCGGGCGATGGCGGCGGAGCTTCTGTTTCGCGACCCGGGTGCTGCCACCACACGGCAACCGCCACCACCGCCAGTAACACCAGCAACAACAGAAAGCGTCCAGGCAGGGAGCGCATTGCCCACTCGCACCGCTTTGCGCGAGCGCGTCAGCCTCGTGC
>Ga0209479_1002183_pt1 | contig 14612 bp, 6 predicted proteins | sample DewCreD2012metaG_2_FD_184112 | JGI IMG/M metagenome (GOLD analysis project Ga0209479, IMG submission 184112) | Hot spring sediment bacterial and archeal communities from British Columbia, Canada, to study Microbial Dark Matter (Phase II) - Dewar... ...
CCACTTGGACTTCCGGAGACCCGGTGTCCCGTGGGTGTCGCTGGAACGTTCCGATAAGCTCCTTCACCTGTTCGGGAGCCAGTCCCATCTTTCCTCCAACTTTGAATTCGTCGCGCGTGGTTAACATGGCCCCCGGACCGCCGCAAGGGTTCGCGTGGAGCCCCGGCCCTCCCCACCGCTCGCGCCTTGCTTTTGCGGGCGAGCGTGCCCCGCCGGACAGGCGGACGAGATGCGAGCCTGAGTGCAGCCCCCGAAGCCCGGCCGCGATGTGCTGGGTACGCTTCGCTCGCGGCGGACAGCCGCAAGCGAAGGTTGCGCAGTATTGGGCTCCGGACGCACCGGCTCCGAGCGAAGCCGCGCCACCACGCTGGCGACCGCATACAAGCGTGCGAGAGTGCCTTGTACGTACGCTTGTACGTACGAAGGCGCGTCCGACGAAGAGGCCGAGCTTCGAATTCGCTGAAGCTTCGAACACGACCTTCCACAGGAACCTCGGTCGGGCCCGAAGCTCTCCCGAGTGCATCCAAGCCGATGCAACTGCCGCCGCGCACGCTCTTTGTGAAGCCGCGGGACGCAAGGCCACGGATCCCGACGCGACGCGCAATGCGGCAACGTGCGTCTCGCGTGCCAATAAAAAGTTGTCGTGCGGTTTGCATTGTGTTCCAGAGAAGGCGTAGCATGCATGCGTCTCTGCCGTTTGGCGACAGGGCGAGTGCGGTGCGGCGCCCTGGAGCGCCCCTCCGCGAGGAGGCGACATGCCAACACACGAAGTCGCGGAGAGCGACAAACCCAGCGCGCGGCGGGGAGCGCGCCACACCACCCGAGTGTTTGTCGCGTGGTTGTTCGTGGGCATGCTCGGTTCGGCCGGTGGGGTCGAGGCGCAGCCGTGCGTCGGCGACTGCAACGGCGACGGCGAAGTCACGGTCGACGAAGTGATCACGTTGGTGCGCGTTGCATTGGAGCTATCCCCACCGGATGCGTGTGCTGCTGGCGATGCCAATGGCGACGGAAACATTACGATCGAGGAAATCGTTGAGGCCGTGTCGGCAGTTTTGCACGGGTGCCGATTGCGTCCCACGCCGAGCCCCACACCGACTCCACCAGCTCTGTCGTTGCCGCCTTGCGGTGCGCAGCAACAAACCACGGTGCTCTTGAGCACCGGCCAGGGCGTGAGCGGCCCAGGCGTGGCGGATCCGTTTTGGCGCTTTGCTTCGCCGACACCCGCGGTGGGACCGGTTCCGTTTACCACCAATCCGTCGGTTGCATGGGCACCGGCGCCCTCCGGTTCCTGGTGGGTCCAGCCTGATGCGAGCGGGAATCCACAGCCCGGACCCTCCGCGGGTTACGTGGTTGCGTTTACCATTCCGGGGCCGCTGACTCAGTACACGGCGTTGCGCCTCGTGGGCCAGTACGCTGCTGACAACACGGTGCCCTCGATTTTGCTCAACGGTACTCCAATTGCCTCGTGCACTCCCGCAAGCAGCAACTGCTTTGCCTCGTTGCAACCTTTGAGCTTGCAGGCCACCGCGTTCCCCTTTGCTCCCTTCGTGGCCGGCGCCAACACATTGCGTGTGAACGTTGCCAATCTGAGCAATATCACCGGGCTGGTAGTGGATGCGCGGTTGGAAGCGGACTGCGCGCCCTTGAGCCCCACGCCCACGCCAACGTTCAGTCGAACTGCGACACATACGCGTCCCCCCACACCGACTCGCACTCCGACGCGAACGCTCACTGCCACACCGAGCGCGTCCAGCACTCGCACACCGACGTCGACGCCACGACCTACAGCGACGCCGTCTCGCTCTCCCACGGGAACGCCTTCGCCTCTGCCGTCACCAAGTCCAACCCCGACTTCCAGTCCGGTTTTTTCTCCAACTCCGACCCCCAGTCCTACGTGCACCGGGATCCCCGCGGGTGCTGTGGGTTGGTGGCCACTCGACGAACAGGTGGGTAGCTTGGTTGTGGCCGACATCAGCGGAGCGGGGAATAACGGTGCTTCCCAGCCCGGCGCTTTAGGATTCGGGAGCGGCCCCGCACCGGTGGCAGGGCAAGTGGGCGGAGCGCTGTATTTTTATTCCGGGGGCGAATTCGTGGAGGTCCCACCTGGAAGCAGTCTCGACCGAGCCAATGCCGACCTGACCATTGACGCATGGTTCGCAGCGTTCCTGCCTGGGTCGCCCAGCTTCGGAGGCGTGCCGAACTTTTCTCCGGGAACAACCTTCTTCTATTCGATCGTCGACAAACTCGATCCCGCGGGCAACTCTGGGTACGGCTTTTACCTGCGCACCTTCGCTACGGCGCTGCCGTCGCCTCCACCGGTCGGGTTCCCGGTGACCGTTACGGTGGACCTGGTGTTCGCTCTTGGCAACGCGGGATTTGCCGTACAGATCCACCAAGGTACGACCAGCTATCCGGGGCCGAACCAGCCGTGGCCACCTCTCGTGCCGCCGTGGCCTTACAATGGACAGTGGCTGCACGTTGCGGTGACGGTGGACCGCACGAGCAACACCGGACAGTTTTATCTCAACGGCGTTCTCTGGGGCGCGCCGTTCACCCTCCCTGCCGGCACCAACAATACGCTTCCCGTTTGGTTCGGCAAGTCCCGCTTGGCTGACAACGGCTTCGAGTTTGCGCTCGACGAGATCGAGATCTTCGACCGCGTCCTCAACCCTGGCGAGATTGCAGGTGTCGCGGGTGCTGGCGGCAAGTGCAAGACGCCGACAGTGCCGGCCCGAACTCCGACCGCTACCCCGACGGCTTCCCCGCAGGGTGGATGCGATTTCATCGGCCCGAGGATGTGTGGCGGAACCTGCCCGAATCCTACCGACGTGTGCGTGCCCAAGCCCGATGACTCTGGTTGCGAGTGCGTCCCGGGCCAGCCTCGGGCGACAGAAACGCCCACGCCGACCACTACAGTGGGTTGCCCGGGGGCGATTTGTACGGCGACACCGACGCACAGCAGCACGCCTGAGAGATCGCCCACGCCCACGTTCACGCGCACCGCGACGATTTCCCCGACGCGCACGCCCACGCTGAGTCTCACAGCGACACCGACGCGCACGCCGACGGCCACTTTCACAGCGACGCCAAGCGCCACGGCGACGCCAACGTGCGGCCCAAGCGTGTCCGTGGACATTTCGACCGGACAGGCTGTGATTGGGGGCAGCGACCCGATTTGGTCGCTGATCGCGGCGCCATCGGGGACGACGGGCTTCTCTTCTCCCGGTCCCGCAACGGTCATCGCACCGAACGGTTCTTGGTTCACGTTGTCCGGCACGCAGTGGATCTCCGCGAATACAGGCTGCACGAACACTCTCACAACCGACTGTCCGGCTGGGACATACTCATACGAACTCTGTTGGGAGCAATGCGGTCGGCTCGACCCGTCGCCGCTCGAGATTCTCGCGGACAACACTGCGACGGTCCACCTTGACGGGATTCCCGTCACGACCACTCCGCCGACGATCGGGTTCACGACCCCCGCGACCATCCCGGCCAGCGCCTTGGCTCCGTTGGGTACGGGCGTCCATACCCTGCGGGTCGACGTGCAAAATAACCCGTTTAGCGGAGGCGGTGGCACCGCGACCGGCATGGACCTCAGCGGGACCCTGAAGGGATCCGTGGCCATCGTCGTGTGCCGGGCTCCTACGTCCACCTTCACCGCGACTCCGGCGCTAACACCCACATCCACTCGTACACGCACCGCAACGATTTCCCCGACGCCCACGCCCACGCTGACGCCGACGCCTACGCGAACCGCGACAGCCACCGCTTCCCGGACGCCGACGCACACACCGACGCGCACGCCGACGCCGTGCTTCGCCGAGGTGTGCGTCACCAAGTTCTGGGACTTGAACGGGAACGGCCAGAATAACGGCGAGCCGGGCCTGTCAGGCTGGACGATACAGTTCCTCGATTCCAGCAGCGGTGTGCTGGTCAGCAGTGTGGTTACTGGCCCCAGCGGAACGATCTGCGCTGGCATCCCAGCACCGGCTACGTACAACGTTCAGGAGGTGCTGCAAGGCGGTTGCGTGCAGACGTTTCCTCCTCCACCGGGCATCCACGCGCTCTCACTCACCTGCGGGCAGTTGGTGAACATCGAGTTCGGTAATCGCTGCCCCTTACCCACGCTCACGCCGACATCCACTCCCACGCCCACGCCCAGCCGAACCCCGACGAGGACGCCGACATCCAAGGCACCGCCCCCGGATTGAAGGCACAAATTACCAGCGCGGAGGATGCTCGGCTGCTGGGCCGATCGAGCTCGAGGCAGCAGTAGATTTGCTTTGCGTCTTCCCGGGCCGTGCGAACATGAAAATCTGGACACGCACCATTCGTGTACCGAGGCGGCACCTTTGGCTCCAGCCAATCTGGCTCGCTTGCTCATCGGACCGTGACGCCGGCGATGTAGTCGGCCCGCGGCAAATCACTCGAAGAAGGTTGCGTTGCTACGCCGGCGGGTCGTGCACGTCGAGCAACGATGCACTGACTCCTGTTTCTCGGAAAACCGATGCATCGCGAACGTGCTCCAGCAGAGACGCTACCGCCGCCGGGGCAGCGCTGGCGCCGTGAGGGAAGCAGCGGGAGACAGCGGCCGCACGCGCCCGTACGGCCAGCCGATGCATCCGCAATCGGCGCAACCTTCTCTCCTGAGTGTCTTGTGACGCGGCACTGCCCGCGGGTTTCCGGAAGCTCAGCCGCATCGGAGAAATTCCGCGGGAACCGGTGCTGCATGGACCGCGCCGCTCGAAGGTGCGGCGAGACTCGCGCCGGACTCAGCGGGCTGGTGCTGCGCAAGAGCTTCGCGGCGACCTGTGTGAGCTGTCGCTCCTCGAGGAGGAACAGGATCTACACAGCAAGCACACTTCTTGCGACGTTACAGAGGTCCGACCCCACCCAGTTGGTCGCCAGCACTACACGCCCAAGCACGCTTCGCGGGGGAAGCACATGAGCTGTCCTTCAGCATCTTGCAGTGGGGCTACCTGCGTCATGCGAGCTTCCGTTCCACCTTGGAGCTGCACACCCGCGTGCTGGAGTTCATCGCGTGCTGGAAGGGGCAGGTGCGGCGCTTTCGGTGGACTTTCCGAGGATGTCCGTTGCAAGCTGGGATCGATTTGGCAGGGGCCGCACGACATGAGTCGCAAAGCAGGGAATCTCCCAAGCGCCGCGGTGCAGACGGGGGTAGGTCCGGATTCTAGCTAGTTATCGAGGCCGAGACTTCGCGCTGATACCGGCGCGGGCGGGATGCAGGTCGAAAATCTAGCGGACGAGCGGAGCACTGCTCCGCGCTGGGATGACACCGGCGCGGGGAAACTCAATCCGCAGGCAACGACGGTGCGTATCTCCTCGGATTGCGAGAATCCAGACCTGACCCCAAGCCCCAAACCTTGTGTGACACAAACCTCTCTAGCGCCGCTCAGGGCGCGGTGTCCCTGGCACCACAGCCGTTGAGGGCGTTGTTCACGGCCGTGACGATCTCGTCGATGGTGATCGCGCCGTCGTGATTGGGGTCACCGGTCACACACGCGGACACCGGCGCGGTGCCCAGGGCGACGTTCACCATCAGGACCAGCTCGTCGACAGTGACCGCGCCGTCGCCGCCGCAGTCTCCCGTGCACGCCGCGGGCGGCGGGCCGATGACGATGGATGTGTCGGCCTGTGGGGGACACTCCTTTGGCTCGACGTTCCCGACGAGGTCCGTAGCGATACTGCAGAACGCATACGCCTCACCGACTCGGCCGGTGAAGGTCGCTGCCGTGTCCGTCGTATCGCTGACCAGCGGCGTAAATGCGCCGCCGTTCGCCGAGACGTACACCGTATACGTGGCGACGCCGGCGCCCTCGTCGCTGCCCTCCCAGTGCAGTTGCACGTGGGGATCCGGCTGTGTGGCCGGCAGCGGCAGGACGTGGCTTCGCGGTGGAGAGTTGTCGATCGTGTTGCGCCACTCCGGTGTGTCGATGGGAGGATTCACGTCGAACACGACGCGCGCCTGGTTGCGAATTTCCGTGCCCGTCGGCAGTGCAGGTTTTGGTTCGACGGCAAACAGCACGCTGCCTTCACCTTGGGGTGAGGTGACATTCGGAGGCAGACAGCCGAGCAACGGATCCTCCGGGAGCTCTCCCGTGGCTGGATCGAGTGAGATTAGGCGCCACGTCAACAAGCCCGTGTCAGAGGCAAGCTGCGCCTCGATTTTGCAGAGGAGATTCTCTGCGGGTCGGAGGTCCACCTCTGTGGTGAACTCGGTCAACCCGGGCGGTGGGACGACGGTTTTGCCGCCAAAGCTCATCGGCCCCAGGCTAAAGGTGCTCAAGTCCAGCAGATCCCGATCGAGTTGGTCAGTGATCACCACTTCTTGGGCGGGCGCCGTGGCGGCCTCGATGTTCTCGAACAGCACGAGATACCGGAGCGGATCAGCGCCGGTGATATGGTGATTGGGGCCCGCGCCGAGCGAGCCCACTTTCTCGTTCGGGTCATGGGAACCGACCGGGCCGATCCGGAATCCGCCGCAGCCCGACCCGCTTCCTCCGGCACGAAAGCCGACGGGGATGCCCTTGCACTGCTTTGGGACACAGGCATTGCCCACGACCTTCCAGCCAATCTCCCTGCATTCGGCCGCGCTGCCCGCCGCCCAGGCGGGTGCGATCCGCAGAAGGGCATCGGTCGAGGCGACGAGCCCCCCGGTCAGGCGCGCGCCCAGGCTGGCATCCGCCGGCACCGGGCGTGCGCTTTGGCCGGCAAGCGCCGCCCCGTGCTGCGCCACGTCGATCAGGAGCTGAGAGAGCGCGTAGACCTGGGGCTGCGCCCCACCGCTCGCCACCCACGCGCGGCGGCCGTCCTCGACGACGCGCGCTAGCTGCTCGGCGGCGTACCGCTCGAGCGCGGGTTCGAGCTCAGAAGGGATGGCGACGCCGCGCGCGCGCTCGGCATACGCGCGCGCGCCGGCGATGAATTCGGCGGGAATCTGCGGACGGCGGTCGGGAAGGACATAGGGAGCGTCGGTGCCGGCGACGAGCACGATCTCGCGCCCGAGCGTCTGCGGCGGCGGGGTGAGCACCAGTTCGAGCACCCCCACGAAACCGGCCGGCACGACCGGCAGGAAAAGCGGCAACACCGTGACCTCGCCGTCGATCGGCACCGGAATCTGGTTCCAGTCGGTCGGTGGTTGGCCTTCGTGCTCGGGCGGCGGCGTGATCGAGAAGCGCAGGCGAAAGTCGACGGGGTAGGGAATGCCGATCATCACGGGAACGCCGAACGCATCCACGTCGCCGTCGTTGGTGACGAGGACCTGGTAGACCGCAGGGCGACCCACGCGGGGCTGGAGGCGTCCGAGGATCTCGACCGCCGGCCGCGCGCCGCCGCCTTCCTCGACAACGAACGCCGCCGGCAGGCGGACCGCCCTGCCGTCGGGGTTTGTCACCACCAGGTCCCAGGCGCCCGCCGGCGTCCCCGCAAGATCGAAGACCGCGGTGATGACCGCGCCGCGGGCGCCGACCTGCGCTGGCTGGCCCACGATGGCCGGCAGGCCGTCGCGCCGGAGCTCCACGGCCGCGCCGGTTGCGAATCCGCTGCCGTAGACAAGCGCGGTCACAGTGCCCGCGTTGCCGGCGTGCGCTGGCCGGATGCCAGCGACGGACAGCGCGGCCGTCGGCTCGGCCAGCTCGAAGGCGCCGATGTCGCAGCGGGGGATGCCATCGCCGTTGCCGTCCTGGAGGCGCTGGATGCCGCGCTGGTCGGTCGCCGGGCATGCGTCGCCGCCGCTGCCGGGGGCAGCGGGGTTGGCGGCGTCGATGGCCGGGCTGCCGGCTGCGAGCGCGTGCGTCTGCGTCGGGCCGCCGTTGTCGGCGAGGGGACCGAGCTGCGGGTCGATGGGGTTGGCCGTGGTCCCGACCCGGTCGGTTGCGGTCTGCGCGAAGTTGCAGTCCGCGCCGTTGCCGATCAGGTTGTAGCCAGCCGACTGCATTCTCCCGGCGTCGCTCGCGCAGTCGGGTCCGCCCGCTGGGGCGCCGCCGACGATCGCACGGTTCCCGGCCACGATGGTATTGCTGAGTACCATGCTTCCACGAATGCCCGCGTACCTGGCGATGCCACCGCCGCCCACACCCGCCCCGGCGGTGCCGGTCGCGGCGTTGTCGGTGATGGTGCTGCTCGAGATGGTGCTCGCGCCTGTGCTCTGGAAGTAGATGCCGCCGCCGGCGGAGCCGCCGCGCGGCGGCTCGGTGCGATTGCCGCTCACGGTAGTGTTGCGTAAGTGCAGATCACCGGCGATGACGGCGATTCCGCCGCCGTTGGTCCCGGTCTCGCTTCTCACGACGTTTCCGCTGACGGTGCTGTCGACGAGCGTTAGCTCGTCGCCGAAGCTGCAGATGCCGCCGCCGCCGTTTGAGAATTGCCCGGCAACGGTATTGTTGCGCAGGGTACTGCGGAGCACGTGGGTCGCGCTCGACTGCTCGTTGTAGAGTCCCCCGCCGGTGCTGGCCGTGTTGTCGCGGACGGTGCTGTCGACGAGCGTGAGCGTCCCCACGCGGTTCGCCACGCCGCCCCCCTGTCCCGGCGTACTGTTGCCCCGGATCACGCTGTCGGCGATCGTCAGCGAGCCGCTCGGAATCAGCCCGCCGTAGATGGTCTGCGTCGAGCCGAGCAGCACCCCCGCGCCGTCTGCGCGGACGAACGAGACGCCGACGCCGCGGCCGTTCTGGATGGTGACTCCGCGGATGGTGACGGCGATGCGATCCCCCCGCGGGTCGACGTGGAAGACGCGGTCGAGCCCGCCGCCGTCGATGATGGTCGTGCCCGCGCCCGCGCCGGTGACGACGAGGTCGCCGGAGATGTCGAGGTCGCCCGTGGCCGCGGCGTCCTCTGCGGCCCCCGCGATCGCGAGCGTATAGGTGCCCGCCGGTACGACGATCTCGTCTGCACCGGGCGCAGCATTGGCTTCCTGAATCGCCGCCCGCAGCGTGCACTCCGGCGTGGCCGGCGCCGGTGGCACTGTCCTTTCCGTATCGCAAAGGTTACACGGCCCGTCGACGCCCGCATTCGTGCAGTCCGCATCGGTCGTGCACGTGATGCCGGGGTTGTCCTGGCATCTGCCGCTGCCGGGACGTGGGTCCGCCACGTCAGCCGTGCTGTTCACGGTGAACGTCGCGGCCGTGGCTGGTCTGCTCCCCAGGCTCAGGGTGAGTGCGACGAGCGCGGCTAGGGCAGGAAGGATCGGGCGAGCGAGCGCTCGTTCGATTCGGTGGATCATTTCAGAAGGCCGTTCTCTCCGCTTTCCCACCACAGCCGTTGAGGGCGTTGTTCACGGCCCTGACGATCTCGTCGATGGTGATCGCGCCGTCGTGATTGGGGTCACCGGTCACACACGCGGACACCGGCGCAGTGCCCAGGGCGACGTTCACCATCAGGACCAGCTCGTCGACAGTGACCGCGCCGTCGCCGCCGCAGTCTCCCGTGCACGCTGCGGGTATTGGTGTGGCGGTCGGTGTGGGTGTCGCGGTCGGCGTGAGTGTGGCCGAACCCCTTGGAGTCGGCGGCGTCGCGCTCGGCACCGTGGTCGGCGTTGCCGTCGATATCGGGGTTGACGTCCGTGTAGCCATCGCGGTTCCCGTTGCGCTGGGCGCCGCACTCGGCGTGTCGGTCGGTGGCGGGGTCGCGCTGGCAGAGGGTGCTGGCGTGTTACTGGGCGACGGCGTCCTACTGGGCGTGGCGATGTCGGCAGGTGTCGCAGTCGGCGTCGGTGTGGTGCTGCGGGTCGGCGAGGGCGTCGCCGTGCGTGTCGGCGTCGCGGTGAACGCCGGCGTTTCCGTCGACGTTGCGCTTGGCGTTGCGGCGCTTGGGACAGCCGTCAGTGTCGGGGTCGGGGTGCGCGTCGGGCTTGAGGGGAAGGTAGCGGTGGCCGTTGGCGAAAGAGTGCGCGTCGGGCTTGCGGTGCCCGTCGGTGTGGCGGTTGGCGTTTCAGGCATCGGCGCGATCACGCCCGGCCAGAATCCGCCGCGCAAGACGAAGGGGCCGCCGGTTGCCGTCCCGGCATCGGGCTGGCCCACTGTGCCACCAAGTCGATACGTGCCGCCGGCGACGAACGTCGCCCCGCCGCCGTCGACCGTGTTGCGCGTCAGATCATAGCCGTCGCCGGTCTGCGCCGGCGCCGGCGAGCTCACGAACAGCGAAACAAGGAAAGGCAGGACGATCGACAAGCAGCGGAGCCTCAGGGGCATCGTCCGCTGCAGTGGCTCGATCAGAACCATGATGAAGTCCCCGACAAATGGCACCGCCCATCCGCCTTCAAGGGTTGATCACCATGACGTTGAACTGTGGCTCGAGTGATACGTTATCCAAGCCGTGGTACACTGCCCACCGGTCGTTCGGACAGCCACCGATCGCGTACCATACGCCGAGGCCGTCCGCACGGAATTTTCTCGGCGTGACAATGAGAATCGCGTCCGGGTGGCCATTGGCGTACGGGTTGTCGAGGAATGAGAAGTGATTGTCGGGCCCACAAATGTTGTTCTGGTTGATCGTGTGGATGAAAACCGGTGTCGCTGTCCCGAGACCTGCGCCGAGTACTTTGATAGCCCCTTGACCCAGGGCCAACGCACTGCTGGATGGACCGCTCCCCTCGAAGTAGCCCCCCGTAGCGCCGCCGCGTCCGACAACTCCGGTGCCGAGTGAGCTGTTGGTCGCCACCCCTTCAACGCCGATGACTTGGCCGGACCCCGAGAGCGCCGAGCCGCGCACGCCGGCGGCGTTGAGTTCATTGGAGTGGGTCTCCCCGTACACACCGTAAGCGGCGTTCCCGGTCTGGGAGTGGTTGACGGCGTAGACCGCTCCATTGTTCGCGCTGTTCTCGAAGTACCCGCCGACGTTCTTCATCCCTCTCCCAACCACGCCGGCTCCAACGGGACTATTGTTGGCGACCCCTTCAACCCCAATGACCTGGCCGGAGGACGCCGTGGCCTCGCCCCGCACGCCGGCGGCCGCGAACGTATTTGACACGCTCCGTCCGAAAACCCCGTAGTGGAGCCCCGTGAGGCTGTTGCTCTCGCCACGCACGCCGTCGCCGGCACTCAAGCCCGACACCCCGACGCCGTCGGGGGAGTCCGACTGGCCGTACACGCCGGTGCTGGCGCCGCTCGTGGCCGTCGCCCAGGCCTGCACGCCTGAGCCGAAACCATTCTGGGTAATCGAGAACGCCGGCATGTTGACGCTCGTACTCCCGGCGAATGGCAGGGTCAGTGCGGTCGTCGGATTGCCCCACGCCACATTGCTGCCGTTCCACAGGATGGCCTGGCCGGAGGCGGCGCCGGTGGAATCGATCTTCGCCAGCGTCACCGCGCCGTTCTGGATCTGCCCTGCGCCCACACTGTTGGCTGCCAGCGTCGGGTTCGGGTAGGTGCCGCTTAGACTGCCACCCGCCGGACCGTTGGGCGGCAGCGAGGTGGGCGCGCCAGTGAGCTTACTGTACGCAATCCCACTGGCCACCTTCTGATCGGTGACCGCACCAGTAGCCAGGTCCGCCGTGCTCACGCAGCCGCTGCAGCTCAGGTCCGCCGCAGCCCCGGCCGACGGGGCGTAGAGCGCATACGGCGCCGCGGTCAGCGGCTGGCGGGGTGCCAGCGTGGTGTAGTTGCCACTCCCCGTCGGGCAGCGCACGGCGATCTGCAGCCAGCGGTTGTTGCCATCGAAGGCACTGCCGCCGAAGTCAAGCTGCACGGTAAATAGACCGTCGGTCACGCTGACGGGCGTGACGGTCAGTGTCGCGCCCACCTGATTGCCGCCGGAGAGCGCATCGAACAGGCTGAACTGGAAATCGCACGTGCCGTTGGTGGGCGTGCCGCTCTGCTCGAGCTGGCCCTGATAGGTGAACGCCGTGCCCAATGCACCGGCTTGCCCGGCGAGCACGCTGAGCCCCAACGCGAGTGCCGCAGCCGATCGAGTCAGTAGTCGCCACGCCATTGCTCGACTCCTTTCGCGACGGCGGTGGTGTCTGTCGGACATCGGGCGGTAGGCGAAGCAGGGTGACACTGCGCCGTCGAGTCTCACATCCAGATTGGGGGAACAATGGAAAATCTGGACGTGGAAAAAACGGACACGCACCATTCGTGTACCGAGGCGGCACCTTTGGCTCCAGCCAATCTGGCTCGCTTGCTCTTCGGACCCTGCCGCCAGCGGCGGCGTCCATCGGGAACCCCGGTCTCCTCTCCCCGCGGTGGCGCCAGCACCATCGCCGGCCCCCACCGACGCTCCCGAACACCGTGCTGCCACCACTCATGTTCGTACCTCCTCATTGGCCGATAGACAGTCATCGCGGTGGTGCAGCAGCTCGGCTCTGCTGCCGGCCAGCGCACCCGGCTATCCCTTTGCGGGACCCCGGCTTTCCTGAACGATCTGCATGTTCCTCTACCTTACTCGCCGACCAAAGTGCAAACGGTACATCACGCCCGGGGCACCGCACGGGGTTCGAACCTCGGCGGAATCGAAGGGTACGATTCCGGACACGCACGAAACCTCGGAAGAGACGCGATCCTCTTCTCACGCGCTGCGCCTGCCAGCGCTTTCCAAGCTGCGCCCTCGGTTGCCGCCCGACGTGAGCCAGCTTCTTGACACTTACGACGCTGTGCACGCGGAGGTGAAACTTGCGTGTCCTGGAATCGTGCCCGCGAGCGGACGGGCCAACAGAGACCCGCCCACCCGCGTGATTCCGAATCGCGAATGGCCAAAGGGCCAAATAAGAATGACTAGCGCGCGCACCGAAAGCCGATGTCGCCGTTCGCGACGGACGGCTGGTCGTCGCCACGGACGGCGAGCGGACCGGCATCCGGGCCGTCGTTGAAGCGACCGCCACGGATCAGCGCGCCGGGTTCGCCGCTCGTCGCCGCTCCGGCCAGGCACTGGGAGTCCCCGCTTCCACCCCAGCTTCCACACGTCGTGGACCGCGGTACCCAATCTGCCACCCACTCCGACACGTTGCCCACCATGTCGAAGGCGCCGTAGTTCGACACGCAGCCGCTGCGCGAACCCGTGTTCACCGCATCGGACACGCTCGCCGTGTTGCAGTCCGTCGTGCCGTTGTCCGGCCCCGGGTCTTGCGTGCCCGCCACCGCCATCTGCCACTCGCCGTTGGTCGGCAGCCGCTTGCGCGCGTTGGCGCACGCCTGCTGTGCCTGAAACCACGTCACGCACGCCGTCGGATGCACGCCCGCAATGGACACGGCGTACAGCGGCGCCGTCCACTGCCCGTTGGCCGGAAACGTCCCCGGAAAGCCCGGCGTGCAGCTTGACGACGGGCTCACCTGCGTTGCGTTCCCCGCCGTCAGGTCCGCCAGCGTCGCCGTGCCGTTCTGGATCTTCTTGATCAATCCGGCGTTGCTCTTGCCCGCCAGGTTCGTCGCCGGCACCTGCCACACGCTCGCCTCGTACTTGTCCATACACACCGAGCCCACCTTCACCGCATCCGGCTTGCACTTCGCCGGATCCCCCGGCCACCCCGCCCCCGCCGGCCCCGCCGCCAGCACCACCGCCGCGCCCACCGCCACTCCCAAACACCTTGCTGCACCACTCATGTTCGTACCTCCTCATTGGCCGATAGACAGTCATCGCGGTGGTGCAGCAGCTCGGCTCTGCTGCCGGCCAGCGCACCCGGCTGTCCCTTTGCGGGACCCCGGCTTCCAGGAACGATCTGCATGTTCCTCTACCTTACTCGCCGACCAAAGTGCAAACGGTACATCACGCCCGGGGCACCGCACGGGGTTCGAACCTCGGCGGAATGAAACGGTGCGATTCCGGACACGGACGAAACTCGCATGGACTCGGAACAGACGTTTCGCAGCGATGTGCCCGGAAGCTCTGCACTGTTTCTGATGGCGGTCGGACTCGAGGGGAAAATCTGGACACGCACCATTCGTGTACCGAGGCGGCACCTTTGGCTCCAGGCAATCTGGGTCGCTTGCTCATCGGACCGTGACGCCGGCGATGTAGTCGGCCCGCGGCGAATCACTCGAAGAACGTTGCGTTGCTACGCCGGCGGGTCGTGCACGTCGAGCAACGATGCACTGACTCCTGTTTCTCGGAAAACCGATGCATCGCGAACGTGCTCCAGCAGAGACGCTACCGCCGCCGGGGCAGCGCGGGCGCCGTGAGGGATGCAGCGGGAGATGCGGCCGCACGCGCCCGTACGGCCAGCCGATGCATCCGCAACCGACGCAACCTTCTCTCCTGAGTGTCTTGTGACGCGGCACTGCCCGCGGGTTTCCGGAAGCTCAGCCGCATCGGAGAAATTCCGCGGGAACCGGTGCCGCATGGACCGCGCCGCGCTCGGTAGGCGCTGCGCGTGCCTCGAAGGTCGCAGCGCATCTCGGGAGCGTTGCCTTGACTTGGTTCCACCGTGGTGGCAAGCAAGTGATTTAATCACTTGATTGAAAGCGAGATCGGCGCAGCGATGGCAACGTTGGCAGGAACTTGTGCGATTGCCGGTGTGGGCGTATCGCGCTTTGGGAAGGTTCCCGGCGTGAGCGCCATGGGGTTTACCCTCGAAGCGAGCAAGCGGGCTTTGGAAGATGCGGGTGTGCGCACCCGCGACGTGGACGGCGTGTTGGTATTGATGCCCGCGGTGATGGGAG
>Ga0209479_1002188_pt1 | contig 14599 bp, 9 predicted proteins | sample DewCreD2012metaG_2_FD_184112 | JGI IMG/M metagenome (GOLD analysis project Ga0209479, IMG submission 184112) | Hot spring sediment bacterial and archeal communities from British Columbia, Canada, to study Microbial Dark Matter (Phase II) - Dewar... ...
TACCGCCGCACCGTGGAAGCGGCCCAACGCGATAAGCAGGTCCAGCGGCGCATCATCTTCACTACCCCGGAGAAACTGTTTGTGGACCTCGGAGTAGCTACGGTCCAGGAGTTTACCAATCATCCCATCTTCGAGCCAGGGGCCAGATTGCAAGTCCTGAGTGCACCGGGAACCGCTGGCGAAGGACCGGCTTGGGACCCGCAATGGGGCGTACTTACCAGTGGCGCCAAAGGCATCTATCAGTGGACGCCGGATGGCCAGTCACGCCTCTGGAGGGAAAAAGCGGGCACTAATGGCCTGCTCTTCGACCGGGATGGCACCCTTGTCTGCTGTGAACCCGCCTTCCGCTCCGTCTCGCGCATCGACCGCCAGGGCAAACGGACCGTCCTGACCGATCGCTTCAACGGCAAGAAGTACAATCAGCCCAACGATCTCACTATTGATTCCCGTGGACGGATCTACTTTTCCGATCCCCGTTATGGCGACCGCTCAGATATGCAACAGCGGGACGAGCAGGGACGGACCATCGAAGGAGTTTACCGCATTGACCCGGATGGGAGCGTCCATCGCGTTCTGGGCCGAGAGGTCGAGCGTGCCAACGGCGTGCTGGTGTCGGCGGATGACCGCTATCTGTTCGTGGCCGACAACAACAACGATACGGTTGGCGGGGCACGCAAACTGTGGCGCTTCCGCCTTAAGCCCGACGGCACGGTGGAGCCGAAGAGCCAGAAACTGCTTTACGACTGGGGTCAAGGGCGCGGCCCTGACGGGATCAAACAGGATGTGCAGGGTCGCCTCTATGTCGCTGCCGGTTTGAATCGGCCTCATCCGCCCGCCGAACCGGCGACCAATGTTCCGGGCGGCATCTATGTCATCGATCCCGTGGAGGGGAAACTCCTGGCATTCCTACCCGTTCCCACGGATGAAGTCACGAACTGCGCCTTTGGCGGCGATGACCGGCGCACCTTGTTCATCACGGCGGGCGGGATTCTCTACAGCATTCGTACCACGACACCTGGCCGAATCCTCTGGCCGCCTCGAAGTCGGGACTGACCTGGTCCTCGCTCTGGCGGCTGGCCTAACTTCAGCGTCCCCATCAACGGATGGGGTGTGAGTGTGCAATATGCAAGTTAATCATGGTAAATCCATTACCTGGTGATGAAGTCATGGTAATACACATGATTAATTTGGGTTTCAATATGTAAGGTAATAATAACAAGACAATCAGCAATTAAGATATTCCAAAGGGATAGACAAAACTGCTGAGCACGGAGATGATGGGAGGTGGAGCGACGGGGAGAGAGTCGCGGTTCCTGACGGGGCAGGAGTACTTCCAGAAAGATAGACAGACAGACAGCGGCAGTTCGTGAATATCGTGGATTACAGCCGGCGGAGAGAGCCACGGTGGAGGGACGGACCATGGGACCACGGGGCAAGCCGGGATTTACTCTGATTGAGCTATTGGTGGTGATTGCGATTATCGCCATCCTTATTGGACTGCTCCTACCGGCTGTGCAGAAGGTGCGTGAAGCTGCATCGCGGATGACCTGCGCCAACAACTTGAAGCAATTGGCCTTAGCCCTGCATAGTTACCACGACAGTAACGAACGTTTACCCGGAGCTGTCGAGCAAGGAGGTGGCCGTTACAGTTCGCTGTTCGTGGAGGTTCTGCCTTACATTGAGCAGGACCCACTTTACAAGCAGTGGGATTTCACGACACCGTTGACGAATGGAACCACGGGCCGGTCTGCCACGCGGATTAAGGTTTACCTCTGTCCGAGTCATCCAGAGGCGGATCGCACGATAACCCTCGGCAGCGGAGCGTATGCCTTCACGACTTATGGTGGCAACGGCGGAACCCGGCCCTTTCCGCCGGCACTCTCGCCCGTAGACGGGGTGTTTCACACCACAGGGCCTGGTTCGCAACCAGTACCGAATCAACGGGGCGTGAAGTTGGAACACATCAAGGATGGGACGAGCAACACGCTGATGCTGGGGGAGCGGATCATTGGGGATGGTAATCTGGACACGTTTTTGGGGGCGTGGTCTGCCGGGGTCATAACTCCGCCGCCAGACCCTCCGCTGCAGAGCGTCGCCGCTTACGCCGTTTGGGCGCCGCCGCCGGGTCCCAACGCCGCGGGCGGGTTATTGGGAGCGACAGCGCCGATCAATTATCGGCATGGGACGATCTGGTCGCCGCCGGCTTCCCCCTTTCCCGGCGTACCACCGCCGCCTCCGCCGCCTGTTCCGTGGAGCACGCTCGGTCCCCAATGGTGGGCACGCTTGGCCGCCTACGGCAGCTTCCATCCCCACGGAGTCAATGTGGCTCTAGCGGATGGTTCCATCCGTTTCCTCTCGGCTACGACTTCACTGCCGACTCTGGCAGCTCTCAGCACGCGAGCCGCTGGTGATCTGGCCACTCTCGAATGACAGGTTAGCCAGAGGACGGTCAAGAAAGTTTGCCCAATACGCAGGGGTTGTGCCGAGAGCCGGTGATTCGGCATCAGTCCGCCTGACATTCGCTTGGCATGCAATGCGTGGCAGCTTACGATGACGCGTATGAATGAGCACAATCACTTCCAGCAGTTGCTCTGGAACAACCCCGACGACGATCTGCCTTACCTAATTTACGCGGATTGGTTAGAAGAACGGGGAGAAGCAGCCCAGGCGGAATATCTGCGCTTGGAATGTCGCTTGCGGCAACTCGCAGGCCATGATTCAGAGTTGCTGGACGGCATCCACCGGCGCATCGAATTATCCCTGGCGCTTCCTTCCGCCTGGCTGGCTGTCCACCGCCGCTTCACCGAGGTGGATTTCTGGCATTGGCCTCAGAGGGAACGATGCTACCAGCAGCCCACACCTCCTGTCTTGTGTGCACTGTCTTGTTGCCAGGATGTCCAGGCAGCCCGACGGCATGTCAACAAAGTCCGGCAGAAAGGTTTGTATCGCGCTGTGGAAATCCTCGTGAATCGGAATGCCCGTCCCCTCCACAGGCTGCAAGAGATTCCAGAATTGGGGGACTATGACATCCTGATCGTCAGATTGATGACAGAGGAAGCTCGGTGGGTGCGGCCTGCCCTTCAGGCTTTGACCCACTTCCCGCCCCCAGTCCGCTGGAAGACCTTGTTCCTGGAGTGTAACGATTGGACGGCGGAGATCGTCGAATGGCTCCAGGAAGCCCCGGCCTGGCAGGGACTACGGCATCTTCACTTGCTCGTGTTTCCGACCAGCGGTCTGGATGAACCGCACCTTTGGCAGCGCTTGTACCAGGCGCACTGGCTCCGCCACTTACGCGGCTTGCGGTTGCAACTTCCATCTCCCCAGGCTTACGAATCCTTGCTCGCTTGCGGCCCTTGGCCCCACGTGCAATGGCTGGAATGGGATTTGTTGGATCTTCTGGCCCCCGTAGAGCAGGTAGAGGTGCCCCTGGGCCACTTGGCGCAAGCCTTTCCGAATCTCCGGGGTTTGCGCGTCATGGGCGGCCTGGTAACTCCCGGCAAGGCCCAGGAATCATCCGGTGCCTGGCCCCACCTCCGCTTCCTGGATTTGCGACCTTCCAGGAATGCGCCTGCCCTGCTAGGCGCCCTGCAAGCCCAGCCGCTATGCAGCCGGTTGCAGGAATTGAGCCTGATGTTACCGGCAGATTTCCCCAGGCAGCTATTGGTCCAATTCTTCACCGGTACGCGTTGGCCAGCCTTGCGGAGCTTGTCTCTCTGGGGGCCAGTGGCTTCGGTCCGCCTCTGGCAAGCCATCCGTTCCCATCCTGATCTACAGCAATTACGCTACTTGCACCTTGGAGGAGTCTGGTCCGCCCCGGAAGCTCCTCAGACGGTGCGGACATTATTCCGCTACGGATCCCTGCCCCATCTTCTCCATCTCGGCCTGAGCGGTCTTGCTGTGTCTGCTTCGAGCGTCCAAGATTTGGTGGCTCGGCATTGCCACAACCTTCGCCTTCTGAACCTGGGAGCCTGCCGACTCTTGGGAAAAACGCCATTACGCCGCCGCTTTCGCCACCCCCTGTCTTATCCTCACATCTTTTGGCCGGCTTCCTTACAGTGAACACCGACAGACTGAGGGGACCACGAATTTTCTCGCCGACATCTCACCGAAGCTTGGGATCGTTTGGTCCAGGCAAAAAGTCTGTCGGCTTATCGATGCTCATTTTAGAGTCACAGGCTGCTTCCCCCCTCAATCTCTGACGACTCGGATTGTTCCTCGGGCTTCCCCGTCACCCCAGAGGGCAACGGGGGGTTGGAACGCATGGTTCATTGGAATCGCCGGGCGTATACTTTGGCGGAATTGCTGGTAGCGACGGCTGTAGTCAGTTTGCTCTTGGGGCTGATTCTTCCGGCAATTCAGAAGGTGCGTGAAGCCGCCAATCGCATTCGCTGTAGCAACAATCTCCGCCAAATCGGCTTGGCTTGTCATTCGTATGTCAGTCGTGAGGGCCGGTTTCCGGATGGCGGGACGGGATGGTTTGTCCAGGACGGCTGGCTTGGGCAACTGGCGCCGGATTATGAGGGACCATCCATCTACTGGACAGCCAATCGCCTGGCCTCCTGTCCTTCGCGCCGCCCCCTGACTCCCTGCACGGTGTGGGGGATTGTCCAGGGCCAACACGGCACGCTCAGCGATTATGCCGCCGCGACCCCCGAAGACATTTACCAGAGCACCGGGATGAATCCCTACATTGCCCCGGCACCGCAGACCCTTTATGGCGGAGTCATCGTTCGGCGGGGAGGACTGCCTCGCAGCGTCCGCCCAGAAAGTTGTTCACGGGGATTGTCCAACATTCTGCTTGCCGGGGAAAAGTGGGTCCCCACGTCGGGTTACGGCGGCGGCTTGTGGTTCGATGATGCAACCTGGGCCAATGGCTGGGATGCTGACGTCATCCGTGAAACCACGGTGCCTCCGGAACCGGATCACCGCTCAGGCACGGGACGGCAGTTCGGCAGTGCCCACCCCGGCGGCTTTCAAGCCCTCTTCGCCGACGGCTCGGTCCGTTGGATCGACTATGCCATCGAGCGATCCCTGTGGCGCGAACTGGCCCGGCGATGACAGGACGAGGATGGGGTGAAGACTATTCCAGGAGATACCTCGTAGCTTCAGCGAAAGTGCCGGCATGATAGGCTCGAAAAAGCACGCAGGTGGAGAGGGGCTGGCTAGCTTCCGCTTGGGCGATGCTGCAGGGCGATTCAACGATGGAAGGGCCTTTCCCTCATCCACCCGGCTAAGAGACTAGCGGGGTGCTTGCGCCATCATGCGGCTCGCCGGCGGCGCAGATACGCACCCAATCCCACAAGACCCACGGCGAGGGAAGCCAGGCTGGCAGGTTCTGGAACCTGGACTTCAAAGTTGAAGGACACCGGCTGCTGGTTCTGGAATTGCCAGGAGATGTTATCGACAGCACCGCTGAATTGGCCATTCCAGCCGCTGCCGAAGAAACCAAAGAAACCAATCACCACGGCGTTCGGGAAGTGCGCCTGCCACTCTGATAAGCTGGCATCGTAAACGTAGTCTGTCGAGTTGATGTTGGAAGCGAAGGGGAGAGAACCAATCCTCGTGTTCCACAGGTAGGTACTGGACGTGATGTTCTCGCTGACCCAGGTGTCGGTAGGTACTGGACCTGGGGTATTGTACACCCGCTCAAAAATCAGGGATCCTTGGTCTACAGTGGTGGCGAGGTTGCCATCGGCATCGATCCGGATCCCTAAGGCAGGCGCTTGGACATTCGGGTTCGTACTGCTGCTGTCCCGATACCAGTCGTAAGACACGCTTTGCAATTGGGAGAGACTTCCCAGAGCGCTACCGGTGGTGTAAAGAATGCCGCCTTGTGACGAGCCGCTCGTGCCGTTGAGGAACACGGAGCCGTTGCCGTTGCGGGGGTAGGTGTAATTGATACCTACGGTAGACCCGCCCTGGCCATAGTAGTACCAGCCGCTGGAACCTACTGGCACGTAGGTAGTGGTGGATCCAGTGAAGTTGTAAAAGTCTCCCGCAGGGCTGTTGGAGTAGATGGGGGCGGCGTGGGCTAGGGTAGGGAACATGGCCGCGGCTAGGGCCGCGCAAACAGGTAGGATCAAGCGTGCAGACATTGGGCATTCTCCTTTCGGTGTCGATTCCTGCAGCACTGCCCGCAAATTATGTTATAACGCTAAATTTGGAACCACAAGCGAAGTTGTTGAAAAATTGCTGACATTTAGCATGGGAATTCATGTATGGAAATAATGATGTTTGTATAACAATCACATTGTGAAATCTCAACTCGGTGAGTCAGCTTTCGGTTGTGGCCACCCGTATTTCTTGCCACCTCACGGGGGAAGGCTCCCGTGGCGGATGGTGTCGCGGTTTCGGATTCAGAAAAAAAGCAAAAGTCCGGTTTAGGGTGTGGCTTTCTGGCTGAGGCGAAAGTCCGATCTAGGGTGTAGCTTTCTGGGTGAGGAAGTGAGTCACTGTGCGGTCCGGCGCGGAGGTATGGCGATCAAAAAGACAAGGTCCGGGGGCCGACCGATGTTGAAGGTGGAGCTGATGGGGACGTTGCGCCCGCCTTGGTCCACCTGATCGGGACCGACGCTCCAGAGGAGAGGTTCTCCTGCCGGCACGAAAAGTTCCGCAGGCAGGCTGGCGGTGCCCTGGAGCAGGTAGCGTTGATTGAGGGTGGGAGGCGGATTACGGAGGAGTTCGCCCCGGCGTCCTTCATCGGTGGTGACTTCCGCCTGAACCAAGCGGTAACGCAGAGGTTGAGCTTGAGAGGCGTAAGGATCGGCGGGGAGGGACTGGAGCAGGTGATGACGCAGCAGGGAGTCGAGGCTGGGGGGATAGTGCTGGAATTGGCGGTGGTAGTGGAGCGTGGCGAGGCGAATGCAGGCGACTCGGCGTAGGGTGCGGATGTAGCGTTCGTGTTCCTGGATTTCCGCCGGGTTGCGCAAGCGTCCGAGGATGAGACTGAAGCCGGGCCGCCCGTAGAGATACACGGGATCGCCGCGGAGTCCGCTTTCCAGTCCCAACCCGACGATGCGGCGGGTGCGTTCCCGTTCCCAAGGGACCGTCCAGGCCAGCAGGATCGCCTCCACTTCCGGCGGGTCTTGTTCCAAGGAGGAGGGATTCAATCCTAAATAGTTGCCTAGCCATTGGCTCGGAGCATTAAGCGATTCCCGTAGCAGATAGCGTTCGGCGAGGAAGTAGGGTGTCGGGTCGAAGTGATGCGTTGGAGCAGTGTGGCGGTCATGGTATTCCAGGAGGTGTGCCGCTTGCTGGAGAGCTTGGGGGGAGGGGGAACATTCCGCTTCCAACCAGCGATCCACGGCACTGAGGGTGAGGCGTTCCACGTCGAGGGCAGTGTAGAAACCTTGGAGGGGAGCGGCGTTGCGCAGGTGGCGGACCAATCCAAGGCAGGTGTGCAGATAATCCAGAAAGCGGTCCGGTTGGGCTTGGCTCTGGAGTTGCAGACCGCGGCCGAGCAGGACGGTGGCCAGACGCCGGGCATTGTTGTAAGTGGTCGAGGTGGTGGTCCCGGCGAGGAGTTGCGGGTATTCGTAGATGCCGGTGGGGTCGCGCGCGGCCTGCTGGGCCAGGACCGGCCAGGCGGAAGTCGTGGGGGTAGCTGGCGAGGAAGAGGGCGGAACGGCCTCGCGGAAGAGAGCTTCGAGCCATTCATTGAGGGCGGGGTCCTCTTTGGAATCGGGCCAGCCGAGGCGAAGGGCGTTGTCCAGCCGTTCCTCCAACTGTTGGCGCCGTCCAGGGGGTTCGCGGGAGCTACGAGGGGGCTGATCATACCGGTTGGCCAGCGAGGTGGCTTGGCGGGCGCACGCTTCGGCTGCCATGCGCATATCCCGGCCGGCGAGGTTGTCATCGAAGGGAGGAAGCGCCGCGATATAGGCGAGGTCCGCCTCGCCGTCGGGCTGATCGGGGATTTCCAGCACGCGCCAGCCCAAGCCGGCGGCAAGCACCAGGACAGAACCGCTCAGACCGATGCTGAGGGTGATCAGTCCGCGTGCGTGCCACAGGCGATCCTTGACCCATGAGGAAAGCAGGCCCACAGCGGTGAGAAGCCACACCCACGGGGGTGTCCACAACTGCCAATCGCGTGCTCCGCCGGCGAGCAGGGAGGGGACCCAGGCGAGTGCACCCAGACCGCCGAGAACCAGGGCCGCTCCCGCGGCCGGCACCCGCTTACGAATGAGCAGTCCGCAGAGCCAGCCAGCGGCAAAGCCGTACACCGCGGGGAGCATCATGTAGCGCCAGCCGTACCAGCCCAGTTCATCGAACAACGGCGAGCGGAATAGACCGGCTAGCAGGGTGTAGCCACGCAACGCCTGCATTGAACTGCTCATCTGACTGCGCAGGAACAGAGGCAGGGCCAAAGCCGCCAGCAGCAGAAGTAGCACCAGAGCGCTCCCCAGCAGTTTCATCACGACCAGGCTGCCCAACGGCAGGCGCTGTTCCCCCCAATACCGGTACACTTGCCGCGTTTGCTCATCACTCGTGCTGAGCACGGCCACGAGTACGCCCAAAAGCAGGGCCAAAGGCGGCCAGTAAAGCCAGGGGATAAGCGGCGGCACCAGCAGCATCAGACCCCAAAACAGAGCCAGAGGAAGCAGGAATCGAGCGGAACGCCAGAGCTGGCGGCGTGTGAGCCAGGCGCAGGCACTGAGCCGGGGCGTCCAGCGGTGAAATGGGAAGAGGCGGAGCGAGGCGTGTCGGTCCTCCGCAAGCCGGTGGCGATCCACCCCCGTGAAATGCCACAGGGACAGAACCAGGGGCAAAAGCAGCATCGAAACCACGAAGAGATAGAGGCCGCGAGGGCGAAGCCAGAATTGGCCGGGGGAAGTCCACCAGAACATGAGAGGGATGACGAGGAGCACGGCAGCAGCCAAAGCGGCCAGCACCCCCACACCAACGGCTGCCAGGGTGGAGCGGGTCCATGTCGAACCGAGCACACCCCAGGCGTAGGCCATCGCCGTATAGATTCCCAAGGCGGCAACGGAAGACCAGGACTGAATGAGTCCCAGAACCGCGGCGGTGAGAGTGATGATGATCGATAGCCCGGCCGTCAGTACAAGCCCCGCGAGGAACTTCGCCAGCCAGAGAGGAGCACGATAAACCGGCAGAGTATCGAGGAAGGCGGAGGTGCCATTTTCCCGTTCGCTGGCAAACAAGGCGCTGCCGCAGACCATGCCGGCTGTGACCACGAGCATAACCGTCGCCAGGCGGCCTAGACCCACATGCCGCACAATATCCGCGGCCGGTGCGGAGGGATTCGGCGGCTGGGCCAGCATCGCGGCGGCCACGAGCATGCTGATACTGAAGACAGCCAACACGATCACCACGGAGCCGTGCTCACGCCATTCCTTCCAGAGCATGGCCCGGATGAGCATCACAGGATGGCCTCCCGTCGGCGAGGCAGGGTCCCATCGCAGCGTTGCACCCAGGGAATATCCGCGCTCTCCTCTGGGACTCCATTGCGCGAACGGCTCATGAACAAGGCGTAAACTTCCTCCAGGGACACCGGGGTATCTTCAAAGTCCGTGATCCCCGGCTGGGCTTGTAAAGCAGCGATGGCCCGCGGATTCGGCTCGTGGACAATCACTTGCCAGAAGCGTCCCGTACCGTTGCGGAGCAGGATGGTACCCAAACCCGTGGGGTCCGGTGCCGTCTCGGCAAAGCGCAGGCTGAGCCGCCGCACTTTCTGGCGCAATTCCTCCAGGGTGGCCGTCAGGAGCATCTGGCCGTCGCGCAACAGTCCGACGTGGGTGCAGACGTTTTCCAGCTCGGCGATGGAATGGCTGGAGATGAAGATGGTGCGTCCTTCCGAGGCCAAGTGGCGCAGGTGGGCGAGGAATTCCCGCCGGGTCAGCAGGTCCAGGCCGGAGGTCGGTTCATCCAGGAGCAGGATCGGCGGATCGGGGGCCAGGGCCAGGGCCAGACCAACTCTTGCGTAGCCCCCTTTCGAGAGGTTTTTCAGAGGCATGGCGGGATCCAGTCCCAGCCGGCCTGTCCACTCGCGATAACGGGCTAGGAAGCCGGGGCGATGAAAAGCCGCTGTGAACCAACCGATCTCTTCGACCGTCATCCATTCGTAAAATCGAGGCCGCTCCGGCATATAGCCGACTAAATGGCGCAGTTGGGTGGCGCGGGCCCAACAATCCAGACCGAGGATACGGGCCTGACCGGCGTCGGGAGGCAGCAAGCCGGTGAGCAGTTTCATCGTCGTGGTTTTGCCAGCGCCGTTGTCCCCCAAAAAGGCAAAGAAAGCCCCCCGTGGTACCCGTAAATCCAGGTGATTGAGCACCAGGCGCTGCCGGTAACGGACAACCACACGCTCCAGCACGATCACGTCATCGTGGTGTGACATGCTCATTCCTCGATGGCATTGCCCATCGCTCAGCATATCATCTAGGGAGTGCGAGAGGAATCAGGGTTGCGGGTCTCGGACCATCTCCCGTGCGAGCCATTCTCTGGGCGTTCGCCTTGCCACTCTCGCCAGCGCCGGACAAAGGCGGCCTGCACCTGAGGATTGACGATCCACTCGGCCGGCCACTCGCCCGCCAGCAAGCGGACAATCGCCTGAGCGGGGACCCGGGCCATCTCTTCCCGCGAGCGGCGGTCCACTCCCGCCGTGTGGGCGGTCAGCAGGACATTCTCCAATTGTACCAGCGGGCTGCCGAGGGGCGGTTCCTCGGCAAACACATCCAGCGCTGCTCCGGCGAGTCGTCCCGATTGCAGAGCTTCGTACAGGTCGCTCTCATTTACTATGCCACCTCGGGCCGTGTTGATCAACAGGGCTGTGGGCTTCATCCACTGAAGGGTTTGGCGGCAGATCAGATTGACCGTTTGGGGCGTTTTGGGCACGTGCAGGGACACGACATCGGCTTGGCGCAGGAGGGTTTCCAAAGGGACCAGCTCCACTCCCTCCGCGGCGGCGAAGGCGTGATCTGGGGCGATATCGTAAGCCAAGACCGTCATGCCGAAGGCACGTCCGCGCCGGGCGACTGCCTTGCCGATCCGTCCCAGTCCGATGATTCCCAGTACCTTGCCGCGGGCCGGTTCCACCACTCGCCGGGGCCACTCCCCTCGGCGAATCGCCTGGTCCTGGCCGCGAATGTTCCGCAACCATCCCAGCATCAGCGCGAAGGTATGCTCGGCGACCGCCTCGTGATTGGTACCCGGTGCATAACAGACGACGACGCCATGTTCACTCGCCGCCGCCACATCGACTCCATCATACCCCACACCGGCCCGCGCGATCACCAGCAAACCGGCGGCAGCGGCACGCTCGATCACCCGGCGCGTGTACGGCTCGCTTCCCGCAATCGCGGCCACGCATCCCGGCAGTTGTCCCAGCAATTCCTCCTCCGTCATCTGGACTTCTTCCAATATCTGGCGCCGCGGAGGATATTCCACTTCCAGACCTGCTTCCCGCAAAATCGGCCCAAAGACGGATTCGATCTGGCGCAAAGGTGCTGGACCAACCAGGACCCGGCCGCGTGTCCCACTCATGATGCATAACTCCACTTTTGCCTTGGATGCCAGTGTTATTCCCTAAAGGATGCCAATGTGACTCCCTGAAGGCTAAGGGATACCCCGGAAGAGATTGAGGATTCCGGCCGCTGCCTCGACTCCTTCCGCTCAGCCTTGCCGCTACACCATGACTCTTGGTTCTTCTCCTCGGTCCTCTTCGTCCCTCTTCGACACCCTTCGCTGGTCCCTACGGCTGTTGCCTTCCATCCTACAGCTTGTCGGCCATGGACGTACCGTGCGCAACGCGCTGCCGAAGGAGGCCGCTCTGTGTGGTGTCTAGCCTACACTGGGACTCCACACCCGGTCAGATGGGCGAAACTCTGTCCGATGGGGGCTGAGAAAGACGGGGGTATGGTTTCTTTTCGTCTGCGCCGAGTCTGACGAGAACCGACGAGAACCGGTGGGGAAACCTCAAGCGGATGTGGCGCTTCCGCTGACTTGTAACAGCCTAGCAGGAAATGGGTTGCAAGGGCGTCGCTGGTTTTTTGTATGGGCGGCGCCAGGCGGAGCATGGGTTTGTCATGGTGGGGAGGAGTCGCTGTTGCAGTTCGAGCTATCCGGGAACAAGCGGCTTTCTGGTGGGTAAGTGCTTGACTTTCTGCCGTGGCGCGTGGATGATGGAAGTAGGTTGGGGAATGGTCCTCAACCTGCATCAGGCATGGCATGGTCGATTCCGACCCCGGAGGTGCAGCCACGATCCGTTGGAAAGGAAGGTTTTCGCTCGGAAATTCGGCGACCGACGCCTCCGGAAATCCAACCCATGACCTGAAGGAGGTGTCTTGAGTACCGCCGTGATGACTGTTCCTGCGTCTCGTCTGCTGTCTCGTCCTCTTCCCAGTGCCCTGCATCGGGCCTGTCTTGCCGCCAAGGTGGCCGCCGACAACAAAGGTCAAGACATTCTCGTCTTGGACATGCGAAGCCTGACCCCGTTGTATGACTTCTTTGTCATCTCCACGGGGATCAGCCGCCGGCAGATTCACACCGTCGTCGAGGAGACCGATGCGGCCCTGCGGGCTGTCGGCGATAGCCGCTTGGGGATCGAAGGGTACGAATCCAGCCGGTGGGTCGTCCAGGACTACGGCGATGTCGTCGTGCATGTCTTCGATCCTGACACCCGCGACTACTATAAACTCGAGGAATTGTGGGCGGATGCCCCGCGGATCGATTGGGAAAAGGAGCTGGGCTGAAGCGGCTCCGACGGGAGCGATCCTTCCTAAGGGCGGTCCTTAGGTGCGGTCCTACCTAAGGACTGAGGGTAATGCTCGGCTAGGCGAAGGGAGAGAGGAGCCTTTCTCCTTCGCGCCCCCCTCGTTGTTGTCGATGAATCTTCACCGCGGAGGAAACCACTCTTGCAGAATCTTGCGCAGCTTGAGAAAGGCGGGATCGCTGCAATTGCTCAAGCTTACTTTTTGAGCCAATTTGAGGTAGAGAGACGAGGAGCGCGGGATTCGTTTCTCCCGCAGCAACGTTTCCATAAGCTCCTTGGGCCGCGCAGGCTTGTTCAGCCTATTCTTCTTAGCATGGGCGAGCTTTTGTGAGTACAACTGCTCATCACCATCGGCGATAACTTGCGGCACATGAGGTGAATCTACGAATACCCAGACTTCCAACTCAGGGTCAAGTATTACCGCCTCTGCGTTTTGCCATCCTGATTGTTGTAATTCACGTTTTACTCGCCCTTCTAACACTTCGGCTGTTTCATTGCACCCGCATCCTTCTCGATCGAACAGCACGAGAGCATAGCGGTATTTGGCCATGTGCAGTCTCAAAAAATTGGGCGCAGTGTTGAGAACGCCCGGATCTCGCCGCGGGTGGATGAAAATGTCAAAGGTGATTGGCCTGATGTTTAGTGCTTCAGAACGCCTTAGAATACCTTTTAGGGCATGCTCCATGTTCTTGTCTGCCACAAGCACAATAAGGTCTTTCATCCCAAAACTCCGCTGGCCAGCAGATCACCTAAGGTCACTTCTTCTTTCCATGCTGCGAGGGCGGGATGCTGGTCGCCGCGCACAATGTCCGTTGCTCCTGATTCGGTGCGCACAAAACACAACAGTTCCACAGGGCGGGCTAGATTCAAGAAGATGGGCGAATGCGTGGCGCACAACACCTGCCCCTCGTAAATGGAAGAAAGCGATTGATATACCGCTTCCAGGGCTTTTGGGTGGATGCCGTTTTCGGGCTCTTCGATGATGTAACAGCCAGGTTCTCCTAGATAAGCCAGGAGTGTGAGCGCCAGAAAACGCAAGGTGCCATCGGAGAGCAGCCAAGAGGGAACGCGCGTGCCCTGCGCCATGCGCGCCACCAGATAACGGTAACGATCCTCCGACCGTTCGTGAACTTCTATGTCTTGAATTTCCGGGAGAACGGTTTGAACATGCTCAATCCAGTACTTGAATCGTCTCTGGTCATTTTTTTGCATCCCACTCACGACAATCGGGAGATTTGAGCCATCCGGCTGAAAACGTTCCGGAGCATCGGGTGGGCAGGGATGGCGCATCGCACGACTATCCAGCATCAGGAAGCGAAGGTTCTCCAGAAGCAATCTTCTGACCCACGAACTGGCGGGAAAACGTTCCTCTTCAGGGATAAGCCCCAAACCGGCCTGGTCACGGCTTGGACGAAGAGGGAAATTCCAATCTGTGGTTTCCGAGCGAAAGTAGAGCCGTCCTTCTGCCGTGCGTACCATGATCTTGCGAAAGCCCGGTGGTGTATGTCGGCCCGGCTTGATAATGATTCCTTGGGGTGGCCGACTTTCCTTGGGAAAGCGTTTAGGCGGAGGCAACTGTTCCTCGTCCTCTTTGCGAAACCAGAGGTTTTCGCCCAAAAGTGCCACACTGCCCTGATCGCTCAGCCCGACTTGAATTTCGTAACGCATCCGCGGATAGTCGGCCAACTTGCTGTTCTTTCGGACGTTTTGCGGCAGCTCGAACTCGATGGCGATTTCGAAAGCATTGGATTGCATGCGCCAGGTCAGCTCCTGCAGAGTGCGCGCTCGCATGCGCACAGACCGATCAAGCCCGTGGTGCAAGAGATCGCGCAAGAAAACGAGTGTATCGAGAAAGGTGCTTTTTCCACTGGC